>Ga0208694_1002197_pt1 | contig 21202 bp, 12 predicted proteins | sample AD_UKC078_MetaG_FD_184442 | JGI IMG/M metagenome (GOLD analysis project Ga0208694, IMG submission 184442) | Active sludge microbial communities of municipal wastewater-treating anaerobic digesters from USA - AD_UKC078_MetaG (SPAdes) (version 2) | ecosystem: Engineered > Bioreactor > Anaerobic >...
ATTTGTTTTTCATTAGTTGATGTCCTACAATGCGATATTTGAAAAGTTTTTATATTTTTTCACAAATATCAATGTCTGAGAGGCTTAACTTTATCAAACATGTGCTGTTTTTAATTTTCTGTTTTTTTATCGCACTAAAATATGCAATTCACGAGTCCAAAAGTAAAAAACAATAAAGTTAAGTCCATTTTACTGCACTAAAATATACAAGTCAGGAGATTTTTATCCGTGTAAATCTGTTTAATCCGTGTGTTCTGTGTTCCATTCGTAGTTGTTCATTGCGCATTGTTAATTGTTTACTCGTATTCTTTTAGCCTCGCCATCAGCTTTCTACGCGCAATAAAAATTCTACTTTTAACCGAGCCAATTGGAATATTTAGCGTATCAGCTATCTCTTTGTATTTGTAGCCCTCTGTATGCATATTGAATGGGATCCTGTATTCTTCGGAAAGTTTTGAAATGGCTTTTTGTATCTCCTTTACAGAATAGGCGCTATCTGGGTTCATTATTCCTACCTCAATCTGCCTTTCTAAAAACAATGTATCTTTATTTGCATAAAAATCTTTGGACAATTTTGATTTTTTACGATAATGGTTAATAAAAGTGTTCCTCATTATAGTATAAGTCCAAGAAAGAAGGTTGGTGTCTTCAGCAAAACTATCACGATAGCGGAGAGCCTTGTAGATTGTCTCTTGAAGTAAGTCGCCAGCATCATCTTTGTTCATAGTCAAACTGTAAGCATAACGCTCTAAACTGCTTCGTAAATTGCATAATTGTGTTTCAAACTCTGCATGCGACATAACAATTGATTTTACACCATGTAAACATACAAATAAAATTGAATTTAAATACCTGTTTTTAACTAATTTTTACATTACTCAATAATTTCCACTATACCATGTTACAAAAATTTAACTTCAGAAATTAAATAAAACTAAACAAATCACGCTTTTTTATTAATTTAGCCATTGAGAAAAAGAGGTAAAAATAGAACTGAAAGTTAAGTTTTATACGCACATTATCAGTCATTTGACTGTTTTTATAAACAAAACTACTAATGGCACAATTTTTAAAACTTGTAGCACAAGATATTTACAACAAATTTAAGAATAATCTTGAAGATAAGATAGTTGTTCTTCCATCAAAACGACCTGAGTATTACCTATATAGATATTTAAGTCAAATATCACCGAATGAGATATTAGCTCCAAAGGTTACGACTCTTAATGAACTTGTTGAAAACTGGTCTAACCTAATAACTGTAAGCAATTTAGAGTTGGTTTATCATCTGTATATAGTTTATAAAAAGCATTTGCCGGGAAGTGAAACATTCGATGATTTTTATTTTTGGGGTGAAGTAATTCTCTCTGATTTTAATGATATTGACAAAGCGTTAGCCAACCCCGAAGAGATATTTACACTTATAGAGAACATAAAACAGATTGAAGAGATTTTTGACGACAAAGAGCTTGCAAGTACTATAGAGCGTTTTTGGAAAACATTCTATTCCGATGAAAACACCAAAATAAAAGAACGTTTTTTGAAATTTTGGAAAAAGCTATTACCTATCTATAAAGATTACAATAAATACCTGATTGATAGAAAGATAGCGTATCATGGAAATAGCATCAAAAATGCATTAGACAATTTAAATAGCGGTAATGTAATCCTTCCCGATACCGATTTTATATTTGTTGGTTTCGACTATCTGACAAATGCCGAAAAGGCAATTTTGCAGTTTATTAAAAACAACGGTAAAGCTCATTTCTATTGGGATTACGACGAGTTATATCTTGACAAAAAATATGAAGCTGGCTACCATATAAGAGAAAATTTAAAGCTGTTTCCGTCAAATTTAGATAAATCTAACTTTAATAATTTTAGCAAAAGTAAAAGTGTTGATATTCAAGAGACACCTGGAATGTCGTCAGTAGCGCAGTTGGCAATAGACAATGCAACAGAAAAACATTTGTCAGATAACAGTAATCCCGATTTCACAGCCATTGTTCTGGCTGACACCAATATATTGCAACCCATGCTTAGTAAACTGCCCAAATACAATGGCATAAATATAACTACAGGCTGGCAGGTAAAGTATTCAAGCTCAGCCGCTTTTGCTTCAATTTTTCTAAACCTGTGGAGACAGCAAACAAACAGTAAAAACCAAGGAAGATTTTCGGTTGAGCTTTTATTAAGTTTAGCCAATAGCAAAGGAATTACTGATAACGACTCAACTTCAATAACAGAAAAGTGCAAAGGGAAAATTTTTGTTGATGTTGATGAGTTTCAATCATCTGCATGGTTACACAAGAGCCTTTTGATTGAAAATGAGACGGTACCATCAAAACTATCTAATATTCTAAAAAATTATATCGCTGTTTTCAAAGAGAGTTACAATCGTGAAACTCCCCAAAACACTTTTGATATAGAATCGGCGCAACACATTATTACTCACTTAAACCAATTCTCGAACGTTATTAAAAGCTGTGATTTACAATTAGATACAAACATACAAACAAAACTAATAGAACGACTTATAAACAATCTAAGCGTACCCTTTGAGGGTTCTCCCGTTAGCGGTATTCAAATTACGAGCATTAGCGAAACCAAATGCCTTGATTTTGAAAATGTCATAATAGCAGGAGCTAACGAGGGAGCGCTCCCGTCAACATCGCGACAAATTTCCCATATCCCCTACTCTATTAGAAAAAGCTACGGACTTACCACATTTGAAGACAACGTTAACATTACTGCTTATCACGTGTATAGACTGATGCAACGTTCAAAAAACATCACATTTATTGTTAATACCGATGAGCAAGAGATTGAAAAAACTGATTCAACAAGATTTTTGCAGCAGTTTATAGCCGAACAGATGTGGGATTTTAAACCAAAAAAAACTTACGGTTTCCAAATAGTTTCGAAACTTCCGCAGCCAATCTCTTATACGTGGGACGAAAAAGTGTCGGCATATATGGAAGATATTCAAGTCAAAGGTCTGAGTCCCACCGTAATAAACACATATATTGACTGTCCGTTGAAGTTTTATTTCAAGTATCCATGCAAATTAAACGAGCCTATCGTCATCGAAAATGTTATTGATAACAGGGTATTCGGAGACTTGCTACATAAAGCTATCGAAGATTTATATAGGAATTTTGTTGGTAAAACAATTTCAGCTAAACAGTTTAATAACCTATCAAACAGCATTGTTAAGGAGCGAGTTGTAAAAGTTGCTGCAACTGTAGAAGAGTTTAATATCCATTCAGGCTATAACAAGCTTTTACAACAAATAGTAATTGAATATATAACCCAAATAATTGAAATTGACAAACTTAGCGCACCTATACAAATCATTAACCTTGAAAAAGATGAAAAAAGTTTTTTTCAAATATACGAGGAAGAAAAAACAAAACAAATACTACTAAGAGGCAATATAGATAGAATTGATAAAGTAGGTAGCAAAACGAGAATACTTGACTACAAAACTGGAAACCCGGATATAAACATCGCTGATGACCTAACCAATTTGTTTGACAATACCAAAACCAAACGAAATAGAGAAGCGCTACAAACATTCATCTATGCTATGCTTTATAGTTCTTCTCCAAATGCACCAACGCCTGATGATATCAAAATGGGACTAATAATAAGTAGAAAAATAACCGATAACAATTTCTCTTTTTTCCATCCTAATGGATGTCCAAACAGTCATATACTTTTAAGTGATATTATTGAGCCTTTTAAAGAGAATTTAAAAACCGTGTTAGAAAATATGTTTAATAAAGAAAACTATTTTGAACAGACAGAAAACAACAATACATGCATGTACTGTCCATATAAACAGATATGTCAACGTTAATTTCAATTAAATGTAAAATGCTAATATATAAAACTAAACAAAACGGTACACCCTTTGCGAGTGTAAAATAATTTCAAATTAAATTTAAACATTTGCACATTTCAAAACGAATATATATATTTATCGGAGTAATAAAAGTTTTAAAAACACAAGTTCAGTCAATCTTACAACACTTTAAATCTCACGACTTATGAATTTCAGTATCACAAAAAAAATCGTTGCACTTGTTGCCTTGTCAATTCTCTATTTTGGCACAAAAGTTTTCTCGCAAGAACAATTGAAGCATCCTTCTAAAATGTATAAATCATCTGACGGAAAATTATACATAAAAAAAAATCAACCAATGTATCTGTGGATTTCAACTTCGCCAAACAACGAATCAGAAAAAATACGATTGGAAAGCGAAAACCATAAAAAATATAGCAATCCGTTTTATTTCGATACAGAAGGATACAATTCAGTCAGAACTCCTTGGTGTGTCGATACCACGACCAAACAAGTTGTGTATCCATTAGAAGATATTATTTTTGAAGTTTACGCTGATAGTCGTCCTCCAGTATCTAAAATTACTTACGACAAATCAAAAGTATTTTATAGAGATAAAAAAGCGTACGTTGCTGGTGAAGTTGTAATTAAAATATCTGCAAACGACGAGTTGTCAGGAGTTGAAAGGACATTGGTAAGTATTAATAAAGAGCCTTATAAAGATTACACTGGCGAAATTAATTTAAAGGAAGAGAAGGAGTATTTTATTCAATACTATTCGGTAGATAATGTTGGCAATGTTGAAGAGGTTAAAACACAAACTGTTGTAATCGATTTATCAAAACCTAAAACCTATATTGACATCAAAAAAGATAAATACGAAAATATAGTTTCAGGCAGGACACATATTGAAATATTAGCCGAAGAGTCAGGTTCAGGCATTGATAAAATATTTTACTCTATTGATAATCAGCCAGAAAAAATATATAGCAAACCGATACCCACGAGTTCACTTTCAGAAGGGGAACATACAATTACATTCAGAGGGATTGACAAGGTTGGAAATCAAGAAGATAACAATACTTATGAATTTTATGTTGATAAAACACCGCCACTCATTGTTGAGGAGATAGTTGGTAACAAATTTATATCAAATAACATTGAGTACAGCTCTGGAAAAAGCAAATACAAAATTACCGCAATGGACAACAAAGCAGGGATTAAAGAGATTTATTACTCGATAAACAATGGCGAAAGGAAACTCTACACCGAGCCGTTTTATCTCGAGGAGGGCAAGGGCAAAATAACAATACGTGCATTTGCCGTTGACAATGTAAACAATGAGTCAACAAGCGGGCAAGCAAGTCAAGCCAACTCCAGAATGTATGTCGATCTTACAGGTCCTTCGCTAATTTATAAGTTTGATGGTCCATTCTTTTCAAATCGAGACACAGTATTTATCAACTATAAAACAAAAATAACACTACAAGGCACTGATAAAGAATCTGGTATGGACTATATAGAGTATAGTATTAATGGCAAAACTATGAACAGATATTCCGAGCCATTTTCTATTAAAGAAAACGGTATAACCAATATACATTTCATCGGATACGACAAGGTTGGCAACTCAAATAATTCGAGCTTCTCTTTTTATGTTGACTCAATAGCTCCTGAAATTTTTGTACGCTATAGCGTTAGTCCAATTGGCAACAAAACAATCTTAGATAAAAAAATGGATGTTTATCCAAACCATGTAATTGTATTTCTATCAGCCACAGACGATAAATCTGGGCTTATGAATATTAAGTATAAAATAAATAACAGTGCACAAAAAATATACAGCGAACCAATAGGCAATTTACTACCGGGCAGAGACTATAAAATAGAAGTTCTTGCTACGGATAAGCTTGGTAATCAGAGTAATAAAGAAGTAGAGTTTTCTGTTAATTAAATTCCACTACCACAAATAGACAATAGACAATGAGAAGATTTTCTTTCATTCTGTTGCTGATAATCCTATCAAACACATTAGCAACATTTTCGCAGTCACTGAATGAACTCAACCAAAGTTATCAAAATGCTTTAGAGAGTGGCGATAAAAACAACGCTATCTTTTATCTTAACAAAATAGCAATAAACCACTGGGATAACGGAAATATCTCCGAGGCAATAACATCATTTCAAGAGCTTTATAAACTTGCCGAATCGAACGGCAACCGCAATGCTATGAGAAATTGCTGCAGCAACTTAGGAATGATTTACTCTGATAAAGGCAATTATGCCAAAGCCGAAGAGTATATCCAAAAAGGATTGCAAATAAACCGACAGATGGGCGATAAAGCTGGACAAGCAGCAGCATACACAAATCTTGCAACGGCGCAACAAAATCAAAATAAAAACAACGAAGCCTTAAAATCGGCGGAAAATGCTCTCGCTATCGCAATGGAACTGAGCAACATATCATTAATAAGAACCTGTTATGGTCTATTATCAGATATCCACCGAAAGTTGGGAAATAACGAAAAAGCAACAGAATATTTTAATCTTTACGCCTCTTTTGATCAAAAAATCAAACGAGAGGAGATGAAACAAGTTCAGTTAGAATCGGAAAAGAAAGTGAGTGAAGCCGTATCGCAAAAACGATTAACAGAACAAGAGTTACAAGAAAAACATGAGATATTAAAAAAGACACAATCATCCTTAGAAGAGGCTGAACAACTGACAAAAGAACAGAGATATGAGTTAGAGATAGAGAGACTTAAACTAAAAGATGTCGAAGACAAAGCCAAAGCAGAAATCAGACGACAAGAGATGATTCGGAATTTCATGCTGACAGTCATTGTTATAGTTGTAATGTTTTCGGGACTACTCTTTTTACAAATTGCTAAAACCAAAAAAGCTAATAAACTGTTGGGACAAAAAAACGTAGAGATACAAGAACAAAAGGACGAAATTGAAAAACAATCTGAAAAAATTAAAGCAAGTATTCAATATGCACAAAGAATTCAAGCGGCTGTGCTGCCACCAGATGAATATATTACAAAGCTTTTACCCGACAACTTCATATTTTTCCAACCGCGTGACATAGTTAGTGGCGACTTCTATTGGATTTCAGAAAAAAACGAAAAAATAATTGTAGCAGTTGCCGACTGTACGGGACACGGTGTGCCTGGCGCTTTTATGAGTATGCTTGGAACGGCGTTCTTGAACGAAATTATTAACAAAATTGCTGAAAACAATCGTTTATCAGAACTACATGCAGGAGACATTCTTACCGAATTACGCAACTATATAATGGACTCACTACATCAGAGAGGCGAATCAGACGATGCTAGAGATGGAATGGACATAGTGATGATAATTATTGACAACAAAGAGCAAAAAATAGAGTACGCCGGAGCCAACAATCCACTTTATGTTGTTAGTAATGGCGAGCTAACTGTTTATGAGCCTGATAATATGACTGTTAGCTATCAGAGGGATATGGGAGATCGCTTCAAAACCACAACTTTTAAATTTTTAACCGGTGACACATTATATCTATGTACTGATGGATATGTTGACCAGTTTGGTGGCTCACAAGGCAGAAAATTTATGGTGAAAAGATTTAAACGAATGCTTTTAGAAGTAAACAAAATGCCTATGAGAAAACAATATGAAGTATTCAGTAAAACCATTGATGCATGGAAAGCTGAACAGTTTCAAGTTGACGACATGTTAATAATGGGCATCAAAATGAGTTAAAAGGTAAAAGCGATGCACTGAGCGAAGTCGAAGTGTTAAAAACGGAAAACGGGTAGCGCTTTTAACTCAATTAGCAATGCTCGCACTGAGCGAAGTCGAAGTGAACAATTATGAATTACGAGTTACGAATGGAACACAGATGACACAGATTAAACGGATTTTACACAGATTTTTATCTGTGTAAATCTGTTGCATCTGTGTCATCAGCGTTCAAATAACTTTACAAACTTTATGAACTTTTAACTTTACAAACTTTATAAACTTTTAACTTTACAAACTTTATAAACTTTTAACTTTTAACTTCTAACTCAATTGTTAATTGAAAAAGAAATGATATATAAAATTCTAATAATCGCCATTATTGCTCTAACATTTATAATGTTAACAATAGTAATATATTTCGCTAAGAATGGTATCTTTAAACGAATAAAACCCACAATAAAAGAGACTGGAGGCTTCGCAGTAACCAAACAAATCTTTACAGGAAGTCAAGAAGATATTTTAACGGAATTTGAGAAACAGATGGAGACACTAAAGTCATTCGATATTGGCTATGCACATCCGATATGTTCATACGACGATATTCCAAGTAAAGACAATCTCCTCACAAACGCAGAAATCGGCTTTGTCTTATATAAAGGCACAGAAAAAAATTTAATCAAGCTTCAAAAACTGATACCCCTTGGCACATTTGAGAAAAAAGAACGTATTGTAGTCTATTTCCCTTTTAAAGGAGGATTATCAATTCAACTTGGAATTGCAAAAGCCTACCCCGCTATAAAAAAGTATGCAAAAAAAAATAATGTTAAGACAAGGAAAATCACTGAGCTGTACAACAGTATTAATAAACGTATAGAATATATGGTTGATTTTCAAAGGCTTAATTAAAATACAATTTTAATTATAATTATCACACACATATCTCCATTAAAAAACTATGCAACTAACAACTAACGAAAATATTTTAAACCGTGAGATCAGTTGGCTGTCGTTCAACGAAAGAGTACTGAATGAAGCTGCAGACACACGAGTACCTATGCTTGAAAGAGTAAGATTTTTAGGTATTTTTTCAAATAATCTCGATGAGTTTTTTCGTGTCAGAGTAGCAAGTATGCGCAGATTAGTAGCGCTCGGAAAATCGCCACGAGATTTTCCCGAGCAAGACCCAGCAAAAATCTTGGAAAGTATCCAAAAAAAGGTTTTAAAGCTGCAGAAAAAATTTTCCGATATCTATAATAAAATTCTCGAAGAGCTTAAACATGAGGGCGTTCACGTAATAGGAATAAAAGATATTACACCACAAGAGGGGGAATACATTCATCAATATTTTACTGATGTAGTTAGCGCATACATTGTGCCATTAATACTATCGCCAAAATTACCATTCCCATATTTGCGCGATAAAACTATTTGCCTTGCTGTAAAATTAGTATCAAAAAAATCTAAGCTCAAAGTGAAATATGCCATTATCGAAATACCTGTAAATCCACGTATATCAAGGTTTGTTGTATTGCCAAACTTTGACAATTCGGATAATGTTCGCATACTAATTCTCGATGATTTAATTCGTTACTGTCTTGATGATATATTCTTCATGTTCGACTACGACAGCATTAAAGCCTACACCATAAAAATAACCCGCGACGCAGAGCTTGATTTTGATGACGATATATCAAAATCACTAATGGAAAAGATGTCGCAAGGATTAGTGAAAAGGCTTTCTGGTCGCCCAGTAAGATTTGTTTACGACAGCGAGATGGATAAAGATATGTTAAATTTTATATCATTAAAAATGGGCTTAACAAACCGCGACCCGATAATACCGGGTGGCAGATACCACAACTTTAAAGATTATATGAAATTCCCATCGGTAAAGCCGTCCCTTGATAATGTAAATCCACCGGTTTTACTTCATCGGGATATCGACCCGCACAGCAGCATAATCGATGTTGTTAAGAAAAAGGATATTATGCTACACTATCCGTATCAATCATTTAAGCACTATATTGACCTCTTGCGCGAGGCGGCAATCGACCCCGATGTTAAATCGATAAAAACCACTGTGTATAGAGTGGCATCGCACTCGAAAGTGATAAATGCACTAATAAATGCCGCTAAAAATGGAAAAGATGTAACCGTTGTTATTGAGCTTTTGGCGAGATTCGACGAGGAGGCTAATATAGAATGGTCAACAATTTTACAAGAGGCTGGGGTAAAAGTATTACACGGTATTGCAGGATTGAAAATCCATGCGAAAATGACACTGATTAAACGAGTTGTGAATAAAAAAGAGCAATTTTTCTCATATCTCGGCACAGGAAACTTTAACGAAGATACAGCCTCGACATATTGCGATGACGGATTATTAACAGCAGACCAAGAAATTGGTAATGAAGTGGCTAAAGTATTTGACTTTTTAGAACATAACTATAAACGCTACAATTACAGCCACTTAGTAGTCTCTCCCTATGGAATGAGAAAACATTTTTTAAAGCTAATTTCAAATGAGATAAAAAATAAGAAGGCTGGCAAAAAAGCATATATACACCTAAAAATGAACAGCTTGATTGACGAGACTTTAATAAAACAGCTATATGCAGCTGCCAAAGCGGGTGTAAGCATCAAATTAATTGTTCGCGGAATATGCACTGTGCAAACCGATTTGAAAGAGAGCAACGGAAACATAAAAGCTATAAGCATCGTGGATAAGTACCTTGAACACAGCCGTTTCTTTATTTTCGCCAACGGAGGCGACGAACTTTACTATATTTCAAGCGCCGACTGGATGATAAGAAATCTTGACCACAGAATAGAAGTTGCCTGCCCTGTGTATTCTAAAGAGGTGCAGAGCGAGTTAAGAAATATTTTTGATATACAGTGGAAAGATAATGTTAAAGCAAGAATTTTAGACAGCGAGATGTCAAACCAATACAAACCTCAAAAAGGAGAAAAAGTTATCAGGGCTCAAATAGAAATATACGAATATTTAAAATCATTAAAATCATAACACAATTCAAACCTTTTTATGCTTAATATAATTACCTATGGAGCTATAGATATTGGCTCTAATGCTATTAGACTCATTATAACAGATGTCTATCAGATGCCCGACAGAATACAGTACAAAAAAAAATCTTTAGTAAGAGTACCCATAAGGCTTGGCGAAGATGTTTTTACAACTGGAGCAATTGGCGCCAACAGGCTAAACCTTTTAACAGAAGCAATGACCGGATTTTCCCATTTAATCAGAGCCTTTTCAGTCGAAACCTATAGAGCGTGCGCTACAAGCGCTATGAGAGAAGCACAAAACAAAAACGAAGTAGTTAAACATATCCATAAGTTAACAGGTATAAAAATAGAGATAATTTCAGGAGACGAAGAGGCAAAACTAATTCACACTGGAGGTCTTGCCGAAATAATACACGATAACAAAACATATCTTTATGTTGACGTAGGAGGAGGTAGCACCGAGCTGGTTTTATACTCAACGAATAAAAAAATAGCTTCAAAATCGTTCCCTGTTGGAACAGTTAGAACAATATCAAACGCTGTTAAGCCCGACACTATTTCTGAAATGACAAAATGGTTGAAAAAAACTCTGCAAAAATATTCCAATCCAACAATTATTGGTTCTGGTGGTAATATTAACCAATTCCAAAAAATAATAGAAAATAGGACAGGAAAGCCTATTAGAGCAAAAAGACTAAGAAATATTAGGGAAGAACTTTCACGACTAACTTTTGACGAAAGACTTATAAATGTAAATCTTAGCCCACACCGCGCAGACGTAATTATTCCTGCATTAGACATTTTTATTACTGTTATGAAAACAGTTGGAGCGAAAGAGTTAATTGTTCCTAAAATAGGTCTTGGTGATGGAATAATCAGACAGTTACACCGTGACAATATTAATAACAACCATGCAAGAACGACATAAAAACCGAGAATTATACTTTAAAGAACAGGCAATAACTACTGAAAAATACGTTATCCCGTTTATAGAACGTTCAATATCAATAGATTCAAACACTTCTGTATTGGAAATTGGATGCGGCGAAGGCGGAAATTTAATGCCATTTACAGAAACTGGGTGCAGAACGGTGGGCGTTGACCTAAACAAAAACAAAATAAACAATGCAAATAAGTTCTATTCAACCAAAAAAAATTGTCCTGAATTTATCTTAGCCGATATTTACGACTGGGTAACAGATGAAAAGTTCGATATTGTCATGTTACGTGATGTGTTGGAACATATTCATAATCAAGAGTATTTCTTAGGTTTCGTAAAAAATTTTCTAAAACCCAACGGAAAACTATTTTTAGGCTTTCCACCGTGGCAAAACCCTTATGGAGGACATCAGCAAATTTTCAACAAGTTTACTTCAAGACTACCGTTTATACATCTGCTACCTAACTTCTTATACGCAGGATTGCTGAAACTGGCTAAAGAAGATAACGTACAGATTGAAGCAGCATTGGAAGTTAAAGAGACACGAATAACAATAGAGAGATTTCTGAAAATTGTAAAAAAAGAGAGTTATAAAATTGAACAAGCCGATTATTACTTCATAAATCCCAATTACGAAATTAAGTTTGGGTTAAAACCGAGAAAACAACTGAAGTTTATTACCAAAGTCCCGTGGATAAGAAATTTTTTTATAACCACTTGTTATATCCTACTCTCTGAACAAAAAAACAGATAATTTACTGAATCTCAACCGACATGTTAAATAAAAACTATTTAAAGGAGATAAAGCTGTTAGTTCACAGAAATTATTTATAAATTTGTGTCATATTTTATAATCACATAACTCATTGTTTAACAATGCATTAATTATTCCAAATGACATGTAAGTCTTTTAAAGTTAACAAACAGTCAACTTTTTAACGTTTTTTGTAAGTTATACACAAGCAATTGAAAATAAGATAACAAAATAGAAATCAACAGAGTTAAAATTAAATATATATAAACACTTCAAAATTAAAATCAATGATTATACTTGTTTTAAATTGTGGCAGCTCATCAATAAAATTCCAGCTGCTAAACATGGCTGACAAAAAGTTGTTGGCGAAAGGACTCGTTGAACGTGTCGGTATTAAAGATAGCGTAATTTCACAAAAAACACACAATGATAAAGAGTATCGCGAAGTGACCGACATTCCAAATCACACCGTTGGTATAGATTTGATTCTTAAAGCATTAACAAACTCAAATCACGGTGTTATTAAATCTGTAAATGAAATAAATGCTGTAGGACACAGAGTAGCACATGGAGGGGAAAACTTTACACAAAGCGCTTTGATAACCGAAAAAGTTAAGGCAGATATTGAAAAATGTATTGAATTAGCGCCATTACATAATCCTGCTAACTTAATGGGTATCAACTCAATGGAATCTCTATTGCCAAATGTTAAACAAGTTGCAGTTTTTGACACATCTTTCCACCAAACAATGCCAGAGCAGGCGTATTTGTTTGCCATTCCATACAAATACTACGAAAAATATAAAATTCGCAGATATGGTTTCCACGGAACAAGCCATAAATTTGTGGCAGAAAAGTGTTGTAAAATGAAAGGTGTTGATTTTGAAAGCGTTAATATAATCACTTGCCACCTTGGAAACGGAGCCTCAATAGCCGCAATTAAGAAAGGGAAATCTGTTGATACTTCAATGGGCTTTACTCCCGTTGATGGTTTGATGATGGGAACACGTTCAGGAGCTATTGATCCCGGATTAGTACTGTTCCTTGCCGAGAAAGAAAATTTGAGCATAAAGCAAGTTAACGATGTTATAAATAAAAAAAGCGGTATGTTAGGCATTTCAGGTATATCGTCAGACATGCGCGATCTTGAAAATGCAGCAAACAAAGGCGACAAGAAAGCAGCTCTTGCAATTCAAATGTTTGCATATAGAGTTAAAAAATTTATCGGTGGATACGCCGCTGCCATGGGTGGAGTTGATTACATAATTTTCACTGGTGGAATCGGCGAAAATGCTTGCGATTTCCGTCGCATGTGTTGCGAAGGACTGGAGTTCTTAGGAGTTGATTTTGATGTTGAGAAAAATAAAAATCTAAGAGGAGTTGATACAGAGATTACTAAGCCAAACTCAAAAACTAAAGTATTCCTTATTACAACCAACGAAGAACTTGTAATAGCAACCGATACAGCAAGAATAGTATCAGAACTTAAATAACAATAATATTTTAAAAATAATTTATTATGATAACCAAATTAGATCAAATGTTTGCCGCATTACAAGGCAAAGCAAAGAAAAAAATTGTTGCCGTATGGGCAAATGACAACCACACAATATGTGCTGTTAGCGACGCAATAGACAAAGGTATTGTTGAAGGCATTCTGGTTGGCGATAAAAAAGAGATCGAAAAAACATGTAAACAAGAAAATATCGATATTTCTAAATTTACAATTGTTCAAGCCGATTCTGATGTTCAAGCCGCTAACATAGGTGTAAAAATGGTTGCCGAAAAACAGGGCGACATTCTTATGAAAGGCTTAATAAGCACAGATAAATATATGCGTGCCATTCTGAACAAAGAAGTTGGCTTGCTACCTCCAAAAGGCGTTCTTTCGCACGTAACAGTTATTGAAAATCCTAATTATCACAAACTTATGATTGTTGCTGATGTCGCAGTTATTCCAGCGCCCGATATCAGTCAAAAAATTGTAATGACTAACAATTTGATACAAGTTGCAAAAGCGCTTCAAATTGAAAAACCAAAAGTGGCTATTATCGGAGCGGCTGAACAAGTATCTCCAGCAATAGAATCATCTGTACATGCGGCAATCATTAGCAAAATGGGTGAACGTGGACAAATTGCAGGCGCTATTATTGAAGGACCTTTGGCATTAGACCTTGCAATTGACAAAGAATCAGCACAAATTAAAAAAATGGATTCTATCGTTGCAGGCGACGCTGATTGTATGTTGTTTCCAAATATCGAGGCAGCAAACGTTTTCTATAAAGCAAATACAAAACTTAGTAAAGCCGAACTTGGTGCATTAGTAATGGGAGCAAAAGTTCCTTGCGTTCTTTCATCACGTGGTGACTCTACAAAAACAAAATTATACTCAATTGCTTTAGCAGCGCTGATGGCTAAGTAATTTATAATTTACATAAATGCTACCAATTAAATTGTTATAAATGTCTATATTTGTAGATATTAAAAACTATAGTTGGTAGCATTTTTTTTTGATTAATTTAAACTATTCAAAAAAAACCTAACCAAAGCCAACATGATTACTCTAAAATGAATCGAATTACCAAATTAGACCAAATTTCAGAGCAATTAATAGCAAAAAAAATTAAGAAAAGGGTTGCAGTTGCATGGGCTCAAGATCCAAACACGATTGGGGCGCTCGCTCAAGCTGTTGATGAGGGTTTTGTAGATGCAATTATGGTTGGTGATAAATCACAAATTGAAAAAAAAGCTATTGCAGAACAAATAGACCCAAATATTTTCACAATTATTCACAGAGAGAATGATCACGAAGCTACTGAAGAGGCTGTCAGATTAGTAAAATCAGACGAAGCAGATATATTGATGAAAGGGTTGGTTGACACCAATAAATTTCTTAAAGCCGTTCTCGATAAACAACTTGGTTTATTACCAGAGAAGGCTATAATGAGCTACGTTGCAGCGATTGAAGTTCCCAAATATCATAAGCTACTGTTTGTTACTGACACAGCCGTAATACCATATCCCGATATAAAACAGAAGTCGGCAATGTTAAAATATTCTGTTGATATGGCTAATAAATTTGGGATTAAAACTCCGAAAGTAGCGCTTATAGGCTCAGCCGAGAAGGTGTCTCTAAATCAGCAACATACCATTGACTACGCCATGATGTGCAAAATGGTTGAACGCGGACAACTACCTGAATGTATCATAGACGGACCGTTAGATCTGTTTTTAGCATGTGATCCCGAAAGCGTAAAGATAAAAAACGTAAAAACACCTATAAATGGAGACGCAGACGTATTGCTGTTTCCATCGCTTGAAGCCTGCAACAGTTTTTACAAAGGGTTGATGCTCTTTGGAAGCGGAGAATTGGCAGGATTAATTCGAGGAACCACGAAACCTGTTGTGGTAATGTCACGTAGTGAAAGTTCGAAATCAAAATTTTATTGCGTTGCTCTTGCCTGTTTAATGGCTTAATAGTTTGATGATTAAATACTAAATAATATAACTTATATCAATATGGAACATAAGCGTATTTTGGCAATTAATCCGGGGTCAACATCGACCAAAATTGCCGTATATGTAGATGAAAAGAACATTTTTTTAAAAACCATTCGTCATCCTGCAGAAATGTTGTCGAAATATCCTAAAATTATCGACCAGTTCGATTTTAGGAAAGAGGTCATCATTGAAGAACTAAATTCCGCACAAATAGATATTGATACCATTGACGCAGTTGTTGGAAGAGGCGGATTACTTAAACCTGTTGAAGGAGGAGTGTATGAAGTAAACCAACTTATGATTGACGACCTGAATTCTGGCGCAAATGGCGAACATGCGAGCAATTTGGGGGCTTTAATTGCATTTAATATTGCACAATCAACCCCCGGAGCCAAAGCATTTATTGCCGACCCTGTCGTTGTTGACGAACTACAAGACGTTGCTCGTTACACTGGACATCCAATGTTTGAGCGGCGTTCAATTTTCCATGCCTTAAACCATAGAGCAATAGCGCGTACTCACGCAAAAACGTTGGACAAAAAGTACGAGGAGATAAATCTTATTATTGCTCACCTTGGAGGGGGTATTTCAGTTGGAGCACACTACAAAGGTCGCGTTATTGACGTTAACAACGCATTAGACGGCGAAGGACCTTTCTCTCCCGAACGAACGGGAACACTTCCTGCAGGACCTTTGGCTAAACTATGTTTCAGTGGCGGCTATACACTTGACCAAGTTAAGAAAATGATTACAGGACAGGGAGGTCTTGTTGCTTATCTGGATACAAACGATGCTTACAAAGTACAAATGGCAGCAGAGGCAGGTGATACAAAAGCTAAAGAGATTCAAGATGCTATGTCGTACCAAATTGGAAAGGCTATTGGAGAAATGGCAGCCGTATTAAAGGGTAAAGTTGATGGGATACTACTAACAGGAGGTATAGCACATAATAAAACTTTGGTGGCTTATGTTCGCGAAATGGTGGAATTTATTGCACCTGTATCGGTTTACCCTGGCGAAGATGAAATGAAGGCATTAGCTGTTAATGGATTAATGGCTCTTGAAAAAGAGATTGAAATAAAAATTTACCAATAGGCAATTAGCAATGAACAATTAGTGAGCAAACAGCTTATTGTCAATATGTTATAATACCGATTGGACTATAGTAGCTGTCCAATCGGTATTAGATTATCTCTTAATAAATCTATGCACTGTAGTGTTGTTTGTTCCTATAATTCTTATTAAATAAGTACCTGAAGCTAACGTTTCAACGTCAATATTAGTTATTGCACTTTCAGTTTTTGTTGTGCTCATTAGTGAACCTCCACTGTTGTATATTTCAATAACAACTTCGTCGCTAATGTTGCGCTCTATTGTAAATATGCTTTCAACAGGATTAGGATATAGTCGTACAATATTTTCTGCAGCCCCTTCTACTCCTGTCATATTTAGAATAATTGTTTGTTCTGCATCGTTTACCGTAAATTCACCTTCCAAATCACTATAACCTTCTTTCGTAGCTGTAAAAGTATAGTTACCATTAACTAATTCCGTTGTGGCATTGCCCTGTTCATCAGTTGTTAACTCTCCGCCGTCAACATTAATTGTTACCCCTTGCAGTGGAGTTCCATTATATTCTGAATGGAAAGTAATTGTAAAATATTGCGCTGGCGCTGCAACAAACACATCAACATCCTCATTATTAACAACAAAGGCGCCATCAAAATCAGAGTGTCCTGGCATAGATAACACAAAATAATATTCCCCATTAGGCAAGTTAATAGTTGCCCTGCCAGTAGAATCGGTTGTTAGTGTATCTCCATGAACTACAATAGTTGCGCCTTCTATGGGACCTCCAAGTGTATAATAAACTATAAATGTCACAGTATATGTAATTTCAAAATTAGCTGTTAAAGTAACATTTTCGCTTGGCATTACATATACAAACTCTGCGTTGGTGTTAACTTCAACTCCATCTTTAGTCCAGTTGACAAAATTGTATCCTTCAACAGGAGTAGCTATCACGGTAATATTAGAATATGGTTGGTAGTTACCACTTACATCGTTTACAGTACCACCATCAGTTGGACTTGCAACTAATGTTAAGCTATACTCTTGATAAATTAATGTCTTATTAATTGAAACATCTGCTCCATCAACAACTGCTGTTCCTGTTACACTAACATATCCAGACTTAGAGATTGTATAAGGATAAATTCCATTTTCAAGGATAATTGTTGCCACGCCCGAAGCATCAGTTGCCAATGTTTCGGAATTAATTACAATAGTGGCGCTTTCGATTGGGCTGCTTGTATTATCAATAACTGTGAATGTTACCGTATATGTTGGTATAAGTTCAAAATTTGCTGTTAATGTAACATCTTCGCTTGGCATTACATATACAAACTCTGCGTTGGTGTTAACTTCAACTCCATCTTTAGTCCAGTTGACAAAATTGTATCCTTCAGCAGGAGTTGCTATTACAGTGATATTATCTCCCAGATGATAGTTACCACTGACATCGTTTACAGTACCACCAGCTGTCGGATTTGCAACTAATGTTAAGCTATACTCTTGATAAATTAATGTCTTATTAATTGAAACATCTGCTCCATCAACAACTGCTGTTCCTGTTACACTAACATATCCAGACTTAGAGATTGTATAAGGATAAGTTCCATTTTCAAGGGCAATTGTAGCAATACCTGAAGCGTCAGTAGTCAATGTTTCTGAATTAATTGCAACTGTTGCATCTTCAATTGGGTTATTTGTAGCATCAACAACTGTAAATGTTACAGTATGCGATGATATAGTCACAAAATTAGCTATTAAAGTAACATTTTCACTTGGCATTGTATAGTCAAATTGAGAGTTTGTACTTACTTGAACTCCATCTTTTGTCCAATTGATAAAATTGTATCCATCAGCAGGAGTAGCTATCACTGTGATATTGTCACCCATATGATAGTTGCCACTTACACTGTTCACGGCGCCCCCAATAGCTGGATTTGCAACTAACGTTAAACTATACTCCTGATAAGCTAATGTTTTATTAATTGTGATATTTGCTCCATTAACTACGGCATCGCCATTCGCACTAACAAAACCAGCCTTAGAGATTATGTAAGCATAGGTTCCATTTTCAAGAGAAATTGTCGCCACACCCGAAGCGTTGGTAGTCAATGTTTGCGAGTTTATCGCAATACTTGCACCACTAATTGGAATGTTCCCAGCATCAACAACTGTGAAAGTTACGGTATAATATTGTGGGTTGACAGTAATTGGGTCTGCATAAACTATTGCAGATGCACCAGAAGAGTAAACTGATTGAACGCCCACATTATGAGTGCCAGCAGGTATATTAGTTATTGTGTATTCTTTTGTCGTCAAGCCTGAAGCCTTTACCTGATCATTAAGATATACTGTATATCCCAAGAATGCCCTAGAATCATCAGATTTCGAAGCTCCGATAAAGATATCATCAATCATTAGAACGAACGAATCATCTGACACACAGTTGATAGCTAAGTAAATTTGCTGTCCAACATATGCATCTAAGTTATATGTGTATTGTGTCCATGCAGCAGGAGCTTCGATATATTCTCCCGCAGAAATAATTGTAAAGTTAGTAGGAGCTGTACCTGTAGTAGAAACACCTACTTTAAAACGATCTGCCCCATATTGAATAGTATATGATCTTGCCCAAAAAGAGAAACTCATTCCTGGTACAACGGTTACTTGATGAGTAATTAACCAATCGTTGTTAGGGGAAGTTGCAGCAGCAAAACAGGCTAAATACTTATTCCCACCGTGTGGCGCCCAATTAGCGCTAGTTAAGGCGGGAGTAGTAGCTGATGGATTAAATACAATATATGAACCTGTATAACCGCTGTTCGGAAAAGTATAATTTTGGATTCCATATGTATATGAATTGTCAACATCAACAAGAGTATAATTGCCAATGTTCGAAATTATGAAATCGTCATAACTTTCAATATCATCAATAAAGTCTGGTTCAGGACTCCAAGTTACTTTTGCCTGGTTATTATTAATAACTGTCGCTGTGACGTCGTATGGCGCAATAATTTCATCTTGTAATGTTTTATTAATTGAAAGATTTGCCCCGCTAACTACAGCATTTCCTGTTCCATTAACAAAACCAACCTTAGAAATTGTATAAGGATATGTTCCATTTGCAAGAGAAATTGTAGCCACACCAGAGGTATTGGTGGTCAATGTTTGTGAGTTTATCGCAATGCTTGCACCACTAATTGGAGTGTTTCCAGCATCAACAACCGTGAATGTTACGGTATGTGTGTTGGCTCCTCCCATGAAATCAAAAGAGACAGTTTTGTTACCTGTATTTCTTACTATATTGGTTATTGGTTTGCTAGTGTTATTACCAGCCCATGATTTAGAACTCGGAAGAGTTTGGTCAGTAAACGAAGTTTTAGCGCTATAGGGCCAAGCACAACCCAGACTGTTAATATTTCCGTAAGATGATGGTGTTGACGTTGGATCCACTGTTGCAGAGGCACAGACAGGATACATCCTTTGTGGATGTGTTGCATTAATTTCATTACCAACTTGATTTACACCTGAGTGAACATGGTAAATAATCATGCCGTGACCTGGTATATATGCATCAAATCCTTGTTGCTGACGATTCTCAATTAAAAAATACTCGTTGGCAGTCGTTGTGTTTATTTGATAAAAGCTTGTTGAGTTGAAAGTTGCCTGTTCAAGTGTAACTGTTGTGGGTTGACTTAATACATTGGTTTGTGCCCAATTATACACTTTAGTCTTTGTGTACCCATTATGATGTGCGGGTGTGGCTCCTCCATTATTCCATGAACCACCAGCCATCATATCCCATTCGCCTGTTCCTTCGTATTGACCTCCAGTTGAGTAATTGGTGTCATAATAGTCGGGAGCGCCTAAAACGTGTCCAAATTCGTGACATATAACACCTATATTTGTAATATTTGTACCGGAACTGCCTCTTAGTTCCGCAGAACAGGAGTATTTTTGAATATATACACCGTCTTTTATCACTGGAGGATATAAACTCCAAGCATGTGCCCAAATTGTATTATCTCCTCCCCCAGCCTCTTCACCGTAGCCAGCATAAATAATATAAACTCCATCAACCCACCCATCATTGTCATTGTCATATTCAGCAAAATTAACATGAGGATCAGCCAAGTTGATAGCTTCGGATACTAATGCTCGTGGGTTGACATCATTGCCAGATGCGTCGTTTGCACCATAATAAGCCATATTTTGGCTTGCTGTGTATGGTCCTGCCACATCAACCGTTAAGTTGAACTGATTGTACGAGTTTTCCAAATAATAGTGTTTTACACTACCCGTAGTTCCATTAAAAAGGGTATTAAACTCAGCT
>Ga0208694_1002199_pt1 | contig 21184 bp, 20 predicted proteins | sample AD_UKC078_MetaG_FD_184442 | JGI IMG/M metagenome (GOLD analysis project Ga0208694, IMG submission 184442) | Active sludge microbial communities of municipal wastewater-treating anaerobic digesters from USA - AD_UKC078_MetaG (SPAdes) (version 2) | ecosystem: Engineered > Bioreactor > Anaerobic >...
GATAGGCTTTACTAATGGTTATCGAACCCGGTTGCCCTTCATACAAGTAGGCTTCTTTTGCCGTGAAAGGTATGTTGTAGTCTTGCATAGCTTGTATCCAGGATGCTACGTGCTTTCCCATCGAATCGAGCAACACACCGTCCATATCGAAAAAGACGCCTTTTAATTGTAGTTTCGGATAGTTATTTCGCCGGACAAATTGTTGAATAATTGTTTTATACATCATAAAATTAATTTTTGCAAATTTACATGAATTAATTTAGAAATCATATTTTCATTAAAATGCAGGAAAACCCGAACTTCTCTTTTGTTTTTCAAAAATACTTTGTACTTTTGCGTCTCCAAATCAGAGCGGGGTGTGGCGCAGTCGGTAGCGCGCTACGTTCGGGACGTAGAGGTCGCAGGTTCGAGTCTTGTCACCCCGACTTTGAACTTCATCCTTCCATTCTTATTTCTCTTTTTCTTGTTTGAAGATGCTGAAATGGACATTTCCATATTTGCGATGAAAATCAAAATGGGGATGCTTATCAAACTGTTGTTTGGCGGAGTGTTCCAATATAAACAAACCGTTTTCTGCTATCAGCTTATGTTGTATGATTAAATCGGGCAAAGCGATAATTTTATCCGAATCGTAAGGTGGGTCAGCATAAATAACATCAAATCGGGTGTGACAGTTGGAGATGAATTTGAAAACATCTGTACGATGCAGAAGTAAGTTGTTAATTTGTAAAATACTGCAGGCTTTACGAATAGAAGCACAATTTTTTTCGCATAGTTCAACTGCAATAACTTCTTTGCAGCCACGCGAAATAAATTCTATGCCGATGCTGCCCGTTCCCGCAAACAAATCAAGAACACGGATATCTTCAAAGTCAATTCTGTTATTCAGCAGGTTGAACAGCCCTTCCTTAGCAAAATCAGTAGTGGGGCGGGCTGATAGTTTTCGACTTACTTCCAGGCGCCTCCCTTTAAATTTGCCGCTTATTATTCTCATTGTATTGTTTTGAAATCTGATTGAGGTAAATAAGTCGTGATGATTTCCTCATAATTTTTTGCATTTGCTTCGTCACTATACACTGTAATTTCAAATTCCATGATGTCGAATTGTAAATGATACGCGATGTTTAACGCGTGATATACAATATCTTCAGCAGTTTGATATGGATAGTGATTGAGCAGTTTTATTTCCCCCTTATGAAACACCAAACAATCTATCCGCTCTTCTCCGATCCATATTGAAATCATATTTTGATGATCATGTTCTATTGATGAGATCAGTTGATGTTCAATTTTTAATGTCGGAAAGATGTCGGTTAAGGTTTGTACAATCCCTGAATCATATCCGAAGATAAATATACTGTCATGGTTCTGAAAGCTGTGACTGAACACTTGATTGGTTTCGGGCATGTCAGGATGCTGAAGTTTTAAAAAATCAAGAGCATGATCGGAAGCAAAAAAGGAATTCGGTATCAAAGTATAAAATTTAGTTTCACAAATCAGTATTACTTTCTGACAGTCAGGCAAAGATGGTTTTATGGATAGAATAGCTTCCTTTAAGCTGTTTGTGTCACCGGAATGCTTATAAGTCTGATTAACGGAAACAATGATTTTCTCATTGACGTCACAAACAAAAACAGAAAATCCATTCGGAGAAAGTCGAATGGATAGTCTGTATGGTATGTTAACGAGGTTAGCATTCATGTTTCCTCGCATTTGAGTGTGTTATTCCCAATTACCTGCGAAATTGTTAGGTTCGTCAACTGAGCCTACTTTTATGCCGGGGTATTTTTCGAGTTTTTCTTGCAAGTCAATTAAATTTAATGTTTCCTGCCGATTGGCATCCATTAAAAATGCCCTGAAGGGAGCACGAATTTCGCACAGGGGGATGGAAATTCCATTGGAGCTGACATATTCGTTGTTTACATCAACTTCATATTCTACGCCTTCGGAATAAGGTATGTATTTAAGCTTGTCAAGGGACTCTAAGCTAAGTTTGTTATCAAAAAGTGCTTCAAGCAGGGGTACCACTGTTGTGTCGCGACGAAAACCTTCTAATCCGTGTTCTGCTATTTCGCGTTTATTACCTCTGTTAACAATGCTTACTGCTTTCTTTTCAGTTAAGCCGGATAATAATTGAGCATCTGTCAAGGCACCTTCTTTTAGTACTACTTTCTTTTTCCCTGTTTTGACGAAATCAAGTAAAGAATCAATACTGGAGGTGTAACGCCCATTTTGATCCCTGTATTCAATTTGTGCTATCCTCAAATTGATAAGCGATTGTACGACTTCTTTTTCTCTTTGTGTCCTAACTTTTTCAAATTGGATAGGAGTTAGAATACTCATAAAACATAAGTAAGTCAATATTGCAATGGCAACGAAAAGTAAGATTTTAATTGTAGTTCTCATGTGTTTATTTCTTATAATTTTATCCGGATAGTGTAAGGACGCAAAATTAAAAAGAAAATTTAATCTTCCCAAGTATTCGGAATCTTTTTTTGATTTATTTTATTCTTTCTCACGAGGTTTTGATGGATTATGCCGGTTACGGATGATTTTATTCATAATTTCTTTTGCATTCATTGAAGAAATTCATGTAAATTTGCGTCAAGCTACCATCTATCGGATAATTTTATGCAAAAAAAATCCTTTCAACCGACTGTCGGGCAAACCTATGCAAGATTGTTGAAATCTCATGCGTCTTTGTTTTCTTTCGAAGAGCGGATGAAACTTAGACGCTGGTATAAACAACATTTCCGGCATAACTTTAAACCTGCACAATACCCCGGTGATCCGGTTTATTTTAAATTGTCCGTTGCCGAAATTCTCCTCAATGAAATAGGGATCGGTAAAACATCCGTTCTTGCATTTCTTCTGTATGAGATGGTAGCAACCGATAAGGTTCTGACCATAAAAGAAATAGATGAGGAGTTCGGAACGTCCGTAGGTATGTTGATTACCGGATTGTCGAAGGTACGTGAGTTGTATGCAAAAAGTGCTTCCTTGGAATCTGAGAATTTTAGAAAGCTGTTGTTGACCTTTGCCGAGGACTTGCGAGTGGTCTTGATTATTGTGGCGGAACAACTACATGTCATGAGGATACTTCATGAATATCCTGAAGATGCCCGTAAGAGCATTGCCATGGAAAGCTCTTTTTTATATGCACCTTTGGTGCATAGAATGGGCTTGTACGCTATCAAAACCGAATTGGAAGACTTGTCTTTGAAGTTTACCAATCGGGAGATTTACTCGGACATTGCACACAAACTCAACGAGACAAAGCAATCCCGGGAAAAATACATCCAGGCATTTATTCAACCTCTTCAGGAAAAATTAGCCTTGATGGGGTATGAGTTCTCTATCAAAGGAAGAATGAAGTCCATCCATTCGATTTACAATAAAATTAAAAAGCAAAATACAGCATTTGAAAACATCTATGATCTATTCGCCATCCGCATCATTTTAGATGCTCCTCCTGAGAAGGAAAAGGCTGCGTGTTGGCAGGCGTATTCAGTGGTGGCTGATATGTATCAACCGAATCCTAATCGTTTGCGCGACTGGTTGTCCATACCGAAATCGAATGGTTACGAGAGTTTGCACACTACCGTATTAGGACCTCAAAATAAATGGGTGGAAGTCCAAATCCGCACCGTACGCATGGATGAAATTGCCGAGAAAGGATTGGCGGCACATTGGAAATACAAAGGATTGAAGACGGATTCAGGCATGGATGAATGGTTGAGAAACATCCGCGACATCCTGGAAAATCCTGAGTTGAATGCCGTCGATTTTATGGATGAATTTAAGTTGAATTTGTACAACGAAGAAGTGTTTGTCTTTACGCCCAACGGTGATTTGCACAAATTACCGAAAGGCGCTACAGCATTGGACTTTGCCTTTTCAATCCACACCAATCTCGGCATTAAATGCGTTGGTGCTAAGGTAAATGGTAAAAATGTACCCATTAAGTATGTCTTAAAAAACGGTGATCAGGTAGAGGTGCTCACTTCTCCTACACAAAAACCTAATCAGTCGTGGCTAAAAATTGTTGTCACCTCAAAAGCGCGGAATAAAATCCGTCAGACATTGAAGGAAATCGAATTCAAAGATGCGGAACTGGGACGTGAGATTTTAATGCGCAGGTTCAAAAACTGGAAGCTTGATTTGGATGATGGGTATATTTCCAAACTTGCCCGGAAGAAAGGTTATAAGACTGTAAGTGATTTCTACCAGGCCCTGGCTTCCGGAAAGCTTGATATTTTCGTTGTCCGTGACGATTATATTGAACTCGTCAAAAAAGAAACTTTTGACCCCGCCACAGAACTTCGAAGTGCTGAAAGTTTCACTAAAGAAGCAACTGTTCCTGAAGGCATTGCCAAGGAAGATGTCTTGGTGATCGGACAAGATTTGAAACAAGTAGATTATAAGTTGGCGAAATGCTGCAATCCGATTTACGGTGACGAGGTGTTTGGTTTTGTTTCCGTCTCGGGAGGTATTAAGATACACCGCGTCAATTGTTTAAATGCTCCTCAGATGATAGCGCGTTACGGTTATCGCATCATTCCGGCACGTTGGTCGGGAAAGTTTGCAGGCACGCAATATCCAATAACGTTGCATATCGTAGGACGGGATGACATTGGCATTGTAGCCAATATTACTTCTTTGATTTCAAAAGAAAAGGAAGTCAGCCTACGTTCTATTTCCGTAGATTCGAGTGCAGGACTGTTTGAAGGTCATTTAACCATCATGGTCAGCGACAATCAGCAGTTAGACCTTATTGTGAAAAAAATCAGTCAGATAAAGGGCGTCAAACAAGTTTTGAGGAGCTGAGCATGCCGCATGCTGCAAAAATATCTTCCCCTCTTGATTTCCGGATGGTAGTTGTGATGTTGTTATTGGTCAGGTAATCACGGAATACAATCATTTTCGCTTCATCGGAGCTTTTCAGGTCAATGCCCGGAATGGCGTGGTATCGGATCAGATTCACGCGGCAAGGTAATCCTTTCAGCAATTTAACCATCTCCACAGCGTGACGCATGGTGTCGTTCAGTCCGTTAAACATGATATACTCAAATGACAGTCGGCGTTGTTTGCTAAAATCATAATTTTGCAATTCCTTGAGGAGGTTGTGAATGGGATATGTTTTTTGAATGGGCATCAACTTCAGTCGTTCATCTTCAAAAGGTGTGTTCATGCTGACAGCAAGGTGGCAGTTCGACTTTTCAAGGAAAGTCTTCATATTGGGAATGATGCCGATGGTCGAGACCGTAATTCTTCTCGGACTCCATGCCGGTCCGTAATCTGATGTCATGATTTCCAAGGCTTTCAAAACATGATCTAAATTGTCGAGCGGTTCTCCCATGCCCATAAAAACAATATTGGTCAGTTGCTCCGATTCGGGGATGGAGTAATACTGATTGAGAATCTCATGCGTCTCAAGCTGGGCACTGAAGCCTTGCTTGCCGGTCATGCAAAACAGGCAATTCATTTTACACCCCACTTGCGATGAAATACACAAAGTATTTCTGTCATCTTCAGGAATAAAAACACTTTCGATGAATTGATTTTTATGGGTTTTGAAAAGATATTTAATGGTGCCGTCAATCGAAACTTGCTGATCAACTGCTTGCGTTCTGCCAACTTCATATTGTTCTTGGAGCAGTGTCCTGTTTTTGGCAGAGATATTCGTCATCGCATCAATGGTCACAACTCTTTTTCGGTATATCCATTCCGCCAGTTGTTTTCCTGTGTATGAGGGCATGCCGAGGTCAGTGACAATGGTTGTCAGTTCATTCAATGTTTTACCCAGCAAAGGAATTTTGTTCATATGGAAAATTTTTCCAAAGGTACGTATTTCTCTCCTAAAAAATGATGGCGGCGTCTCATATTGTTCAACTGCTGCGTTCCGGGTTCCGTGGTCCGGGGTCACGGGCTCCGAGGTTCGCGGTGCGAGTTTTTTTAGTCGATTATTTGTTTTATAATGTAAACTTTTCTATATTTTCAAAAAGTTTATTCTATACCATAAACTTTTCGAAAAATAAAATTTATTTCTTTTATAAAAGAAACTTATGAGAGGTGCTTTCAAATACCTTCCCTTGATGAACAACCCACAAGTTCGTAATCCTACAACTTCCATATCTTTCTTCATTTTTTTCGATTCACCGGACGAGGTCGGTCGCGTTCTGCAACACAACTCCGGAATTCGCGTAAATCTGCGACTTCTATCTGCGTAAATCTGCGAGAAATCTAACTCGCAATCAAATAAAATTCATTAAAAACTAAATAAAATTCAATTGTATTTTTATTTTATTGAAATTTATATTATTTTTGTGCCATTATTAATAAGAAAAAATAAAAACTATGTTACCAACAACTTGTCCGAGCTGTCAATCACAGCTTAAGGTAATGGCATTGAAGTGTGAAACTTGCCAAACAGAGGTAACCGGACTGTATGAACTTCCGGTTTTGCTTCGTCTTTCAGAAGAGGAATTACGCTTTATTATCCGCTTTGTAAAAAATAGCGGAAGCTTGAAAGATATGTCGGCGGAGCTTAAACTGAGTTACCCCACTGTGAGAAATATGTTAAATGAAATCATTCAAAAAATTCGAGATTATGAAGAAAAATAACAATTGGAATTTACTTTGGAATCCATTTATCCGCCTCGCTGGGTGGCAGGCTTTCGGCATTGGGATAATTATCGTATTTATTTCAGCAGTGCTGGCAAGTTATGGCAATCTGGCTTTTGATGGAGCTATTGATGCGCATTTTGGAGATAATATTACTATCGCTCAATCACTCTTGGTTACGGGAATAAGTCTGCTCTCTGTTGTGCTTAGCATGTACGTGATCGGCTTAATTATTTCTAAGAATTTCCGCTTTGTTGATATTTTGGGAACCATGACATTGGCACGTGCACCCTTTCTTATATTGGCGGTATTATCGCTGTTTGTCACCTCTCCCGATGTAGAACAAGTGCTTCAAAATCCAATGATTGTGCTTGATTACCCGTCTTTTTTGGTCTTGGGAGTTATTTCCGTGCCGATTATAGTATGGTATATTGCGTTGATGTATAATGGATTAAAAGTATCCACGGGAACAAAAGGCACAAAATTGACAATCGGTTTTATCGGTGGAATTCTTGTGGCTGAAGTTATTTCAAAGCTACTTATTTATCTAGTTTTGTAATGATCAGGAAATGTTTGCTATCACTATTCGCTATTTTGCTTGTTGCATTTCCGAAAGTGAAAGTAAAAAGCTGATGGCAATTGTGACAAAAACCCCGAAAGTTGGACAAAAAACTTTCGGGGTTTTGTTATACTTTAAAAGGGATATTCGTTAATTTCAAATTTAAAACAGAATTGATAAATATATTGTCCTTTCAGGGCGTAGATAATTGAAAAACATCAGAGTACGGGGCTGTCTCAAAAGCAACGCAGCAGTTGAACAATATGAGACACCGCCTTTCCCTATTTTTTTATCAGTTTATTCTTGTAAACACCTTCCTTGCTGTTCAATAGAACCATGTAGATACCCTTTGGTAAAGAACTTACATCCACATAATTGTTTTTATCCGAACCATTCAACACTTCTGCTCCCTGTAGATTAATAATTCTAACTTCATTTATTGCCAAATCTTTAGGCAGATAAAATCCTTTGTCGGTGGGATTAGGATAAATGGAAATTCCTTTTGTGGAGATATTATTTAATCCTGATTGTTCAGACTGGAAACGCATTTCGTCAACTTTCAACACAGAGCCTACACCACTTCCACTTGTAAAATTCATGACTATTTTTGCCGGTACAAATCTTAGATCAAAAGAAACTTCTTCTTTCTTATACTCAGATGAAGGATGCAATTGATGTCCTATTGTATGTAACGCTTCGCCTGCGTCGTTCAGAAATTTAAGGTATAAGTGAGATGGATGTTCAGAACAATCACCTACTTCAGTGAGCTTGTAGTAAAATTCAAACACATCTCGTTGATTGGTAAATGGAAATCCTTCAAAGAAGATATCAGACGAATAGTCTTCTTGATAACCATTTGACAGATTACCACCATAGTCCTCTGTTGTAGTTAATTCAAATGCATATTGTCCGGCGTAGGCATCATCGGTTTTTTTACCGGTTTTATAAACGTAATACCAATTATCAGCTTTTTCTGCCGAAACTTCTACCCATTCTTCAAAATCACCATTTAAAAGTTCCGGCTGTGATTCTACACCGGTAAATTCTATCTTGTCAATAGTAAGCGCACCGCTTACTTCAGGATCGTTAGCCATATGGATAAATCCGATTATTACTGAATCTGGTGTTTCTGTCAATTTTGCGGGTGTGTCAAAGTTAAATTCAAAGACTGTGTATTCATCAGCAGCATCTAAAAACATATGCATATACGTTCCTATATTGGCACCATTTTTTGAAAAAATCACAATCATTGTTCCCACAGCCTCGCCATCTGCTTGCCATTTGTAATATCCTTTTATCCCTGTGGGCTTTTGATCATAGGGTATTCCACCATGTATGTTGGAAAAATCAGGGACATCTCCGGAGTAATGGGGTTCACCAAAAACATTAGAGCTTGCCAACGCAGCACCGATTTTTATTTGTACACCTGTCAGACTTTCATAACCGGTTGCTTTGGCTATTAAAGAAGTATCTGAAAATAGGTCTTGCGGATTGAGGGCGTACTGGTTAGTCGCATAATTTGTTGGATAACAGCCTTTTACGGTAGTCCAGTTCTCAAATCCCGCGTTGGGAATAGTGCTTTGTGCCGGAAGCAAGGTAGCACACAATAACAAAAATGGTAAAATTAGCTTTTTCATAATATTTTGTCAGAGTTTAAAGTGCTGACGCCGCACTGTTAAATGAATAAATAGATTATTTAGTTATTAAAAGATTGATTTTAATTCAATTTTGACGTATGAAACCCACATTATTTTACAACATCCATAAGCATGAAAAATTTCGTATGGTTGTTGTACTTCGTGCGCTACAGCAGACCCCGCATCCCGGAAAACTCGGAACTCGTACCATGCTTTTTTTCAAGCTGCATGATACGAGTTCTTGCCAAAAATATAAATAAATGTTAATAGAAGGGGGAGGTAAAACATCATTTTTACTCCTGCTAAAGCACTTTGGCAAAAGTCAAAACAAGGCAAAGGGGTATAAATAGCGTTCATAATCAATAAATTATGAATAATTTACCCAAAGATAGAATTTTTTTTTAATACAGCAAAATTTAACTTTATTTTTTGGTTTGAATTGTAGGGGCTTTTTCAAAACAAATATTCAACTCCAAAAACATCGCCTTATAAAACTAACCTAGCATTTGTCTCAAAGATGAGTGCTATCTTTTGTTTTGTTTGAATAGAAATGATTAAAAGGTTTCAAGCTGTGTAATAAACAGATAATCAATACGATAATACAATAAATGATTTTCGTATGAAAAGCGTAAGTAGGTATCTAAATCTGATCAATAAAATCTCAGCCTGTTGTCTTCGATATCGGATTGATTGCGCAAATCCATCAAAACCATATTGGGGAACGAATACCTGTATCGAGAGATGATGTTTTGCTGCTCAGTTGCAAGGTCGAAATCGGATTCTTGTTGTTGAACATTGGTGGTCCGGACTACAAATATCCCAGCATTACCTTTGATGGCTTGCGACAACTGTCCTTCAGTTTGAGAAAGAGCTTTGCCAATTACGGCAGGTTCAAAACCTTCCGAACCAAATTGATAAGAATTGAAGTTTACACGTTCAGCCGATTTGATTTCAAGATTCAGACTTTTGGCAACTTCTTCCAGACTACTTCCCTTTGATAGGGCATCATTGATTTCTTTGGTGAATTGTTCTGCTTTTTTATCACGAACAATTTCTCCGCGTATCAGACTTGCCACTTTATCAACAGGTTGATATTTAGAGGTGCTGATATCAGTAAGAACAGCTACAATGATTTCCTGATCACATTCGAATACATCGGAAACAGCGCCTTTAGAGTTTTCAAAAGCCCATCTTACAACTTGACGTGAGCGAGGGATGTTTAGTACATTTTCGTTTGATTGACGAATCTCATTGGCATGACGTACGTTGTAGTTGTTTTTCAAAGCTACGCTGTCGAAATCAGCGGCTTTCAAACCTGCTGCAAAACGTTTTGCATCATTAAAAATCTTACTTTGTGTCTTGGTGCTGGCGATTACATTACGCTCAAGAATGGCTAATTTTACCTTTTTCTTTGGTGCGGTTTTCTCCATAATTTGGATGATTTGGGTTCCTTGAGGACTTTTAAATGTAAATACCTCATGAACTCTTTTTGCAAATGCATCCTGCAAAATGTTTTTATCCAAACCCTCTGCTCCGTCCACTATCCATCCAATCTCTCCGTCGTTTTCAGCAGTTTGGCGTACTGCAGAATATTTTCTTGCCAATTCTCCAAAATCGGCTTTTCCCCTGATGGCGCGGATGATGCTGTCTGCTTTTGATTCATTTTCAGGCAATAGGAAGATATGCCTCAATTTAACCGAGTCGGGAAGCATAATACCGGTTTCCATGATTTTTGCCATCGTGTATGTATTGTTGACAAACATAGGTCCTATTGCATCTCCTTTTTTCCCCGAAAAGGCAAAATCTTTATAGTGAGGGGGAACGGTCTTTTCAGAGTAGTTCTGACCTGTATAAGGAATGTCGGAATTCATGTTTACCAATTCCATTACGTCATCCTCTTTGTAAAATTCTTCTTTTAAACTATTGATAAACTCCTCAGCTTCTGTATAGTCTTCTTCTTGTGGTTCAATGGCAAAGCTGACGAATTTGATGGATGCATTCGGTTCTTGACGGTACTGGCTGATTTGTTGATTATACCTTTCCTTGATTTCTTTGTCGGACACCACAAATTCAGCATCTGAAACTGCATAATACGGTTTTACCAAATAATTCACATCTGCGCTTTTGAGGCTCCAGGTAAAATTATCTTTAGCTTGCAGGTTATTGGCAAAGATTACGTTAGATATCAAGTTGTTGTATTTTTCCTGCAACATAGCAATCTTCACCGTTCTTTCTAAAAACATCCAGAGCATCTTATATTCATTTAAGACTTCCTGCATCTGATAGTCTGTAGGCTCGTCATCCTTGAAGTTCAAAAACTGTAATAACAGCATGCGATTGAAGCGACCGGATTCATCAGCAAAGAAACGGCGTTGCTGAATCATGGGATGGATGTTGTTGCCAATCAGTTGGTCGGATAATTCTTCTTTGTCAATCTCAAGACCGATTTTTTGAGCTTCTGTCATCAGTATTTTCTCACGAATCAGTTGATCCCACACAAAGGCTCTTAATTGTTGCGTAGTTTGCTCATCAATATCTTGACTCCCGGTTTCGTATTTTTGAAATACAGTGATTTGATCCAAAAGATCCTGATAATCACGGATGTTGATTTTTTCTCCATTTATTTCGGCTACAGTCTCTCTCGATTTATTAAAAAAAGTAGATCCCTGTGTCAGGAAGTCACCGATAATAAAAGAAAGAAGTGCTACACCGATAACAATAACAAGTAAGACACCCCTTTTCCTAATCTTTTCTAATGTTGCCATTTTTTTAGCTTGATAATGTATTTTTTAAGTTATTTATACCTGTTTTTTTGAGGGCACGAATATACGGAATTAATTTTATTCACCCAAAATTAATCTTAATAATTCAATTCTATTGTTTGCCACCTTGATGCATTTGAACTTAAAGTCTTCGATTTGAATGATTTCATTTGCTTTGGGAAAATGTTGGTGATGGTGTAAGATGAAACCCGCCATGGTGTCGTATTCATCAGATTCCGGGATGCCTATGCCGAATTTTTCATTGACTTGTTCCACCTCCATTCTTCCCGACAAAAGGTATTCATTTTCACTCAATTGCTCGGCTGTGTATTCTTTTACATCGTGTTCGTCTTCAATTTCACCGAAAATTTCTTCGATGATATCTTCAAGTGTGACCATGCCTTCGGTTCCGCCATGTTCGTCCACTACCACTGCAATGCTTTTTTTCTGTTGCATAAATAATTTCATCAACTTATGAGCAGTCATGTTTTCAGGAACGATAGGAATTTGCCGGATGTGTTTTTTCCACTCGTCAGGATGTTCAAACATTTCAGAAGAATGTATATAACCGATGATGTTGTCGATATTCTCTTTGTAGATAGGGATTTTTGAAAATCCGGTTTCTATGAAAGTTTGTTTTAAAGTTTCCAAAGAGGTGTTGTAATCCAAAGCTACAATTTCAGTCCTGGGCACCGAGCAGTCGCGTAGTTTAATTTTTGAAAAATCTAAGGCGTTTTGAAAAATTTTCACCTCAGCATCCAGATCTTCTTCAGGGTTTTTAGTATCGAAACTTTCTTGTACCAGATAACTCAAATCAATTCGTGAGAACATGTTGTTATTATCATCCAAATCAGTATTCATCTTGAACAATTTCAGGAAGTTTTTTGACAGCCAGGTAGTGAATACGGCAATGGGATAAAGAACGATATAAAACAAAAATACCAACCATGAAAAAGTTCTTAGCCACCAGTTGGGATTGATGCGAAACAGGGTTTTAGGCAGAAATTCGCCGGTAAACAAAACGATGATGGTTGCGATGATGGATTGTAGTAGTGTAATTACAAATTGATTGTTTGTGAAAAAAAATAGGGGAGTGAGTAATTTTGCCATTTGCAAACCATAAACAACCAATACGATATTGTTACCAACCAACATGGATGATATAAATTGCTGCGGATAGCGATAGAACACGCTCAATATGGAAGAGGTAAGGTTCGGTCGCATCTTCTCAAGTTCGAATCTCAATTTACTTGAAGATACGAACGCGATTTCCATCCCTGAGAAAAACGCAGAAAGAATGAGGCAAATAAAGGTATAAATCAGTGTGTTCAAATGACTAATAAACTGTTTAGAGCTGCAAATTTACATGATTTTTTTGTATTTGGCGTATTGGAGCCTATAAAAGAAAATTTATTATAAATTTTTCAGCGCTTGATAAAACGAATATTCCAAATTCTTCTTCATTTTTTTTGTCTTGATACAAAAAAACGAAGCAAAAAAAATCAAGACTGTGCCTGCTTTGCTCAAAAAACTTGCGCTCGATTGACTAAATCCTTCAAACTCGGGGCTGTCTCAAAAGTAAATATTCAAGCAAAAAACCATAAGGTGTCTTAGAAGTGTTCAAATGCAAGGCGCTGAGATTGAGGGCGAAGGAGCATACTGAAGTATGTGACTGAGCCCGAATATCGAAAGCAACGCAGCAGTTGGGCACTTATGAGACACCGCCTCAAACATGAACGATTCTTTACGTCAATTTCACTTGTTTTTTGGCTCACCAGGCAAGGTCGAGGTTGCGCTATTTAAACGGGTAAGAATGATGTTTGAACAGGATGGTGAAGAATTAAGTGTATAGAAATTTTGGTGGTTAAAAAAAAAGTCATACCTTTGCGGTCGCTTTTTAAAAAAGCAGATTCAGTAGCTCAGCAGGTAGAGCACATCCCTTTTAAGGATGGGGTCCTGGGTTCGAGCCCCAGCTGGATCACAATTTCAATCCTGCCTAATATATTATTCCTCTTATTTTTTTATCTAAAGTTGATAGTCTGCTTATTCAATGGTTCTCCTTTGTTTGAAACTATGGCGAAGATTTGTTTGATAAAGTCGAATTCTGCCTTTTTTATTAGGCAATGTTTCAAAACAAATATTCAACTGAAAAATAACAAGGTGTTTTAGAAGAAATAAAAGTTGATTTGCATCCTGCAACACTTTAACCTCGCGAACACGCATCACGGAACTTACGACCCCAAATATCGAAAGTAACGCAGCAGTTGGACATTTCTAAGACACCTCCATATAGAAAAATTCATATAATTCATTAAAAATATTTGATATTAATGAATTAAACAATTAATTTTGCTGCTTATTCATTAATGTTAAGACGATTTTCCCTTGAAATAAATTATTGTTGATATATATGAACACAAAACTGCAGGAATTAACCGATAAAATCTATTTGGAAGGAATAGAAAAAGGACAGGAAGAGGCTGCGAAAATCATCGCTCAAGCTGAACAACAGGCAGCGGATATTGTTGCCAAAGCCCAGAAGCAAGCCGATAAAACTTTGAAGTCTGCCGAAGAAAAAGCGAACGAATTGATGAAAAACACCCAAGTGGAAATCAAATTGTTTGCGCAACAAGCCCTTAATGCGCTGAAAACCGAAATCACGGATATTGTTTGCGGAGAGGTTGTGTCTTCTAATGTTAAAGCCGCCACTGCCAACAAGGAATTTATGATGAAAATACTGTTGGTGTTGACGGAGAGTTTGGCAAAAAATCAGGTAGTAACGATAGAGACCCGGCAGGCAAAAGAATTGACGGATTATTTCAAATCCAATGCAAAGCATTTGTTAGATAAAGGTGTGAAGATAACAGCGGTCAACAATATTAAAACCGATTTTTCCATTGTTGCTGAAAAAGGCGGTTATAAAATCAATTTTGGTGAAGCGGAATTTATCGCTTATTTTAAAGAATTTTTAAGACCACAATTAGTAGAACTGCTGTTTTGATGTCCGAACTCCTCAAATCAAAATCCAATTATTACTACTTGGTATCCGGGTTGCCTGATTTGCAAAAGGATGATACCAAGGGGTTTTTGTCTCTGCAAGATTTAATGATTGAGATAATGCCGCAATTGAGTACGGAAGATGCTCAGCTATTACGTCTGCTTTATGCTGCATACGACAATCGAAATTTCCTGACTCTCTTGCAAGATAAAGATGCTGTTTTAGATGATAGAGGATTTTTGAAAAGTTCAGATTGGTATGACTTGCTCCAACTGTTTAAAGAGGAAGATAATCCTTCGGATGAGCGCTTGCTGCCGTATTTTGCTAATTTTTATCGGCAAATCAAATCGGAAGAGGATTTTCTAAAGGGATGGTCGGAAGAGGATTATCTGTCCGGTTTATATTATGATTATGCGATGCAGTCATCCAATCAGTTTGTAAGTACATGGTTTGAGTTTAATTTGAATTTAAATAACTTGCTGACTGCCATTTTTTGTCGCAAACATCGATTACCGCAAGAAAAACTGATAGTTGGAAGTACTGAAATTGCTAAGATTCTAAGGAGTAGTCACGCCCGAGATTTTGGTGTAGCCAATCTTTTTGAATATACGGAAGAGGTAATTAAATTGTCGGAAGATACGGATTTACTGGAGCGCGAAAAGAAAATTGATGCTTTGAAGTGGGATTGGTTAGATGAACATACCTTCTTCAATTATTTTTCTGTCGAAAGGATATTGGCTTATGTATTAAGAGTTGAGATGCTTCAACGCTGGAAGATGCTGTCCGTAGAATCCGGTTCTCAAATTTTTAGAGAATTATTGTTATCTATGAAGGAAGGAATAAAAATTAACGCATAAAACGTATCATATAATATACCCTATAATACTATTATATAATGTCAACAAAAGGAATAGTAAAAGGAATCATTTCTAACTTAGTCACCGTTGAAGCAGATGGTCCCGTGATGCAAAACGAAATTGCATACATACAGCTTGGCGATACCAAATTAATGTCGGAAGTGCTGAAAGTTAACGGAAACCATGCTTTTGTACAGGTTTTTGAAAGTACGCGCGGACTGCAAGTAGGCAATGAAGTAGAATTTACCGGACATATGCTGGAGGTTACCTTAGGTCCCGGATTATTGTCCAAAAACTACGACGGTTTGCAAAATGATTTGAACAAACTGACAGGTATCTTTTTAAACCGTGGTGAATATAATTTCCCGCTTGACGAGAAAGCCTTGTGGCATTTTGTGCCGCTGGCATCGCCGGGAGATGTTGTGGAAGCCGGTTCATGGTTGGGTCAGGTGGAAGAAAATCATCAGCCCCATAAAATTATGGTGCCTTTCGCTTTCGAGGGAACTTATACGGTGAAGAGTGTCGCCAAAGAAGGAGAATATACCATCATGGATACCATTGCCGTTGTAACGGATGCAGATGGTAAAGATATCAAGCTGAACATGATTCAAAAATGGCCTGTTAAGAAAGCCATCAATGTACATTTGGAAAAACCGCGTCCTTTTAAATTATTGGAAACCGGCGTGCGCATCATTGATACTGTTAATCCCATTGTGGAAGGTGGTACCGGTTTTATTCCCGGTCCTTTCGGTACAGGAAAAACGGTATTGCAACATGCCATTTCCAAACAGGCTGAAGCTGACATTGTAGTGATAGCTGCCTGCGGTGAAAGGGCAAATGAGGTAGTGGAAATTTTTGTAGAATTTCCTAGATTGGATGATCCGCATACCGGTCGCAAATTGATGGAGCGCACCATCATCATTGCCAACACTTCCAATATGCCGGTGGCTTCACGTGAGGCTTCCGTGTATACGGCCATGACAATTTCCGAATATTATCGTGCTATGGGTTTGAGGGTGTTGATGATGGCAGACTCGACTTCGCGTTGGGCACAAGCGTTACGTGAAATGTCGAACCGCATGGAGGAATTGCCCGGACAAGATGCTTTCCCCATGGACCTGTCGGCCATCATTGCGAATTTCTACTCCCGCGCCGGCTATGTTTATTTAAAGAATGGAGAAACAGGTTCCATAACATTTATCGGTACGGTGTCGCCCGCCGGCGGGAACTTGAAAGAGCCGGTAACTGAGGGTACTAAAAAAGCTGCACGGTGCTTTTATGCGCTTGAACAATCCAGAGCCGACCACAAGCGCTATCCGGCTGTCAATCCAATTGACAGTTATTCCAAATACATTGAATATCCCGAATTTGAATCGTATATCTCTGAAGTGATCTCTCCGCAGTGGACCAGCTTGGTGAATGATATGAAAACGATTCTTCAACGTGGAAAAGAGGTAAACGAACAAATTAATATTCTTGGGGATGATGGTGTTCCTGTTGATTATCACGTGACTTTCTGGAAGTCGGAAGTCATTGATTTTACCATTTTACAACAGGATGCCTTTGATAAGGTAGATGCTGTAACTTCCTTAGAAAGACAACACTATATGTTGAATTTAGTAATGGATATTTCTAACGCTGATTTTGAATTTACAGGTTTTGTTGATGTGATGGATTATTTCAAGCGGGTAATCAATGTGTTAAAACAAATGAATTACTCGGCTTTCCAATCCCCGGAGTTCAATGCTTATGAGACTGATTTAAAAAACATCTTGGCAGAAAAGGCTAAATAAGAAAAAATAGAATATGGAAACAAAAGCTTTTCAGAAGATATATACGAAAATTACCCGCATTACGAAAGCGACTTGTTCTTTGCGTGCTACAGGGGTGGGCAATGAGGAATTGGCTACGGTTGATAGCAGGTTGGCACAGGTTGTAAAAATTCAGGGTGATGAAGTTACTTTGCAAGTGTTTAGCGGTACTGAAGGTATTCCAACTGATGCAGAGGTGGTGTTTTTGAAAAAATCTCCTACTTTGAAAGTGAGCGAACAGTTGGCCGGACGGTTCTTTAATTCTTTTGGTGAGCCGATTGATGGCGGACCTACCGTTGAAGGTGAAGAACGTGAAATTGGCGGTCCTTCTGTGAATCCGGTTCGCCGTAAACAACCCTCAGAACTAATTGCAACAGGTATTGCCGGTATCGACTTGAACAATACCTTGGTGTCGGGACAAAAAATTCCTTTCTTTGCCGATCCTGATCAGCCTTTTAATCAAGTGATGGCAACTGTGGCGTTGCGTGCGCAGACTGATAAAATTATTTTAGGCGGCATGGGGCTGACCAACGATGATTATCTGTACTTTAAAAATACGTTCAGCAATGCCGGTGCACTCAATCGCATCATCAGCTTTGTGAATACGACCGAGGATCCACCTGTGGAACGTCTGTTGATTCCGGACATGGCTTTGACGGCTGCGGAGTATTTTGCCGTTGATAAAAATGAGCGGGTTTTGGTGTTGCTGACGGACATGACTTCCTATGCAGATGCCTTGTCTATTGTGTCGAACAGGATGGACCAGATTCCTTCCAAAGACTCAATGCCAGGCTCTTTGTATTCGGATTTGGCAAAGATATACGAGAAGGCAGTGCAATTTCCAGAAGGTGGTTCTATTACTATCATTGCGGTTACTACGCTTTCAGGTGGAGATATTACACACTCTATTCCTGATAATACAGGCTATATTACAGAGGGACAGCTCTTCTTGAGACGCGATTCGGATATAGGAAAAGTGATAGTCGATCCTTTCCGTTCTTTGTCGCGCTTGAAGCAATTGGTGATCGGTAAGAAAACACGCGAGGATCATCCGCAGGTTATGAATGCCGCCGTGCGTTTATATGCTGATGCTGCGAATGCTAAAACTAAGTTGGAGAATGGTTTTGACCTTACGGACTATGACGAAAGGGCGTTGGCATATGCCAAAGATTATGCGGAGCATTTAATGGCTATTGATGTGAACCTCAATACGGATCAAATGTTAGACGTTGCCTGGGACTTGTTCGGCAAGCATTTTACACCCACCGAAGTGAATATCAGGCAGGATTTGGTTAATAAGTACTGGAAGAAGTAATCCGATTTGTTTCGCAAAGATTGATAAGTTTTGTTTTCGAAACTTTCGACTACAAAATAAAATACAGCTTTTATGTCTATTAAATTTCAATACAATAAAACATCCTTACAGGCTTTGGAGAAAAACCTGAATATGCGTGTGCGCGCACTTCCTACCATTAAAAATAAAGAAAGTGCCCTGCGTGTTGAGGTTAAGAAAGCAAAAGATGAGATTAAAAGCTTGGAGCAAGAATTGGAAAACCGTATTCTTTCATATGATAAAATGTTGGCTTTGTGGGGAGAATTTGATACATCTCTTTTGAAAGTGAAGGATGTGCAGATGAGTGTCAAAAAGATTGCTGCTGTGCGTGTTCCTGTGCTGGATGAAGTACTATATGAGATTAAACCGTATAGTTTATTCAATGCCCCTGCTTGGTACACAGATGGTTTGGCACAATTGAAGGAATTGGCGCAGATTGGTATCGAACAGGTTTTTGCAGAGCAAAAGGTACAATTGTTAGAACATGCGCGTAAAAAAACCACGCAAAAGGTAAATTTGTTTGAAAAAGTACAAATCCCCGGTTATGAAGATGCCATTCTGAAAATAAAGAGATTTATGGAAGATGAAGAAAATCTTTCCAAATCATCCCAGAAAATCGTGAAATCACGGCAAGAAAGACAAAGAGAGGAGGAGCTGCTATGATAGTTAAGATGCGAAAATATTCCTTTCTAGTATATCATAAGACATACTTGGATTTCTTGAATAAGATCAGGGAAATTGGTGTGTTACACATCATTGAGAAGTCTGAAGGGATGATTCAGGAAGACGAAGAACTAACCCGTCAAATACAGCTCAAAACCGGATTACGCGCTTTATTAAAAAAATTGCAATCGGAACTTCCTAAAGGGGTAAAACCTAAAAAAGCAAAAAAAGATACCGATGGGAAAGCCTTGATGCAGGAGATCGAAGAAAGATACGATTTACTGGAATCACAATATCAGAAACTACAATCAGCTGAGCGAGAGTGGGAAAGAATGGAGGTGTGGGGTAATTTTTCACACGAAAGATTACAAGAATTGCAGGATGCAGGTTTTGAACTGCACTTTTTCAGTTGTCATGAACAAAAATTTGATCAGGAATGGGAAGTGTTATATAATGCTTTTGAAATTGGCACAGTTGGGCTTTACAAACATTTTGTGACTATCAATAAGCCCGATGTAGTGGTAGATATTGATGCAGACCCCATTCAGTTATCCAGTAAAAATGCATCTGAAATTCAAAAAGAAATTGCATCTGTCAAAAAAGAAATAGCTGCTTCTAAGGAATTTATCCGGCAGTTTGCCGTTGAGCATTATCATGACCTACAAGCTTTCAGTACACAAGTGTCCGGTGAGATTGACTTTTCAAAAGTAGTGTTGAATACCACCGCACAAGTGGATGAAAAGGTGATGCTGTTAGAAGGATGGTGTCCCGAAGAAAACACAGCCGAATTAGACGATTACCTGGAGTCATCCGGTGTTTATTACGAATCGGCAGAGCCTTCTGATACGGAAAAAGTGCCCATCAAGTTGAAGAACAACAAATTTGTCAAATTGTACGAAATGATTGGGGAATTGTACGATTTGCCCAATTACCATGAATTGGATTTGACTCCCTTTTTCGCACCTTTCTTCTTGCTGTTTTTTGGTTTGTGCGTGGGTGATACGGCTTATGGTCTGCTTATTTTTATAGCATCATTGATTTTGCGGAAGAAAGCCAAACCTTCAATGAAACCTGTGTTCTCTTTGGCAGCTTGGTTGGGGGCATCTACCATCGTGCTGGGGTTGGTAACCGGTACTTTTTTCGGTTTTAGTTTGATTGATGCCGACATTCCCTGGTTGGAGCAATTCAAGGTTTTCATGTTGGATTCCAACAAATTATTCTATGCTTCTTTGATCATAGGTGTGGTGCAGATACTGTTCGGAATGATCATTCAGGCAGTGGGCAAGGTGATTCGCCACGGATGGGTCGCTTCTTTTGCCAATTGGGGTTGGCTGTTGATTATTATGGGTATGGGTGGAACTTTCTTAGCTTCTCAGATATACGACATTGATGCGCAAATCGTCAAATATCTATATTACGGCTTTGGCGGAGTGGGAGCCATATTCGTTTTTATCTTGAACGACATCAAACGAAACCCTTTAATCAATGTTGGAGCAGGACTTTGGGATGCCTATAATATGGCAACCGGATTGTTGGGCGATTTGTTGTCCTACATACGTTTGTTTGCTTTGGGAATATCTTCAGGTGTAATGGGCTTTGTGTTCAATGACTTAGCCTTTAAGTTAAGTGGTGATATACCTGTAGTCAGTACTTTGATTATGTTGGTAATCATGGTTTTCGGTCATGGTATGAATATCTTCATGGCGGGCTTGGGAGCGTTTGTGCATCCCATGCGCTTGACTTTTGTAGAGTTTTATAAAAATGCAGGTTTTGAGGGGGGAGGCAAAAAGTACAATCCGTTCAAACAGCCGGTAGAAGAGCAATAATTAAAAAGAAATATTAATTTTATTAAAAACAAAAATAACTTCAATAAAAAATTATGGAACCTATTGTTTTAGCGTATATTGGTATTGGTTTAATGATCGGTTTATCCGGTGTTG
>Ga0208694_1002204_pt1 | contig 21156 bp, 19 predicted proteins | sample AD_UKC078_MetaG_FD_184442 | JGI IMG/M metagenome (GOLD analysis project Ga0208694, IMG submission 184442) | Active sludge microbial communities of municipal wastewater-treating anaerobic digesters from USA - AD_UKC078_MetaG (SPAdes) (version 2) | ecosystem: Engineered > Bioreactor > Anaerobic >...
TAATAAAGTCAGGTAGCCTTTATTAGAATCATCATCTTTTTCAAAACCTATTTGTTTAGGTTGTTTTCATAATGGATTTTTAATTAATTTTATTTTCTACTTGATTTATAATAGTTAATCTCCTTTTATCTTTGAATATAATTTTATTATAGTAAATTAAAACCTGAAATCATACATTTAAGTCATTTAATATAGCGTTTTCAACCATAAAGTTATATAATAAAGATGGAAAGCGAGGAAATTTACTCAATGAAAAAAATTTTAGTTATTTTATTAAGTTTTTTGATGATTTTTTCAATGGTTGGTTGTGGTGATAAAACAAAAAAAGACGACAAACATATTGAAAAATTAACAGTTTCATTTGTTCCATCAAAAGACGCAGATGTTATTATGCAAGCTGCAAGTGGTAATGAAGAATTAGGTTACCGCTCTTTAGCACAAATTATCATTGATGGCTTAGCTGCTAGAGGCTATACAGTTGATGAAGTTGAAGTAAGTGTTGGTACAAGTTATGCAGCAGTTGGTGAAGGTATGGTTTCTGGTACTATTGATATCGGACTAATTCCAGCTTCTACATACGTATTATATTCTGATGGTGTTGAACTATTAGTTGAAGCTTTACGTTATGGTGTTGCTGGTGAAGATGGTGTTGTTATTGATCCTGCTTTAGGAATTGATCCTTGGAATGCTGGAAAAACTACAAATGCTGAAGGAATGGCTACAGGTTATGCTTCATTAATTTATGTAAATGTTACTACTGAAATTGGTCAAAATTTATATGAAAAAGCTCAAGCTAAATCATTAACTTGGGAAGATGTAAATGCTGCTACCTGGTTTGTATGTTCTTCTACTTCAAGTGCTGGATATGTTTACCCAAGCTTATGGATAAACAACACATTTGGTGAAGGTGCTGGAAACGAAAAACGTACAGTTGTCAATTTACAAAACGTTATTCCTGATGGCAGTTATGCTAATATGATGGAAAGTTTATTGACAGGTGGTTGTGATGTTACAGTTGGTTATGCTGATGTTAGAAAAGATGCAGCATCTACTACTGCATTTGAAGCTGCTTATCCTGAATTAGCTGCTGAAGGTAAAACAGTATGGGATATCATTAAGGTTATTGCTGTATCAGATTACATCATGAACGATACTGTATCTGTTACTAAAAAGAATCCAAAAATGACTGCAGAATTAATTAAAGCTTTACAAGAAGTATTTATCGAATTAGGTAATACTGAAGAAGGTAGAGCTGCTGTTAAACCTTATAGTCATATGGGTTATGTTGTTGGTAAAGACTCTGACTACGATTCAACTCGTCAAGCTAACGCATTATTCCAAAAATAAGGTAACAAAAAAACTATTTTTGAGGGTGCATTTGCACAATAATGCATCCTCTTTTTTTACAATTAGGGAGGAGAGCCCGAGAATAATATGATTAAATTTGAAAATGTTGATAAGGTCTATGCTAATGGCACTAGAGCTTTGGATAAAGTTAGTTTAGAAATTGAACAGGGTGAGTTTGTCGCCATAATTGGTTTATCAGGAGCAGGTAAATCAACACTAATTAGAACTGTAAACAAAATGATAGACATTACTGCTGGAAAATTAACAGTAAATGGTATTGATGTTTCCACTTTAAAAGGAAAAGAACTTAGAAAATTTAGAAGAAAGATCGGTATGGTTTTCCAATCTTTCAACTTAGTTTTAAGAACTTCTGTTATAAATAATGTTTTAGCAGCAAGAGTTGCTGACATGTCATTAATAAGAACATTACTTGGCTTATATTCTAAGCAAGATAAAATACAAGCATTAGAAGCTTTGGATAAAGTTGGAATTTTAGAAAAAGCTTATTCAAGAGCCGATCAATTGTCAGGTGGTCAGCAGCAACGTGTGGCACTAGCTAGAACTTTAGCTCAAAATCCGGAAATAATTTTAGCTGATGAACCAGTTGCAGCACTTGACCCAGTTATGGCCGATGTAGTAATGGAAGACTTTAAACGTATCAATAAAGATTTAAATATTACTGTAGTTATTAATATTCACCATGTTGACTTAGCGTTACAGTATGCTGATAGAATAATTGGTATCAATGCAGGAAAGATTGTTTATGATGGTCCAACCAAGAATATTACCAATGAAACATTAAAAATGATTTATGGACGTGAACTTACTGAGGATGATTTAATGAAGGAGAAGAAAAATGATTGATGATATTTTACATATTTTCTTTCCCCGTACATATACATTAGGAAATGGTAAAGTTGTCAAGGAGAAATTTAATTGGGCACCATATATTACAATTGCAGTAATTGTGTTTTCAATTTTATGTGCTATTGCTACTAAAGTAGATATTCCTAGATTAATTCAACGATCAAATGCCTTTTGGGATTTAATCAGAGAAATGATTCCACCTAATTGGAGTTTCTGGAGAGATTTACAAAAGCCAATGATTGATACTATTGTTATGTCAGTTTTAGGAACAGTTGTTGGGTGTCTTATTGCTTTACCAACAAGTTTCTATTTATCTAGCAATTTTGAATTAAATAATGTCTATCTTGTCGGACATAGAGGACTTTTAAGCTTACTTAGAACATTGCCCACTTTAGTTTATGCTCAACTTTTATCAATTGTAATTGGAACTGGTACTTTAGCAGGTACAGTTTCTATTTCTATATTTACTTATACTATTTGTGTAAAAATGTTATATGAACAGATTGAAACAGTTGATATGGGACCTTATGAGGCTTTACAATCAACAGGAGCTAGCAGAGCTAAATGTATGATAAAAGCGATATATCCACAAATTAGAGGTTATTTCTGGGCTACAGTTTTATATTGTTTTGAAACAAATGTTAGAAGTGCAGCTATTTTAGGATATGTTGGAGCTGGTGGTATTGGTGTTCAGATAAATGAACAATTAACCTGGAGAAGATATGGTAATACAGGATTGATGGTACTTGTGCTAGTAATTACTGTGGTAATTATTGAAACTATCTCTCGAGAATTAAGAAAGAAGTTGGTTCAAGGATGAGTAGCAAGCAATTAACTGTCCAGTCTCAATTAGAGAAATTTCCTTCAGTTTTACCAAAGTTTATCATTGGTTTGCTTTCTTTTGTTGTCTTCTATATTTTAGCTACAATTACCATCTCATTTAAGGGAATCAATGAAAGAGGATTATTAATTGCCATCAATGCTTTTAAAGGTTTATTTAATCCTTCTGTGAAAATAATAACTGATTTAGGCCAGTATGGTTTACTGCAAATGTTGTTTGAGACATTGGCTATTGCCTTTTTAGGAACGATTATTGGCTTGGTATTTGCTATTCCATTAGCTTTTTTAGCAAGTAGAAATATGTTCCCAAAAGGGATTAACAATATTTGTTTAACTTTAATCAGCGTCATAAGAGCCTTTCCATCATTTATGTTAGGTATTATGTTTGTTAAGTCAATTGGTCCTGGAGCTTTTGCTGGAGTATTATCAATGGCGATAGGCTCTATCGGAATGCTTTCAAAACTTATTATCGAAGTTATTGAAGATTTAAATCCAGGTATTGCTGAGGCATTAGATGCTGCGGGATGTTCAACCTTTGAAAAGATTAGATATGGACTTATTCCACAGCTAAGTTCAAATATAATTTCTATTGTCTTGTATCGTTTAGATATCAATGTAAAAAACGCAACAATTTTAGGTATTGTTCAGGCAGGTGGTATTGGTGCACAATTGATGTTTGCGATTGGTGCTCGTAGATGGCCTGATGCTGGAGCGATGTTATTAGGAGTTATCTTTATGACAGTAGTGTTGGAATATTTTTCAACAAAGATTAGAACTAGACTTGCTGGACAAAAAGGATAAAAGTACAATTTAATTAAAACAACAAAACTTTGACTAAAGCGGTCAAAGTTTTTATATGTTAAAAATGTATAATCGTGTTATATTTTAATTGAAAATAGCTATTATATTAGGGATGTTATTTTGCATTGCTGGGGCAACAATATTTTTAGAAATATAATGAATATACAAAGAAGAAATTGGAGAAAATGAGCACACCCATTTTTAACACTTTAAATAATGGGGAAATTTATAAATAATTCTCAATAATTTCATCAATTATATTTCTGATAGGATTAGGATCTTTTTGCTGAGCTTGAGTAATAATAATTGCTTTTTTTTCTGGAACAATAACGATGTATTGGCCATCTGTGCCAGAAGCAAAGTAGATTTCCTTTTTATTTAACCAAATGCCATAACCATAAGCATAGTAGAGTAGGTGTTTGCGATTACTTAAATCATGATTTGGATTATATTCTTGAATGGTTGTCATTTCTTTGATCCAAGATTTAGGTAAAATTTGCTTACCCTTATAAGTACCATCATTTAATAATAGTTCACCAATTTTTATTAAATCTTCAGGTTGCAGCCAAAGTCTAGTTGCTCCTGCTAAGTAGTTTCCATATTTAATCCAATTAGCATTATTGATTTCTAAGGGTTCAAATAATTCTCTTTTGACAAAAGCAAATAAATCTTCATTAATAAATTCCTGTAAAATCACCGATAATAAATAAAACCCAGCATTAGAATAAAGATAAACAGTGCCTGGCTGATATTTGATTGGATAATTAATTAGGTAATCAAGATAACTAAAAGGATCCAAATCAATAATGTCACCACGCATAAGTAACATTTTATCATATCCAATAGTATGAGTAAGAAGATGTTTGATATTTATTTGCTTTAAATATTTTAGATTTTTTAGATTAGTTAAATTTACCAGTTTTTCAATAATGGGAAAAATATTGGTATCTAAATCAATCTTTGGATATACACCTTGTCTAGAAAGCTCAAAGACTTTACCAGTAACAAGAGCCATTACCGTTTTGCTTAGACTTCTAATATCTGAAGCTTCCATGCGATTATTAAAACGATATATAAAACAATCGCCATTTTGCTTAATCGCAAATGAGTTCATCTGTAAGTGATTATCAGTTATATCAAGAGTAGTTTTAAATTTTTCAACTAATTGTTCAAATTTTTCTGTATTCATATTTTCCTCCATGATTATTTAAAGAAGTAAGGTTTATAACCTATTTTAGCATATTATATATTTATGAGTTGTTAACTATTTATTAATAAATAGGAAGAAAAGCCAGTTTTGGGTAGATATTTAAAGCCTACTATCTTATAATTAATTAGAGGTAATATCTATGGCAAAATTATATTTTAAGTTTGGAGCAATGGGTTCTTCAAAAACCGCAAATGCGTTAATGACAAAATTTAATTATGAAGAAAAAGGTAAAAGAGTCTGGTTAATTAAACCAGCGCTTGATGACAGAGATGGAGTTACAATACTAAAAAGTAGAATTGGATTAGAAGCACAAGCTGATGTAATTCAAATTGGAGATTCTTTAGTAGAGAAATGTCCAAGGAATATAGATGTTATCATTTGTGATGAATGCCAATTCTTAACGCCAGAACAAGTAGATGATTTACGTGTTTTAGTATCATACCATGATATTCCAGTTTTGTGTTTTGGTTTAAGAGTAGACTTTAGTACTGCTTTATTTCCTGGAAGTAAGCGTTTATTTGAATTGGCTGATTCAATTACTGAAATTAAATCTATTTGCAGATGTGGCAGAAAAGCAACAGTAAATACTAGATTTGATTCTACTGGTCATGTATGTACTAGTGGAGATCAAGTTGTCATGGGTGGCAATGATGTTTATGAAAGCATGTGTTGGACCTGTCGTGATAAGATGATAAGAGAAAATTTAACTAGAAATGAATTAGATTAAGTAAACAAAAAAATTAAAATATTTTAAAAACAGAAAAAAGAAACATGTTTTTTAATGTTTCTTTTTTTGAATCAATTTTCATTTTCAGTTAAACCAAATAAAATCATTTTCATCATTAAATTTATCATTTCCTCTTCAGTAAAGATTTGATGGCCCTTATCGTACCAGTAACATAAAGTGGCATAAAATATATTACATACGACATCGACTTTATAATTGACAACCTTCGTTGAATCTTTTAAATCTAAAGGAGCATATTTCATAATTAGTTCTTGGAGTTTTTCCTTATATTTGTTTTGGAATGATAAACTTCCTTTAGAACTTAGAAGTAAACTGATTTTTTTTCCTGAAACCTTATTTTCTTGCATAAATATATCTATTATTTTACGACTGTTTTTGGAGAAGGTTGCCTCACGTATTTCCTCAAAGTTTTTTTCTGTTGGCAGCAACTCTTCTTCAATTTGGTTATGTAAATCTTCAATATCTAAAAAATAAGCATAAAAAGTACCACGATTATATCCTGCTTTGTCAGTAATCATTTTAACTGTTATTTTACCCTTGTTATCACTAGCATAAAGATTCCAATAAGCATCCATTAGATTTTGTTTTGTCTTTGAAGTTAGGTTGTTTTGTTTTTCTTCCATAGTTTCCTCCTTGTTTCAGTCAACAATCCAACAAAAACTGTAGTTTTGTTTATTGATTAAGACAATGATATTAATTTATAATTATAATAACACAACATGGTGTTGGATTCAAATTAGTATTATTTAATAAGGAGGTATCATGTATGGAAGAAAAAAAATCAAGTAATAGAAATAGAATATCAAGAACTTTACTATATTATTATAGTATAGCAATGTTAGCTATATTTCTGTTTAACTGGTTATTTGTACCTATGTATATGTCAAGACAGGTACAAACAACCAGTTATTCTGATTTTATTGCTGCTGTAGAAGCAGGAGATGTAGAGCAGGTTCATTTTACTGATACACAAATCAATTATACAAAAGAAAAAGATGGTAAGATTTATTATTTTAAAACAGGTATCGTAGATAATCCTTCACTTCCTCAACTTTTGCAGGAAAAAGGTGTAAGTTATGGAGCAGAAATTCCAGAAAAACCAAATGAATTTTTATCACTATTTTTGAATTATGGTGTTCCAATATTGATTTTCAGTTTAATTGGAAGAAGAATCAGAAAAAATATGGCAGGCAAACTTGGAGCTTCAGGGCTTAATATCAGAAGCAGAGAAGTGGCCAAGGTTTACACGCCAGATGATGATAAGAAAACATTTAAAGATGTAGCTGGCCAAGAAGAAGCCAAGGAAGCTTTGAAAGAAATTATAGATTATCTTAATAATCCTGGAAAATATGAAAAAATAGGGGCAAAATGTCCTAAAGGAGTATTATTAGTGGGCCCTCCAGGAACTGGTAAAACACTTATGGCTAAGGCTGTCGCTGGGGAAGCTGATGTTCCATTTTTCTCTATTTCGGGTTCAGAGTTTGTTGAGATGTTTGTTGGAAGAGGTGCAGCTAGGGTGAGAGAACTTTTTGATCAAGCAAACAAAAAAGCTCCTTGCATAGTGTTCATAGATGAAATAGATACAATAGGCAAAAAAAGAGACACAGGTTTGGCTAGTAACGATGAACGTGAGCAAACTTTAAATCAATTATTAACTGAAATGGATGGCTTTGAAGGGAATAAAGGTGTTATAATCCTTGCTGCTACCAATAGACCAGATGTCTTAGACCCTGCATTGTTAAGACCAGGACGATTTGATAGACAGGTAAGAGTTGAACTTCCTGATTTAAAAGGTAGGGAAGCAATACTTGAAGTTCATTTGAAAAAAATCAAAACGGAAAAAGATATTGATATAAATTTAGTTGCTCGTATGACTGCTGGAGCTTCAGGAGCTCAATTAGCTAATATAGTTAATGAAGCTGCTTTAAGAGCAGTACGTATGAATAGTAATTTAGTAACTACTGAAGATTTGGTAGAATCTGTAGAAATAATTATTGCAGGAGCGGAAAGAAAAAATGCTATTTTATCTGAAGAAGAAAAACGAATAGTTGCTTATCATGAGATAGGTCATGCTCTTGTAGCAGCTAAACAATCTGGTTCTGCGCCAGTACAAAAAATAACTATTGTCCCAAGAACATCTGGAGCACTTGGTTACACTATGCAGGTTGAAGAAGAAGAGAAGTCGCTTTATAGCAAGACAGATGCTTACCAGAAACTCGAGGTCCTTTGTGGTGGTAGAGCTGCTGAAGAAATTATATTTAATATAGTAACGACAGGCGCATCTAATGATATAGAAAGAGCAACTGAAATTGCAAGAAATATGGTTACTCGTTATGGTATGTCAGAAACATTTGGGATGATGGCTTTACAAACGGGTGGAAACAGCTACCTTGGAGATTCAGGTAGAATGACATGTTCTTCTGAAACAGCACGTTTGGTAGATGAAGAAGTAAGAAACATTATAGCTAGAGCTCATAATAATGCGAAAAAGATTCTAGAAGATAATAAAGAAAAAATGGATGAACTTGCAGATTATTTAATTGATAAAGAAACAATAACTGGCCAAGAATTTATGAATATTCTTGAAAACTAAATTGTTTGAATTTTTTAAAATTTCTAATATGAATAATAAAAGGATGTTAATGAGGAATACTCTTTGACATCCTTTTGAACTTTCAATTTTTAACATCTTTCTGTTTCTTTCAACCATATGATTGTATCTTTTAGTGTTTCTTCTAAAGGTCGAGGTTTATATCCAAATGCTTTATTTGCTGCTTTATAGCTGAAGAGACCATTAGAATCAAGTACAGCAACAGCATATGGAGTAATTGACAATGGTTTATGTTTGTATAGGCACCATTTTTCATAAAAATAGGCGTAGCACTTGCCAAAAGAGATTGGAAGACAAACAAATTTGTATTTTAACTTGAAGAGTTTCTTTATCATCTCTAATATATCTTTTATAGTTGCATAGCTACCTGAAAGAATATAGCCTTTTTTTGGTAAGCCTTTTTCTGAACAGGCAACAATACCACTAGCAACATCTCGTACATCAACAAAATCATATCCGCCTTTTATTGCTACTGGCAGTTTTCCAGCCATAAATGATAGTAACACATTAGTAATACTACCTTGTCCTCTATCACCTGGGCCAATAATGCCAGAAGGGAAAACAATATTAGCATTAAGTCCTTTTTCAGCTGCTTCTAGGACCAAAGCAGTTGCCATAGCTTTGCTTTTAGCATAATCGCCTTCAACTAATTCTGGCAAAAACTGCACATCTTCAGTCATTACAATACCTTTAGGTTGTTCTGGTATTGAGTGGACAGAACTAACATAAATAAGTTTTCCAACATTATGTTTTAGACAACAATTAATGATGTTTTTTGTTCCATCTACATTTACTCGATAAATTCTACTATCACTTTTAGAAGCTACTGAAACAATACCAGCACAATGTATAACGCATGTTTGATTATCTGCCTGATTGAAGAAAGGTTGTAAAGAATTTTCATCACAAATATTGCCATAAACAATTTCAACTCCTTTAGGAAGTTCTTTTACTAAAGGATCGTTTTCCATAACTAAAGCAGATATTATAGCATTTTTTTCTAAGAGTTGTTCAATTATATTTTGGCCAAGAAACCCTGTTGCACCTGTTAAAAGATATTGTTGAAACATCAAATCACCTCCAAAATAAACGACAAGTGTGATTATCTTTTACAATTTCAGTATAACAAAAAAAGTAGTAGCAACCAATATTTTTTAGCATTTATAAGTTAAGCAATAAAAAAACGGTATAGTCTTTTAACGATACCGTCTTTTAAATGTTTTCTTAATTCAGAGGCCATTAACCTTTATTTTTAAGGGGGATCAATATTTTTCTAAAAATAGAAAGGAGAATAATATTGTTGCAAGCTCTATCCTTCTTGCAATGATATAATAACAAACATGTGTATGTAAATTATGTTTTGTTTATGTGAAATAATGTGAATGATTAAAATATATGGTAAAATTAAGATGGTGATAAAAAATGAATGTTTATGACTGGGATAAGACCATATATCCTAAGGACAGTACAGCAGAGTTCTATTTATATAATGTAAAAAAAGATTTAATGTTGTTAAGATTTCTTCCCAAGCAACTGTTAGGATTTTTATTATGGGGAATGAAGATTATTGATAAAACAGAAATGAAAAAATATTTCTATAGCTATTTAAAAGGTGTTAAAAATGTTAATGACAAATTAGAAAATTTTTGGGATGAAAGAATTGATAATATTAATAGTTGGTATAAAGACCTCCAAAAAACGGATGATGTAATTATTAGTGCTTCACCTTACTTTATGGTAGAACCAGCTTGCAGAAGATTAAACATTAGTAATTTAATTGCTTCAGAAGTTGATAAATATACTGGAAAAGTATTATCTAAAAACTGTAGTGAAGAAGAAAAACTAAAAAGATTTATTCAAGCAGGATATAAAGCAGAAGAAATAGATAACTTTTATTCTGATTCAAGCAATGATGTATATTTAGCTAAAAAAGCTAAAAAAGCTTATAAAGTGAAAGATGGTAAAATTAAGGATTGGAATTTTAAGGATAAAAAATAAAGACTAAATAATATTTTAAGAGGATAGTTAATGATAGTAGAAAGAATAAAAGTCCATAAAGATAATGTTAAAATAGAAATAGCTAATGAAGACTATAAAACTATTTTTAAAATTGGCCTTGACGATTATTTATCCTTAAATTACAGAGTCAATCAGAAGTTAGATGAAACAGAAATTACTAAGTTAGAAAAAATGCATTTAATGGCTTTTAGTTATAATAAATGTTTAAAAAAATTGGAAAGCAGTGACCGCAGTGTTAAAGAGATTAGAGAATTGCTATACCCAATTAAAGAATTAACAAAAGAAGATAAAGATAAAATTATTGAAAAACTAAAACTTTCAGGTTTTTTATCCGATGAAGCTGTGGTGGAAACCCAGTTTTATGTCGATTCAATTAAACAGATTGGGAAAAATAAAACAATTCAAACTTTAAGAAGAAGAGGAATTGATATAGAGTTAATTAAAAAATATAGTGAAAATGTTGATAATAAAGAACAGTTTGAAATGGCTGTTATCAAAGCTAAAAGAATTTTGGCAACAATTAAAGATAAATCATTTCAGCAGACAATTAATATTTTAAAAGAAAGATTAATAAAAGCTGGATTTGAAAATGTTAATGAAGTAGTTTTGGCTCTTGATTTACAAAAAGATGAACAAAACGAGTATAAAAGTGTTAAAATTGCTTATAATAAGGCATTAAGAAGGTATAAAAATAAATATAGTGATAAAAAGCTGTATTATAATATATATAGATATCTTTTAACTAAGGGTTTTGATAGTAGTTTGGTTAAAGAGATAATATCTTTAGAAAGCGAGGAATTAGATTATGAAGATTAGTGAATTTACAAGTCCTTTAAGCATAAATACTCCTTTGTTAATAGCTCAGGTAAAAGAGGGAGTAACAAATACTGGTTCACCATATCTTTCTATTTATTTTAGAGACAATTCTGGAGAGATTGAAGGAAAATTATGGGATGTAAAGGAAAGACAATCAGCAATTATTAAACCAGGAAAAGTTATGAATGTTCGTGGTGATGTAATTACTTATCGCAATGCTTTACAACTAAAAGTTTTAGAGTGTAGTGACATAGAAGGTGATATTGACATGCAGGATTTTGTTTTTACTGGTCCATATTCTACCGAAACTTTAAAGAAAAATATTAATGAATATATTAAAGAGATTCAAAATCAAGATATTTTTAGAATTGTTTCAGATATTTATCGCACTTATGAAAAAGAGATTTATTCTTCAGCAGCAGCGGTAAGAAATCATCATGAGTATTATGGTGGTTTAGCTACGCATATTTATGGCATGTTAAAATTAGCTGATATGATTTGTACTAACTATCCATATTTAAATAGAGATTTACTGATTGCTGGTGTTTTACTTCACGATATTGGTAAGGTAATTGAGTTGTCAAGTGCACCGCTGACAGAATATACATTAGAAGGAAAATTGTTAGGTCATATTTCAATATCACAAACTATTGTTAAGGATAGTGCTGATAAATTACAAATTAATTCTGAAGAAGTGATTTTATTAAGACACATGATTTTATCTCACCATGGTGAGTATGAGTATGGTTCACCAGTTTTACCATTAATCATCGAAGCAGAAGCTTTAAATTTTATCGATAACTTTGATGCCAAAATGGTAATGATTGAAAAAGAGTTGAGAACTGTTGCAGATGAAGAGTTTACAATGAGAAGTTTTGCTTTAGATAATAGGTCATTTTATAAGCACAATATCAAGTAATTATGAAAGCATTTAAGAGAAATCAAATCAAAAACATTATTAATGAAGAAATAAAAATGAATCGCTATAGTTATGATGATTTGATTTTTTCTGGTGCTATTAGCTTGTGTAATATAATTTTAAAGCAGAACATCGAGGAAGTTTTGATAATAAGTGGTAATAACTATAATGGAGATATTGGTATTGCTTTAGCTAATACTTTGATAAAAAAAACAAGTATTAAACCCTTATTAGTTCATTTTAATTTATCAAGCAGAAGGTTTTCTGAACTATTAGATGAAAAAGTAGAAGTAATTGATGATGTAAGAAAGACCGTAAAAATAATAGAAACAAATATTTATATTGTTGACTGTATGTTTGGATATGATTTAAGCGAAAGCATTTATTATCCTTTTAACTATTTAATTGACAAAATTAATGATTCAAATTGCTATGTGTTAAGCTGTGATGTTCCTTCTGGAATAAATAGTGATAATGGTTGTGTAGATCGTTCAACTATTAAAGCTGATGGAACAGTTGTTTTACAATTAATTAAACCGGGTTATTATTTATACCCTGCCAGTAGTTATACTGGTAAATTGTTTGTTGATAATATTGGCATTTCTCATCAGGTAATTGAAGATGCATCTACAGATATTTTTGTCAATTATTTACGAGAAATTAAAGAGATGATACCTCAAAGAATAAAACATTCTCATAAGATGAATTATGGCAAAGTTTTATTGATTGCTGGTAGTGAAGGAAAAATTGGCGCCTCATTACTATGTGGTTCAACCATTATGAAAACAGGTGCTGGGTATTTAACAGTTTTATCATATCCAGAAGTAATCCAAGTTTTTAATAATCAATTGATTGAGGCTTTAACTGAAACATTTGATGTTTATAATATCAGATATCAAATGGAAAATAATTTTGACTTTTGCAGATATTCTTTAATTGTTATTGGTCCAGGATTAGGGGTTAATTCGTCAACTGAGTATCTAGTTAGAAGAGTGCTGGAAACCGATATTCCGGTAGTTATTGATGCTGATGGTCTTAATTATTTAAAAAACAATTTAGATTTATTAAAAAGAGATGCATTAACTGTAATTACTCCTCATTTAGGAGAGTTTAAAAGAACCTTTGTTTATAATCAAGAAATAATTATTGATGATTTACAAAGATATACAAATAGTTTTCCTAACTTGGCTATTGTTTTAAAGGGAGAACATACACTTATCGCTTATAAAGGTCAAGTTACTATTAATACTACTGGTAATAATGCTTTAGCTAAAGCAGGTTCAGGTGATGTTTTATGTGGTATTATTTCGGGATTTTTAGCTCAAAAATGTGATATTGAGTCAATTGTAGCAGCGGTATATATTCATTCATTAGCTGCCGATTATTGGTGTATCAATAATTCACAATATTCACTTTTAGCAACTGATTTGATAAAAATGATTGATAGAATCTTGAAGCAACTAACAAGCCGTTAGGCTTTTTTGTATACTATGATTAAAATTTCAAAAGTGTTAAAATACTGATATGAGAATTGTAACATCTGTATTTGAAGAGAAATCTTTGTTAACTTTAAAAAAATTAAATGTGACTCATGTATTAGTTAATGAGTTGAATTTTTCCAGTGCAATTAAAGGCTTTGATTTAAAAGAGCTAAAAAACATTGTCAACAAAGCACATCAATTACAGTTAAAGGTAATTGTTAAAGCAGATAGATTATTCAATCAATCTGAACTTGATGAACTAGTTACATTTTTGAAATATTTGGCAACAATTGAAATTGATGAAATTCTTTTTTCTGATTTGACTATTAAGATGTTAGTAGATGAGCATAATCTAAAACTAAAAACAATTTATGCTCCTGAAACACTTTTGACCAACAAATATGATGTTCAACAATTACAAATAGATGGTTTTGATAGCTGTGTTATTTCCAAAGATATTCCTTTAGTAGATATGTTTGAAATTGTTAGTAGTAATAAAAATTATTGTTATTTAAGGGTTCATGGACCAATACTCATTAGTTATGGATTAAGAAGATTTATTTCAGTGTATTTAGATGAGTTTAAAGAATATACAGATAATTATTATTTAAAAGAAGAGCATCGAGAAACCTTACTTCCAATTGTTGAAAAAGAAACAGGAACTTGGGTTTATGGGGATACCTTGCAATCAATAAGTGAGATTAATACTATTTTTAAACAACCATTAAAGGGTATAATTATTGATAACATGTTGTATGATGATGAATATACCATTAAAGTAGTTAAGATATATAAAGATGTTTTAGAGCAGAAAATTGATTATGAAAAAGCAATGGAAAAACTATCTTTATTAGATGAGAAAATAAATTATACTGCTATTTCTGAAATAAAGAAAACAGCATTAGATAAGGATTAATATGAAAGTTGAATTGTTAGCTCCTGCTGGAGATTTAGAAAGATTAAAAGTAGCAATAGAATATGGAGCTGATGCCGTCTATATTGGTGGCAAGCAGTTTTCTTTGCGTGCTAGAGCTTCTAATTTTTCTTTAGCAGATATTAAGGAAGCTGTACAGTATGCTCATCAAAGAAATAGAAAAGTTTTTGTCACGGTAAATATGATTCCTCATAATTCGGATTTTGAAGGATTACAACAGTACTTAAAACAATTAGATGAAATTAATGTCGATGCCATTATCTGTGCCAGTGTCGCTATTTTAACGATGGTAAAAAACTTAAACTTAAAAATGGAAGTGCACATTTCAACTCAGCAAACCACAACAAATAGTGTTGCTATTTCTTATTGGCAAAATAAAAAAGCTGATAGAATTGTGCTAGCAAGAGAAGTAACTTATGAAAATTTAAAAGAAATTATGAAAAAAACAACTTTACCAATAGAAGTATTTATTCATGGTGGTATGTGCGCCAACTTCTCAGGTAGATGTGTTATTTCTAATATGTTAACTAATAGAGATGCTAATAGAGGAGGATGTGCTCAATCTTGTCGTTGGAGTTATCATTTATACCAAAATGACAAGTGCCTTGACAAAGAAGATAAACTTTTATCAATGGGTAGCAAAGATATGTGTGCCTATGATTATCTAGAAAGGCTTTTAGATCTTGGTGTTGCTTCCCTTAAAATTGAAGGTCGAATGAAAACAGCTTACTATATCGCAACTGTTGTTAAGGCTTATCGTATTTTAATTGATGATTATTACAAAAATGGCAAGATTAGTCAAAAGAAGTTAGAAGAAGCAATAGTACTGTTTGAAAGAGGTTCAAATAGAGAGTTTTTCAGTGGTTTTTATCCAGGTATTCCAGACATTGATGGGCAGATTTATAATAATGATGTTCAAGCAAATCAGTCATATTTAGCTAATGTAATAGATTACGGTGCTGGAATTGCGACCATTGAAGTAAGAAACTATTTTAAATTAAATGATACCTTAAGAATATTTAATCCTCAGGGCGAAGATGTTTATTTTAAGGTTACTTCACTAGTTGATTTAGATGGCAAAACAGTTGAAATAGCAAATAAACCGATGCAAATATTAAAGATGAAAGTTCCAGTAGAAGTTAATACATTTACTTTTATAACCAAAAGTTGAGGTTTAAAAATGGGATTAGTTGAAGGAAGTATTGCGGTAAAAGCAGTTATTAATAGTAAATATCGTATAGTCAATAAGATCTACATTAACAAAGAAAAAAAGGGGAGTGATGTAGCATTTATTGTTAATCAAGCCCAAAAAAAGAAGATAAAAGTTGAAAAGGTTGATCAAGAAATAATTAATCAAATAGCTAATGGAAAAACCCATGGTGGCTTGGTTGCTGATGTTAGTGAAAGAAAAACTCAATCAATCGTTGCACTTTTAAAAAAAGATAAACCATTTATCGTACTGCTGGAAGGTGTGGAAGACAGTTTTAATTTGGGTTATATTTTTAGAACTTTATATGCTTTTGGTTGTGATGGTATTATCATGAAAGAGCGTTATATTGATTATGATGATAGTATTATTATTAAAAGTAGCGCAGGAGCAAGTGAGTTTTTGCCGATAGTATACAGCAATGATTTAGCTGGCAGTATTGAAATACTGAAAAACAATGGGATTACTGTTGTCAGTGCTTATCGAGGTAAAAATCCAGTAAATCTATATGATTACGATTTTTTCAATAAGGGATTATTAGTATGTATTGGTGGCCCATTAAGAGGATTATCTAAAGTAGTATTAGATAATAGTGATAATTTTATCTATATACCTTACAGCAACGATTTTAAAAATTCCCTAAATGCAGCCAGTGCAACTAGTGTCATAGCCTCAGAGATATATCGTCAAAATAGATAAAAACCATTTTATGTTGTATCTAATCTATGACTTAATCAGACATATATGTTATTATAGGTAAGCAACAAAATGAAATTATTTTTGAAAGCGGTTTGAAGGATTATGAAGGGAATAAGAAAAGCATTTTATAGTATAATATTTACCAATGATAAAGCGGAAAAGATTATCACTTTTTGTGTTTATTTTTTATTGGTTATCGGCATACTATTTACTACTAGTGCAGCAATGAATTCTAAAACAACAATCTTTACTACATTAAGACACTTTTTTAAGCAGTTTATAGTTATATTTTCTGGAATTTTAGTTTATCATATGGCATCAAATATTTATTCAGTAGAAAGAGTATCAAAGGCTAAATACTTTTTGATTTTTACTGAAGTTATTTTACTGATGGCAGCCTATTTTTATTGCTATATAAATGGACCGATTAATGGTAGTTACTCATGGATAGATTTAAAAGTTATTGGTATTCCATATACAATTCAACCTTCTGAGTTTGCCAAAGTTACTATGATTTTATTAATCTCTTCATTTTTTAGTGATAAAAGGTTTAAGGGACAGCACTGGTTTGATGTCGTTTTTTGGCCACTTGCTGCTTTTATTACCTATTGTGTTATTATTGCTTTTTTACAGAAAGATTTAGGTACGACAATGATATTGGTGCTAATAACTTTGATGACCTTATTAATTCCTAAATGTGATAAAATCAGAGGTTTTCAATGGATGGCCTTATTTACATTATGTCTTATCGCTTTTGCTTACTGGTATTTTTTGACTCAACCAGCAGGTCATGAATTATTAATGAAAATTTCTCCTACTGTAGCAGCTAGATTTTCGGCTGTTTTAAATCCCGAATATCATGATGATGCTACTAGGGAAATATTTTACTCACTATTAGGAATCTCAAGAGGGAAACTACTGGGAGTAGGATTTGGTAATTCTGTTCAAAAGTTTGGTTATTTGGTAAGCAGTGATGCTGATTATATTTTTGCAGTTATTGTTGAAGAGTTAGGAATAGCTGGAATTTTATTAGTATTTATTCCTTACAGCATTTTAATTTACTCTTTGTTTTATTATGCAAAAAGAGTTAAAAAAGATTCGGGAAGAGTTATTTTAATGGGAACAATTTTCTATTTGTTTACCCACTTTTTGTTTAATGTTGGTGGAGTGAGCGGACTTTTACCACTGACAGGCGTACCTTTACTTTTAATTTCAAGAGGGGGATCAGCTTTATTATCAATATTATTTTTGCTAGGTTTGTGTCAGGGAGTAATTGCCTCTGAGCGAACACCAGTTAAAAAAGAGGTCTCTCAATGAGAATAGTGGCTGGGAAACATCGTTCAAGAGTTTTAAAGACTTTGAAAGGAAATGATACTAGACCTACCTCAGACAAAGTAAAAGAAGCTGTTTTTTCGAGAATTGGACCATATTTTGAAACTGGAATAATTTTAGATTTATTTTCAGGTAGTGGCAACATTGCTTTAGAGGCTCTTTCAAGAGGCTTTGAAAAAGCAATAATGGTTGATAAATATGATAAAGCGATTAGCATAATCAAAACTAATGTGGCTATGCTAAAAGAAGAAGAAAAATGCGAAATATGGCCTTTTGACTATAAAAAAGCCTTAAGTATGTGCCAACAAAAGAAATTAAAATTTGATTTAATTTATTTAGATCCACCATATCAGTTTGAATTAACAAATGAATTAGTTACCACAATTGGTGAATATGATTTGTTGAAAGATAATGGTGTAATTATTAGTGAAAGTTCAAATAAAGAAACGATAAAAGTCTATGAACCTTACTTCATTAATAAACAAGTAAGTTATGGTACGACAAAAGTAACATATATAAGAAAGGATTAATCTATGATAGCATTATACCCAGGATCATTTGATCCAATTACTTATGGACATTTAGATATTATTTTAAGAGCAGCTAAACTTTGTGAAAAAGTAATAATCGTTATTATGTCAAATGATGAAAAAGATGGAACTTTTTCTTGTGAAGAAAGAAAAAAAATGATTGAACAGTGTACTTCGACTTTAGAAAATGTTGAAATTCACATTGGATCAGGTTTAACAATTGATTATGCCTTGAAAGTAAATGCCAATGTTTTAATTAGAGGAGTAAGAGCGGTCACTGATTATGAGTATGAAATGCAGTTGGCTACAACTAATATGGCATTAAATAGCGATATTGAAACATTGTTTTTGATGGCAAAACCAGAATATTCTTTCCTTTCAAGTTCAACTGCTAAAACAATTGCTAAAAATGGTGGTGACTTGTCTTATTTTGTGCCTGACAATGTAGCGAAAGAATTATATCAAAAGTATAAGTAGTAAAGATTATTTCTCTTTTATTATTTTGAATAATACTTATTATATGTTAAAATATCAAAGTAGGATTATTTATGAGAAGATTTGAACCGAAAAAGAAAAAGGTAGATGTTTTATTTATTTCAATAACAGCTGTTGCCATCATTGTGGTGGCTCTTTTATCATGGGTCTTTCAAAAGCCAGATTTTGATGACAGAATAATAATTTCCGAATTACCTGAAACTTCACAAGAAGTTTTTGGCAAGTTAGTAATCAGTGAAGTCATGTCAAATAATGGTGGTATATATGTCAACAGTAATAATCAGATTACAGATTATGTTGAATTATATAATGGCACAGATAAAGCGATTGATTTAACAGGTTATGGATTAAGTGATAGAAAAGATAGGGTTAAATGGGTTTTTGATGAGGTAATTATTGAACCTGACAGTTATTTAGTTGTGGCTTTAACAGGTAAAGATGAAGAAGGATTGAATGCTAACTTTAAATTAAGAGCAGCAGGGAAAGAATATCTGATATTAGTAAATAAAGGTGGGAAAGTAGTAGATGCTGTGGAAACAGTTTCTTTAGCTAAGAATCAGACAATGAATAGAAAAGCTGATGGAAGTTGGTTTATTGCCAATTATGGAACGCCAAATCATGAAAATTCAATGCAGGGTTTAAATGCTTATTTAGCCTCGTTAATGAGTGAAGAGTCAAGTGAAATAGTGGTTAATGAAGTTTTAGTAAAAAACAATGGAAACTTTATCAATGAATATGGAAGAATGGATGGTTTTATTGAACTGATTAACATTTCAGATCATCCAGTTAGTTTAAAGGATTATAATTTAGGCAATGATATATATAGTCCATTTAGATATAGATTTGAAGATATCATTTTAAAGCCGAATGAATTATATGTGTTATATACAGGTGACAGTACCTTACTAGGAACAGACTATTTAGGATTTACATTTAAAAATAAAAATGGAAGTATTGTTTTAAGTAAAAATGGTAAGATTGTCCAAAATTTGGAATATAAAAATTTAGCCAATGGTTATGCTTTGACAAGAATCGATGATTTTTATGTTCATCGTCCAACAGTGTCATATAATCAGCCAAATGATAGTGTAGGAATTGAAGAGTTTCAAAATGACTATTTAAAAGCTAATAAGGGATTGATTATTAATGAAGCAATGAATAGAAATAAGGAGTATTTAGCTCAAAATGGATATCAGTTTTATGACTGGCTTGAGCTTTATAATAATTCTGATAGTGATATTTTATTGAGTGACTACTATTTAAGTACTAATAGTAATCAATTACAATCGTATAATTTACCAGAGGTAGTATTAAAGCCTCATCAGTATTACATTATTATGTGCAGTGGAGAAACATCACTATCTAACAGTAAATATTATCATAGTAATTTTAAATTATCAGATATAGAAGGAATCTTCTTATCAAAGGGCAATAAGGTAATTGACTGTATGTTTATAGCGGAAGTACTATATGGTTATAGTTATGGAAGATGTGATACAGTTGGTTACTATTATTTGAAAAATCCAACTCCTGGAGCAGAAAATGGTAGTGGAATCAGATCAATTTCTGTTTCTCCTGTTGTTTTAACAGAAGCAGGAGTATATAATGACATTTCTTCATTAGAGGTGTTATTACAGGGAGAAGGAGCAATTTATTACACTACTGATGGCAGTGTACCTACAACTTCAAGTAGAGTATATAAAGAACCCATTACTTTAAATAAAACAACAGTACTGAAATTTAAGTCTTTTAATGAGGGACAGATGCCTTCCATTACTGTTACTTCTAGTTATGTTATAAATGAAAATCATAGTCTTCCAGTGATGGTTGTATCAATGGATGAGTATGATTTTAATTATTTAAATCGCTACAGTTATGTTAGAGATTTACAGCTACAATGCTATGTTGAATTTTATGAAGGAGATTCTGGTTTTTCACTACCTTGCTCAATTGCATGTTTTGGAGGAAACTCTAGAAATCAACCTAAAAAAAGTTATGCCTTAAGATTTGATAGTAAATTTGGTTCAACAGAATTAAACTACAATTTATTTGAGAATAGAGAAAGTGTAGTGTTTGATGCTATTGTATTAAGAACTGGTTCCAATGACTGGGCTAGGACAATTTTTAGAGATGTACTGTCAACTAGTATTATGGACGAGTATCTTGATGCCCAAGCTTATAAACCGTGTATTTTGTATATCAATGGCCGTTATTGGGGTATTTACAATATCAGAGAAAAAGTTAATGCGAAATTTATTTCGGGTCACTATAATGTTGACCCCAAAACAGTAAGTATTGTA
>Ga0208694_1002210_pt1 | contig 21125 bp, 15 predicted proteins | sample AD_UKC078_MetaG_FD_184442 | JGI IMG/M metagenome (GOLD analysis project Ga0208694, IMG submission 184442) | Active sludge microbial communities of municipal wastewater-treating anaerobic digesters from USA - AD_UKC078_MetaG (SPAdes) (version 2) | ecosystem: Engineered > Bioreactor > Anaerobic >...
GATTCGGTGACCGACTTAATTCCGTTTTATCTGGAAATTCCTGCTGATAAAAGGCAGGAATGGTATCGTGCCATAGTCGCAGATCGTAAACATACGATCCAACGCGAACATGTCTACGTAAAAAAATAAATTATATTGAAAAAATCAAACTTAAAAATTTGAAAAATTTAATATAATTTCAAGGTAAAATTTTGCAGAAAAATTTTACCTCAGAGATAGTATGTCCACACATAAAAACTTGAAAACACTAAGAATAATCATTATAACTTATTAAATTACAATAACTTATATAAATTACTAACATTATTTCTATTAATTTTTCATCAAAATTTTTTCAAAAAATCACCAATTTTTTCTCTCATCAAAAAATTCTTCCTATTTGCCTTCCAAATCGTTTTTTTTTCACTGCAAAATCTCCTGAAATTCCCTCTATTTTTTCCAAAATCTCTCCAATTTTTCCGAAAATTGGCAAAATTTTCACCTTTTTTGCCAATTTTCTTCTTCTTCTCAGAGCATATTTTCCCCAGAGTAAATTCGCCTGAGTTTCTCCCCAGAGCAAAAAAAAGCCCACGTATTTCCACGTATTCACGCATTTCTACGTAATCTAACGCATTTCTATGCATTTCATTTTGCGTTTCTTTCTAACTCGTTTCTCCCCAGAGCAACAGATACTTTCCCAGAGTATGCGTGCGTTTCTCCCCAGAGCAACAGAGCAACACAGAGCATATTGAGCATATTTTCCCCAGAGTAAATTCGCCTGAGTTTCTCCCCGGAGCAAAAAAAGCCCACGTATTTTCCCCAGAGTAAATTCGCCTGAGTTTCTCCCCGGAGCAAAAAAAAGCCCACGTATTTCCACGTATTCACGCATTTCTACGTAATCTAACGCATTTCTATGCATTTCATTTTGCGTTTCTTTCTAACTCGTTTCTCCCCAGAGCAACAGATACTTTCCCAGAGTATGCGTGCGTTTCTCCCCAGAGCAACAGATACTTTCTCAGAGTATGCGTGCGTTTCTCCCCAGAGCAACAGATACTTTCTCAGAGTATGCGTGCGTTTCTCCCCAGAGCAACAGATACTTTCCCAGAGTATGCGTGCGTTTCTCCCCAGAGCAACAGATACTTTCCCAGAGTATGCGTGCGTTTCTCCCCAGAGCAACAGATACTTTCCCAGAGTATGCGTGCGTTTCTCCCCAGAGCAACAGATACTTCCCCAGAGTAAGTTCAAGTTTGCCAGAAAGGAGAAAGAGGGAAGAAATTGTTATTTTAAATGTGTGTTTGGTAAAGATGGATAGGAGCGTTTGGGACGATATTTTCGAAGCATTTTAAGTAATACTTCCATATCTTTTGGTAAAGGAGCTTCTACAGTGAATGGTTGTTCATCTGGCATAGTAAAGGAAATGCGATGTGCATGGAGTGTGAGTCTAGAAATAATAGGTCGTTCTGTTTTGTTAGATTTTTTTTGTAGATAGCCTTCTTTAAGTTCTGAGAGTCGAATGGCGTTTCTATATCCATATGTAGAGTCTACTGCTAAAGGATAACCTTGAGAGGCTAGATGAACACGAATTTGGTGGGTGCGCCCAGTTTCGATTTTGACTTTTAGGAGGGAAAAGTCTCCAAGAACTTCTATTAGTTCATACATTGTAATGGCTGGTTTCCCAGTTTCTGATATGACCATTTTATTGCTGTATGAGTTAGCTTGTGCTATTCCAAGTTCGATTTTCCCTTTATCTTTTGGAACACCAGCCACTACAGCAAGGTATTCTTTTTCAATGGCATTTTCTTCAAAAAGTCGTGAAAGATAGCGTTCCATTTGTTCACTTTTTGCAACTAGCACTGCCCCGCTTGTTTCTTTGTCAATTCTATGTACAATGCGTGGCGATATGTCGTTTTCACCTTGCTTTTCAAGGTGTGCAATGATACCATCTTTAAAGTAATTTTCATGAGTCCAACGTTCTTGGATAACTGGGATTCCTGATGGTTTGTTGACTACAAGAAATTGGTCGTTTTCATATAAGATATCGAAAACTGGTGCTTGTGTGAGATATTCATTTTCTTGGTCACTGGGAATGAGTATACGAACTATGTCATTAATGGATAATCGATGAAATGATTCGATTTGTCTATCATTGACTACCACAAGCTGATTATGTAACATTTTTTTTAATGTTGTGGAAGCATAATGTGGCATTTGAAGTGTTAAATAATCGTACACTGTATATCCTGCATATTCGGAGGATATTTTAAATTCATATTTCCTCTGCATATTTTTTAAATCCTGAAGTAGTAGTATTTATAACTCTTAAAGTAATAATTATTTAGATTTTAAATTAATAGTATTTAACTCTTAGAGTAATAATTATTTAGATTTTAAATTAATAGTATTTAACTCTTAAAGTAGCAGTATTTAAATCTTGAATTAATAGTATTCTTTGTAATGAAAGTGAACTATTATGGAAGATTTTTAAGGTGAGATAGAGTAGAATATATAATGAAAGCCACCCATGGGACTTGAACCCATAACCTAAGCATTACGAATGCTTCGCTCTGCCATTTGAGCTAGGGTGGCTTTATATGTGTATAATATTACCAAAATTTTTTATTTTGTCAATGAAAATATTCGTATAAATATGTAGCTCAATAATAAACATAAAGTGAAACGTTTTCTATTGTATTCTGTTTAGTTATGATAGTAAAATTTTACTAGTAAAAGTATAGTAAAATGTTATATATTGTATTTTATTTATAATAGTACATTTCAATAATAAAAGTAGAGTAAAATATTCTATATCTTACTCTACTTTTTTATGATTCTAATAAAAATATGAAATTATTGTATAATTTCGTTGGCAATGACTAAAATTTCTTTTGTATGACGATTCATGCCTTTAAAAGTTACGATGTGAATTTTGGCTTGCATATTTCTTCGAAGGTTTTCTTCTAATTCTCGTACAATGACGTTAAAAGGAACAGATATGGAAACTTGATAAATTTTATCATTAAGAGGTTGTGCACTTTTAATAGTTGCTTTTTCTAAGATTCTAACAATAACATGAGAAATATTATTTCGTAAAATAAATTCTTGCAATGTCATATAATGATTGACTTTGAGTGCATAAATTTGTTTTTGGAGTTGGTCTTTTGCTTTGTCAATTGCCATTCGTTTTGCACGTTCTAATTGTTCTGGTGTTGGTTTTACAGGATTAGCTTTTCGCAATTCTTGTATTTGTCTTTGCAAGTTACTATTTACAGTTTGTAAATTTTGAAGTTGTTTTTGGAGATTTTTGATTTCTTGGTCTTGTAAATTAATCTTTGTATTTTTTTCTTGTAGTTCTCTTGTTTGTTGATTAATTTGATTGGTAAGTTGATCGTTTTGTTCTTGTAATTGTCTTACTTGCAAGTCATTATTCATTGGTCGTCCAGGGAAAGGTCTTGGTACTCGTCTTGGAAATGGGCGATGATGACTAGGAGGAAATTGCTTGGAAGATTGATTATCTAATTCTTCTTGCAATTTTTCATTTTCGCTCATTAATTCTTGGATTTGTTGTTGTAGTTGGGCAATATCAGCAGAATTTTCTGATGTATTCAGTTCATATTGCAATTGTTGTACTTGCATACGAAGTTGATTGTTTTCTTGTACTAAGGCAAGATAATTTTCATTATTGTAATGGTTGGAGGAAATTTGTGCTTTTAGATTGTTGTTTTCTTGTGTTAGTTGTTCAATAGTTGCTTGTAATTGATTGTATACATCTTGTGTATAATTTGTGCTGGATTGATTGAGTTTAAATTGCAATTCTTGTACTTGTGCTCTAAGTTGTTCATTAGCTGTAATGAGCTCTACATATGCTGTGCTAGGTGTTGCACTTTTATCTGCTTGTGCTTGCAATATTTTATTTTGTGCTTGCAATGAATCATTTTGTGTTTGTAATTGCTGGATTTGTTGTGTTAGTTGATTATTTTGTGATTTTAATTGAGAATTTTGTAGTTGAAGTCCACTAATTTGTTGTTCTTTTGTTTGCCATTGTTTTTGTTGTTCTTGCCATTGAGCATTGTTTGTATTCCAAGTTTTAATTTCATTACTGAGTTGTGCATTTTGTTGTTGAAGCTGTTCTACTCTTGTTTTTAAATGAGTATTTTCATCTTGTAATTTTTTGGAAACTGCTGGATCTGCTTGTTTTGATTGCAATTCTTGAATTTGTTCTCTAAGTTGTTGATTTTCTACAAGATAGTTTGCTTTCTCTTCCCGTTGTTTTCGTTCTTCTGCTTCTCGTGCTAAATCTTCAGCAGTTTTATCTTCCATAGGAGCACCCATACCAGTAGCACGGATCACTTCTTCAGGATTTGAATCAAACATAGTTTGTGCATCAAAATTTTTATTTTTACCTTGATTCAACATAAAAAGAACAATATCTGAAAGTCGAATTTCCATATCCACTTCGCATGTATTGTCTTCATTATATCGAGTAGCCACAATGGATGCACCTCGGATTACAGTTTGTTCCATTTCAATGGAAAGTTGGTCATCTTCTGTGACCATGTCTTTTACTGTTGTTTCAGAAGTAATGTGGACACCTTGAATAGCTTCTGCCAGTTGACGATAACCATCTAAAATAGCAGCACGTCTAGCTGCTACTTTTTTTTGTGGCGTAGAATATGTTTGTTGTGCCATTACATTCATGGCACAAGTAAATATAAGTAAAAAAACAATAATTTTTCTCATAGTGATTCCTTTTGTATTGATTCGACTTTAATATTTTTAGAATATTTATTGTATTTATAATACATGTATAATACATTTTCATATTAGATTCTAATATTTTTAAAATATTTATTGTAGCACAATATATCTATTAAATTCTAATATTTTTAAAATATTTATTATATTTACAATATATCCTCATATTATATTCATAAACTGCCCAGATTCAATTATGACTTGTTTTATACTAAAAGGCAAATCATTTTTATTTTTTCAAATGTTAATATACTAAAAATAACGCATATTATAAAATTATTTTTCAAACGTCAAGTTATTAAAACTAAAGCATGTTATAAAAATTAAATATTAATTTTGATATGTTTTTTTTAATATGGATTTTTTCTAACAATAGCCTTGCTTTTTATAAAAAGTATATTATAATAAAAAAAAATTATAAAATATACTTTTTATGATTATTATTTCAAAATAATACTATATAGGTAATGAAAATGGAAGAAAAAACATATTCTAGTAAAGAATTTGCAGAAGCATTAGGAATATCTAAAAATCATTTATTGAAATTAGAATCTGAAGGAAAAATTCCATTTGCCAAACGTATGCTCCGTGGAAAAATAGAACATAGATACTACACTGTGCAAGATTTAATAATCTATCGTAAAAATTTAGGATTGCCTGAAGTTGTACAAGATAGGCGAGTGCAATTATTTTTAAATTTTAAAGGGGGAACTGGGAAAAGCACGATTTCCTCATCCTATGCTTATGCAGTGGCAGAATTAGGTGTTAATGTACTAGCTATTGACTTAGATGCACAACAACATTTAACAAAATGTCTTGGAATTGACACGCCAAGAAATGCAAAATCCATCTACGATGTCATTGTAGAACAATACGACATAAATGACACAATTATTCCTACAAAATTAGATACTTTAGACATTATTCCTGGAACATTGAAATTATCAGTCATTGAAAATCGTTTACCAAATATGGAAATGAGAGAGTTTTTATTAAAATCTGCACTAAACAATATCCAATATAAAGATTATAAAGTAATTGTTATTGATTCTCTTCCAAATATTACTATACTAAATAAAAATGCAATTTTAGCAGCAACAGATCTTTTAATTCCTGTGTTGGCAGATTATTTATCATTTGATGGATTAACGCTACTTATGGAAGAATTGTCTCGAATGGAACAAACATATCGAATATACTCGTTATTTCCAACAGGATTATTAGATAATATTCATATTTTTATCAACCAATATAAATCGAATGAAACAATGAGTCGTGAAAATCGTAGAGCCCTAGAAGAACATTATTCACAATATCTTTGTGAAACCATCATCCCCTATAACACAAAAATTACACAAGCAACAGCCAGTGGTCAACCCATTACACAATATGCTAAAAATTCCCCTGGTGCTATACAAATACGAGCTCTAGTAGATGAAATTTTACAAGTTAATCTACGTAGTAATAGAAAAAAACGCAACTATAATTAGGAGGATATAGCATGACTCATGAATTATCAGGTTTTCAAAAAAGTGCTCCTACTACACTTCCAATGACACGAGATCAAACAACGAGTGCTTGGGATGTAGATTTATCTCCGTTTCATCAACTTGTTATCCAACAAGGCAATCAAAATAAAGAGTTGATGAATAATGTATTGAGTCGAATGGAAGAGATGATTCAAAAACTAGAGCGGATTTCAGACATAGAAGAAGAACGTCAAGTTACGAGAAAAACATATGCCATTGAAGATCCAAGCTTTTGGACATCGCACGGCAAACAACAATGGGATAATCTTATCAGCTCTCTCACTCCCTTAACAAAAATTCAAGACATATTCACAAGTCTTCAAAATTATCAAAAACTATACGAACAACTTGAAAATCAAATGCTAAATTTTCAAGAAAAAATACGCCATCAACATAATGAGCTTACAGGCTCATTACATAACATACAAGAAATTATTATTCCTATAAAAAATGCAAACAATTCGCAAGAAATAGAAAATCGTTGGTCTAAATTACAAAACGCAATCGAAGAGCAATCAAAACTATTCCAACAACTCCCTCAATACTACGAGCACTTAATATTAACATTGCATCCCATTCACAATATTTCAGAACAAATCGATACAGTCATTCAACAAAACAAACAAATCATTGCTCAAATGGACACAGGTTCGAACAAAGCAAAAAAAATAGAAAATATTATTTTTTGGAGTTTTATGTTTTTAATTCTAGTCATTCTTTTTTTTACAGTATACTAACTAACATACACGAAAAAACAAAGTCACAACATATATAAATTAAAGTATCAAAATCCAAACAGGCAATGTAGAATTAAAAACATAATTTTTCTATTTTCCCTAAATTTTCAACAAAAATGTCTCTGATAACCATATAATTGGTTTGTTCAGAGACATTTTTTATTTAAAAAAGCAATAGAAAATAAAGAAAAAGTGCTGTAATTCTATTCTTGGTCTAAAGAAATATGAAGACTTGTTTGAAGATTCAATGTTTGGTCTTGTTTTTGTACCTGTGTAATCCCTCTCAATATAAAACTTTTTAAAAAATTTGTATATTTTTCACGATGAGAAAGAAATTTTTTTAAATTTCTATTCCTTGTTGTTTCTTGGTATTCCTTAGACCATTTTGTAAGTTTTTCATCTAGATTTTGCAATGTTTTATTAAAGCCTCTTGTGTCCACATAAGCAAGAGCAGCACCTTGTACATTTTTACGAGCATTTCGATAATAAGGATCTGCTTCCCAGCCTCCTTCTAAATCATCTTTTCTATCATGCATTGATTTAATAAACGCAATGTGACTCGTAAAAATCAAGTAATCATCTATAATACCAAATCCAGGACGAATCGCACCTCCACTTATATCAGGAAATTTAATACGCAAAATAGGTTGACCAGCATATTCTTCCACAGATAAAAAAGTGATTTGTTCTTGATTTTTATGACGATTGACATTTTCTTCTAAAAGTCGTTTTTCTAAATTTTGTATTTTTCCCAAAATTTGATGCGGTTCTTGGCAACGGACAAGGAGGCTTACACAAGGATAAGGATCAAAAACTTCGATATTCTCTTTTTCAAAATTTGTGTTATTTATCACAATGCTTGTTTCTTGGTGAAAGTGAGATAAAATTTCATTATAAATAAAATCATCTTGGTACGTAACATTCTGAATTTGATCTAATGTATTCCCGAAATTATTTTGTACCAAATTGACTATATTTTCATTTTTCCAAAGTTTTTGCCAAGGAATTGAAGCATGAGCCGTTGCATAACTTCCATGTGGATAATCATGGAATGTAAAATAATCTGTAAAATACTCTGTAAGCCATTTTGGATTATTTTTTGTAGATGCCTGCACCTGCACCTCAATTTTATGAAAAGCTAAAGAAACATCCAATGCAATACTTTTAATATTTTTTTCTAAAAAATCATGAACATCAGGATGAAAATTCAATATATTATTTTCACTTTGTTGATAGACAATATATATATGTTCTTTATCAACAGGTGGAATCGATAAAGGATTTTGATTCTCAAAAATACCCTTTTGTACTTGCAACATCATATATTGACTATTCGTTACAATGAAAACATCTCTGTATTGTTGAAAAAATAATTGATAATGAGGTAACTTCAACTGATAGAAATTATTTTCTTTTGTAATTTCCACATTTCCAAGTTGTTTAGGTAAAAATTTTAAGCAACCATATATCATTTTCATGATATAGCTAACTCTTGTCATAGCAACGAATTCCAATGTTTGTGTTTTAGGTAACACATGAATAGAACATGCAAGTTCTTGCATCAAAGATTTTCGAAGAAATTTTTCTCCATATCCATTATATTTATTTTGTAACAAATCTTGTATTCGTTGCAAATCGTTCCAAGGAATTTTACTATGTATATATTGGTATTGTGGCGTTGTTTGCAATTCTTTCCAACTACTCAAATTTTGAATCTGTTGCCAAGGTAACAATGCATAGATATTTTTTTCAATCGCACTAGGATTAGGGATATATGCTGCGCACGTTATTTCATTAGGAAGTAAGCTACTTAAAGGCTCAGCATACGAACGTTCCAATGGATTGGCAATAAAAATAAACAAGAACAATATACATACACATAAAAAAATACAAATTCCAAGTCCAATTTTTACTAAAAATTTTTTCCATTTACTTATTTTTTTTGTTTTGTTCATAGGAAAACTCTTTTACACCATATTATTCTCTTGAAACCAAGAAACAGCTCGTTGCAATGCTGCTTCAATGTCTGTAGGTTGAAAACCAAGCTCTGTTTTAGCTCGAGTACTATCAAAAAACATATACTTTGTTGACATTTTCACTCCATCTAAAGGAATGCTTGGTTCTTTATGCAATAACTTTGCTGTTGTTTCACTACAATATGCAGCGGCAAACGCCACCCACAACGGCATTCTTATATTAGGTGCTTTTCGACCACTAATTTTTGCTAAAATATCAAAAATTTGTTTTAATGTTAAATTTTCATGGCCTAAAATATAAGATCGTCCCACTTGTCCTTTTTCAGCTGCTAAAATATGTCCAATGGCAACGTCTTCAACAGCTACAAGATTTAAACCAGTATCTACGTACGCTGGCATTTTCCCTTTCAGAAAATTAACAATAATTTTCCCTGTAGGAGTTGGTTTTACATCAAATGGTCCTACAGGTGTACTAGGACTTACAATTATAATTGGTGAGCCTTGTTCTACCATTTTTAAAACAGATTGTTCCGCATAGATCTTAGAACGCTTGTAATGCCCAATCATGTCATCTGCTGTAGCAATATTTTCTTCATTGACAGGTTTACGACTAGGATCTAATTTTAATGTAGACACAGAACTCGTATAAATAATTTTTTCCACATTTTGATCCATAGCAACGTGGAGTAAATTTTCCGTTCCTTTTACATTTATATCATAATAAATTTGTGGGTCTCGTTCCCAAAGACGATAGTGAGCTGCTAAATGAAATACATGAGTGCAACCTGAAACTGCATTTTTCAAAGAATCTATATCTAATAAATCACCTTGACACATCTCTGCAGACAGTTGTTTTGTATGTTCTGGCACATGATTCCGTACCATAATTTTTACGTCCCAGCCTGCTTCGATAAGTTTTCTTGCTACCCAATATCCAATAAAACCAGTGGCACCTGTAACTAATGCTTTCATATTATTTTTCTCTTTTTAATATATATAAAGAATACTAAAATTTTCTTTATTATGACTTTAAAAATAAAAAATCAAACATATTTATATCTACTTTATCTAAAAACTTGTAATAAAAAATAGACATATACTGTATCTAAAAAAATACACTTTTCCAATGTATTTTTTTGAAGCCTAATCTATATAAAATATAAGATAAGGTTTTACAATATATTACAAGTTTTTTTATTTTTTTTTAAAATGGCATATCTTTTGCGTTATAGGTATGCCAAAAGAAAAAATATAATAAAGGAGAAAAATCATGAGAGATAAAAATATACAACTGTATTTAAAAGAAATTAGTAAATTTCCCTTACTAACAGCAGAGCAAGAAAAAACTTTATTCAAAGCAATAAAAAAGGGAAGTAAAAAAGCTAAAGATGAACTCATTAATTCTAATCTTCGTTTAGTAGTCAAAATGGCGACAAAATACGTCCAATGTGGAATGAGTTTATCAGATTTAATTGCAGAAGGAAACTTAGGATTAATAGAAGCAGTAGATCGATTTAAAATATCTAAGAAATGTCGATTTTCAACATATGCTACTATTTGGATTAAGCATGCCATTTGCCAAGCAATCACAGAAAAAATGGCAATTATACGAATACCAGCATACATGCGTCCTATTTTACAAAAATGCCAATTAAAAAGCATAGAACTTCGAAATAGAAAAGGGAATAATCCTACATTGCAAGAAATCACAGCAGATTTACCAAAATCACAACGAGCAACTATCAAAGAGGCAATGATTACAGAACGTGCATTAAACAATGTACAAACTTTTGAACCTTACCATGAATCTTTAATGGATCAACGAGCAGATTCTGTTCAAACTGCTTTTTGGAAGAAAAATGATACAGAAGAAATTTTGAATTTTTTAAAAAGTGTAGAACCACAACGCTTAAAAATCATTCAAATGCGCTATGGTTTAGGTGGATATAAAAAAATGACATTACAAGAAGTAGCTACTGACATTGGACTCACCAAAGAACGAATTCGCCAAATGGAACACTCCACACTTTCCTTGATTCGTCAAACTTGGTATGCGAGAATGTCTGGATAAGTCTATGATACAATATATATATATTGCCAAGCAAAATTGATATTAATATGAAATTTGCTTGGCAATAAAGGGATTAAAAATATATCAATTTAAGAGTAAAGTAGACGCATTTTCATCAACGCCTTCTTGTAAGACAGAAGGATCGATCTCTTTATATTTTGTTTCTATATTCTTGTTTTTTTCTAAATAAAACGTATCCTTATCTTGAATTGCTATAGACATATTCTTCATTTTTTCATTTTCTACAGTTTTTCTATCATTTCCTTCGTTTTCTACAGCTTTTCTATCATTTCCTTCGTTTTCTATAGCTTTTCTATTTTCCCCTTCGTCTTCTACAAGTTTTCTATTTTTTTCTACAAGCTTTTCATCTTGCGTTCTCTGTAGTATTTTTCGTCTTTGACTTCTATGTTCATTATATTTTTTCTTAAATTCCTTTGTTTTCAAACGATCTCGATACATTACTACAACAAGGATAACGAAAAAAATAAGGAAAATAATAACAATAGGAAGTTCAATAAAATTCGAATTATCAGCAGGAGGTGGAATGATTGTTAAAATTTTTCCAACTATAAAAGGATTATGTGCTTCTCGCCCTGTTTGACTATCATAAACCCAAACTTTATAAAAGCTTCCTATCAATTCCATGTCATCTTCTAAACATAAATCATCGGGAATTTCATCAATAGAAAACAAATATAAATGTCCTTGTGCATTAAAAATAGCACCACGCCAGTATTCAATAAATTCTAATCCTCTTTTTTCTGCACCTTCTCCCCTCATAACCATTTTTTGAAATTGCACCAATGTACCCTTCACTCGCATGATTTCGCCACGAATTTGGTCACGCTCAAAAGGTTGTAACAAATTATACCAGTTTAAATCAGGGCGTAATTTCTTTTTTACTTCGTCAGGTGTCATAGATGCTATTTTATGATACAAATAATAAAAATGATCTGTCGTTAAATACGTATCATCTTCAATATCTTTTAATATCGATTCTAATATCGATTCATCTTCAGAAGTAAAAGGCGGCAGATCACGATTTAACTTTGTTTTAGCATATTGCACTTTTAATGGAATTTTCTTTGTAACATTAGATTTATCTTCATCTTCTGTTATAGATCCTAAAGTCCATAATAATCCAATACAAACAATAGTCAGAATGATCATTATAATGATACGAGCCAATTCTCGGTGAGAAATTCGATTTTCTATTTTTTGCATGCTTATCTCATTTATTGCAATACAATATCATACAAAAGATGATCAATTAGTTAATTTAAACTCCACAGACAATTCTTTTCCAATATTTTCATTATTAATCTTATGTGCAACATTAATAGCAGAAATCACATGTGCAAAAGCAACTTGATCATCTACAATTAAAATATAAGGAATTGGTTTATTTTCAGCAAGAGTTACAGATTGTTGAACAAATAGACGCACCCTACTATACACTTCATCAAAATCTCTCATGGAGTCTGACCCCACAGTAATTTGAATACTTCCAGGAGCGTTTTTCAATGCAATATGAATAGGTTCCATGGGATTACTTTTTGAGGCAACATTAAAAATACCTTCTTCCTTTGGAAGATTGCTTATCAATAAACCTTCCATGCTTTTAAAATTCAAAGTGCACATAAAAAAGATAAGCAACAAAAATGTACAATCAATCATAGGCGTCATATCCATTGTGATTTCTTCTTCAGTCATTTCTGTAGCAATTTTTGAAGCCATATTGTCTCCTAACGTTATTTATCTAGTTCTGCTGAAAAAGAAACTTTAAAAATTTTATTTTTAGCACATTCAAACATGACTTCTTTAATAACTCTAAACTCTGCTTCACAATCTCCTCGAATCAAGATAGCACGTTGAGAATTACCTTCTTTGTCCTTTTCTCTTGTTTCTTCTTCTAATATTTTAGTAAATTCGTTCCAAGTTACCTTATTGCCTGCAATTTCCAAATCACCTGTTTTATGCACATTAATAATCAATTGAGATATTTCACCTATTTGTTGTTCTTCTTTTGCTTGGTCTGCCTTAGGTAAAGCTAAAACAGCACGTTCAACCTGTGCCATTTGATTGACAAGCATAAAAAAAATGAGCAAATTAAAAACAACATCAATCATAGGCGTCATATCCATAGAAATCTCAGGGAGTTCTCTACTTTTTTTTGCCATATTTTATCTTTCCATATTAATGATGGGCAAATGAATTTTTAAATTCATTACCACCTGATAATATTATGACTCCACTTTATGAAAGCGGTCGAGTATTTCTTCCATGATGCCAGAAATTTCCATAGAATACCTAACAATTTTATTTCGGAAATAAAAATAGAATGTCATAGCAGGAATAGCAACAATTAAACCTTGACAAGTTGTAACAAGAGCTTCATAAATACCTCCTGCCAAAACTCTTGGTTGAGGAGATCCTGGTAAATTTGCAATTCTACTGAAAGCAGTAATCATACCTGTTACAGTACCGAGTAGTCCTAACATAGGCCCTACAGCACCAATAAATTGTAGCCATGAAATTCTTTGTTGTAATTTTATAGTTTCTTCTTCAATCGCATTTGTTGCAGCAGTCAACATCGCATCATAACCATCTTCAATTTTAGACAGAGCAGCAGAAAAAATATTTGTCATAAAATTGGGATCAGAAATGCAAATTTCATGGATTTCATCATATGCTTCTTCATCTAATAAATCTTCTAAATCTTGCAATTGTAGTATAGGTATCATCCGTGATCGTCTCAATATAATAAAATTATCTACAGCCAATGCTACCATAATAATAGACAATATAATAATCACAGCACCGATTTCACCAGAAGCCTTTATCAACTCCCATGTAGAAGTTTCTTTTATTTCCTCACCTTGAGCAAAAACAGGTTCACAAGTACACAATAACAGCAGAAAAATTATAAAATATACACCCCATGTGTATCTTTGAGAATTCATTCTAATGGCTCCTAAATTTTATATATAAGTTGTTGGATATAGTTCTAGGATAAACAGACATACAAAATACATTATGCATGATAAATACAAATATATACGTAGCAACATATACTTATTATATTTGTATGGATAAAAAAACAGCATAGAATCATTACAATTCCAAAACTTGCAAAGATCCCACACCACCATCATCATCTTGTTCTAATAAATCATCTAAATCATCATCTAAAATTTGTTTTTTAGGTTTTTCTTTTTTCTTTTTAATTTTTGCTTCAATTAAATCTAGTTTACATTTATCGCATTGATAAATTTGCCCTGGTTTATAATCCAAAATAGACTTCGTAGACTTACAATTTTTGCAATATAACATTTTTTTCAATTGATATTGAAGGATTCTGCCGACTTGAGCAATTGTCAAATATCCTAAAGTTTGTAAAATTTGCCCTAATTGAATTTTAATACCTCGTTCTGCATACTTTGCCTGTTCATCTAGTGCAGCATTTAATTGAGTATTATCGATCATATATTGTTCAAGTGCAATTTCACCGAAAGTTTTTTGAGGTTTCCCTTGTTTCTGTTTATGTTTATGGTCCAATTCTGTTGAAATTTGTAATTGTTGTTGAAGACGTTCAATTTGATTTTGCGTAAGATAATTTTCTTTGAGAAAAATATCAGCTAATGAAGCCTCAGTGTCCATAAATTCAAGGATATTTAAACATTTTTTTAATTGTTTTTCGCTAATAAAGGCTTTTTCTACAGCCATCATTCCAAGAAGACGTTCTTCTACATTTACTTTATTAACCATAAAAATTTTCCACCTTTTGCTAAAAAAAGGAAACAATATACATATTCATTTTCATTATCCTTTATTATTTCTACAAATTCAAGCAATTTTTTTTTTCTTATAGATTCATAAAAAAAGGATAGCCTATTTTAAAAACAGGCTATCCTTTAGTATAACAAAAAATATTAAAATGTATTCAACATGCAACTGTTCAGACACTGTATTTGCTTGCATGCTAGTAAATTATTCAACATACAAATGTTCGGACACTGTATTTGCTTGAATGCTAGCATCATACATACATTGAACTGTCAAAGGTGGAAAATAAAAAGAGCCAGTAGTAGTTCCACGCATTCCAAAATACCACTTTTGTGCAACATTTTTTACTTTTGCATGGAAAAATGCAGAAATCCTATCATCTCTCATATCCACATATTCAGGCCATAAAATATTCAAATCATCTGTCTTTGTTTTTTTCACTGTAGTGACAAGCCTAGGATTCTCCACTTCTACACCGCTAGGTAAAAATTGTTCTAAAATAAGATTTCGATAAGGATCATTTGCAACTACTTCTACTTCTACCCAAATCAATTCACCTTTCCTAATCACATTTTTTGACATAAGTTGCATATCTTTATTTAAAAGTCTTCTCTGCACATAAATTCCATTGCTTTTTGCATCGATAGTCACATTTTTAGGAATGCCAGAACTTTGTAAGAAGTAAAATAAATTTCCACTTCCTTTTGTTTTTACTATAAAAGGCTCGTCTCCTATTAATTTTCCTTGAATAGTATATGGCTTTTCATGACTAAACTCAGCCACTAAATCAGTTCCATAAGAAAAATTGCCTTGAAACTTACTAGTAACTTTTTGTAACTCTTTACTATACTTTCCTAATGCAAGCAAAATAAATGCATTTTCTTGTGTGCTATAATCTTCTCGATTCCCTTTATTCAATAATTTAACCATTTTCAAAATTTCTGGATTTTCAGGTTCTATCTCTAATAAAGTCAACAAATAAATCGCTTGATTTCGACATGTAGAATGCAAATTTTCAGACATAGCTCCAAAATTTATACTAGGCAATGTATTTCGTTTATCAAAAATAACTCTTGCTTGTTCTGGTTTATGTAACAGCAACAATGTACAAGTTAAAAAATCAGCCTCTACATCAGAATACTGCTCCTTTTCACAAAGGAACGCAATATCTTGGTATGCTAATAACTCTGCATTTGCTAAAACATAAGCACCATAAGCTGCAACTTCAGAATTCATACCGCGCAAAGCCTTACGAATCCAAAGTAAGCAACCTTTATACAAACTTTCAGGCACAGGATAACCTAATTTAACAGCTTCTACTAAAAAATGGCTTGCATATACTGTGCCCCATGCAAACACAGAATCTCCTCCTGGCCACATTGACAAACCACCATAATATGTTTGCATCAAACTAATTCTTTGAATCGCATCCATAATATATGAATTAGCAACTTTTTGTCTCATAGTATCTTCTGACTTGGACAACAAAAAAATATCATGGTAATACAATAAAGGAAATGCACGAGACGTCGTTTGTTCCAAACATCCATAAGGATACTTTAATAATGATTCCATATACTTTGCTAAATGAACATTTGGATTATCTGATAAAGTTAAAGTATATTCCCCAGTGTTGTTTTCATATTCTATAGAAGGTAAAATATTCTGCTCTACACCAACTGCTAACATGCCACAATCTGAAACATGTTGCAAAGAAACAGGACCACGAACCCTCAAAGAATACACTTTGCCAATCTTTTCCTTACCTAAAGTGCCTGTAAAAACAATATTTGCCTTTTGGATACCAGAAATCACTCGCACAGGCAAAGAATACACGTATTCTTCATTATTTTGCAAAGAAACAGATACTGCTGAATTTTGTTCTGTAGTAAGACCATCCATATGCACAGATAAATTCAAATTAGCAACATCACCTGTTAAATTTTGAACAGATGCTTGCAACATCCACTCATCATTCCAAGTTACAAAACGAGGCAAACATGGTATAAATGGTGCAGGCGAAACAACAGACAACTTTGATTGTTGTGCACCAAAATTTTTTCCTTGGTGACACCAAGCCATCAAACGCAATTCACCTATATAATCAGGGACATCTAAAGTAATCTCAGCTTTTCCATGTTCATCTGTTTTTATGTCAGATCGCCAAATAACAACTGTAGAATCCTTTTTAATAGCAAGTGGAGCTGATCTTTTTAAAGCTTTACCATCACCTGGCATTGTTTCTGGTAAAATATTATCAAATACATCACTCATTTTCACTTCTAAAGCTCGTTTTCCATAAAAAAATTCATATGGATTTGGCAAAGAAAAATTTGTGAGTTGGCAAACACCTTCATCTACAGCAACAAAAGTAATATAAGCATCTTTGACAGCTTTTTCATCTTGCAAAACAGTAAACTCAATATTTATTGAAGAAAGAGGACGTACAGATTCTACACATTCCATCGAAAGCATCAATGTACTTTCTGGTGCAACAAACAAAGGAGCAATGCCATACACACGTTGTAGACCATCAGCCACAGCCACAGATCTTACTACACTAACCATGCAATAGACATTGGGACTATACTCTTCTGGAACTACAAAATCCAATTCACCTTTGCCATCTTTGACATCAACAACAAACGAATCAAATACAGATTCACGTGCAAAACAAACAAAAGCTTTTCCGTCAAAAGGAGACTTTACTAATAACTTTGCAGATTCCCCCTTTGTATACTCTTTCTTATCAAAAGAAACTTCTACATACTCTTGTCCACCCTTTTTTGTAACAACACTGCCACCAAAAACATCTAAAGAAACATACGCAGATGATTTTGTATTCTTTTCAGTAACTAAAATACCATATTCACCATATTGTTCTGGTATAAAAGAAAAATGGTCTCCCATTACAGAACATTCATGCACAAAATATTCTGACTTAATATAACGATATCCTTCTCCATTCTCCTGTTTTTCACGATGCCAATTCCATTCATAACGAACTACTTGAACATCATACGAACATTCTTGCACTACCTCTTCTTTAGGAGTCAAAGCTATCATATTAACAAGAATAGGAACATTGGCAGTCAATTTTTCATTATTAGCAAGAGAAATACCTACATCTAAATTTTTAGGATATACATTCACAGTTGTAGTGCGAGTAGTTGTTCTTCCACCTGTTTCTAGTAAAGTGGCTTGAACACAAATTTCTCCCCAACTTGGTAAAACAAGTTCATCTGGAATCGTAAAATCCCAAATTCCTTGACCTTCTTCAGATAAAACAATAGTCTGTTCAGCAATTTTTCTCATAGCTGAACTAATTTGAGAATTACCAAAACAATATTCAGGATACTTTCTATGCACAATAGAACGAGGCGACAACATTGCAGTTACTTGAACAGAATTACCAGCTGCTGGTGCACCATGCAAATGCTCTGCAGCAAGATGCACAGAAACATTATCACCTGCAAACAACTCCTTACTTTCACAATTCACAGAAAAACGATACGTATCTGGGACAAAATCTTCTATTTGAAACTCATATTGTCCCAATGCGTCTTTTGCTCCAGGAATCCGAACCTCTGCTCGATAAAACCCTGTTCGCACATCATTGGGAATAGACCAATCAAAACAACTATTTCCGATAACATCTAATTTCACTTGTTGACGTTGTATCTCAGTATTATCTGAACGCAAAATCACAAATTCAATGGGAAACGATTCTGCAACATGACAGGCACGATTTCGAACAATGCTTTGTAGATGCAACACTTCACCAGGACGATATGCTCCACGATCAGATGCAATAAACGCTTGGTACTCTTTACTGCAACTCTTTTTCCCCTTTGTATCAAAAACAACTACATCCCATTCATTATCTGTCACTTTCAATACATTAAAATCTGCTTCTTTCAAACCATGAACTACAGAAACATATTCATCTTCAGGCAAAGTAGGAATCATAACCTTGCCTACACCTACATCATTTGTAACACCACGCCCAATGCATTGATTTTTATTTGTAAACACAGAAAAATTTACATTCGACAATGCTTCGCCCGATTGCAAAGATGTTGTCCAAACAATGCATTCTTCTTTTGCACATACACTAGTTAGACCAATATCTGAACAAATCAAAAGTTTAGAATCAAACACATCATATTCATCATTCCCACGAAATACAACGTAGTACACGCCAGAACAAAATAAATCTCCCAACAAATTTTTCAAATCAATATTTGTTTTTGCTTCTTCAAAATTCATATTCAAAGAAACATTTTTCTTAGCAATTAAAGAACCATACTTCTGGCAAGAATACCAATTCAAACTTCTTTGCAAAACTAGAGGCATATTTTCAGAATAAATACGATACACCAAGGCTTCAACACAAGGCAAATTCATACTTTGGACTACAATACTATTTTGTCCATGCAAACTTAAAATATCGCCTTTTCCAACAATTGTAAATGAAGTCTCACGCTCTGGAAACGTAACAATGCGATCAATATTTCCTACTGTTTTCCAACCATTTTTACTTTTCATACCAGAAGTAAAACTAAACGAATACTGAGTATTTGGTTGAAAACCACCTTTAAACGATAAAGAATTACCTTCTGCTCGAATCATACAAGGCACATTGGGAAAAATCTTAACATGTTCCACTGCACTATAATAATCTACAGCATCATTCCATGTAAAACGAACAGAACAATCTCCCATAGAAGGAGAAAAAGCAGAATGATACGACAAAGAAAAAACATTTTCTGTGCGAGGCAAAGAAAAAAATTGAGAAAAGCCACATTCTAAACCAAGCTCCCCACCACGCCCTTGCAAACCATCAGCAATGGCTAAAGAAATCCCTGCTTGATACTGCGACCCAGCAATAAACAGTTCCCAATCCTTAGATTCTACAGAATCCCAATCAACATGTCGAATAGCTTCATGACCATATACCTTACCACGATGCGGAATATCATATAAATGAAACGTTGGGAAACTTTCATTTTCCGACACATTCAACTTTTTCAACAAATTATTTCTAGAAACAAAATCATCAAATGAAAGATGAAAAAACACATCACCATTCTTTCGCAACTCTACCTGTTCAAAAGCCACTAACTCTAAAGGATCTGTAGAAAACAACAAAGGTGCTGTATTTAATGTGCTACCATCTAAAGAACGCAAATTTTTAGACAAATTCAAAGTAAAACGAGTAGCTTTAGGAACAGAATCCATTGACCGAACACATAAACAATCTGTAGACTTCCATTCTACATACAAAGGAATTGCTGGTTCAATAGAAACAAGGTTAGAAACTTCTTTCCCAACATAATCATCTAGAATCATCTTCTTATCAAACGAAACAAAAATAGGAAATGCCTTTCCATCCTCTTGGCGTAATTCGTACTGTACATTCACACCATGGACAGAAAAAAAATACTTCCAACCTAAAACAACATTGCTCCCTAGTAAAAACAAAACTAAGAATAACAACAATGCATTCCAAACAGGGCTACGCCTTTCTGTACAGAATACAAACAAACCATCTACATCTTGTCCCAATTCCTTATATTCTGGATGCTGTTTCAAAAACTCTTCTACGCCAACTTTGCCCTTTTTACAAAATTGACGATACGCACGAAACATATTTTTTCTCGTCGCATTCATCAGACATCTCCAAAACTAAAAAAACATGATTATACAATATATTTCTTCATAAAAATAATAATATACACTCTAAAAAAAACATTAAAGTATATTTTTCAACAAAAATCAAGGAAAAATATATTTCAACAAAATAAAAACACAAAAAACAAAAAATACGGAAAATAAAAATAATAAAAATACGAAATATACATAAAATATAGAAAATAATAAAAACACGAAATATACGGAAAAAGCAAACTAACTCCCCAGAGCAACTCCCCAGAGCAACTCCCCCCCAGAGCAAAACTATATTATTTTTTCGCTTTTTTTTGCATTGTATTTTTGATACAATGACATGAAATTATTTTTTATGTACTAGATTATTGTTTGGAAGTTGTTTTTATTCTATGACTTAGTCATATTCTAGATTGCGTTGTATTGATTATAAAGGTGGGTGTACGATGAAATTAGATGATTTAATTCCTATGTCTAAGTTAGACAAGAAAAATGCAGCAATAGATTTTGTGAAATTGCACAAAAATAAAGGATATGAAAAAGGAAATTGTCAAATGTTTTGGTCAGGTTTGCTACATCGTGTATTTGGTGTTAAACATCCTGATGAATTCATCCAATTTGAAAAGCC
>Ga0208694_1002220_pt1 | contig 21084 bp, 25 predicted proteins | sample AD_UKC078_MetaG_FD_184442 | JGI IMG/M metagenome (GOLD analysis project Ga0208694, IMG submission 184442) | Active sludge microbial communities of municipal wastewater-treating anaerobic digesters from USA - AD_UKC078_MetaG (SPAdes) (version 2) | ecosystem: Engineered > Bioreactor > Anaerobic >...
CTTCGCACCATAAATCTCGGCCTTTAAAATGTTGCGTTTTTGCAAAATATGACCAAATGTGTTGCGTTTTTGCAGAATATGATAACATTTTTTTTCTAACTCAAAAGTGCATTTGTCTATTTAGTAGTTTTACACTAAAGGCAAAAGCACGTAAATGGCACGTAAAAATTTCTTTCAACGTACAAGTGCAGCAATGCGCTATATCTTTTTTGGAACGCAATCCGATATTGTGAGCCCCATCGGCATGCAACAAATTGACTTCGGTGTAAATGTGTCTCAAGATTCAGCTCTGAAGTTTACTGCCGTATATGCAGCAATAAAACTGCTTGCTGAAAATATTGCTGCGCTGCCTAAAAGTGTAAAATTCCGCTCCGAAAGAGGTTGGGAAAAAGCTGATCACGCTGCCAATCGCCTTTTGAGCATTAGGCCAAATAATTATACTGACATTTTTACCTTTTGGTTTGCCATTAATGCCAATTTACAAGGGTGGGGTAATGCCTTTGCGGTTATCAGGTATGACCAGGGTATTCCGGTAGCTTTACACCAAATACACCCTCGCTACGTAAAGATAGGATTCGTTGATGGGCAAAAGATATTTGAAGTTGATTGCCCGGTAGGATTTCAAAAACAATTCAATGGCAGATACTTAAACTGGGAAATGCTACACTTTATGATGTTTTCGCTTAACGGGATTACCGGTATTGACCCAATAACCTATAATGCTGCTGCAATAGGCAGGGGCATCGCTGCACAAAAGTTTTCAGCAGAATATTACAGTAAAGGCGGAAATATCAAGGGCGTGCTTGAAACTGATCAAAACTTAGGCACGGAGGCGTATAAGTCCTTTACCAAACGATTTACCGAGGCTTCCGGAAATTTTGAAACTCCGCTGTTGGAGTATGGCATTAAATATAAGAACATAAGCATAAATCCAGTTGCAGCTCAGCTAATTCAAAGTGAGACGCTTTCTATTCAGGACATTGCAAGGATTTTTAATGTTCCCCCTCACCTGCTTGCTGAATTGACCCATGCAACATTCAGCAATATAGAGCAACAAAATATATTTTTTGGCACACACTCCTTGAGGCCTATTTGCAAGAGGCTTGAAAATCAGCTTGAGGATAAGCTCTTCCTGGATGACGAAAAGGCAAACTATTCCGTAAAGTTCGATCTCAAAGGTTTTATGAGGGGAGACAGCAAATCGAGGAGCGAATATTACAGGAATGCCATCAATTCAGGATTTATGACACGCAATGAGGTTAGGAATCTTGAGGAGCTCCCAGCTCTCGATGGACTTGATAATCCGTTACAACCTCTCAATATGGTGCCTGTTGGTAGCAATGATGATAACAATAAAAATTCAGAATAATGGAAAATAAAATCAAACGCAGATATCTCGAGGATGCCCAAATTAGGAGCATTGATGAGGAAAATAGAACGGTGGAATTTGTGGCAAGTGACAATACTGTGGATTCCTACGGCACAGTGCTGCCCTCTGACAAATGGGATTTAAAGAGATATGAGAAAAACGGCATTATAAGCTATCAGCATCAGGTGTATGGGGGTTGTGGAAAGGCTGATCCGGATGATGTACTCGGACATGGCCAGGCATTCGTTGAGGATAACAAGCTGATAGTGAAGGCTACTTTTGAGCCTGCTGATATAAACAAAAAGGCTGACAAAATTTTCAAAAAAATCCAATTTGGCAGCGTCAAAGGAGTATCGGTAGGATTCCAGCCCACAAAGCCTGGCCACTGGGGCGATAAGGAAAAAGGCGAAGACCCGGATGTTTACTATTTCGAGGGCCAGGAGCTGATTGAGGTAGCAGTTGTGAACATACCTGCCAACCCCAATGCCGTTAAGCGCAGCATTGCTGAGGAAAGGCAGGAGCTTGAAGCAAGTCGTTCTACTGAAGAAAATGATACTCCGGAAGATCCAAAGGTTGATGACAACCCTACTCCGGAGATAAACGAAAGAGAAATATTAACCAAAGCCAATGCTGCAATAAGCTTGGCACAAATCAATTGACATATTATGAAAACATCAAGAGAATTGTCAGCTGAGTTGAACGCCAGGATGGCGACACTTGGCGATAAAGAGGGGGAAGAAAGAAATGCTATCCTCCGAGACATTGAGGGCTTAACGAATGAGCTCAATACTGTATTGGCAGCTGAGGCTGCTTTGAAAAACAAACCGCTCCAGGATCCTGAAAAGAGAGAGATTAAGAGGTTTTCAATTTCAAAATTCCTTAGAGAGGCCTATTATAACAATCTCACAGGAATAGAGAGAGAGATGAATGATGAGGCAATAAAGGAGCGTGCTAACGCCGGAATAGCTGGGGGTGAGAGATTTTCCATTCCATCAATCTTTCTGAGAGAAGGAGGCTCCGAACCAGATCCCTTCCCATTCTACAACATTGGTACAGCGACTGAGGGTGCTGAATTTGCCCACGTCACTCGCATAAGTTATGCAGAGGCCTTGAGGAATAACCTTGTTTGTGCAAAGGCAGGAGCTACCTACCTTACCGGCCTTCAAGGTAATGTAAGAATTGTAAAGGGTGGTGGGGCATCTGCCTCCTGGCTTGCAGAGGGTGCCTCGGCGCCAAAGGAAAAGCAGACTTTTTCTGCAATAACGATGTCGCCGAAAAGGCTTCAAATTTTGTCCGGATACACTCTTGATCTACTCAAGCAAACCTCACTCGATGTGGAGGTACACATCTTGCGTGATATGATAAGATCTCATGCAGAAGCATTAGATGCAGCAATTTTGGCAGGCACCGGCTCAGATGGGCAGCCTACAGGAGTGCTTAATGCATCAGGCATCAACTCTGTGGCTATGGGTGCAAATGGCGGTGATATTAATTTTGCCAAATTAGTGCAAATGGAAGAGGAGGTGGGTATTGATAATGGACTTTTGGGCTCACTTGTTTATATTACCAACTCAAAGGTTAATAGTAAACTAAAAACCACGCCCCAGGTTGCAGGATATCCGGTTTACCTTAAGGATAGCAATGGTATATCCAATGGCTACCCCGTGCTTGTTTCTAATGCAGTGCCTTCTAATCTAACCAAGGGTACATCATCAGAAAAATGCTCTGCAATGTTATTTGGAAATTGGAATGAGGTGCTTGCAGGCCAATGGGGAGGCATTGATATTCTCATTGACCCTCTCTCCTCTAAGGAAAGCGCAGTGATAGAAGTTACTGCATATGCCTACCATGACGTTTGTGTGCGCAGAGCTGACAGCTTCTGTAAGATTGCAGACATTACTACTTAATTTGAGTTTTTTCATTTTTAGATAAAACGTCTGGTTAATTATTGTTTTTGTTCACGATGGAAAAGATCTGGTATAATCGTAGAGCCGTGAGCCTTGATGCTCTAAAGCGCAATGTGCGCCTCCCTGAGGAGGATAAAACATTCGATGAACTCCTTACCGATAAGCTCGATGCTGCCATTGCAGCTACGTCAAGCTTCATTGGCAGGGATCTTCGTGTCATTTATGAGCTTACCGGATCTTTCCAAAGTGAAATAGAAATTGAAAGAGATCGTTGTTTACACATTACAAAAGTGCGTGTGAATGATGTTGAGGTGTTAACATCTCAGTGGTGTTATGCGGAGGGCAAATTGGTTATAAGAGGGAATTATCCGGAAGAATCAACGCTCAAAATAATTTTTGAATACAATCAGGACATTGTCAACGCAATTATAATGCACGCCTCCTCACTATTTTTGAGTCCTACTGATAGTGTTGAGGCGTTGCCCAGAGCATCACAAAATCTATTAAGAGCTTACCGCCATGACTGAGGTAGAGATAGGAAAATTCGATACGAAGATCACCTACCTGGCACCGGTACAAACAACCGGATCGCAGGGTGAAGTGGTTATTGACTATTCGCCAATTTATACCTCATTTGCTGAGCGCAGGACCAACATTGATGAGTTCAACAGCAACAGCAACCTTGAGCAAGCGGAATCGCTGACGATCATAACATACAAATGTCCGGTAACAACCAGGCACAGGGTTAGAATAGGCTGCGGAGATTATGAGATTACCGGTATTGACCCAATGGAAAGGATGCAGCTATTCATGATGCTAAACCTTAAAAGAATAAAAATCGCTAATGGCTAAGCACTACCATAGCATCAAAGGCATAGAGGAGGCTCATAGAATCCTTGACAGAGCACCCATGAGGGCTACGAGGATCATCAATAAAAGCCTTTACGCTGCTGCGCAGGTGGTTATCCCGGATTTGAAGTCAGCAGCTCCCTTTCCTGCTGCGAAAGAGTTGGTAGCTCACAGAATTAAAAAAACGCCCAATGGTAGGGCGTTGATAGTAGGATTCATTGGCGCAATGGAGGGTGAGAAGAAATTCGATTGGTTCAAAGCCTACTGGGCGAACTATGGCACCCTTACAAGGAGAGACCCTAACCACTCTTTTGATTATCCCATAAAAAGGTTGAGACAGAAGCGGAGAAATGAGGTTGGGCAGCCTGCACAGAATTTCTTTGAAAATGCCCTTAGGGGAAAAGAGAGTGAAGTGATATCAACATTTGAAAAAACGATAGAGAAAAACTTAGACGAACTATACAGATGACGAACACGATAGGACAAAAATTAAAGGAGATCATTGATCCGATAACCACGCTTTATTTGAGCGAGGCGCAAACGGATAATCTCCCCTTTTGTGTTTATGATCCGGAATATAGAGAAGAGCGGACCAAAGAGGGCATTTACAAAGTCGTAGGCTACATAACTCTTTTTGTGGTAGCCATGACCTTTGAACAAGCTGAAAGCCTTATGACGGCAATAAAAACGGCCATAAATGGAATTGAAAGTCCGCAGTACAATTCAACCTTCATAATGGAAGATAAAAAGTCCTATGAAGGAGTTTGGATTTTAAAAGCAGAATATAACATAAATCAATATAAAATTTAACAAATCATGGAAGAGGAAAGAATTTTAGGATACAACTGCCGGTTGAAGATCCAAAATAAACTACTGGCAGGTACAACTCAGGATGATCTCAACATCAGCGCCGTTACCAAAGATAGCATAACAAAAGATGATGCAGGTAACAAGAAAAGCGCAATCGTAGGACATGAGGTAACATTCAGCGTCAGTGGCATTGTTACGCTTGGCGCAACCGCAGGCACGCACCTGAGCAGGGATGAAATAATCGCATTATCTCTGCTTACCGGAGATGATGCTATTGTTGGGGTTGAATATGTTGCTGGAAATGGCGCAGCGTATGAAGGTGATGCAGTGATCACCAGCTACTCCGAAGGCTCCGGCTCGGAAGAGGAGGCCACCTATGGCCTTAACCTGAAAATCAGCGGTTCATTTACCCTTAAGACAGGCACCTGATAAATGGAGAAACACTATATTGAATTAGGCGGTATCAAGTACCGTGTGGAATTTAATTGGAATACCACTGCATCATTCTTGGCAGCAACCGGAAGGGATGATATGGCATCTCTGGTTACATTCTCTTTTGCTCCTACAGATATGACTGCTTTGGTGCGATGTGCCATTAAGGAGGGTGAAAGATTGGAAGGGAGGGAGTTTAATCTGACTGCGGAGCAAATAGGAGAATACCTTACTGCAACAAAGGTAATGGAGGTGTTGAGGATATTCAAGATCCACAATGGAGCAGATGACAACGAAAATGAGGATGTTGAGGCAAAGGAGTCAAAAAAAAAGGGTCTGTTCCGACATTCAAAGAGACCAAAGGCATAGCATTCGGACTGCTCCGTCTCCGAGTTGAGGATTTCGGTCTGATGCGCCCCGGGGATTTTTGGATTGCCGTTGATGCTTGGCAAAAAGAGAGGGAGCGCAGAGATCGGTTGATGTGTGAGTTGGCAAGGGGGTTGGCTGCGAGAGTGGTTAACCCCTTTTTGCAAAAGCCCATAGATGACGTTACCAAATTTTGGCAAATGGGTTATGATGCAGAGAAAAAAAATGAGGAAAATCCGACACTTAAAATGACCGAAGAGGAAAAGCAGGAAAGCATTAAACGATTAGTACAAATACTTGACGGAGATGGCAAAGGGATTTAATTTAAAAGCTGTATTTGATGCCGACACGAAAGGCATTGAGGAGGGCTCGCAAAAAGCAATAAAAAGCGTTGAGGAATTTGCTGACCAGGCAAGCGACATGCTTGATCAGATGGCCGGCAAATTCGGCGTGAACACAAAGCACTTGAAGGAGTTCAGACAGGTCCTCAAGGAGATGGGCCAGGCTTGGGTTGAGGGGTTTGGTGGTGGAGAGGAGATGATGGGCAATGTCATCAGCAAGATGGCGCTCCTGGGTACCACGGCAACAGCTGCTGCTGCACTGGTGGCAGGTGCCTTCAAACTTATGAAAGAGGAGGCAGATGCTTATAGGCAGACCATCGAGGGAAGCATTGGAGAGAGAGGATTGCAGGCTTATCTAAGCACCTATCAGCAAGTGTTACGCCAGGTAAATTTGGAAGCTACTGCTTCGATGGTTGAAATGACCAATAATTGGCGAAAAGGCTTGAGTGGCTTTTGGGCAGACTTCAAAAACGTGGGCGTCAATACCATCTACAACATGAAAAGTGGGTTAGTTGACTTTGGCTCTGCCCTCGTACTTGGATTACTCCAAACAAAGGCAGCATCAGGGGCGGCCAAAATAAGAGCATCAGAGGTTGAACAGTTGGCAAAGGATATTATGAGGTGGGAGCGAGACCTTATCGCTATGCGAAATGCGGTAATTGATAAGGAAATAGAGATTCTTGAATCACAAAAACAAGCGCAAGACAGATCATTGCTCCCGGATGAGCGCAAACAATATCTTGATGAGGCTAAACGCCTGATAAATGAAAGAGCCGAAATGCAGCTTCAAATAATGAGGCAGATAACGGCTGCTTATAAAGAGATAGCTGACATATTGCCAGAAAATCTCGCTGCACAAGAGGCATATAATGCTGCGCTGGATAGACAAAAAGCGGTTGAGCGTGATAGAGCTGGTAGATTGCGAGCTTTGGTAGGGTTAGAAAACTCTATTGCCGATGCCTCTGCAAAATATAGTGAGGAGCTGCGCAAACAAGCAGAATTATTAGAAAGAAAAAAAGCCTTTAGGGCATCGCTTATTGGTGCTCCCACTACTGACGCTGCCTGGGCATTAATGCCTGGTGGCGCTGAAATGCAGATAGAGGTGCCAATTAAGTTGAGGCCCCCGGAAGAAAAAGAGATTACTGAGGTGATGGTGGAGCTCTCGAGAGTGATAGAAGATTCCATTCAATCAATGGCGTACGGCATTGGGGAGCTCATAGGTAATCTTGCAACCGGTGGGGATGCAATGGAGAGTTTCGGCAAGGCAGTATTATCAACATTTGCAGAGGCAGCAATCGCAGTGGGTAAGATGGCTATTCAAATGGGGTTGGCAGCAGAGGGCGTAAAGCAAGCCCTGAAGTTTGGCAATCCCTACGTAGCGATAGCAGCAGGTGCTGCACTGGTGGCGCTTGGTGCAGCAGTAAAGGCAGGGATGAGCAACATTGCATCCGGATCTTACGCTTCAAGCTCCTCATACTCCCAAGGCGCAAGGGCAGTGGGCACCAGTGGTCTTGTTACCAGGGAGCTGACTGTAAACGTGCAGGGTACTTTGGTTGCTCAGGGCAGTCAACTGGTGGCAGTATTAAATAATGAAAACAAACGCAGGAAAGTTACAACGTAATGAATGTAACAGGCTATAATACCAAATACTACTTTGAGTTTATTTCTCAAAATGGCACTGGCTACACTATCAGCATTAAGCAAAAAAACTTTGCCGGTAGTGCAGTTAAGCGCAATTTGGGGCGTGCACCCATTTTGCGCAAAGAAAAATCAGGTGCTATTTGTGGTACTTCATTGGAAATTTATGCAGAGTGCAAGGTTGACGGGGAGTTTCTGGAACTCTATACTTCAGATTCAAAGGAATTTCTTGTAACAGTTGACGTTGAGGGTGGCACCGGTTATGATGATCGCCTCTGGATTGGCTATATTTCTCCGGAGCTTTATTCTGAGCCAGACATAGCACCGCCCTATGACGTGCAAATAACCGCCACGGATGGCATTGGGGAGCTCAAGCTATATGACTATACCCCACAGGGCAAAAAGTCCTTGTTTGCCCTAATTCAGCTATTGGTGGGCAGTAGTGGGTTGCCAACAAATGCCAGCGATTTCCTTTTGGTCAGCTCATTGGTAAATAAAGATGAGGTGCTATCACCGGTAGAAACCCTTACAAATGCAATGGTGGATCTTGACCACCTCGAGGGTAAGAGCCATTATGATGTGCTGACAAAAATTTTGGAATCTCTCCACGCTACTATACACCAACATAACGGCAGTTGGATGATAGTTAGGGAGTGCGATTTGGCGCAGAACACTACCATTCATAGAATGGATGGCACTTCTGTATCTATTTCTGCTTTGGATTATGGGCAGGTATATGCAAAAGATTGGTGGGTGATAAACCAGCTCGATTTGGCTATTGAACCTGCAAGAAAGAAAATAATTGTATCGCAGCCTTATAGCCTAAAGGGGGATTGGCTATTAAACCCTGAGTGCTCTTCTGATACCGGCTGGATAAAGAGCGGTAGTACTTCTTATAATGAGGAGGCTGGAACCTATGCTTTGGACGGGTCAGCTGAGGGCATTTATACTAATTCCATAAGCCAAAGTTTTAATGTAGAGAAGTCTTCCACCCGTCATATTTTAACAATAAAGGTCAGGGCAAGCAGTTGGTACGATAAAGGAGCTCAGGTGGGCATCCATGTGGCTATCAATGATGGTACAGATACATATTATTTAGGGAGATTTCAAAGAGGGTGCAGATTTAGACCGGAACTTGACTATATAAGCGAAAAGGTAGGCGATGGAGAGGAGGCAGAGTTTACTTATGAGTTCTCCATCCCATGTGCCGGCACAATGACTGTAATGATTTCTGCATTTAAGGCTTTTTTGTGGTCGGGTTTTATATATGTAGAGGGGTGTTCATTAAGACACGGCGAATTGCCTGAGGGCTTTCAACACGTTTTAAGTTTGAACAATGGTGCAAGAGGAGAAGGAGATGATATAGAGCTTGCTTTCGGTGGCATTACAAAGCGTGATCCAAGAGATCCTGGAGTGGGCAACCTTGATAGAGTAATTTATGGAATACTAACCATTGATGGCTTCACAACTACTAAATGGGGTACAGATAAGGTTGGGCAGGGCGATTACCTGAGCGTTTTGGCGCAAGACTATGCGCTATCAGTAGCATTGCCTCGATTGAGAATTAAAGGAGTGCTAAATACACCCCTCAATGCAGTTGCTCCGTTTACATTTGTAAATAGAGATGGAGCTGTGTTGTATGCTGAGGTGTGGGAAAGAGATTTGTTGAATGATGAGATCGCAGTTGAACTTTTATCTATTCCAGCTGCTACTCTGAGCATTGAAAGTCAAACTAAAAGCGAGATTGAAGGCGCAGGCACGCAGGGCGGTGGTGGTAGCTCCGCTTCACAAGCAGCATCACTGACTGCACACGCAGGGGATGAATCTCTGCACTTGACTGAGGAAAAAAATGACCTCCTCTCCCATTGGAGCACAGTCAATGTTGGCACAGAGGAGGAGCCTCAATACATCCTAAAAGCCAATTTGCCCGTAGCATCTGAGGGCGATATGATTAGCTTCTTTGCTGACGGATATACTCCTGAGCCGGAGCAAGGTTATATACGACTTGACACTTGGGATAATTACGATAACACCACGATGGCAGGTTATGTATTGTCCGCAGGATTGGCTTATGGGATGAAAACCGCCATTGATGACCACGAAACAAGACTTAATGGCAAGGCAGCTGCAAGCCACACACACGCAGGTGGCGACATTACATCGATGGTAACCAATGCCAATTATGCCAGAAATTTAGGCACTACTTACGCATGCTATAATTATAACACTCTTAGTTCAATTCTATCCGCAAAGGCCGAAAAAACACATCAACACTTAGCGTCAGATATATATGATGGCACAATTGCAATTGCAAGACTCCCTGTTGGCACGACATCGGATAAGGTGGCAGCAGGTAATCACACTCATAGTGATTACCTTACCACTGATGCAGCTGCAAATTTATACTTGACAAAAACTGTCGCTGCACAAACTTATCTGGGCAAAAATGACACCGCTGCCAATAGTTTAAAACTGGGTGGCTATTTGGCGTCTGATTATTTGACTGAAACCGAAGCTGCACAAACTTATCAAGCTCAAAGCAGCATGAGTGGCTATTTGACCACTACTGCTGCGATGAACACTTATGCCACACTCGACCATGACCATGATGAAGATTATGCAGCAATAAATGGCGATGCAACAAAAGACTTTGCCGTCAAGGCATTAAGTGCATCAACGGGAGTGTTTGTCAACAATAACGGCAATCAGATAACCTTACGATGCGTATATCAAGGAACAACTCATCAGGCAGTGTTGTCAATGCAGCAAAACGGCATGACAATAACCCTGCCGTCAAATAAGACACTTAAAGTAATCGGCAATGTAATAGCAACCGGTGGTATAACTTGTAACGCAACTTAACTATGGCATTAGGAATGACAAATATAAGTGCACGCAATGTGGCGGTGGAAATCGGAATGATTGTTCCCGGAGCTCCTGGCAACCCTCAAAACATTGAGTTAGCCGTGTTGTGCACTCACAGCAATATAAATAAGTGGGCTAAATACAAGCCTATTGCATCTCCTTATGTTGTAATGAACTGGGCTGAATTTCAAGCAGAATGCTCAAGATTGAATTTCGGCCTGACATGCCAGACATCAGGAAATCCTATAACCGCAGGTGGCTACACCTGGAATTACACAAGGCCATCATCGAAATATAGGTTAGGAGATTTCAGAGGCTATGAACATTATGCTACCGCACCGGTAGTCGGAATAGGCAATCTGTCCATTAATGCTACGAATCAGCCACAAATTACAGTGATGCCTGAAATGGGCGGAGGCACAAATGCTGTAAACCTTGCAGATCTTCCTGCACTTCAATCAAGTTACCTGGCATTAGTTATAAGAATAGGTAGCACTACGCTTGTTAAAACGGATAACAACACTTTGGCCAATCCTACCGGAGTAGTGCTCAATTATAGTGAATTGGCATCCTACCCTACCGGAGATTACACCTATTACCTGGTAGCATCAAGCGTCAAGCAAACGACACTTTCGGCTGCACCGAGTGCTACATACAGACCTTTACCATTTGCAACGGCAGCAGAGGCAAGCGGAGTGTTGAAGTATTATACAAGTGCTATTGAAATGGAAGTATCGGATATTGGTAATAGTCTTGCCGGTCTTGCACCAATCGAAAACTACTCCCCTGCAATGGGCACTACCTATCTTACCGCCCACGCAGCAGGTGACTTCTATTTCAGGGCAAGGGTGTATAACCAGAGCAATCAAGCCATGTCATTTTCAAGGAGCGTGGTAACCGTGCAAGGGCAGCCCTCTTTGGCAGCTCCTTTCAGTCCTGTCAGCATTACCGGTTATTGCGCATTGGGTGGTATGTATAATAATTCCTCAAGTACCGATCAGGCAAGTATAACCATCCCTGCCAATGGCTATGTTGATATAAGATTTTATGTGGCAGGGTTGTGGGCATTCAAAAACGGCTCTCAAGGCTCAATAGCAGCAGGAGTTACAACTGTTGGAAGCATATCACTCAAATATAATAATGTTGAGGTTGCACAAAGCGAACAATTTAATTTAAAAACAAATTAATATATGAAAAAGATAGATTTCAGAAAAATAGAAATTTACACCTCTTTTGAAAATGAAGAGGCAGATAAAAAAAGAGTAGTGGATGTTTCGAAAGATTTGGGAAATCTTATGAAATATGAGAGCTCTGTAATTGACATAGCCTTTGAAGACCTTGCAAAAGAAATTTATTACAAAGGAGAGGTGGAAGTGCCAACCGAGTGGGTAGAGGTTATCAAACAAACAGTTATGATCAGCACCTTTAAAGCACCAATCAAGCGTGCAATTCTTGAAAAATTTGAAGAAAAATGAAAGCACAAATAATTTTCTCATTCATTGTTTTTGTAGCCTATACCCTGGCGACAATAATAGTTTTTGGAATACTACCCTCATTGTCGGCATCCTACTACAAATGGGAAGAAAAGCATAAATGCGGTTGGCTGTTTTCTGCCACAATGTTCACGATGGCGGTTACGCTACTCCCTGCATGGCTTACTTTATCAGAGGGCAGCACTTTTCAATTTCTCTCATTCATTTGCCCTGCCTCATTGATTTTCGTTGGTGCAGCACCGAAGTTTGAAAATGACAGTATAGAAAAATGGCTGCACCCCATCGCTGCAATAATCTGTGCCGTGTGTGCTATCTGTTGGTTATTGTTTGTTGGGCATTTATGGTGGTTGGTGCTTATTTGTTTTGTCGTGTTTTTGGCCATTGCCCTACTTACAAAGACACTCATTAAGAGTGCCGTATTTTGGTTTGAAATGGTTGCTTTTATTGCAACATATATCGGATTATTTACACTACTAACTGTTACATAAAATGGAAAAACAAGTTTTAGACTGGACAACAATAATTACAACAATATTCACCTCAGGTTTTTTGGTTGTCATTTTCGGAGCGATAAAATACGCTATCAATATGAAAGCGAAAAAGAAAGCCGAAAAGGCGGAGGCAGATAAAGCAGAGGCGGAAGCCCATAAGGTTGAGGTGGAAGCAAAGGCTACGGAAGCGGAAGTTGATAGCAAGGTGCTTGATAATATTAAGAAGTTATCAGAGCAAATGGATGATATTCTCGAAAAGCAGAAAAAATTGTGGGATGAAAACGAAAAACTGAATGAGGAATTGGCTGAAAAGAGAAAAGAGGTAAAAGAACTTACCCATAATATAGGGATGCTCCAAAAACGCCTGAATAGGGCAAACGAAAGGATTACGGAGTTGGAAGCAGCAGCCGAAAAGGAGATTGAAAGATACCTGCAAGACAGATGTTTCGTTGAGCCTTGCGAGATGCGATACCCCCCGAGGGATAACCCCCCGAAAACCATTAAACGAAACCCTAAACCAAAGAAATAAAATGGCAGATTATAAAGTGCATATTCCTTTTTTGGAAAAATGGGAAGGTGGCTGGAGCAACGACCCAGACGATAGTGGCGGTGCAACAATGATGGGCATTACTATACATACCTATGCTGCCTACCGAAAAAAGAAAGGACTGCTACCGCCTACAGAAGAAGATTTGCGGAACATATCCAAAGAAGAATGGTTGGATATTTATAAAACTATGTTTTGGGATGAGGTCAAGGGCGATGCTTTTAACTCTCAAAGCGTAGCAAATATAATGGTTGATTGGTATTGGATGAGTGGCATTATTGCAATAAAAAGGTTGCAGTTAATTGTCGGAACAAAGCAAGACGGGAATGTGGGGCCGAAAACATTGGCAGCAATACACTCAAAAAGCCAAAAAGAATTATTTACTCAACTTAAAAACGCAAGATATAACCACTTTATTTCCATTGTGAAGAAAAGTCCTGAAAAGCGAAAATTTTTGAAAGGGTGGCTAAACCGCCTGAATGATATTAAATGGATTGACTAAAAAACATAAGTGCTATGAATATAAGGATAGGTAATACATTTAACATAAAATTTGCCATAACAAAGGCAGGAGAGCCTTATGACCTGAATGACAAAGATTTAATTCTCATAATGACCAATAAGGTCAAAAGGAGCGAGATAGTGGTTGAGGAATACACCATCATCGGAGATAACAACAATGTGCTTTACTGGACTTTCGAGGGCAAAGACCAAATAGACAGAGGTCAGTACATTCTGACCTTATATGAAAATCACGGGCAGTTGGATATGATGACGGTTGACTGCTGCGATGCATTCAATCTGGTTGCGAGAAGTTGCGAAGAGGATGGCCAAAGCACTTGCGGAAATGTTGAGGTTGAAGTCGTTGAGGTAACGGCAGACTTCAGAGAAAAGGGAGAGAAAGGAGATAAAGGCGACGATGGCGATAGTGCCTATCAAGTAGCAGTCAAAAATGGGTTTACGGGTACGGAGCAAGAGTGGTTAGATTCCTTGATTGGGTCGGATGGCCAAGATGGGCAAGACGGAGCAATTGGCAAAAGTGCTTACCAATCCGCCCTCGATAATGGTTTTGTTGGCACGGAAGCACAATGGCTGGACTATCTCCGACAGCCGGCGGAAGATGCTGCCGCTGCCGCTAATACCGCTGCCACATCTGCGACCAACGCTGCAAGCGATGCGGAAGATGCTGCCGCTGCCGCTAATACCGCTGCCACATCTGCGACCAACGCTACGAGCGATGCGGAAGATGCTGCCGCTGCCGCTAATACCGCTGCCACCAATGCACAAAATGTGGCTGATACTTATGCTTCACAATTAGCAAATAAAGTTGATAAAGTTGAGGGTAAAGACCTATCTTCCAACGACTATACGACTCAGGAAAAAAACAAGCTCGCAGAGATTGAGGCTGGAGCCCAAAAGAATGTTCAGAGCGACTATAGTGTTGATGACCCAGACGATGATGCATATATCAAAAACAAAGTTACGAAGGTCAGTCAGTTGGAGAACGACCAGCAATTCGTCAAACAGAGCGACTTAGACGTGGAGTTGAATGAAATTAGAGATATATTAAATAATGCACTAATTTCATTTTATTATGACCAATGGTATGGGGTGATGCGGACAAAGGAGAGTGGGGATAATGAACTTATCAGAATAGGCAATTTCAATCTGCATAGGGATTTGCCGTTGCAAAACAAACTAAAGCGTTTCATTGCCAACCCTGATGGAACGGTAAAATATTATCTGCATCCAAACGATTCCAGACTTAAAGAGGACGGCACTCCTGCAATAATCGACAGTACAGATGGCAATGTGATGCTCGAAGTACCGGAGCATTATGTCTATCATATGGAGAGAGGTAGCGAAATGATTTATGCCATTTCAGAGCATAACATCCCCGGATTCGTAAAAGTACCTCGCAGGGTAATATCTGCGTTCATGCCTACGATAGATAACATAAATGATAAAGTAGTATCCGGTTGTTTCCTCACTTGGAACGGCAACGAGATTGCCAGAGATGCCAATAACCTGCCAATCTTCGCTGATAATGCTCCTCAGTTTAGAGGTGGTGGAAACAATGCAGATAGGGACGGTACGGTGCAGTCAGATTTGGGTATGTGCAGGACAGCCATTGCAAAAAACACTATGAGGAGCAAATGTGTTGGCACTTCGCACTTGGGCGGTTTCAGAGCATACAATACTATCCGTTGGTTCCAAAGGATAGAGTATGCCAACACCAACTGCCAATTAGCATTCAATCCGGAATTGACCGCCGAGGGATTTAAGCAGGGTGGTTTAGGCAACACGACTTATTTCTCCGGAGCTGAATGGGGTGCACACAACGGATATTATCCCTTCATTCCTAACGGCGTTACTGCCGTGCTTGGCAATAACTCCGGATTAGTGGATTACGAACTTCAAATGGCAAGTGGAACGAAACTATTCAAAGCACATAGTTATCGAGGCTTCGAACTGCCGTATGGTTATATATGGCAGCACTTTGACGACTTGCTGGCTTACAAAATAGGCTTGTTATTCAACAGGGCTTATGTGTGTGATGACCCCACGAAATTTACATCTCCTGCGGACACGCAAACGGAAGTACCGGATGGCTATGTTCTAAGAGGCACATTGCCATTGGAGCCTTGCTATCCCCTTTATGAGAAAGTTGACCCCGAAACTGGGCTTTCATTCCCATTCATAGCAGGTGGAAGCAATACTACCGGTATGTGTGACTACTATTATTGTAGAGGCGAAGATGCAAATGGTTGGTACACTGCCCTTGTTGGTGGTGGTGGTAGTGATGGGACGTCTGCGGGGTTCGGGTGCCTGTACACGTATTATCGTTCCTCGGGTACGATTGCGAACATTGGGTTCCGCTTGTGCCATGATTGAGGAAAACGGAATACGAAACACGGTGCAAATCAGTTCGGTGTTCTGGACTGATTTGCAAGGAAATAAAATAGAACATGAATGGTTGTGTGAGTGATGCCCTTGTTGGTGGTAATGGTAATAATGGGACGAATGCGGGGTTCGGATGCCTGAACACGAATAATCGTTCCTCGAATACGAATGCGAACATTGGGTTCCGCTTATACCGTCTCGAAAAAGAAATGTCGGAAAAAAGAGAGATAAACTCACATACGCTCACAGACCTTACCACTCGGTAAAAAAATATAATATGGGAAAGCGGTGTTAGTAAAATCATTGAAAACTCTGCTATTAACCAACGGCACAGATGAATGCTAAAAGTATAAATATCAACGATTATGTCATGTATTCCGACATGGATGATGATGGTCTATATAAGGAAGGTACGGGTATGCTATGGTGCTGTTCAAGTAAAAAGTTGAAAAACATTTATCATCTGGTCTATGACCCTGCCACTCTCATAAAAGCACAATACAAGGCACAGAAAAACAAGGGAGACAGGAACTACATAAGGGATTTTAACAGAAACATAATTGACAGATTACAAGAATTATGGGAGATGCTGTACTATCAAACATACAAATCGGGCGAATATGAGATAAAGAAAATCTTTGAGCCGAAGGAAAGAAACATAATGATTGCGCCTTTCTTTCCGGACAGAATTGTGCATCATTGCATTATAGATGTTCTCGGTAGGCATTGGGATAGCATCTTCATAACAAACACCTACGCTTGTATCAAAAACAGGGGCATCCATAAATGCATGGACGACATACATAAGGCACTTACGAATGATAGAAAAGGAACGGAGTATTGCCTGAAATTGGATGTTCATAAGTTTTACGACAATGTCAACCATAGTGTATTGAAGTCCATATTGCGTAAAACCATATCTGACAAGCAAATGTTGTGGTTACTTGATACGATTGTTGACAGCAACAATTCAGATGTTGGATTACCTATTGGCAATTACACAAGCCAGTACTTTGCAAACATCTATCTTTCATATTTCGACCATTTTGCAAAAGAGGAACTACGGATAAAATACTATTTCAGATATATGGATGATATAGTAGTGTTGAGTGGTGATAAAAACGAATTGCACAAAATCCTTGATGCCTTTGCCCTATATCTTGCTACGGAGTTGAAACTTGAAATAAAAAGCAACTGGCAGATATTCCCCGTTGATGCACGGAGCATAGACTATGTGGGCTACAAACAAAACCACTACGGAATACTATTGAGGAAAAGCATCCTGCAAAGATTTTATAAAAAATGGAATAAGCTGAAAGACTTGCACCGAATAAAAAGCATAGATGACTTCAAGCATCTTTTTCCTTCCGAATATGGTTGGCTCCTAAGGTGCAGTGAGGAACATAGAGAATTTATATTAAAAAAATGTATTAGTTATGAAACAAAATTTAATTACGGGTCTGCTTGATAGAGTAAGGCCTGCCACATTCCTTGACCTAAATAACGGCAAGGGAACGAAACATTACAACCACAATATTCAAGAAGTAGGCATCGTAGAGGATGAATTTAGCACGATAAGAATTGCCGAAGAAGGTGAAACGCCTACTGGTATAGGATATAGTTATGATTGTTTAAGGGTTGAAAAGCCCGTTACGGCAAATTGCATTTTCGGGACACTCTTGAATATCAAATGGCCACCGGATTTTGAAAATAAATTAATAAATGAGTACCAGAGTGCAAATGAAGGTATTCTTGATGAAAGTTATAAGGCACCGTACCTGCAATTTCTCAATGATAGGACTGCATTAAAGCAAATGGTTGATACCGATTGCGAGGCTAATGGCATTCCACAAAATTAAAAATGAAAAACCATATAAAATACCTTATATTTGTAACAACATTGTTACTTTTGTCAGGGTGCTGCGTTCCAAAAATAGTAATTCAGAGAGATACTATAAAACAGGTTAAAACAGAATATAAAGAAATTCTGAAAGACACTACCATTTATGTAACGCTCCCCAGCGAAAGTGTAAGCGTAACGACAAAGGACACTACTTCAACCTTGAAAATAAAAACGGCCATTTCAACAGCAGAGGTAAGCAAGGGGTTTTTGACACACTCCCTTGAAAGTAATCCTGATTACAAACCCGAAGTGGAGATAAAATATAGGGATATAATAAGGGTAAAAGATAGCATTGTGTTTGTCAACAATGAAGTGCCTGTGCCCATTGAAAAGGAATTGACATCTTGGCAAAAAGCCTTGATAAATCTTGGCTATGTTGGCATAGGTGCGATAGCACTTGGGCTAACATGGCTAATCGTTAAGATACGGAAGAAAATAATCTTGCACAAATAAAACAAATTTGTGTGAAATAAACAAGAAGAAACCAACCAATCGCTTTATTTGTGGGAGACATTAAAAATAGCGTGTAAGATGACCAGAAACGAAGCAATAAAACTGTATCAATTTTTCAAAAGGATTAATCTCAAAGGGGCGAACACCAATCTCGCAAAGGCAATCATACGCAACCAGATACTACTCAAGCCTGCGTATGAAAAAATCACGGCAGAGATAAAGGAGATAGAGGATAAGTATCTGACTCAGGACTTGATTGACCTGCATGTACAGGTAAACACCTATGAGAACAAGGCCTCGAAGGAATACAAGAAACTTGTCGAGGAATTTAGAAAACAAGATGCAGAAACTGCGTTGCTCATAAATCAAGCGGTTGAGGTTTTAGACAATAACTATTCGTTTGATTTCGCAAAAATCTCGTTTGACGAGTTGATTGAGCATTTGCATAACATTCAATTTGACTATTGTGCAAATGACATGATTTTTTTAGAGTCAATTTTAACATACGATGCGTAGGAACGAATTGACAATGGAAGGGGTTATACCAACAACTGTAACGAAAAACGTATTTACCGTTGCATTGACCGCAGTAGTGGATTTCTATTATCAGCTGAGATGGTTTTTGCTTGCTGCGTTGATACTCATAATCGCAGACTTGCGTTTCGGCATACTAGCAGCCAGAAAGCGTGGCGAAAAAATCAGAATAAGCAAGGCTGGCCGCAGGTCTTTCAACAAGGCTATGGATTATCTTTGTTGGATTTCCATTGCGGATGTGCTTGGAGTGACCTTTGGAAGCCATTTTGCAATTCCAATCCTGCCAGCCATTGTGTTGCTTGCCGTATTCGCATTTGAGATAAATTCAATATTCGACAATTATTTCGAGTATCGTGGAATAAAACTCAAAGAGAAATTCGACATCAGCAAATGGTTCAAGAAACAAGGAGTACCAATAATTGAAACGGAAGAAGATGTGCATAAAACTACAGAAGGAGATGCTTCCGCAGATACCGAAGCCGGAACTACCGAAGCCACCGAAGCAGGGGACAGACTCGCTACTGCCGAGACCGCCAAAAGAAGAGGCGGAAAAATTAAACCATGCAGAAAACATGAGGACAAGTGAGAAAGGGTTGCAGATAATAAGGGAGTTCGAGTCGTTGAGGCTCGAAGCCTACCTTTGTCCGGCAGGAGTATGGACTATTGGATACGGCCATACCGACGGCGTGAAGAAGGGCGACAAGATTACCGAGTACATGGCCGAAGAATATTTGAAGATGGACGCAAGGAATTGTGAAAGGGCTCTTGCCAAGTATATAATCCCGAAGATAAATCAAAACCAATTCGATGCGTTGGTGTCATTTACCTTCAATATCGGAACGGGATACAAGTTTCAACAAAGCACGCTGCTCAAGAAGGTAAATGCCAATCCTATGGACGAGAGCATAGCCTACGAGTTCTCCAGATGGAAGCACGACAAGAACGGAGTGGAACTCGCTGGACTCGTCAGAAGAAGAAAAATGGAGGCCGACTTGTATTTTTCCAAAGATTAATTTTGTAGTCTCGAAAATTATGCGTAGATTTGTAGTGAGAAAATAAAACTATGTGTGATGAAAAGATTGTTTACCAAGATTTTTGACGGAAAAAGGAAGTATGAAACCTTCTTTGAAGATGGCTATGCCGTCTGCACCGAAGTATTCTCCGGAGTACAGGTAAAGGCAAAAGTCAATATAGTGAGTGTCAACGGAGAAAAGGCTCTGATGGTAAAGATGCCACAGCATGTTGACGAGATAAAAGATGCGATATACGAAGCACTCGAAGGAGTGGGGGAAAAACTTGACGAATTGGGTCTCGAAAAGACCAAGAAAAATTACTTGACGCTTATTCAATAATTAATTTGTGTGTTGCCCATATTATAAATTGTTGTTTTTTTTATAGGTTTTTTGTTTTAATTTAGCGTTTTTGTTATTAGGGGGTAGGTTCTCTACCCCCTTTCTTTTTTGCCGCGAAGTTGCTATAGACCGAGTTATCAATAATCAATGGTATGTTTGACCAATATATTGCGAGTAGTGCCGCATCCCTTTCTTCCTGATTGGTTTTCAACTTCATTCTCTGGTCATCCGCTTTATTGAATTTAAGCCCTTTTAAGGCCATCAATTCTTCGTGGGTTATCTTACCCTCACGGCCACGCCATCCCTTGCGTAACGGGACTTGTTTGACATATTCAATGCCGAAAAACTCCATGTACTGAATAAGCGTTTGGGCTACTTGATAGTTTCGCCCTTGCTTACACCCCATTGTCGCTATCACCTGCCTGCTCATTTTTGGATTAAGCCGCCAGTTATGAGTGGTGCTTGTATCAATTTCAATGACGACAAGACAAGTCATATCGTGGGCTTTGCACTTATCCCACATTAGAGTTATCTTGTCTACCAGTTCCGGAAAAGTCCTACTTGACAGAAAACAATTTCCTCTAAGTCCATTTTTCGTATTCCATAATTCTGCCATTCCCGACTTGTCCACATCGGGGTCAATGGCAATTATGTAATCGTAATTTTTATGTTTCGTTTGTTTTATCATCTTCCAAAATTTTTAACGGAATTATCTACTTTAATCTTGTTTACCTCTGTATCATAAAGATACGATTTATTTGGATAGCAGGGCGGAAAACCCTGCTATTTTTATAATAAATCTTTCATTTTTGATTGCAAGATTTGTTTTG
>Ga0208694_1002221_pt1 | contig 21073 bp, 8 predicted proteins | sample AD_UKC078_MetaG_FD_184442 | JGI IMG/M metagenome (GOLD analysis project Ga0208694, IMG submission 184442) | Active sludge microbial communities of municipal wastewater-treating anaerobic digesters from USA - AD_UKC078_MetaG (SPAdes) (version 2) | ecosystem: Engineered > Bioreactor > Anaerobic >...
CAGGAGATTTTAACGCCGACGGCATCTCCGACATGCTCTGGAAAAGGCCGGATGGCAAATACGTCCTCTGGTTCATGAACAAAACCGGCAGCGCAACAAGCGCAAAGGTCCTCGCCGCCATTGCTACATGGATTCTGGCCGAAACCGAAGATTTTAACGCCGACGGTATCTCCGACATGCTCTGGAGAAGACCGGATGGCAAATACGTCCTTTGGTTCATGAACAAAACCGGCACCGCGAAAAGCACAAAGGTGCTTGCCGCCATTGCTACATGGAATTGCAGAGCCAGCGGAGATTTCAACGCTGACGGCATCTCCGATATCATCTGGAAGAGGCCGGATAAAAAACACGTCCTCTGGTTCATGAACAAAGACGGCACTGCGAAAAGCACAAAGGTCCTTGCCGCCCTGTCCACATGGAATTTTGCCGACATCGGAGATTTTAACGCTGACGGCATCTCCGACATCATCTGGAAAAGACCGGATAAAAAACACGTCCTCTGGTTTATGAACAAAGACGGCACCGCGAAAAGCACAAAGGTCCTTGCCGCCATTGCTACATGGATTCTGATTGATGCCGGATAAAACAGCCGGAGCATAAATACGTTTTTATTTGGGGAGGGAAAATTACTTCCCTCCTCGAACATTGACAAAACCGGCGATTTCAATGCCGACGGCATCTCCGACATCATCGCGAAGCGCGTGGAAACGGGTCAGGCCGTGCTGTGGTTCATGAAAAAGGACGGATGTCGTAAAGTGCCGTCAACGCACCCATTAAAGCATCACCCTACATATTGTTGCCAAAATCTTCTTGACACACAAGACAAAAGTAGGCTTTATCTATTTATTTGCTGCTGAAACCAGACTGATCTAAAAATTTTGTGGAGGTTATATTACATGATTACATCGGTTGATTACTATAACAGGTTAAAATCAAGGAAACCAACTCTATATATGTTTGGAGAAAAGGTAGATGTACCTGTTGACCATCCTCAATTGAAAACGAACTTCAATGCGGTTGCCGTTTCTTATGACATGGCGCTTAAGCCTGAATATGAAGATTTAATGACCGTTGTCTCGCCAATTACAGGCAAAAGAGTCAACAGGTATAACCATCCGTATATGAGCGCGGATGACCTGCTTAAAAAGGTGGACATGATAAGGACAATGGTCAGCCAGACTGGATGTCCCTGTGTATGCCGCTGTGTCGGCAGCGATGCACTTAGCACTATCGGCATCACTTCTTACGATGTTGATAAAGCATTGGGTACTAATTACTACCAGCGTTATTTAGAGTATTTAAAGTATTTTCAGGAAAATGATTTGACTGCTTCCGGAGCCGTAACTGATGCTAAGGGAGACAGAAGCCTGAGGCCGCACCAACAACCAGACCCTGATTTATACGTCCATGTGGTAGATAAAAGGGAGGATGGCATCATTGTCAGAGGTGCCAAGACAAGCATTACAAATGCTGCTATCTGTGATGAAATTGTGGTAATCCCCGGCCGTGGTCTAACTGAAAAAGACGCTGCTTATGCTGTTGCTTTTACTATCCCTGCAGATACTAAAGGTATCGTACAAATAGCAACCGCCAAATCTCCGCGTCTAGGTTTAAAAATGGAGGGCCCCATCGCACGCAGGTATGCTTTTTCTGACTCCATAATTATCTTTGAAGATGTATTTGTTCCCTGGGAGAGAGTTTTTCTCTGCGGTGAATGGCAATTTGGCGCTGGAATGGGATCGCTCTTTGGTAACTTTCATAGGTTAAGCCATTGCGGATGCATCCCCGGACGCGGAGACATGCTTACAGGTGCGACTTCTCTGATTGCAAAATATAATGGTATCAGAGATAAAGGCCATGTTAGATCCAAGCTTGTCGACCTGATAACCAGCGCAGAAACTGTTTATGCATGTGGGATTACCGCCGCTGTTAAAGGAGTGCGCACTCCTTCAGGTTTATATCAACCGGCAACAATTTATAGTAATACAGGAAAGCTGATTGAATCTGAAAATACTACGGCCATGATTACGCCTGTAGCTGATATCTGTGGTGGTTTACTAACCACAATGCCGTCTGAAGCAGATTATTTCTCGGAAGCCACACACCAATATATGAAGAAATATTTAAAAGGCGCATCCAACCTGGAAGCAGAAGATAGGATTAAGGCTATTCACCTCGTGGCTGATCTGACTGTAACCAGACATGCGGCAGGTGGAACTGTAGCAGAAGTAATGGGAGCAGGGTCACCGGAAGCGCAACGAAGGGCCATACATGATGACTACGATTTTGAAAAAAGAGAGAAAGTTGCCAAAATGCTGGCTAACATAGGTGATTAATTTCTAATTAATAACTTACCGAAATAACCGGCTATCTGCATTTGCAGATATGCCGGTTATGTTGATGCTGTCCCCTGCATCCTCGAACCACAGGGAAACGACCAGCAAAGCAGCCGAGAGATACTTCGGTTTGGCTGATGATAATATGATACGCAATGTTTATTCTGATACAAATAATGTGATTCAGCTTGATACCAAAGTGATACTGAAAAAAGGGCTAGGTCAAAATAATAAGCAGTTATAATTATTATAGTTTTTTGGTGGAGGCGGCGGGAGTCGAACCCGCGTTTTCACATCTAAGTATTTAATTTCATTACTCCCTTTTCACGCTTGCAACTAATTTACAACCGTAAAGGGGGGTTTATGAAAAAATTAGTAGTTTTTTTTATCGCGTTTTTGTGTTTTTTTGTTGGAGCGTGTAACGATGATATCGTAGTGCCCGCCGATCTTCACACCCGACTAAAATTAAACTTCACCAACGGTCTGACAGATAGCTCTATTTACAGCAATAAAGTTGTTGCTGTAAATGGCGTGGCGGTTACTGCTGGCGTGGCCGTGTTCACTGGCGGCTGGTTAAATGTGCAGGACTCGCCCCTACTCGATTTGTCCGATAAAAACTTTACAATAAAATTTCGTTTGCATCCATCTTCTACCAGCATACGCGGCATAATCGGCAAATTTGTCGATCGGGATAATTACTGGATGATCTATGCGGACGGTCCGGCGAAAACTATTAACTTTGAGGCGAAAGAGCGCGGCGTGACGATAGCTCAGTATGCTTTCCAAGTGCCCTACCAAACTGGAAGATGGCGTAGTTATAGCCTGAGCCGGGAAAAAGAAAATCTTTACATGGTTTGCGAAAATAAACGCTGCGAGCCGATTGTCGCCGTGCCGATATATTCTACCGCGATCCCTAATTTTTTAACGGCTGCCGGGCAATACCCAATCGGCATAGGCAGGCCTGCGGGTATCCCTATTACGGCCGCAGGCGTCCGGCCGTGGGCAGGTATGATGGACGAAATTTGTATTATTGTGTTTTAAATTTAATTAGGCCGGGACCGGTATTCCCGGCCTGAAATACATTAACTAATTTTAATATCACAAGGAGGCAGACATGGTTAAAGGTCAAAACTTCAACCGCCCGGATCCGGGCAGTAAAATTAAAGTGCAACCAATCAAAACAGCAAAGGATATCGAAACAATCAAAAAACTGCTCAAGGATAATCCGCTGCACATGGCAATTTTCACCCTGGGGATCAACACAAATCTTCGGGCATCCGATTTATTGAGCATCAAAGTCAGTCAGGTCCGCGGCCTGAAACCGATGAGCGAAATTGATATCACCGAGCGCAAAACCGGCAAATCCAGAAAAATAAATCTCAATAAAAAATGCGTGGACGCGATCAACGAGTTACTGGCATCCAGGACATACCAGGAAGATGATTATTTGTTCATCGGCCAACGGGGCCGCTTAACCGTGCCCTATCTTAACAATTTGGTAAAATCATGGTGCGCCGAAATCAATCCCAAAGGCAACTATGGCAGCCATACGCTGCGCAAAACATTCGGCCACATTCAGCATGTTAATTTCGGCGTGCCGTTACCCGAATTAATGATTTGCTACAATCACGCGACGCAAAAACAAACGCTGGACTATCTCTGCATCCAGCCGAATGAGATCAGAAAGGTTTATGCAAATGAAATCTAAAACGGCAGCAATCAAGACAAGGCCGGCGCCGAGATCGCGCCGCCAATGGCAAAATAAGCAGTCAAAAATAGCGAGGGAATGATAAAATGACCAAAACACCAATAAAATCTGCAGAAGACACTGTGCAAATACTTATACGCGCCGTGCCTAAAAGCATTCACAACGAATTTAAAGCCGTCTGCGTGATTGGAAACACAACAAAACCGCGCCGCGCACGACTTCGAATTAATGAAAGCCGACGCTTGGCAGCAGCAGCGCAATTAAAATTAAAGATCGCCATCTGGCCAATCCTGGGCCGGATGGCGATACCTTTTTTGCCCTCTTTTGGGGCATACCCTAATCCCCATTAAAAACCTGTCTCAAAATCTGTCCGGTTATCCCAAACCTGGCTTTTCTCCGCACCCGCGGCCCTGTTTATTTTGTTCGGGGATGTTGAAAAGCAGCTTTTTTTTACTTGTTGCAGGTTTGTTGCAGGTTTTATTTTAGTGTATTTAGTGAATTATATTAGTAACATAACACGTTTTGCAGCTTTTTGGGGCTCTATTAATTATATATAAATATACATTTTCCTTCCATCGCGCGGGCGCGTGCGGTTTAGACTAGTATAGGTATAGAGTGAATAATAAATTAATTAATAATAGGGAAAAACCTGTAAAACCTGTCTGAATGAATAAAATGACGATGGGTAGGCGAATTGTTAAAAGTTTTTATTCACCAGGATCATCCTGATTTTATATTTTCCTGACAATATTCATTTCCACAACATCCTCATTCAGCGGTTTTTATCCGGAATTGCCGGGGGCTGGGGGCTTCTGTGGGAAAGTATAATAATATTTGGTATTTAGCTTATTGAATAGTTTTTGAAGCGGATTGCGCCGAAAAGAATGAAACGATCCGGTGAAACTGATTAAATAATGATGTTATTATGATAAATAGTTAATGAGATAAGGCGAGAGGATTAATCGCGCCAACGGGAAAAATAACATAAACCATTGAGAATATTAAATTATTGTTGTTTTTATACTCTTTAACTTTTAGGGAATAGTTAATGAGTTTGGTGATTAAAAATCGCAAATTTATAATTCGCTGAAAAATCTAAAATCTCCGGCCATAACTTTTTGCGCGGCTGGCGCGGGCAGCCGCCGTTCTTCACCGCTCTAACCGCCGCGCTGTGCAGTCACCACACAACCAACACCCCGAAAACAAAAACCCGGAGACTTGGGACTCCCTCCCCCACTCAATAACTTTGCTTATGCGAAATTTTGATTTTTAAAACTTCTTAATCATCAAAAATAATTTGGGGGCACGGGAAACGCTTTAATTTGCCCTCAGAGAAACGATCCCTTCAAAACGTCACCCTAACTCAAGTGAAATGATTTTTGACTTCTAATGGGTAAGTTTTCGCGTTAAATAAGAAAAATGTTTTTTCGTCTGACTCTGTAAAAATATTTTTTACCGAAGAAAAATACTTGTCAAGTTTTTTTCCCACGCGCCGTGGACAAATACGGACAAATACGGACAGATACGGACAGTTTTGCAAAACAGTTTTCATCCTCACCATTAAAATTCCAAAACTCGTGTTATAGTTATATCATGAAATGCGAACTTCTTCGCTTGTGCGCACGAGAGATGGAATTCGCATTCTCGATGCCGGGAAGAACCGAACACACCGTTGCGGCGGCCTCGCACGCGCGGGCGAACACACCAACGCACGGCCTCGGACATTTCAGGCAAATCGAGATTGAAAAATGGCGCAAAATAATTGTATTGCGAGAGCAATGCAGCCTTGTGTCAAAGCACCTGATGCGAAACCGGGAACGGACAGCGAACAGGTTAATATGCAGCCTTCGGCATTATGAATATACGACCTTCTAAATCTGACTGCGATGGCGAAGGCAAAAAAAATCGTTCTTCAGTCAAAAAGTTATGGCAAATAACCTTCTGGCGGATATTTAGCGCGCACCGCCACAGAAGAAAATGATTGCCTAGGAAGTTATTTTCTTCTGAAAAAGTTAGTGAGCCAGATACTTTAAAAGGCTACTGAACGAAATAAAAGATTCGAACGGGCGCACCACACTCGCCAAAGAGATAGGTGCGCCTGATTTGATATTAACATTCATTGTAATCAAAAATAATCCTGTCTGCATTTATTCCAAAGTTTTTTAAGATTGACACGGGACTACCCTCCCAAATTTGCCAATAAAAATAATTTATCCGGTCTAAATTTCATAAATTATTATTTAGAACCTAATATTATTTTTTCAACTTCCTGCTTAGCAGTTTCTATTATTTGCGCGGCTTCAATTCGCATTTTTTCAGCTTGCGCCATTCGCCTTTTAACTTCATCAGCAATTTTATTTTGAATATCAAGAGGCGGAACGGCAACTTTTATTGATTTTAATGCCTCTTGGTTTATCTCTGGAACAATACCGCCATTATTTTTATGAAAGAACTGAAACTGACCAATTTTACTTCTAAAGAAAGCCTGTAAATAAAAAGGATTCAGTTTGTTTGTATCAATTGTTATTTTAAATATATGGGAGCTTAAAATATAATCGAGCATATCTTTTGTTACTATAGATACTAAACCTAAAGAGCCTGAACGGGATATGAGAAAATCATTTGTTGATAACTTTATTCTATCTGGAATTTCTTCTACAGATACATAACGAGGATCTTTATCAACTACTCCTGTTTCACTTAAATCTGTTACACGCAAATATCTATATCCTCCTTCACAGTATGTTCTAATCTCAACACCATTTTTAACATCATGTAATAGCTCTTTGAAATCAAAAACAGGATATTTAGAAACATTGAGAACATTATACATATCTGAAAACGATGGCTTGTAATAATATGGATCAATACGTCCTTCTATACCTTCAGAATTTACTACAAAACATTTCTTATCCTGCAGCTCCGGCAACTTTATGCCTAATTCATCCAGCACAAAATCATCAATTGAATTTATTAAATTATCCGCTTCTTGTGCTTTTTGTTTTTTCTGTTGATAGGCGGACTGCATGAGCGAAACTATTTTGTTTTGGTTTTCAATAGAAGGAAAAGGAATTAAAAGATTTTCAAATACTCCCTTGTCCAATCTTCTACGACCAGTTGAACCTGTTGTTTTTCCTAATATTTGATTATAAACTGAATCAGTAAAAAACATATAAAATAGAAAGTTTGTGTTTATAGCACTCTTTGGTTTTACAATATAAAATTCTGTTGAAGTGAAAGCATAAGCATCTAAGCCTAAGTCGTTAACGAAAATATATTTCTTATTAAAAATACTTGGTTCGATTCTAGCAAATAAAATATCGCCTTTCTTTATTATATTTCTACCTCTGACTTCTTTATAAGGTCTTCTTAAAATAGTTTTAATTTCTAAATCAGCAGTTTCGGGAAGGCCGACATAGGGGACTTCAGTGTTTAAATCCAAATTGTTTATTTTTTTGTGAGGATTTATTTCTGCAATATTTTTAAGTGCAATAAATCCAATTTTATTCTTTGGAGTGGATATAAAAAAAGCGGACTTAATATTCCATCAAGATTTTCAGAATATGTCATAAAACATTTCATTATTTAACAACCTTTGTAATTTGAAGGTGTTTTTAAGAATTTTTGATATTCTTCATAAATATTATCTAATTCATTTATAGGGTCAACTCTGCCCGTCGCATTATAGCCAATATGTTCAGCAATAGCCATGAATATAGGATAACTGTCTGCCTTCTCTTTCTCGCCTTTTCTGCGCAGAAACACCAAAGAGGATTTTACCCCGGCACCGAAATGCGTAAATGTAAATTGCGGCAAAGAAACTACGGCTAAAATCTGGCATTTACTCATTATGAAATCTCTGACATACTGCAAAGAAGAATTAGTCAAAATTCCATCAGGTAAAACTATGGCAATTCTGCCGGTCTTGGGTTTAACAAAATTTATGCATCTCTCTATAAACATAATTTCTGTCTTTTGATTGCTTTTTCCCTTACCCAGTTCATATTTATCGAGATAATCTTTCTCTGTTGACTTGACTGTTGCACCGAATGGCGGATTGGTAAGAATAATATCAAATTTATCTTTATTAAACTTCGCATGTATATTATTTATTTCTTCAAAGTTCCTGAGTGAATCAGTGCTAATGACGTTAGTATGCCCATCATCGTGAATAATCATATTCATCTTGCAAACTCTGGCTATCTGGTCATTAACTTCGATGCCGTAAAGATTATTTTTAGCAAACTCATGCCAGTGATTATAAGACTCCTGTCCGTCCCAATGTTGTTCTGCATACTCTCTTACTTTATCCATTGCGTTGAGTAAAAAACCACCGCTGCCACAAGCAGGATCTAAAACAAAATCTTCTTTCTGCGGATCAAGCATTTTTACGCAAAATCTGATAATTTCTCTGGGTGTAAAAAATTGCCCCATTTTACCCTTGAAAAAGTCTTCCATAAATTTTTCAAAAGCAACGCCTTTGGTATCCAGATCAATTTTATTCAGTGCTAACCCTTGCAAATGCTCAACTACGTTATAAACAATTTTCGGTTCAAGTCTTATATCTTCCTTAAAGACTTCAGCATCTTGACGTTTCGCTTTTTGATAAATACTATCTACGCGCTTAAATACTTCCTCGGCGGTTTCATGAGTGCCTATTTGAAATTTATAAGCTTCATTTTTAGTTGTGTCTTTTTCATCTTTTAATTTACAAAAAAGAATCTTTGAGACTTCATCAAAAGCAGTTGTCGGGGCAAGCCTGCCGCCTTGCCAAACAGTATCGTGACATTTTTCAAGCGCGATTATCAAATCATCTTTAGAGACAACTTTTAAATCATGCTCTTTGTCTTTAAAATATTTGTATTTTGGCGTCCTGCCGTATTTCTTAGGAATATCAGAAATAACATTCTTTTCTCTTTCACGCGGCTTAAAACCGGCTACATCAAAAGCGGTCTTTGTCGTGCCTGCTACTACTGAAGCAAATTTTGATCTCAAGCTATTGGCATTGCCAAAAACCTGCTCAATGGCCTGCTTAAATTCTGCATCGGTTACGCCGTCTTTTTTACATTCCACAACCAAATAGGGCTTTTTCAATTCATCATCTTCATAAACAATAATGTCTGCTCTGTCTTCGGGAGTTCTGCGGGGCACTATTACTTCAAAATCAATTCTATCCGGTGAGTAGTTATAATCTAAAACCAGTTCTGCAAAATAAGAACCCCTAACTTTTTCTTCAGGATTTTTAAAACCAGTCGTATAGTTTCTTGAACAATGGTATGTTATTTTTGCCTGGTCTGATGAAAGTGAAATAATTTTTTTATCAATGCCGCGCTGAATATTGCGCATAAAAATTGATTCCTGGGCTTCTTTGCTTTTTTCCTTTGGCATAATTAAACCCCTAATCTCTTTTTTTATATATTTTGCTTATAACTTTTTATTTTACGAGTCGAAATGTATTTTATTGATTTTCTTAATCTCAATATCATTTACAGAGTCTTAGCAGAAAAATCAATATTCTTTATGATCTCTGCAAAGCGGTATAGAGTTCTAAAAATGCACAAATACGAAAATAACACGAAAATTCTACGGCATTAATAAGACAGCAATAAGCCTACGACACCACCGGGCATAGCATAGGGTATAAAAGGGGTAACGTAAGGAAATGGACAAAATACGGACAAAAATATAGTAAGCTTAGAACGCCTGAGCGAATGAGAGAATCGAACAAATTAAGATAAGCATTTATAATTATTTAATGTATACTTTTTTGATAGGACGGAGTTCAGTTTACAGCTTGTGTAAAGATGGCCAAGGAAAATAACTTCCTGTAATCAGTAAAACGTTAACCTTAATGAATATACTGGACTTCAATCTGTAATAAAACCATTCATGCCTAACAAAAACATCGACACCTTAACTCATATTTGCTATTACTTTTACATTAACAAGTAAAACCATTTACATAGTTTTCCGTGTGACTAGTATATATCATTTATAGGAGCAATAAATTGACACAAAAGAAAATCAAGTGTTTTGTTGCCATGGCGTTCGGTCATGCAGACTGTGACCTAATTTATGATCGCTATATTTGTCCTGTATTACGTAAACTCAATGTTTATCCAATTCGTGTTGCCCAAAGACGCCATAGTGCTGACCGACCTGGGCGGCGACGGTGTGCTGGTCTATCGCGGGAAACTACCGGAAATTGCCAAAGAACCGCGGAAAATGACAAGGGATGACATGAAAGGGGAATTTGTTTCTTCTCCTGACGGAAATATCGATTTTGGTAAAATCACTGAAGACACCGCAAAAGCAATAAAACGAACTGCCGCTCCAATCCGGCTTACCTTGGAAAAGTTAAAATATATCGAAAGCAATCACCTTGGCCATATTCAAAAAGCTGGATATGAAAGCGTCCAGGCGTTTATTAACGACGTAGGGAATGGTTTTACGGAAATTTATGAAGGGAAAGGCCGAACACTTCTTCTTGCAAAAACAAGCAGGAACAAGCAAATAATATTTGTTGAACTCGTTCCTGAGGAAAACGGTATTTATTACACGGTAAATAACGCTTTTCCGTCAAGAAGCGGGTATGTTAAAAATAAAAAAATGCTTTGGCAAAGTGCGCAGTCCTCTACCGTTCAGCAAGCTGAACCCTCCTTAAAGCGCATGGAGGAAAGCAATAATAATATAGCCCCTTCAAATGAGTATGTCAACACCGAAGATGTAGGGGAAGAACTGACTTATAATAAGCGTAATCGCATAAGAACCGGTATTAAATGGACAGATATTAAAGACAAGAACACAGCGTTAAAGGTCAAGGAAACCACTAAACAAAACGTCTATCCCAAACCTGATTATCAGCAAATGATTGATGACGGTGTGGAGCCGATGATTGCCCATATCGTCAAGCAGGTTTATGATTCAATTCCTACAAAACCACCGTTGCCCAAAAACATTTCTACCGATGAAGCCCTGCAACTTTATATCAATGCCGTCAACCGCGTTATGGAAGGCACTATAAAATGGGCAAATGATAAAAATGCGATTGCTGTGTGGGCTGAAAAACAGGCCCGATACGCAAGTGCGGAGTTAGGTAAGGTTACTAAGCTCACAGACCTCACAGAAGAGAGCAGAGGGCTTTTAGATTTTGTTTATCCTGATGGCTATAAAAATTATCGTCCTGAGATTATGCTTCTTGGCGGGAACAAACTTCTCAAAATGCTGCAACCCGGATATGAGCAGGGTAAAAGAGCTATAAAAGAAATCAAGGCCGGATGGCCTGCGCCTCAAGAATCATGGCAACGGCAGGGATATTCGATCATTCCCAAGGGTGAAGTAAAGATTAATGACAGGTATGTGGACAGAGACAATAAACAGGTATTTTATGTTGAAATAAACAGACGCACACGGGGGGATTCTTATAAAACGAGAGAAGAAGCACAAGCCGCCATTGATAACTTTAAACCTTTCCTGCTGATTGATAAGTCTGCTCGAATTACAGGCCATTTCGATACAAAAGAACAGGCACAGGAAGCGGCCAGAGCGAAAGTAAAACGTGAATCCAAGGAAACAATTAGCGAAAAGGGAACTTCCGTAGAACAGGCCGAACGAATTGGAGTCACCAGAAGAAAAGAGGGCGAAAACATATCTACTGATAAATTAATGGAAATATTCGGCTTTAGAGGTGTGAACTTCGGAAACTGGATGAAGGGCGATGTTAATGAAGCCGAAAGACAACTTCATTTAAACCATGCTCATGATTCCTTTATGGACTTGGCAGAAATCCTGAATGTGCCACCGGAAGCATTATCATTAAACGGTATGCTCGGTGTTGCCATTGGCGCACAAGGTTCAGGTGCGCATGGAGCACACTTTGTTCCTGGTGTTAATGAAATCAACATGACGAGAACAAGAGGAGCTGGGGCGCTTGCCCATGAATGGGGACACGCACTTGACCACCACTTTGGGAATCTGGCCGGATTGGAAGCTAGCAGGAGACCATTCTTAACCGAACACTTGCAACACGTTGACAATGAAGGAATGACAACAAAAGCTGGACAGAAAGTAAAGGCTTTTGAGGGTATCAGACCGGAAATTGTTGGATTGTTCAATAAGATAGTTAATACAATGAACAAAAAGACAATAATTGTTACGCCGGAAGAACAGATCAAAGCAGAGGCCGAACAAAAAGAAAGGGCAAAAAAGAATGTTGATGGGTGGTTAAAAAGTATTAAGAATCATTTTACAAGGAATGGGGTTGACGAAGCCGCTTTTGACAAACTGGCAGATAGAATTAGAAATCTTGATTTGGGTGGAGAAAAAACCATCCTTGCACCGAGCAGTGGAAGCCATAGGAGATTTTCTATAAAGTTTTACATGAATCCGGTTGTCGCAGAGTTGCGAAATCTCTACAAGGAGAAAACAGGCAGGGTTTACGACATCGAAAACATGAAAGCTTTACAATCCAATATTGACCATTATCGGTTCTTAACCGAAAAAGAATCTGCTGAACATATCCCGCAACAAAGGGAAGAATCAACAGACTATACAAGAGAAGCTGCGAAACTCGACAAAGGCAAAAGCAAAGCCTATTGGGATACTGAAGTAGAGAAATTTGCCAGAGCTTTTGACGCTTTTATTACGGACACTATTGCAGAGAAAGCGGCAAAGAACACTTATCTTTCAGGTATAGAAGCAGCACCGCCAAAAGGAGAAGAACGACTTGCTATTAACAAGGCATTTACGAGCCTTATTGAGGAAATCAAAACCAGAGAAACCGACAAAGGCGTGGAGATGTATTCCCGCGGTGAAGTGGAGCAAACCGAAAAGCCGTTATCGCGTGAAGAACTTGAGCAGCATGTCGCCGAACTTACCGCCGGCGCGGCCAATATGCCATCTTTTGTCATCGTCAATACGAAAGCCGAGCTTCCGTTTGATGCGCCCGATGACGCCAAGGGAGCTTTCCATGATGGCAAGATATTCCTCGTGGCTGAGAGCATCACGAGCACGGAAGATGCACACGGGGTAATCTTTCATGAGTTTACCGGACACTTCGGATTGCGGGGCTTTTTCGGCCCCGCCCTGGATAAAGCCCTTCTGGATATCCATGAGCATAATCCTCTCGTTAAAAAATACGCGGCACAATGGAAGGCCGATAATGCCGATTTGCAGCAGCAATCCGGCATGACTGACGAAGAATATTATTACAGATCAATCGAAGAAGCAATAGCGAAAATGGCGCAGGAAAATAAGCCGTTTACCTTCGCCGACCGGCTCTTATCGACTATTCAGTCATTGCTGAGAAATATCGGCATGAACACCCTGGCCGACATGCTGGAAACGAAAACCAATGCCGAAGCCTTAACCATGCTCCATAAGGCCGGGCTATACATCCGCAAAGGCATGACAAAAGACGCCGCGAATATTCCCGAACCGCTTTATCCGTTCTTTATCGCGTCCAGGGAGCCGATGTTTGCTGTTGGGCAGAGGTTAAGAGAGAACAAACTATCCGTGGAAGATACCTTGCGCGAAGCCGCGGCCTGGGCCGACAAGATGGATGATTACGCCGCCGGGAATATTCCAGCTCGATCAGTCATAACCATAGGCAAGACGCCCGCCGTGCTTGAAGCGTTGGGAGCAGAACAACTGCCGCTGGTTATCACAAAAGAAACCATAGATAAAATAACACAAGATAAACACAGCATTCCCATTGAGCAATTAAAACAAATCCCCACGCTTATCGCCGATCCGATAATGGTCTTTGACTCTACCGCGCAACCGGAAAGTTTTGTCGTCATGACCGAGCTAAAACAGGAAGGGAAAACTGTAATCGCGGCTGTTCATTTAAAAAAGGAAATGGGCCGCAATGTGGTTAATAACATCGCCAGTGTTTACGGCAAAGACTCTGACAAAATATTTATAAAATGGATAGACGACGGCTTACTGAGATACCAGAATAAAAAGAAAAGCCGCGCTTGGAGCGTGACAAGTGGGCTCTACTTGCCCACGGTGAGAGGCCCCCAACCCGGCTTCAAAAATAAGATACTCTTTGAATATGATATTGTCAAGGATAAAATAAACAAACTATCCGTGGAAGATACCTTGCGCGAAGCCGCGGCCTTTGCAAAACAGCTTAACGATTACGCGTCAGGAAAATTAAGAAAGGACATTACCCTTACTGTAGGTAAAACTCCTTATGTGCTTGAGAGGTTAGGCGCAAAGCAACTGCCTATTGTTATTTCACAAGATGCCATCCGGAAAGACACAAAAGATAAATATTCATTGTCCATTGAATTATTAAAAGAACTTCCATACCAATTAAACGATCCGATCATGGTGTTTGCTTCTAAAGGCCAAAATCCAGAAGGGCCATTTAAAGGCTTTGTAGTCATGACAGAATTGCAACACGAAGGAAAGACTGTCATTGCCGCGATTCATCTTGGTGTAACTGAAAAACATCATATTGTTAATGAAATTGCCAGCGTTTACGAAAAAGATAGTGATCACTGGTTTTATGAGCAGATAGAAGAAAAAAGATTGCTCTATATGAACAGAAAGAAAAGCCGTGAATGGTTTCTGACCAGAGGGCTCTACTTGCCCAAGGTGGAAACTGCCATTCGCGGCCTTAAACGTAAGATACTATTTGATTATGATCTTGTCAAGGGGAAAGATAAACTATCCGCGGAAGCTCAAACCGGAGCGCCGCGCGTTTTGGGCGAGGTGGAATTAGATGAACTAACCAAAAACCTATCCACACTTGTCAAAGGTGTGGAAACAATCACCAGAGACGGCAAAGTCTTTTTAAAAACCAAATCCGGCGATGAAGTAAGCATCGACGCGGTGGAAGAAATCACGCCGGAAAGTGTTGCGCTTTCACTTAAAATGCACTATCCCAAGCATAAAATAGATCTGGCCGCCGGTAAAAGAATAGCCGGAATGTATCAAAGCTCCCTACGAAAAATCACGCTGGTAAAAGATATTGCCGGTATCTGGACACTCTCACATGAATTTTATCACTTCCTAGAAGATATCGGCGCGATAACCAACCCCGATAAGGAAGTGCTCAATCGAAAAATCAACGCGCTGATCAGAAAAGACCCCCAAACCTATGGCTATCTGCAAAACCGGAGCCTGGCCGAGCGCCGCGCCGAATGGGTAGGCCGGACAATAGCGCAAACTTATGACGCGGCGACAACCACCGGAAAAATCCTGACGAAAATCCGGAAAATAATCGACATCATCATCAATGCGCTGGGCATCCGCACCGCGCAAGGCGTGATCCGCGATATCAAAACCGGCAAAATTTATCAGCCGCTTATAACCGCCGCGGATCAGGTAAATGAAATTGTAAATGATGTTGACAAATCACTTTTATCCGTGGCGGAAACAGCCGAAGACCTCACGGCAAAGGTAACCGCCGCCACGGGCCGCAAGGTATCGCGCGCCGTGGAGATCGCCACCGGCCGGATGCCCACAGACGCAAAACCAACTCTCGACAAACTAAAAAAACACTGGCGCGAATTCTGGCAACCTTTCTCCACTATCAACGACGGCGACAAGGCGCTTTCCGCGCGCTATCAGGCGATGGGCAACGTCGCCAAAGCCGTGCGCTTTATCGAAAAACTAAACACGGAACTTGACGCCTACCCGCCGGAAGTCAAAAAAGATATGTTCTGGTATCTCAACGGCGATATCCCGCTGGAATCACTTCCGGAAGAAATTGAAATTGATATTCCCAAAGAAATAGGCGCAATCGGAAAGACAAAAAATACGATCATCGGAATTATCAAAAACACAGATATAAAGCCGGGACCATCCGGCAAAACACGCATTGTCAACGCCCGCGAAATGGCGCAAAACATCAAACGCCGCACGGAAATCATCGGCGAAATGCTCGTTGACCGCGGCATTCTCACGCCGGAAACCTTTGAAAAGCACAAAGGAACATACGTCCACTATATGTATGCAAAGCATATCGTAGGCGAAGACGGAGATATCGGTATTCTGCCTTCCGGCAAATTGGATTTATCCTACACGCAGGCGCGCAACCCCAACCTGACCGCACAACAGCGCCGCGAACTTGGCCTGATTGCCGACGCCTCCGTTGCCGTGCCGGTGGGCATGGGCAAGGCGCTGACGGATATTGCCAAATTCGATTACCTGGAAACAATCGCCAACAACCCCGATTGGGTGTGGCAGCCCTCCATCGTGCACGTCGCCATCGGCGCGAAACTCAAAGAACCGATACACGGCCGCACCCGCCGTTATGTGACAATGAGTGTAGCCAAACTGGCCGAACAGGTGAAAACCTACGGCGAAAAGATGCGCACCGCGCCTTCGCCTGACGTGGAAGAAATACACAAAGCCCTGACCGCCGCGCTGGATCGCGCGCAAACCAAAGCGCAGAAAACGCCGGTAGACTTTGTGGAACTGCCCAACACGCGCAATTACGGCCCGCTGGCCGGCGCCTTTGTGGCCAAACCTATCGCCGACGATCTCAAACCGGTTATGGATATTACCGCCGACCAGGGCGCGCTTTTTAATACCATGCTCGATATCCACCGCAAAGGAATGGCCTATTTCAAGATGGGCAAAGTGGCGCTTAATCTGCCAACCGCCATGCGCAATGTCGTGTCCAACATCATTCAGCAAAATATGCGCGGCCGCTCGCTGCCCAACGTGATCCGCGATATCATCTCCGGCTGCGAATCAATGAAAGTCAAAGATAAATTCTACGAAGAAGCGTTCGGCATGGGCCTGTTTCATACCAACTGGTTCACCACGGAAATCAACGACGTGCTGAACGAATTCCGCAAGGCCGAAACCGGCCGCTGGGATAGAGTGCTCACCACAGTCAAAAATGTGGCCAAGTATTACGGCCGCATAGATGATATATCCAAGCTGGCAATTTTCAAACAAATGCGCGAAACCGGCGCGACAATCGATGAAGCCGCGCTGGAGGCGATGAAATGGGGCATGGATTATTCGCTGACTTCACGATCCATCAAAGGCCTGCGCCAGACAATCGTGCCCTTTGCCTGCGTGGATGAAGAAACGGAAGCACTAACACAGCGCGGCTGGCTTAAATATGACGAAATACAGCCCGGCGACATCGCTCTATCCTTCAGCATGGAAAAAGGAAAGCTGGAATGGAAACAGGTAAATGACGTATTCCGCAAACAATATCACGGGCCTATGCTGCGGTTCAAACACCGCTGCCTGGATATGCAATTAACGCCGGATCACCGCGCTGTTGTTTACCGCAAACAGAGGAAAAATTATATTTACAGCCCGCGCAAGTATCAAATAAAATACGCCTGTGCGCTCAATACCCACGACGCTATTCCCGTCGCCGCGCCCTATGATGGTTTTCCAAAACAAGCAAGATATTCCGACGATCTTGTGCAGATCGTAGCATGGTTGGTTACAGAGGGACATTTTAAAAAGTCCTGCGATCAAGTGTGCATATCACAAAATGAAGGCGATAAAGCTGAACAAATAAAAGCACTCTTGGATCGTGAATTCCCCCAGGGCTATAAAATACAACGCATCAGAGATAAAGAAATCTGTTTTCACATCCATGCCCGATACGGTAAACTGTTAAAATATATGTTTCCGGACAAACAACTTACCACTGAGTTTTTATTATCTCTTACCAAAGAGCAAACGCAACTACTTGTGGATACTATGATCAAAGGCGATGGCCATATCCGCAAAAACGGCAAATGGGAATTTTTGCAAAAAAACAATCAAACACTCGCCGTATTCCAAATGGCGCTATGCCTACTCGGAATCAGTCATGGTTTCCATTACAGAAAAAGCAGGGATATCTGCCAAATTTCCAAACGGCAAGGTCAGTATTACGAACTTAAAAGAACAAAAGCACAAAACATTGATTATAGCGGCGTAATCTGGTGCCCATCCGTAGCTGATAACGGCACATGGGTCGCGCGCAAAGCCGGCCAGGTGTTTATTACTCACAATACCTATCAGTATAAGATAGCCAGCCTGATCGCTGAATCACTAAAAAAACGCCCCTGGGTATTGGCCAAATTCGCCCTGATCTATCCCGCCGCGAAAATGCTGGCGATGGCGCTGCACGACCTGGATGATGACGATTGGGAAGACCTGGAAAAACAACTGCCCGCCTATATCAAAAACGCCGGCTCTGTGATGATCCTGCCGTGGAAATCACCCGCCGGCCATTGGCAGTGGGTCAACATGGAATACTTTTTCCCGTGGGGTAATTATCTGGAATTATTCCGCGACACGGCCAAGCTTGATACCGGCGGCATCATGCGCGGCGCGGGCATCTCCAATCCGTTTTTAGGCCTATTCTATACCGGATTATCCGCACGCGACGAAACCGGCCAGCCGCCCACGCATCCCTTCTACGGCACGCCCATTTACAACAAACTCGATCCGGCGCCCATTAAAGCCGCGAAATATCTGGAATATGTGGTCAATACATGGATGCCTTCCATGTTCACCCGACAAGGCGCAGCCGGCTATACCGGCAAAGCAATGATGGGCCAAGAAGACCGCTGGGGTAAAAAAGTAACAATCCCGCAAGCCGCGGCCCGCTGGTTCGGTGTGAATATCGTTTCCGTATCTCCGGAACAATCCCGCGCCCAGGTGTCCGTCCGCCTTTCCGACCTGCATAAAGAAATGGCCCGCGTCGAAGCTGACCCCTCACGCAGCGAAGCGGAAAAAAACGCTTACCGCCGCCGCCTGAACGAAAGCAAAGCCGCGCTGAGCGAAGAAGCACCTGCCGCCGTCCTCCCGATTACCAAAGCAAAAGGCCATGATCCGGTATATGACGCGCTACGCGAGATGGCCGCCCAAGGAATACTGCGGTCCTCCCCACCCGCGCGCTCGCTGAACCTGCACGGTATCCCGGTGAAAATGAGCATGGAGCAATACCGCGATTATCTGGACACATCCAGCACGCTGGCGCGGCAAAAACTTGCCGCCGTAGTAAACTCGCCCGCCTGGGTCGAAATGCCCGCCTGGCGCAAAACGGAAACGGTGGATAAAATCATTACCGCTGCGCGCAAACAGGTGCGGCAGAGGGTCAAAGCGCAAATGATGCACGACCACCGCGACAAAATCATCGAAGCCCGCCGGGCAAAACGGCAAAACACGCTTGCATTTTGAGGAAATTATGATTTAATTAACATAAATAAAAAGCCGCCGGCCTGATGAACCGGCCAGGCCCATAAAAAAATTAAAGCCCTGGATTGCGAGGCGTTTAACGCCTGGGCAGTCCGGGGCTTTTTTATTGGGCGCAAAACAATAACCTAACCAAGCAAAAGGCCCGATATGGCGAACAAACACACAATCCAGTTTCTGCTCGGCGAAATGGAAATGCAACGCAGATTGGTCTATGACGAAAAAATTACTACCGAATAATATATTGACAAATAAAGCGCAAATCAATATCACTCTGACGGGTGGATTGTGTATGCTGGGAGGCATTTATTCACGAGAGAGATGTCCCTTGTGCGGGCATTTGCTTAATTTCCCTGTTCGTAAAGGGTTATCTTGTCCTAATCATCCCAACGTAAAAGCCTCACGATTCTTTGTTAAATTCAAAAAAACCTTCTTAAATTTCACAAATTTTGAAGCCGCCGAGCAATGCCTTAACGGTTTAAGATGGAATGTATATCGCCGTGTCTATGATCCACGCGATTACCAGAAAAATAATCCTTTGGGATTTACCAATCTTTACAAACAATTTTGGGCTGACAAAACAATAACCAGCACAAATAGGCAAGGCGAAACTGAACGAAAAATCAAAGCTGGATCAATTAAAAATTATAAAAAATACGGCGAGGTTTTTTGTAACTATTTTCAAAATACGAACATCAAGGAAATTGCTGAAAATGAAAGTATGATTTCTGATTGCCTGAATAAATTAACCACCATTGGTAACAAAACAAAATGGAATTATAGTTCACATCTTAATGATTTTTTCACCTGGGTATGGAAAAAAAACCGCAAGTCTTTTGCTGTCGCTGGTATTCCTCAACCGGAATTACCGGTAATTAAATATACCCTGAAACGCCGCAAAACAGTTTCCGGGGATGTTCAATTTGAAATTTTAGAGGAAGTTAAAAGAATTTCATATCATATTAATCCTAAAATATATTTGGGAATTAAATGGCTTTGCACTTATCCGAAAGTGCGGCCACACGAAATGCTGTCTTTAAAAGAAGGTGATATAAACCTTTACACCGGCCACCTGATATTTCCGAACCCCAAAGAAAACAAGTGGAAAGAAGTGCCCTTAATCCAAGAAGACATTGAAATATTAAACACTTTCCCATTGTCCATGCCGAATATGTCTTTTTTTCGGCACACAGGCGGAATAAAAGGAACAAAAGCCAATCAACCTTTTGGTGAAAAATATTTTTATAAATGGTGGATTGCCGCCTGTGATAATCTTGGAATCAAAGGCGTTGACCTATATGCCGGGACTAAACACAGCACCGTCAATAAACTTAAAAGAAAATACTCTGCTGAAGAAATACAACGCCGGGGAACAGGACACGTTAGTAAGGCTTTTTACCGTTACCTTGAAACGGATGATGAAGAATCAAGGGCGTTATATGTTGATGCAGTGCCGAGAAAACGGTCTGCAACCGTTTTGCAACCAAATAAAAACAGGGGTAAATTTGGCAAGCTGTTGAAATTAAAGGGATAATCTGGTGGAGGCGGCGGGAGTCGAACCCGCGTCCGAAAACCTTCCGCTGGAGAATCTACGCACGTAGCCTTTGATTTAAATTCACGGCGGCTTGCTCCCAAAGGCCGGATCGTACCGCGCTATCCTGTAAGAATTTCGCCGCCCTCCCCCAGGAAAAGAGTTTGGCTATCCTGTCTTAATGACGTTCTGTTCCGGCCAACAGGAAAACCGGGCAGAACGTTAGCCGACTTTAAGCGGCTAAAGCGTAATCGTAGTTGTCTGCGATTATATGTTTCCTACCTGTTTAACGAGGCCTGTAGGAACCTCGGTGCGCATCTACAA
>Ga0208694_1002223_pt1 | contig 21069 bp, 20 predicted proteins | sample AD_UKC078_MetaG_FD_184442 | JGI IMG/M metagenome (GOLD analysis project Ga0208694, IMG submission 184442) | Active sludge microbial communities of municipal wastewater-treating anaerobic digesters from USA - AD_UKC078_MetaG (SPAdes) (version 2) | ecosystem: Engineered > Bioreactor > Anaerobic >...
GGACGCACCGCAAAACCCAATGTTTGCGGGGCTTTGCTAGAATTCCACCCGTTCAACTGCTCCTTTTGGGTTCAATCCTGAAAATCCTGTCATCCTGTCAATTTATCCTAAAAAGAGCAGTTGAACCTTCAACTCTCTTGGGTTTCAGGGTTTCGGGGTTTCGGGTTTCAGGTTTCGGGGTTTCAGGGTTTCATGGTTTCATCCAAATCGGGGTCGGGATCGGTATCGGGATCGGGGTCGGGATCGTCGACCCGCGACCCGCGACATTCGACCCGCGACGATCGACAGGGACGCCCGCGTTTCCGACACCGCAGGTCGCTCGTCGCGGGGCGACATAAGGTCTGACGGGAGAAGCGGGCGTCCCTACCGGTTGGCGGACGCTTTAGTCCCGCATACGCACCGGTCTCCAAAACTCAGTCGATTGCGCTTGCGACGAAGTGGAGCGATGAAGTGCTGGGGCCAAGAGTTCAAAAAGAGCGTCGGACGCACCGCAAAACCCAATGTTTGCGGGGCTTTGCTAGAATTCCACCCGTTCAACTGCTCCTTTTGGGTTCAATCCTGAAAATCCTGTAATCCTGTCCATTTATAGGCAAGGCAGAGTGACTGATCCACCGTTGCGGGCGGGGACACCCGTGTCCCCAACTGAAACCAGAAACTCAGGAACCAGAGAGCGTTGAAAGTCCTACTGCCCTTTTTAGGTTTGGACGATCAACGGCCTGATCCTGAAACAACGGCATCCCCTTCATACGTCTGCCAGAGCCGCGGGTTGAACGGGGCCTTCCGCGAAGCGCAATTCTCCCGATGGCACACCTCGCACCCCCGGAAATCGCTCTGGGTTGCGAACAGGATACCGGAGAGGGTTTTATTGGGGATCATCAGGCAAGAGTCCGTCAGGGTCACGCCGATGGCCGTAGACGCCTCCCCCAGCAACGCGAACAGTTCGCGCTGTTGTTCGATCGGCCAAACCGTCACATCGCCGGAACCCGGCAGCATCATCGCCGTCTTTCCGAGCCGGTACCGTTGCCGCACCCTTTCGCCGACCGACTCGACCGCAGCGGACAGCATCTGGCTCTTCAACAGATCCCGCCAGTATGCGCGCAACACCTCTCCGTCGGCGGGATACGCCGCATCCATCTCGTTGCCGCAGGTCATCAAAACCGGGAACACGCGCCCCACCTCCGCGAGATTACGTTTCAGAACCCGACTGGTGAACACCCTGCCGCCGATGCGCACCGTGTCTTCTCCGACGGGTTCCACAAACGCCTCGGTGTAGGCGGCCTTGGGCCGACCGACTTCCGCGGCGCGCTCCGCCAGAGCCAGCAGTTCCGCCGCGTCCTCGGAACCGGCCTCGACATGCGCCTCACGCAGCAGACGCGTCCAATCGACCGTAAACGGGATATGTGTCAGGATCTCCATACCGAAAAAGAACGGCGCAGACACCGGATATGCTCCGGAACCTTAACCGTATTGCGTTATCGTACACACCCTTCCCCGGTCCATCAAGCCGGAAACCGGAATCGGTCAGTGACGGGGGGGGGAAGAGTCATCGTGTACGGGTACGTGTACGGGGTATGGCCAACGTTCACGTTCTCCAAATCGGTATCGCTATCGGGTTCGGAATCGACTGTTGCGCCCGTGCAGTGGCTCGCAGCGACAAGTGTAATGATGGCGGCGATTCCGATCCCGATCCCGATGGCGATGGCGATGGCACCGCAATGGAACCCTGAAACGCATGACCTTCGATCACACCCCTGTCACGAACCGATTCCCCGGAAAAGGTAACAACGAGATTATCAAAGTAAATGCGACCTTCCCAGTCGCATTTACTTTGCCAAGTGAGGGTGCCTTGATTTTTTTTATTTTGCCTCTTGCCGAATTACTGAAACCAACGTATACTCTCATCAAATGCGATGAGGAATGCGATCATGTGGTATCCCGTGTCAGAGCGCCGTCGGAAGGCATGTGGCCAACATCGCGGGCAGAGTACGCGAGGCGATGTGCTGATGGAATACGTGTTGCTCATGCTTCTGGTGGTTCTGCCGCTGGTCGGTGTCTCGTCAAAACTGGTGAGCGTGCCGGAACGGACTTTCATGGTCGACGAGGCGATTGACGGAGACCGGTTCGGTGTAATCGGCGATGCGTTCGTGGATCTTTTTCAGATGGTCTTGTGCGGTGTGTGTCTGCCACTGCCTTGACCTCTGTCACACAACAACACAACACAACAAACCATGCGGACAAACCGACGGGTCAACCCGTCAAAGGAGCGGGACATGAAAAAGTGGAATCGAAATCGGACCAAACGCATCCTGTGCCGACTGATGGGCGACCGGGCGGGTGGCGTGATGATGGAGTATGTGATCCTCGCGGTGCTGATCGCGGCGGCCGTGGTGGTCGCTGTGGCGATGTTCGGCAAGACCCTGGTCGGCATGTTCGACACGGCGGCCAAGGGTGCGACCGCGGACCACACCGGCGCCAAGCAGGCTCAGGACGCGACGCGGTCCGAGCAGAGTCAGAAGGCCCAAGAGGCGGCCCAGTATCACGACAGCATGCATCAGTAACGCGTCGGAAGTCCGACCCGTTATTCAAAGAACCGCTCCGCCGCCGGAGGCTTTTCCGCCTCCGGATGGCGGTAGCGGAGGGTAAGCGTAATGATGGAGACGGTCTGCCCATTACTGTGCATGGCGGGAATTGCGGCATGGGCGGGTTTTCTGTCTTGGTCAGACTGCCGTACGCGGCGTTTGCCGAACGCCCTCACTTTGGGAGCGGCTGTCGTAACCTTGGCGTTCCGCTGGGCCTACGGCGGATGGGACTGCTTGTTGGACGGATTCGCCGCCGGTGCGGCGGCCGGCGGCTTTATGCTGGTTCCCTTCCTGTTGCGGGGCGCGGGCGGTGGTGACGTGAAAATGCTTTTTGCGGCTGGAGCCATGGTCGGCTGGTCCAGGCTCCTGACCTTGTTGTGGTTCACCTCCCTGGCGGGGGTGATCCTCGGCTTAGTGATGTTGGCGCTGGGGCAAGTGGATGGCGCACGGTTGCGGCACCTGTTGCGATGCGCGGTAGATTGGCGTTATGACCGTAAGGCCGGTGCCGCAGGTTTGCCTCCCAGAGAGGCGGCACAGGTCCGCGTGCCCTTCAGTGTGGCGATCTCTGCCGGCTTGCTGGTTACGATGGCAGGGTGAAGAGTGTGATCCCGGGCGTATTAAGACGGAGATCTGAAATGTTTAGCGGAGAGACCCAAAGCCCCTTGCAGGCTTGCCCACAGAACAGATCGACCCGTTCCTGCGGATCGGTGATGCTGGAGTTTGTCATGGCTGCGCCCGTGATCCTCTCCCTGATTCTGGCCTGCATGCAGTTCGCCCATATCTGGATGGCCAAGCAGGTGGTCCACTACGCCGCCTATTGCGCTGCCCGCGCCACGCTGGTCTGCCACAAAGACGAGCGGGACCGGGCCGCAGAGCAGGCCGCGCGCCAGGTCTGCGCGTGGATCGTTCGCGGCGAAACGGCTGGCGAACCGGCCAAGCGCATCCCGGGCTGGGGCGAGATTCCGGGTTCGGGCGGAGCAAGGCGCAAAACCAGACTGAAAGGCGGGCAGGTCGAGGACATCGGACGCTGGAACGTCAAAGCCACGGTGGAACATGATTTCGCGTTGATCTTTCCCCTTGTCGGCCCGATGATCGGCTGGGCGCTCAACCCGTGGGGCCAAAATGACGCATGGCAGGAGCAGCGGGCTGACGACACAGGCAACATCGGCGATGCGGATGCGGTACGGTACCCCCATATCCGGTTTACCGAAACCGTCGTCTTGCCCAAACCCTATGTGACTGTATCCAAAATGGGCCTCCCGGCCCCTGGGTGGTAATGATGCTGAACGCGGCAAACAGAACCGTCATCCGGTTGTGGAAAGACGAGAGCGGAGTGGTCTTTGCCCTCACGGTCATCGTCTTTCTGACGCTGTTCATGATGGGTCTGGGTGTCTACGCCATCGGCGAAACCGTGCGGCAGCGCGTGGAACTTCAGAACGCCGCCGATGCCGCAGCCTACTCGGCCGCGATCACACAGGCTGACGGCCTCAGCCGCGTGGCCGCTATCAACCGCGCCATGTCCTGGACCTATGTGCAGATGGTCCGTAAAGAAATGGATTACATCGTTGACAAATGGCTGGAGCGCGTCCTCCTGAAATGGGAGATCGACAACAACCTGATGCGCGCCTTCAATGCGCCCAGTCCCTGCAATAACGGAGTCCCCTGGTATGTCACCGGCTACAACGTCTCGATCGGGAACGGCGCGAACCATGAGAAGGTCCTGTTGAACAAACGGCACCTGGTGACCATTGATCAGATCAAACAGGCGCGCCAGAACGCCAGCCGTGACGGCAAAGACTACCCCACCTTGGGCGGCCAGATCGATGACCATAAACAGACGATCCGTGACATGAACAAGAAGGAGCAGAAGCTACTCGAAGATCTGCCGAAACGAATCGAGAAAACCGTGCGCGAAGTGTTGCGGGCCAATATCAAGGACACCTGGAATGACGGCTTCGCGGAAGGCGCCCGAATCAGCTTTGTGATCGAGCAGGAGAAAAATCCCGCCCAAAATTATGCCGAGATCCTCAAGCAGGACCGGGAAAATGATTTTCTGCGCCACTCGAATTACATTCCCGAAGACGGGAAGACTGCGGAGAAGGTGTTCGGCGAAGGCTCGGAGCCGGAAAACTGGTTTGTCGAGACCGGCCAGAAGGAAGGGATCCAGCGCGCTTACAAGCAACGTAATCGCGTACTGCTCGCGGAATGGCACTACACCAGCTCGCTGTGGGTCATGACCAAGGCAGGGTGCCGCCGGGTCGCCACCTATCCCAGACAGTTACGCGAGGTCAAAGCCGAAGAGGTGCGGGACAGCCGCTTCACCTCGGAAATCGCAAAAGCCAACATCCTGCGTAAGAATTTCTTTTCGAAAAAGGGAGCGATTGCGGTGGGGGTGACCCGACGCCTGAACAATCCGCTTCAGTTCCTTGTGGCGGGCGGCGAACTTGGCATCATCCGCCCCTTTACCGTCGACAACGGCACCCGCCACATGTGGACCGTGGCGACCGCGCGCGCCGGATACAATCCCCCCGGCAAAGGAAAGACCCAACCCCCTGCGGATTGTAACGGCGAATATGAGGAGACCTGGGAAGAGCGCGTCGACCGCGATGACCTTTGGAACCTTAAGACCAGCGACTGGGACGCCACGCTGCTGCCGCTCTACCGCGCTTGGACGCAAGGGGAGAACCGGAACTGGGATGGCACTTCCGGCGGTAAGATCCTCGCCCAAATCAAAGAGGGTTCCTGGCAACCACTTTACGGAGAGGGCGGCTCGCCCGAAAACGAGCGCGCCCCCAAGTTGATGGGCGGCGGAAATGTTTCGTACAGCGAGACCGACGCCTGGGTGGTTCACTGAACCGGACACCGCCCAATAAAGAAAGGACAGAACAATGCAAAGGCCAACCCGACCTTCATTCGAGTGGAGACTCCGTATGACGATCTTAACCGCATGGACCGCCTTCGCCGGACTCGGCATGGTTTTCATGCCTTCCGCCAGCGGAGCTGACAACACCGGAGGCAAATCCTCCGAAAGCGAGCCAACCGCCGAACAAGTCGGTGCCGGTATCCTGCATGGCCTCACGGTCAACCTGTTCCGGCTGCATGCGGCGTCGGATGTGGACGGCGCCGTGAAAAAATGGGGCTCCGGCGCCTTTCAGGCCAAGTGGACCCGCGATGTGCGCGAGGTCTTTAACGAACATGAAACCATCGCGCTCAAAGATTTCTTCACCAGCGCCGTGGTTTGGGTGGGCGGCATGAAGGGACCGCATGGCATCGTGGCCCTGTACAGTCCCTGGTCCGACGCTCTTCTGGTTATCGAGCAGCGGGTTGAGGCAGGCCCCTCCCCCAAGGCCAGTTTCTCGGATTTCCGTTTTGTCAGCGGCGAGAGCCTGCGCGGCGACTCCGCCACAATCACACCGGAAGGATCGTTTTCGCTGCATCCGTTGCGCGAACCGCTCACCGTGGCGATTTCCCGTCTTTATGCGCCGTCGGTTGCCATGTTCACCCGGCTCTATCCGCCGGAGGGAGCGCCGGAACTCCTGCCCGCGGCGTTGCGGGACCGCATTGACTCACCGGTCGGCGAGCTGATCCTGATCAAAGCGCGTTTGGTGCTGCGTCTGAACATGTTTCAGGATTACCTGTCCGCCGAAAACAAGGGATGGATGATTCAGAGCGGCGTGCTGATCCGCGCACTGACTGCGGGCGATCCCGCAGCGCTCCGCAAATTCCTTTCCGAAAAGCAATCGCCCGCGATCATTGAAACGGTGTGCGCGCTGCCTCCGGAAACCCGGAAAACCTTCACGCCCGTCTACTTTTCAAAAGCCAGGGACAGCGTGATCATGGGACTGGTGAATCCGACGGCACCGCGTTGGTTCATCGAGGCCGAATTCCTAGGCGCGGAACCGGCCCCGCGTATCGGACACATTCAATTGATGGATGTTGAAACCAGCGCGAAGGCGCTGACTCTCTGGGGGAAGGAGGCGCCGAAATGAAAACATCCCTTGCGCATCTGATCCAACGATTCGTTTTCGCCATTCTGGCGGTCGGCTTGCTCCCGACCGGAGCCGCCTCTGTCGCGGCGGCCACACCGCAAGCTGCGGGCGGTTTCCCCAGCGGCAAGATCAAGATGGCAGACGCCCCGTTCGTGAGTTTGGGCCCCAGTCTCATGCAGCACTCCGATGTTCTCGCCGAAGCCGGGAAACTCGGGTTGAAAGGAGCGGACAAAGTCCTCGACGGACTCGATGCGGTCCAAGATTCCCCCTACTACCTTCCCGCAGACGCGGGCATGAGCATTACCAAGGACTTGGGTGAGGCGATCACAAAAGCCCTTGCAGAGGGCAAAGACATCGGCGAGTTGCTGGATAAGCACAAAGACACGCTCAAGGGCGCGGGCGACAAGATCAAAGTCATCACGATCGTCCTCAAAAGCCTCAAAGTCGCCCATTTCACCGGCCATGTGATCGAAACCTACAATAGCGGTGACCGCAAGCTGTTCACCGAAGCCCTTCACAACGCCGTGAAGGAGGGGCTGAAAATGGGGGGTGAGTTCACAGGCTCTTGGGCTGGCGGCGCGCTTGGGGCCAAGGCCGGTGCCGCGATCGGAGTCTGGTTCGGTGGCGTGGGCGCTGTTCCCGGCGCGATCATCGGTGGGGCGGTAGGCAGTTGGGTCGGCGGAAAAACGGTCGAAACGGGTGCCGGATGGGTCACCGACACCTTTTTCAAGGACAGTATCAAGGATCTGGCGGATTGGGCCTTCGACAAGAAGCATGGCCCAGAGAAGAAACCGAAGTTGCCCTCGCCACTCCCGGAAAGTTCGAGCGGTACGCCCGGCGGTGCCGATTCGTCCTCGCAGGCACCGCCCAAACTGAAACCCTTCCGGTAGGTGGAGAAAATCCGTGAATAAAAACACGCCACATCTTGTCAGGCATAACCGGCGGCGCGCAGGCGGCGTCAACATGGAGTACGTCATTCTTGCCGTGTTGATCGCCGCCGCCGTGGTGGTCGCGGTAGTGGTGTTCAGCCGCTCCGTCGCCAGCATGTTCATCGCCGCGGGCGAGGCCACCACGCTGCGCGAGCAGGATGCCCGAGAGAACCTCAACATGCGTCGTGGGGATCGCCGCGAGGATGCGGATATCGCCAAAGAGTATCATGACTCCATGCATAAGTAATGCGCGAAGGAAGAGGAAAGGAAGGCAGCGTTCTTGATGAACACTCTTTGCACAAAAAACCGGTCGTTCCTCTATCGGAAGGCGCTTCCGATGTTGGTTCCGTTTCTCTCCGTTTTCACGGGACCGCCGCAACCCGGGCTCCTCCCGCCTACCGCCATACGCGCATCGTTCCGCGCCGACAGGGAGACGAAACAGCAGATGCTGGCAGCGGCAGGGGACGAAACGAATTACAAACGCGACAAACAATACCGCCGCTGGAGCATATAACGCAGGCATGATCGGCACGGCGACGCTTGCGGCACCGGCCCAAGGAGGGGTATACTGTACGGATGTTCACCCCATTCCCATCTTTCTGCCGTGATGCGGCGGGTGGTTTCATTCGGTTGTTTGTGCTGACGCTGCTGTGCGGCTGTGCCGCGTTGCGTTTTGACGTGACGCGCAAGGCGCGCTTCATCAACATGGATTCCGAGATCCTGCATGTTGACTACGGTTCGGAAAAGCGCAGCGAAACCCTGCCCAATGGACTGGTCTGCACTTTTGAAGGCAAGGTGCGCCTCCTCCTCCCCGGAGACAATAGGCGGGTGACGCTCTATCAGGCGATCTCCACCACGGGTGTGCGGTATGTCTCAGAGGATAAGCAGCTGGAGTTCATCGAAAAAGGCCCCTATTGCATCGTGCTCCGAAACGGCCAGACGATCTTCGAAGGGGTCTACTGCCGACCGTGATCCGGCTTACGCGCACTGACCAGCCAGTGCGGCATCGGTGGCGGCACGGGGAGCGTCGCACACGCCTCGAATCCCGCCTCCCGCAACCAACCGTGCAACTCCCCGTCCGAGAAGACCCATCCGTCGCGCGTGGTGAGCGCCATGTTCACCGCAAACAGCGCGGAGAAAGCCGGCCACGTGTGAGTTGCGTCGGTCATCATGTCCAGAATATGGATCCGTCCGCCGGGGCGCAAGGCGTCGGCCGCGCGCCGCAGAATATCCGGGATCCGTTCCGGTGATTCTTGATGCAGGGCGCCGAAAATCGTCACCGCGTCGTAGGCCTCCGGCTCATATCGGTCCGTATGGTAATCGCCGGGGCGGCAGATGACGCGATCCGCCATCCCGGCCCCGTCCACCAATTCAGCGGCCACAGCGGAGATCTCCGGCAGATCGACCGTCACACACCGCAGCCCGGGATTCGCCTGTGCCAGCAGCACCGCATAGGTACCCGGACCGCCCGCCAGATCCAACAGGGTACGGCATCCGCTCACGTCGATCAGCGGCACCACGCCACGCCCGATCCCCAGTGCTCGGCCATGCATCGAGAGCACGAAACGTCGGGTGCGGTCGGCGTCCGCGCCGAGATGACACTCCGGGGCCTCAACCGGCCTGCCGGTCCGGACCAACTCCGTGAGCCGACCCCATGCCGGATACACGTCGCGGTTGTACCGTACCGCACGCGTGAGATCCTGCGGTGCGCCCGCCACCAGCGTCATCGCGGCGGCCGGTGTCACAGCGTACCGCTCCTCGGTCTTCGTCAGCAGGCCGATGGCCACACAGGCATCCAGCAACAAACGCAGACCGCGCGGGTCCGCTCCCAGATCCTCCGCCAACGGGCCGATCTCCACCTCCCCGCCCGCTGCAGCGATCCGCGTGAACACATCGGACTCAACCGCCGCGAACAATACCGCCGAGCCGTAATACGCGCTGGCCAATTCAACAATCCCCTGCACCGACAGCGTCTTGCCCATCCCGTCTCTCCCGTTCTTTCCTTTGCTCCGGGCCCCTACCGGACGCATCCGGTTTTCCGCAACTCCGCAGCCAGTGTGTCGGCACACCGCCCGACCACCCCCTTGCGGCGCAGAACCGCCGCAGACGCGCGTTCCCCGAGCGCGCGCCGCGCCGCGTCATCCGCCAGCAACCGGGCGATCTCGCGTTCCAACGCCTCGGCATCCGGCACTTGGATCAGTGCCCCGGCCTCCAGCAGATCGGACACCACCGGACGGAAATTTTCCGTATGCGGTCCGATCAGGGTGGCGGCGCCGCAGAGACAGGGCTCGATCATGTTTTGCGCGCCGTGTTCACAGAGGCTTTTGCCGACAAACACCAGCGCCGCATTCCCATAGAAGCCCATCAGTTCGCCGGTGGTGTCGCCCAGCACAATCGTCGCGCCACCCTCCGGTGCCCCCGTCCCCTCCTCCGGTAACGGGGTCCAGCTCTTCCGCGCACAAGCGAACCCGGCCCGCCGGATCGCGGCTTCTACCGTGTCCGCCTTTTCAAAGTGCCGCGGCACCAGCACCAGCCGCAATGCCGGAAAGATGCGCCGCAGCCTGGCGTAGAGTGTGATCAGCACGACATCCTCGCCCGGCCAGATCGACCCGCCCAGCAACACGACACGCCCGGCCCCCGCATCCCAACGATCCAGATATGCGGCGACAGCCTTTTCCGCTTCAGGATCGCGGTTCGCCACATCGAATTTGAAACTGCCGGTGACTTCGACGCGCGCAGGGTCAGCGCCTGCGGCGACCAGCCGCCGCCGGTCCTCTTCCGACTGGGCCAGAATCGCGGTGAACTTGCGCAACACCGGCCCGAACCAGAAACGCAGGCGTCGGTATCCCGGTGCCGAACGATCCGATACGCGCGCGTTGACCAGATAAAGCGGCACGCCGCAACCGTGGCAGGCACGGATCAGGTTGGGCCAAATCTCCGATTCCGTCAGGATCAGGGCCGCAGGCCGTATCCGACTCATCGCCCGCCGGACGCACACGGGAAAATCCAGCGGGTTGTAGATCAGCACATCCGACGTGCCGAGTTGTTTCTCCGCCTCACGCCATCCGGTGGAACTGGTGGTGCTGAACACGAAGCGCAGCGAAGGGATCCGCTCCCGCAGCGCCCGCATCACTTGCCCGGCCACATACACCTCACCCACGCTCACGGCATGGATCCACACCGCCCCGCGCATGTCGCGGAGTTGCCGCGCGATGCCGTCAGGATAACATCCGAACCGGTCGCCCATACGCTCGCGGTACCCGCCGCGCCGCTTCATCCGGAAGAGGAAGACCGGCATCATCGCCGTATACACGAAAGCAAACAACAGGTTGTAAACTATCCACCTCATGGACCGGTCCCATCCCTCCGCCGTACCGTGCGCGGCATACCGCACCCGACCCGTTTTGAAAGGTATAAGTGTAGGTGCGCAGTGTTCAGCCTGTCAAGACGCGGAACGCGGTCATCCGAAATTCCGACGCCAAAGGTCAGGGGGACGGCGGGCCGTTCGAGAGGGGGGCGCCCTGACCAACGGGTTCGCGCACACGAAACGAGAGCAGCGGGGAAGAAACCACCAGCCCGTCGTCGCGGATCGCCACGGCGCGCAACGTGTAGTCGCCCCCGCCAAGACGGGACTGGGGCGGGGCCTGCTCCACCGACACCGCGCAGACCGGTGTGGACGAATTCCCCAGCAGTTTAGGTCCGAGATAGATCGCCACAGACCTCACCCTGTCGGACCGTTCCGCTTCGGCACGGGCCGCCACAAAAGCCGGTCCGTCCAGAACACTGTCCGCCGCAGGCGCGGTGACGCGGATCTGCGGCACGGGATCACTGCCGCTTGAAACGCGGAAAGTGTGGAGGAAGGTGCGGTTATTGAACCGTTCGTCCGCGGAAAGGGTGCGTACCGTGACCTGCGCGAACCCGTTTTGGTAATCCGCGGCCGAGGGCATGATCCGAACCGGCATGCCCGAGAAATAATCGGGACTGAAAAAGATCTCCGCCGTAACCTGGCCGTGCTGCTCCACACGGACGCGCACCAGATCACAAGGCCGTTGCTCAGGCCGCAACACCGCATCGAATCCGGTCTGGGGCGAAAGGTGATCGCGATCAAACACGACACTCCCCTCCTCCGACGCATCGTAATTCAACAGAAAGGGCCGCAGATCGTTCGCGCCGTCGATCGCCCGGTCTTCGGATTGCGCACTGGCCATGAAATGAAAGAACTGCGTGGGACGGTCGGTCGCAGGCGCGACCCGTACGGTCTGCTCGATGTCGTAGTTTTCCGGGGTGAACACCAAAGTTTCACGCGACAACTGGGCGACGCCGGGAATGTCGGTGGCGCAAAAGACACGGACCTCGCTCGAAGGGCGGTTGAGCAATCGGACCCCTGCGAAACCGGGGTTCTGGCGGTCGATCCGGTAGGTCTCGCTGCGCAAAAGCAGGGTGTTCACGGGTTGAGACAGGTTTGCCAACTGCACGACCGTCTCGTACCCGATACGGGCGCACACCTCGTGATAGCCGTGTGGATGGGCTCCGTTCCCCCCTCCTGGTTTGCGCTTGTCGGGGGGCGGCTGGCAGCGGTCGGTGACCACAGTGTAGAGCATGTTCGCGAGCATGTAGACGAGCCAGTCATTGGCGCTTCCCGGCACGACCTCCCGCACGAGTTCGGCATTCTCACGGCACACGCGCGCCCATGCGAGCGGATACGGGATAAAGGTCAGGCCGTTGGCCTTGGCGTGATCATACCCCTCCAACAGGTTCGCCTCCAAGGTCCGGAGCGTGTCACGCCCGTCCACCCCATCGCCCTGCGGCGTGCGGGAGTAGACCGCCGCGCAGGGCTGGGGCCCGTTGGTGGCAACACCCATGCCCAACGAGGTGTACCGCGCGGGATCCAGATACAGATCCATCTGCTGCCGGTCGCCGTAAACGAGATCGAACGCCGCGGCATACCGGTCGAATCCGGAACGGTACCAGTCGGAAGGCGACCGCCAGAACCCGTCCTGAAACGCGGCATCCAAAATGTATTGCAGATTCTGGCGGACCGGATCATCCTCGGCCGTGTTGGGCACATACACCTTGAGACGTCGGGTGATGCGCGGATCGATCCGCACCACCCCGCGGAACGGGCCTTTGTAGTGAGCGCGGACCCGTTCATTGGCAACCGCCTCTGTCGCGGACTGCACCAGCGCGGACGTGATTTTTTTGGTTGTCCAACCGGTCTCCCATGCGGCTTTGGGCACACGATCGCCACTCAGGTGCGTATAGACGGTGGCGGCGGCAAGAAAGGTCGCGGCCCGTACCCGGACCGAAGAGTTGCCGGACATGCGGTTGCGCCGCAACGTCTCGTACCAGGCGTATGCCGCCGGAATCACCTCCACGCCGCAGCCGTCGCCCACACGATAGGTCAACTCGGCCACCGCGTCCAGGCGCTTGTCCCGAAACGAGGTGGCCGGTTTGGCGAGCAGCACCAACGCCGGCCGGATCCGCGCACCCCCTGCCGCCTGCGACAAAGAGCGCACCCCCTCGAAAAAAAATTCGGGGTATCCCAGCACCACCGACTCGTCCTCTGCCAGCAACAGCAAATCGTATTGTCCGGTCAACAGACGCTTGCGCTCGCTTTGGCGGTCGGGGTGGTACCACCATCCCATCAATGTGCGGCACCCGTCACCGACGGGCTCGAGGGTCACACGCGCAGGCACACTGGCATCCGCCGCCCGGATCATGCTTTCGAGGTCGGCGACGAACGCATCCATACCCATTCCGCCTGCCTGTCGCGGGGCCGACAGCACCGCCACCCGCACCACTCCGTCCCGGTTGAGATCCAGCGAGGCCGCCGACACGGCACCGGCGGCCCCCAGCAGTCCCGCTGCGGCCAGCGCGCGCCATCCCGTTCTCTGCGTCCTTCGCGTCATCGCGCTCCCGCCACCCGTTGCCTCGCCGCAGGCCGAGAAACGGCGCGGCGCGCCATAATCCGCAACAGCACGGTTTCGATCAGGAAACGTTCAGGCAGACCCGTGGAGACGAGCTTTTCGCGCAGATCCAACAGCCGGAACCGGGCGCCCCGCAATTCCTGTAGCGAATACGCCAACACCTGCGGCATCCGCTTTTTCAACATCCACGCGCTCATCGTCTTGTCGTTCACCGGCAGGGCGGCGAGTTGTTCGACCGCCTCGGGCGGCAAATCCCGCTGCCATCCCGAGGTGGTGAGCCACTTGCGGTCGTATGCCGCACGCAGAACCAACAATTCGCGGACCCGCTTCTCCAACATCACGGCGAGCATGATTCCGATCCCCTTCTGCCCGTCCATCCGCGACAGTGCCTTCAACATCTCCGCCGGCTTGCGCTCACCGAACGCATCGAGCAGATCCCACGCCTCAGCTTCGCGGCCGACCGAAGTGATCGTCCGTACATCCTCAATCGTCACCCGGCCGGACGCACCGATATAAAGACGCAGTTTCTCGACCTCCTGCACCAGCAGCCGCGTCTCCCAGCCTACCCGGTTCAGAAATTCGCGGTACGCTTCTTCGTCCAAGGTCAACCCGGCCTTTTTAAGTAGCCCGTCCAGACGTTGCGAAGCCCGCTTCTCCAACTCCCAGGACTTGAGGTTTCCTCCGAAATCTTCCACCTCGCCCTGCTTCTGGCAGAGCTTGAAAAATTTCGAGGACCGCAAAATCCGGGCTGCGGTGATCACCAGCACCTGCCCCTCTTCCAACCCGCCCTTCAGCCAGATTGTCAGACGCTCAACCGCTTCCTTGGCAGCCAAACTCTCCGCAACCCGTCCGCCGCCAGTCAGAAATGTAGCGTTGCGTAGCCACGTTACCTTGACCGCGCCGAAGAAACCCGGGGTCTGCACCGATTCCATGCACGCTTCCGCCGCCTTGCGGGCCTCGTCCCCGGTGTCGCGGCGCCCGTCGATAATCTCCAGCCCGAGCGCACGGTCCGCCTCCGGCAGAAACCGCGCGATCCGCTCCCGGGCGGCCGCTTCGACGAGATAATCGTCATCCCCGCAGATCAGACACAAAAAACCATTCATGTCGTGAGTATAGCGGAACCCCGGTGCAATGGCGAGAAGGACCGCCCCGTATCAACTTTACATGCGTGTGTAACGGGGGCCGTCACCGCCCTGCGGAAAGTCCCACACGATGTTCTGGAACGGATCCTTGATCTGGCAGGTCTTACAGTGCAGGCAGTTGGAGAAGTCCACATGGATGTGGCCGTCCTCCAAGCGGTACACCTCAGCCGGGCAGAAGCGCTGGCAGGGCGCGCCGTAGAGCTTGATGCACTCCTCGCACTTCGCGCGGTCCAGAATCTTCAGGTGGCACGGCTGATCCTCGTCGTGGATCGTGCCGGACATGAAGACGTCGGTCAGGCGGTCGGGCGAGACCGGACTGGTCTCCATGCTCTCCGGCTCCGGCATGCGCCCGCCCTTGAGCGGCAGCATCTCCTCGTGGTCGGGTGCCATCGGCACCATCCAGAAGGGGAACTTGCCGAAGGTCGCCCAGGCGCAACCCGCGCTCATCACGCCAAGCAACAGGTTGGTCGAGAAAGGCGCGCGCACGTTCTTGACGCGCTCGAGCTGCTTCCAGCCTTCGGTCTGCTTGAGCCGCTCGCCGTAGGGCTTGAGCGCCTCGAACGAAAAGTCATTCTTGTTCCAGCACTCGGCCAGCGTCTCGGCCGCCGCGCGACCGGACTGCGCCGCGATGTGAATACCCTTAATGCGCAACGTATCCACCAGACCCGCGCCGTCACCCACGATCAACGCGCCGTCGGCGACCACCTGTGGTACTGAGTAGACACCGCCCTCGGGGATTACTTTAGCGCCGTAGGCCACGGCCTTGCCGCCTTTGATATGCTCGGCCACCACCGGATGCGCCTTGAACTTGCGGAAGAGCATGTGCAGGTCGACCTCGGGATGGGCATAGTCCAGCGCGTAGGCGTAGCAGACCAGCACCTGCGTAGGCGACATATGATAAATGAACCCGCCGCCGTAAGTGCTCCAGTCGGCCGGATAGCCGAAGGTGTGGGCAATCTCGCCGTTCCGCGCCTCGTTGGCCGGTATCTCGATCACCTCTTTGATCCCCACGGCGTAGGATTGGCCGCGCCGCCCTTGCAAGCCCTTGCGCGCGATCAGCCTGTCGGTCAGAATGCCGCAGGCACCCTCGCCCAGCACCACAACCTTGGCATGGACTTCCTCGCCCGGCGTGTAGTTGCTCTTCGGCTTGCCCTCGCGGTCCAGACCCTTGTCACCGATCTTGACACCGATCACGCGGCCTTTGTTGTCCTCGATCAGCTCGGTCGCAGCAAACCCGGTATAGACCTCCGCGCCCTCTTTCTCGCAGAGCTGCGCCAGATACTGCGTGAGTTTGGTCAGCGAGCCGACCGGATAGCCGTGCGCCTGCATCATCGGCGGAACCCACGGGATCTTCATCGCGCTCGTCGCGTTGAACAGCATGTGGAACGCTTCGGTGGTAACGCGCGCCTCGACCGGTATCTTGTCGGCCTCTTCCTTGGTCAGCAGCCCCTCGAACCCGCTCATGTCGATCACCGCGCCGGACAGCACGTGGCTGCCCACATTGCGGCCTTTGTCAATGATCGTCACGCGCGGCAAAGAACCTTTCGCCTGCGCCTTGAGCTTGCGCAGCAACGCCAGCGCCGTCGCCAGCGAGGCGACGCCGGCCCCCACGCAGAGGATGTCGGTGTGAATCGGCTGTTTCATCGTGTTCGCCATAATGCCCTCTCCCCAAAAAAATTCCGTTTTCCTGACTTACTTCGCGCCGTTGTGTTTTGCCTCGATTGCTTCGATCAGCATCGGCAGGATTTCAAACAGGTCGCCCACGATCCCGAGATCCGCCACGTTGAAAATCGCGGCGTGGGGATCGGTGTTAATCGCAATAATCGTATCGGCACCGCGCATGCCCTCCAGATGCTGGATCGCGCCGGAGATGCCGAAAGCCAGATAGAGCTTCGGGCACACGGTCTTGCCGGTCTGCCCCACCTGATGCGCAGCCGAGATCCAGCCGGCATCCACACAGGCGCGCGACACGCCCACGACCCCGCCGAGCAGGTCGGCCAGGCGTTTGAGCTGCTCCAGATTCTCGGCCTTTTTCAAGCCGCGCCCGCCGGCCACGATGATCTCGGCCTCGGCGATGTTCACGCTCGATGTGCTACGCTCGGTCTTGACGATGCGCGTGCTGCCAGCCACTAGTTTGAGTGCCTCGACCAACGTTTCACCCTTACGCTTGGGATCAGGCGGCGCCATCTTGAAAACCTTCGGGCGGACTGTCGCCATTTGAGGCCGGTGGTTGGGCGTCATGATCGTGGCCATGATATTGCCGCCGAACGCCGGACGGGTCTGGTGCAGCAGATAGCTCTCTTTGTCGATCGACAGAGCCGTGCAGTCAGCCGTCAGGCCGGTACGCGCGCGCACTGCCACCTTGGCGAAGAAGGCGCGCCCCACCGCCGTGGCACCCGCGAGGATCACCTCGGGCTTGTATTTCGCAATCAGCTGGTTGAGCGCGTCGGTATAGACATCCGCCTCGTACACGGCCAGCTCGGGCTGATCGACGATATAGACCTTGTCGGCGCCGGCCGCGATCAGGTGCGACGCGGAGTCCTGAACGTTGTGGCCCAGCACCACGGCCGCCAATTCGCAGCCGCGGTCTTTGGCCAGACGGCGGCCTGTGGCCAGCAGTTCGTACGCCACCTCCTGCACCTTGCCTTGATGCTGCTCGGCAAAGACCCAAATGCCCTTGAAAGCACTGAGGTCAGCCTTGGGGGCCTCATCCGCCGTCGAGGTAATCGCCTTGAACGGACAGGCTTTGATACAGGCGTTACAGGCGCGGCACTCGTCCGGCTTGACCACCGCCAGCTTGCCCTCCATGTAAAGCGCGTCAAACGGGCACGCGGTGATGCACTTCTTGCAGCCGCGGCACATCTCGGGATCAATGAAAATCGGTGCGTCTGCCATCATTATGCCACTCCCTTTTCCTGCAACAGTTTCACGATCGCGTCAACCGCCGCCGAAGGCTGCTCGCGTCCATCCATACGCGTCCCGCCGGTTTTAACCGGCGGCGCGAAGATCTTGACCACCTTGGTGGGCGACCCATCCAATCCGCACATGGTGAGATCCGCATCCACATCTTTCGCCCCCCAACGCGGAATGTCGGCTTTCTTGGCCTGCATCCAGCCGCTGAGCGTGGCGAAGCGCGGCGTCGAGGCTTCCTTGACGACGGTCATCACAACGGGCAGCTTCCCTTCGATCACGTCCACGCCCTCGTCCATCATGGTCTCGACGGTATAGGTGTCGCCCTCGACCTTGATCGACTTGGCATACGTGACGAGCGGATAATTCAGAAACTCCGAGACGCCCGGCCCCACCTGCGCGGTGTCGCCGTCGATCGCCTGCTTGCCGAAGAGCACCAGATCGGGCCGCGCATTGATCTTCTTGATCGCTTGCGAGATCGCATACGAGGTGGCCAGCGTGTCCGCGCCGGCAAAGGCGCGGTCGGTCAGCAGCACCACGTCGTCAGCACCGCGGGCCATGGCCTCGCGCAGCACGACCTCCGCCTGCGGCGGTCCCATTGAGATGACCGTAACGCGCGCGCCGTGGGCATCCTTCAACTTGAGCGCCTCTTCCAAAGCGAATTCATCGAAGGGGTTGACGATGCTCTCCACCCCTTCACGCATTAACGTGTTGGTCTCCGGATTGATACGGACGTTCGTCGTATCCGGAACCTGTTTGACACAAACAACAATGTGCATGGTTATCCCCCGTGCTAGGTCTGATTGCGGGTCTTCCACCCATTTCAGCATGACATTAAATCAAAAAACGAAACCGGCGTCATGTCCACCATTTGGTCTTGACCCAAAACGAACGCGCGGACAAAGAGGGCGGCGTGGTCCTGTCACTACCCCAGCGCATCAAGCAACTCCTCCATCCGGTCCAGCGCAAGATCAAACGTTTCCTCCCGGGCCTCACCGAATCCGAAGCGACAGAAGGCGCGGCGGATCCCTGCGTTGCGGCCTGCGGCGAGATCGGTGAAATGATCGCCGACCATCCAATCCGTGGGCTGTAACGCGGATCCCATCCGTGCGGCGGCCAGCCGGAGCGGCGCGGGATCGGGTTTGAGGTGCGGACAATCACCGCCGCCCACCACCGCGCTAAAGGCTTCGGCCACACCCAAACCCTCCAGAATCGGGCGGATGAACGGGGCCGGCTTGTTGGTGACTACCCCGAGCCGCCAACCCCGTTCGCACAGGGTTCGCACCGTTTCAGCCACACCGGGATACAAGCAAGTCTGGTCCAGCAGGTGCGCCCCGTAATGCTCGCGCTGCCGCGCCACCATCTCCTCCCAGTGTTCCGGGTACTCGGGTATCGCCTGTTCGATGAGCCGACGCACCCCTTCGCCAACAGCAGCGAGGATCGTTTCCATGGATCGGGGTTCGAGGCCGAAATCGCGACGCGTCAGGTTGACCGCCGTGGCCAGATCCGCCCGCGAATCGATCAAGGTCCCGTCCAAATCAAACAGTACTGTCCTCACTCGCCCTTCCCTCCACATCCTCGGTCCGCCCCGACTCATACACGGATAAAAACCTTCTTCCGGTACAGCACGACCAGCATCGCAAACAAAATCGCGGCGTTGGAAACCCCCAGCAGGAACTCATAGCCGGGCTTTTCGAGGAACCGCGCGAAACCGAAAAACAGGGACTCTGAAACCGAACGGAACGAGATGACGTGCGAGACCACGTAAGCAAAGATTGAGTTCATGCCGTAGATTTTGAACCAGTGAAGCCACTTTCCTTTGCCTTTGACGTCGATGTACCAATAGGTGAGGGCCATCAGCACGGCGCAAATCCCGCCAGAATACAGCACCATCGAGGCCGACCAAATCGGCTTGATGATCGGCGTCTGCAACGAAAGCAGAAGGCCGGCGACAATGAACGCGCAACCGAAAAGGAAGAGGCGCAAAGCCTTTTTGGCGCACGCCTCGCCCTTTAACATCAAGCCCGAAAACGCTCCGGCGAGCGTGGTCAGCGCGAAACCGATCGAACTCCAAATCCACGTGTAGTGATACTTAGGGGAAAAGCTCCACACGCCGTCCTTCCACGTCACGCCGTCACGCCAACGCCCCAAGACCGCGCGGTCGATGGCTTCGGCAAAATTCCCCGTGGGGGTGAAATCACCAAAAAACGTAAAGCCTGCCCAATACACCACGAACAACAGCACAGCAACGAAAACGCGCCAGCGGTTGTTCTTGATGTTGATGAAAATGAGCGCGGTCACAAGATAGCCCGCCGCGATCGCCTGAAGCGTGTTGGAGTAAAGAGAGATTTTTTTCGGGTCGAGCGACAACAGCCGTCCCTGAACCACCATGCCGAGAATCCACAGCAAAACGATCCGTTTCAAGATGCGGAGATACGTCTTGGCAGAGGTTTTATATTTCGCGAGCGAAAACGGCAGGGCGATGCCCGCCATGAAAAGAAACAGCGGCATCACGAGATCCCACGCGACAAACCCCTCCCACGGCACATGCGCGAGTTGACGGCGCATGGCGTCAGCGATTTCGCCTTTGCCGAAAGCGCCGAGGTTCGTGAGCCCGCGCAGGATGAAACAGCCTCCCGCGAGCATGAAGATATCGATACCACGCAAAATATCGAGCGAGAGAAGGCGACTAGGTTTGTCTGACGAGGTTTGCATGATTTTTTTCCTTTGTCGGCACCTACGATCTAACGTGGGCCACTTTTTGTGACCACACAGTGGTCACAAAGATGAGGTTAAAACCCTGCACCATGCAGCCGCGCCCCGCCCGTTTTTACACCCATTATTGCGACCACTGGGTGGTCGCAATAATAAGGACCCGAAGACCCGAAAGACCCGACATGTGATTGATAGTAACGGGGGAGGGGGCGGAAAACAAGCTTGCGTTGCACGTACCCGCGCACAATGCCTCCTCTTCCCGTGTTCCGTGAACGTAAACCGCTGCGCTGTGAATGGACACGGCACCCGGGCTCGCGGAGCGCCGGAAGGGACGAGCGTCGCTCGTCCGGGCGGCGTTTCACGCCGCTTCTGAACGCCGAAGTGAGAAAACTCCTAAATCCCAAATCCGCCGCGCACAGCGCGGAGGGTTTGGGCTTGCCGCCCACCCCCGCAAACCGTATAGTATGAAGCTACTTTTTTTGCAGGATCGGCGTGTCTGTGCGTGCGGACCAGTCCGACCGGCTTACAATGTGCATCGGGAGTCATCCATGATCGTCACCACAAAAGAACTTTTTCAGCAGGCCTACGGCAAGTATGCGATCGGCGCGTACAACATTAACAACCTCGAACAGACCATGGGGCTGTTCAAAGGCAACGTGGAGAGCAAGGCCCCTTTCATCGTGCAACTTTCCAAAGGTGCGCGGTCATACACGCACAAATTGATGCTTGAGGCGCTGATGACCACGGCCGACAAGATCTTCCCCGACGCCGTTTTCGCGGTGCATCTGGACCACGGCGACGAGGAGACCTGCATGGACTGCATCGCTTCCGGCGTTTACAGCTCGGTGATGATCGATGCCTCGCACCACCCGCTCGAG
>Ga0208694_1002226_pt1 | contig 21049 bp, 19 predicted proteins | sample AD_UKC078_MetaG_FD_184442 | JGI IMG/M metagenome (GOLD analysis project Ga0208694, IMG submission 184442) | Active sludge microbial communities of municipal wastewater-treating anaerobic digesters from USA - AD_UKC078_MetaG (SPAdes) (version 2) | ecosystem: Engineered > Bioreactor > Anaerobic >...
TATTTGTAAGTTTTTATGTGTGGACATACTATCTCTGAGGTAAAATTTTTCTGCAAAATTCTACCTTGAAATTATATTGAATTTTTAAATATTTTAAATTTAATTTTATCAATATAATTTAATTTATTTTTTCACGTAGATATGATCGCGTTAATGTTCGCGTTTCTATTTTTTCGTTTATATTTTTCTACGTAGATATGTTCGCGTTGGATCGTATGTTTACGATCAGCAACTATGTTGCGATACCATTCCTGACGTTTGTCTTCAGGAATTTCTAAATAAAATGGAAGTAAGTCAGTAACTTCATCTTGTATGCCATATGCATACACATTGTAGCTACCGTATTTCCAATCTTTAGGATCTTCCACACCGCCTGCACGCCACATGTTTAAATCTATGTATACCATAGTATTGAATAGATGTTCATCAGTTTCTATGATTTCTGAGAAAAATCTTCCACCCCAGAAATATCCAGAACGACCAATTATTTTATTGTATCGTCTACCAGACTGACTATTAACATATTGCATGAAGCGAGAAATATTGTCCAAATTAGTTGTTACGACTAAATGAACATGATTTGTCATAAGTGTATAATTATTCACTTCGACATCATATTTCTCTTTAGCACGTTCAAGAACCATTAGATACATTGGTTCAAACGTTTTAGGATCAATCAATTGTTCCTTATTATTGCAACGTACAGTAATATGATACGTTGCCCCTTCTCGGGTGATACGTACGCGTGTTGCCATGGTACGCTCCTTTATAAAATTATTTTCTTTGTTATTGAAAAGAGACTACACAGTGTAGTCTCTTTTTTTATTATAAACATGCATTTGACAACATATTGTTAAATGCATGTTAACTTTCTATTTTTATTCTACATGCCTTTGTGACATGTATTTTAATTGCTTGTCTAATCATCTAATTTAATTATAAACATGGATTGGACAGGTCTTTTTTTGTGCGTGTTTAATCATCTAATTTAGCACGTTCAAGAACCATTAGATACCTTGGTTCAAACGTTTTAGAATTAATCAATTGTTCCTTATTATTGCAACGTACAGTAATATGATACGTTGCCCCTTCTCGGGTGATACGTACGCGTGTTGCCATGGTACGCTCCTTTATAAAATTATTTTCTTTGTTATTGAAAAGAGACTACACAGTGTAGTCTCTTTTTTTATTATAAACATGCATTTGACAACATATTGTTAAATGCATGTTAACTTTCTATTTTTATTCTACATGCCTTTGTGACATGTATTTTAATTGCTTGTCTAATCATCTAATTTAATTATAAACATGGATTGGACAGGTCTTTTTTTGTGCGTGTTTAATCATCTAATTTAATTATAAACATGGATTGGACAGGTCTTTTCAATGCTTGTTTAATCCTTTAATTTAATTATAAACATGGATTGGACAGGTCTTTTCAATGCTTATTTAATCCTTTAATTTAATTATAAACATGGATTGGACAACGCTTTTTTGAAAACTTTAAACATGGATTGGACAACGCTTTTTTGAAAACTTGCTCTGGGGAGAATTTGCTCTGGGGAGGTGTCAGTTGCTCTGGGGAGTCAATGTTGCTCTGAGGAGTCAATGTTGCTCTGGGGAGGAATGTTGCTCTGGGGAGGCAAAATTTGCTCTGGGGCGGGAATTTGGCGGGAAGTTGCTCAGGGGAGAATTTGCTCAGGGGAGAGAATTTGCTCAGGGGCGGGAATTTGCTTTGAGGAGGAAAGTTGCTCTGGGGAGAAAAGTTACTCTGGGGCGGGAATTTGCTCTGGGCGGGAATTTGCTCTGAGGAGGAAAGTTGCTCGGGGGAGGGAAGTTGCTCTGAGGAGTGAGTTTGCTCTGGGGCGGCAATGTTGCTCTGGGGAGAAAAGTTACTCTGGGGCGGGAATTTGCTCTGGGCGGGAATTTGCTCTGAGGAGGAAAGTTGCTCGGGGGAGGGAAGTTGCTCTGGGGAGTCAATGTTGCTCTGGGGAGAAGTTGCTCTGGGGAGGAAAGTTGCTCTGGGGCGGGAATTTGGCGGGAAGTTGCTCAGGGGAGAGAAGTTGCTCTGGGGAGGCAAAAGTTGCTCTGGGGAGAGAAGTTGCTCTGGAGAGTTGCTCTGGGGCGGGAATTTGCTCTGGGGCGGGAATTTGCTCTGAGGAGGAAAGTTGCTCTAGGGAGAGAAGTTGCACTGGGGAGAGAAGTTACTAAGTTACTAAGTTACTATAAGTTACTCAAGTTACTAAGTTACTATAATAGGAAATAAAAAAAATAATGGTTGTTGTTCAGCCATTATTTTTTTTATTGAAGTGGTTGTATGTGTATTTTTTTATATATGTGTGTATTTTTTGTATTTTTTGAATGTTTATATGTGGCGGAATTTTCCATCGCCTTCGTTGATGAGTTTGCTAAATCCATGTTTTTTTAGGTTATCGTCGCCGAGCATGTATTTTTTTCCGATGCTGATGCCAGCGACTTGAATTACGCGATGAATGGGAGTATTGCAATCAGGACAATTTGTTAGTGCATTGTCTTGGAATCTTTGCATGATTTCAAAGGAGGGTTGGCATTTTTTACAACCTTTTTCAATGTCTTTTGCCTGGTATACATATATAGGCATAATTTCTCCTTTATTTTAAAAATCTTCTGCTACAGATTGTTCTAGAACCAGTTTACAAGAATTTTACTAGCATGGAGTATCATATAGTATGTATTCTGTTTCGAATTTTCTAGTATCTATATATCTTGTTTTTTTGAATTCCTTTATTTTAAAGGTTTTCTGCATCAGATTGTTCTGGAACACGGTTTACAAGAACTTTGCTAGCACGGAGTAGACGATCGTATAGCATGTATCCTGTTTCAAATTCTTCTAGTATCAGCATATCTTGTTTTTCTGGATTCATTACCATAGAGACTGCTTCGTGGATTTTAGGGTCAAATCGTTGATTTTCTGTTTGAATTTGTTGAACTCCATCGTCTTTCATGATTTTGAGTAGTTCTTTTTGCACTAATATTATGCCTTCCGCGATTCCTTTTGTATTGTTTGTTTCGTTTGCTGAATCTACAGCTTTGGTAAGTAGATCTACAATGCTTAGGAGTTTGCCTAAAAGTGTTTGGCTTGCATATTTCATGTATATTTCTTTTTCGCGTTCCATTCGTTTTTGGTAGTTATCAAACTCTGCTTGGAGGCGTTGGAGTGCATCTAGGTAGTAAGCGGCTTGTTGAGATTGTAGAACGACTTGAACTTTTTCTTCATCACTCATATTTTTAAATTCTTTGAGAATGTTTTTTTTGAGTTCTTTTTCGTTTATTTTTTTTTCTTTATCTTTTATATGATCTTTTTTTGTTTCTTCTTTGTCTTCTTTGAGTTCTTTTTTTGTTTCTTCTTTGTCTTCTTTGAGTTCTTTTTTTATTTCTTCTTTATACTCTTTTTTTGTTTCTTCTTTGTCTTCTTTGAGTTCTTTTTTTATTTCTTCTTTATGCTCTTTCTTTTTCTCTTCTTTGTTGATTTCTATTATTCTTCCTTCTGTATTTGAATTCATGTTGAATACTCCAGATATTGTTGATTTTTAATATATTTTTAGATCGATCATGAAATTTTTTATTTTTGCTGTCTTGTCTATAAATACTTATTATAATGAAATTATTACAAGTATAATTAATTATCAATTACTAATAATTATAATTAGTAATTGATAATTTCAATTACTAATTATTATGATTTAATTATGATTAATAATTATTAATTTCAATTACTAATAATTAATAATTATTAATTTCAATTACTAATAATTAATAATTATTAATTTCAATTACTAATAATTAATAATTAATAATTAAAATTACTAATAATTATTATTTTTTCTTTTTATCAGTTTCTTTTTTTACTGTTTCCCAGAAATTTTTATGCATGGGTGTCATGCTGTCTTTTTCTAGTTGAGCGAAGTTTTCTAGAAGTTTTCGTTGCTCTTTTGTGATGTCTTTTGGAATTTCAACGAGAATTTGGACAAGTTGGTCACCTTTCCCTCTTCCTCGTACATTAGGAAATCCTTTTCCACTAAGTTTTAAAACAGCTGAATTTTGTGTGCCTGCGGGAATGGTGAGAATGTCGGTTCCGTAGATGGTAGGAATTTCGATTTTTGCACCTAAAATGGCTTGTGTGATAGTAATTGGTAAGCCGAGTATCACATCATCGTCTCGGCGGATAAAGTATGGATGTTGTTTAATGTTGACTTCGCAATATAAATCACCTCGAGGAACGTCTTTTTGTAGTGATTCGCCTTCACCAGGGATTCTTACTTGCATTCTATCATCAATGCCTGATGGTATTTTGACATGAATTTCGATTTCTTTGTATTCGAAACCTTGGCTAGCACATGTTTTACATGGTTTTTCTATGCTATAGCCTTTTCCACGGCAACTAGGGCATGTTTGTTGTAAGCTGAAAAAACCTTGTTGTTGCCAGATAGCTCCTTGGCCTTTGCATTTTGTGCATTGTTTTCTAGATGTGCCAGCGTCACAACCAGAGCCATTACAGGAACTACAGACTTCTCTACGTTTGACTTTAATGTCTTTTTCTATGTTGCGTGCTGGTTCGTCAAATTCTAATTCTATGTTGTAGCGAATATCTGCACCACGTCGAGGTCGTGTTTGTCCTCTTCCACCAAAACTGCCGAAGAGTTCAGAGAAAATGTCACCACCTCCACCGAATAAATCACTAAAATGGGAGAAGATGTCGTTCATGTTCATTCCTTGGAAATTAATTCCTCGAACTCCATCGTGACCATATCGGTCGTATCGTGCTCGTTTGTCTGAATCAGATAGGACTTCATAGGCTTCAGATGCTTCTTTAAATTTGCATTCTGCTTCTTTGTCTCCTGCGTTTTTATCTGGATGGTATTTTAGAGCTAATTTTCTATAGGCTGATTTAATTTGATCGCTTGAAGCGTTTCTTTCTAATCCTAGGATTTCGTAGTAATCTCGCTTTTCAGACATGGTTACCTTCTTTTGTTTTGCTTGATCCTTCCTTGGATGGCAAAAAAAATTCCTTCAAAGGATCAAATGTTTGTAAATAGACTCAGACTTGCTTAGCAAGCCTGAGTCTAGAAATTAGATGACACTGCCTAAAATTTGGCTTTTTTTGTCCTTGAGGTCAGTGATAAGTGTTTCTGTAGTTAGGAGTAGACCTGCGACGCTTGCTGCATTTTGAATAGCTATGCGAAGTACTTTTGCAGGATCCACAATGCCTTCTTTTATCATGTCAACGTATTGGCATGTGTTGGCATTAAAACCAAAATTAATGTTGTCATTGGCTAATATTTCGGAAACAACAACTGATCCATCTTCACCAGCATTTTGGGAAATTTGTCGTGTAGGATAGGATAGAACTTGTTGAATGATTTGTGCACCAAATGCTTCATCGCCTTCTAGCTTGAGTTCACTGACTGCTTTGATGCAACGTAAGAAGGTTACACCACCTCCTGGAAGAATGCCTTCTTCAATTGCTGCACGTGTTGCATGAAGTGCGTCTTCAACTCTAGTTTTCTTTTCTTTCATTTCAATTTCTGTTGATGCACCAACTTCTATAACTGCTACACCACCAACGAGTTTTGCAAGTCTTTCTTGTAGTTTTTCTTTATCGTAGGTGGAGGTTGTTGTTTCTATTTGGTTTCTGATTTGTTGAATTCGTGCTTGCAATTTTTCAGGATTGCCTGCACCTTCAATAATAGTTGTATTATCTTTTGTGATAATTACTTTTTTGGCTTGTCCTAAGTCAGAAAGTTCGACTTGTTCAAGTTTGATGCCGAGTTCTTCAGATATAACGCGACCACCTGTTAAGATTGCCATATCTTCTAAGATGGCTTTTCTTCTATCGCCAAATCCAGGGGCTTTGACTACACATGTATGGAGTATACCACGGATTTTGTTGATGAGTAATGCTGCAAGAGCATCTCCTTCAACGTCTTCTGCGATGATTACTAATGGTTTCCCAGCACGTGCAATTTTTTCTAATAAGGGAACTAGATCACGAATACTGGAAATTTTCTTTTCAAAAAATAATATGTAGGGATCTTCAAAATGAACGAGCATTTCATCTTGATTATTGATAAAATAAGGAGAAACAAATCCTTTATCAATTTGTAGACCTTCTGCATATCGTAGTTTTGTTTCAATACTTTTTGCTTCTTCTACTGTAATGACGCCATCATTACCTACTTTTTCTACTGCATCTGCTAAAAGTTGGCCAATGACTTTGTCGTTATTGGCAGAAATGGTTCCCACTTGGACAATTTCATCTTTATTGTTGACTGGTCGGGCATATTCTTTAATTTTTTGAACTACAACATCTACTGCTTTGTCGATGCCAATTTTTAGAGACATAGTATTGACGCCACTGCTGACGAATTTTAATCCTTCTTTATAAATGGCTTCTGTGAGTAAAGTTGCAGTTGTTGTTCCATCGCCTACGATGTCTGATGTTTTAGAAGCTACTTCGTTGATAAGGCGAGCAGCCATGTTTTCAAATGGATCAGGCAATTCGATTTCTTTAGAAACACTAACACCATCTTTTGTGATGAGAGGATTTCCCATGCTTTTTTGAATAACAACATTATGACCTGCTGGTCCTAATGTTACTTTGACTGTTTTGGCAAGTTTTTCTATGCCACTTTCAAGTTTTTTTCTTGCTTCCTCGTGGAAGAACATTTGTTTTGCACTCATTCTATGCCCCCTGAGGTTTAGTTTTCAAATTTTGCTAAAACTTCGCTTTCGCGTAAGATTTTGTATTCTTTGCCGTCGATTTTGACTTCTGTACCTGCGTATTTTCCAAAAATAATTTTATCTTTTTCTTTGAGAATCATGGCAACTCGTTCGCCGTTTTCTAAAAGTTTGCCAGGTCCAACTGCTAGAATGGTGCCTCTTTGTGGTTTTTCTTTTGCTGTTTCTGGGAGAACGATTCCGCCCGCTGTTTTTGCTTCTGCTGCTTCAATTTCTACGATCAAACGATCATCTAATGGTTGTAGTGTCATGTTGACAACTCCTATTTATTATATTATTGTTTTTTATTTTTGTATTTAGAGTTTGTTATTACATATCGTAATCCATATCTTCATCGGATACGTCTTTATCTTCTTTAGCTGGTAGGTCTGCAATCATGCAGTCTGTAGTTAACAGTAGACCTGCAATGCTTGCGGCATGTTGCAATGCGGAACGTGTAACTTTAGTGGGATCAATGATTCCCATTTCAAACATATCGCCAAATACATTATTAGCAGCATCATATCCAAATGCATCTTTTCCTTCTGAAACTTTCTTTAGAATGACTGCACCTTCGCCACCACCATTGTCTACGATTTGTTTGAGAGGTGCTTGTAGAGCTGCTTTCATGATGGGAACTGCGAATTTTTCATCACCTTCGAGTTCTACTTTATCTATTACTTTGAGTGCACGAATATATGCTACGCCACCACCTGGGAGCATGCCTTCTTCAATAGCAGCACGTGTTGCTTGAAGTGCATCTTCAATGCGACTTTTAGCAGATTTCATTTCTACTTCTGTTGCTGCCCCTACTTTGATTTGAGCTACGCCACCTGCAAGTTTTGCAAGTCGTTCTTGTAATTTTTCTTTGTCGTAGCTGGAGTCTGTTTTGCTAATTTCGTGACGAATTTGATTGATTCTAGCTTGTATTTTTTTATGATTGCCAGCACCTTCAATGATAATAGTGTCAGAAGATGTGATTTTGATTTTTTTTGCACTACCGAGTTCTTCTATTTTGATTTTTTCTAAATCTTTTCCAAGATCTTTGTAGTAAACTGTTGCATTTGTTAAAATAGCTATGTCTTCTAACATGGCTTTACGTCTATCACCATATCCTGGGGCTTTGACTGCACAACAAGAAATAGTGCCACGAAGTTTATTTACAACGAGAGTTGCTAATGCTTCGCCATCTACGTCTTCGGAAATGATGAAAAGTGGTCTTTGAAGTTTGGAAATGTGCTCTAAAAGAGGGATAATTTTTTTCAAGGAAGAAATTTTTTCTTCATGAATTAAAATATAAGGATTTTCTAAAACAACTTCCATATCGTCAGTATTAGTTACAAAATGAGGAGAGAGGTAGCCACGGTCAAATTGCATACCTTCGACCACTTCAACCTCTGTTTCCATGCTTTTGCCTTCTTCTACTGTAATGACGCCATCTTTACCAACTTTTTTCATAGCTTGGGAAATCATATCACCAATAGTCTTATCATTATTGCCTGCAATCATAGCAACTTGTGCGATTTCTTTAAAGTCACCTTCTGGTACTTCTTTGGAAATTTTTGCAATTTCTTCTACAACATTTTCAGTGATTTTTTGAATGCCTCGGCTTAATGCCATAGGATCTACACCAGCTGTTGTGTATTTGCAACCTTCCAAATAAATGGCTTCTGCAAGAACTGTAGCAGTTGTGGTGCCATCTCCAGCAATGGTGGAAGTTTTAGTAGCAACTTCTTTTACCATTCTTGCACCCATGTTTTCGAATTTATCTAATAATTCTACTTGTTCTGCAACAGAAACTCCATCTTTTGTAATCTGAGGGGCACCCCAACCTTTATCGAGAATGACGTTTCTACCTCTAGGACCCAAGGTCACTTTTACAGCTTGAGCTAATTTTTGAACGCCTCTACGAATCGCTTCCCGAGCTTCCTGATCGAAAGCTAACTGTTTAGCCATAGAGCATCTCCTTTCCAATCATCAATATAAATATAAATAATCTATTTGCATTATAAAAAAAATATGATTTTTTATTTAATATTCAATAATCTATTGATACATGAGCTTTATATTCTATGATACTTTATTATATTTTATATAAAGTATCATTATTTATTTTATATAAAGTATCATTATTTAAAAAAAAATTTTAAAAAAATTAAATTTATGATGTTTTATTCCATATTCTAATAGTTTATTTCCATATGATCATTCTACATCATATAAAGTATCATTATTTTTTAAAAATTTCTAGCAAATTTTGTTCCAATTTTATAAAAAAAGCAAACTATATGTATAATAACAACTTATTACGAAGTAGAGTTTTATTTTTCTTTATATTATGTCATTGTGACAAGAAAAAAAAGTCATTTTGACTCAAATTTCAATTTGTAGGTTTTGAATAGTGTTAAAAAATAGTGAGGAAATTTTGACTTTTATTATTAAAAGGTTTTGTTGAGAAAGTTCTTTTTAAGAATATTGTTTTTCTATATCCTGAACGAGTCGTTTCCAAGAGTATTTTTCTGAGACAGAATTATGCCCTTGTTGTCCAAATTGTGTTCTTAATTCAGGTTGGTCAATGAGTTGTATTAATTTACTTACAAATGTTTCTATGGCATGGGGAGGAATTAAGAAACCAGTGACATTATCTTGAACTACATTGACAACGCCTCCTACATTTGTAGCAATAACAGGACGTTGGCAATAAAGGGCTTCAATGAGTGTAACAGGTGTCCCTTCATTCAATGAAGTTAAGGCTACAATGTCTAAATCTGCATAGATTTTGGCAGATTCTTGAATCCATCCTGCAAAATGTACATTATTTTCTAGGTGAAGATCTTGGACTTGTTGTTCTAGTGTTGCTCGTAATTCTCCGTCACCTATGAGTACAAAAGATATATTTTTACGTTTTTCCAATATTCTTTGTGCGACTTGAATAAAAAATGTGTGGTTTTTAATGCTTGTTAATCGTCCTACAATTCCAATTGTAATGTTGTTTTCTGGTATATTACATTGTTTTTTTAACCAGCCGATTTCTTGTTGCCAATGATCTAAATGACGGAAATCAAAACCAAGGGGAATTACACAAAATTTTTTTTCTGGAGCGATTTTGTAAACTTTGCAAATTTCATGGAGTTGTTGTTCAGAAATTACAATGATCTTATCAGTTAAAAGTGCTAAAAATCGTTCAATGTAAATAAAAATTTTACTTTTCCATTTGCTAAAATATCCGTGAAATACATGACCATGGAATGTGTGGCAAATAAAAGGCACTTTTAATAAAAATGCAGCTACACGACCTAAAGCACCAGCTTTCGCTTTATGTGTATGCACAATATCAGGGCGAATTTTTCGAATGATTTTATAAATTTCAAAAAATGCTCGAATATCATCAAATAAGGAAATATTTTTACCTAAAGTAGGAATATAGATTGCTTGGACATTGTATTCTTCCAATAAATAGCTCATGTCGCCTTCAAAATTACATACGCGACCAGTGACAAATGTAGTTTCAAATTTTTCTGGATCTAACCCTGCAGTGAGCAAAGTGCAATGAATGGCTGGTCCTCCAATATTCATTCGATCCATGATTCGCAAGACTTTTTTTACCATAATTATAAACGTCCTGACTCAATGTCGGCTATTTTTTGAATTCGTTGAACATGTCGATCACCTTCAAATTCTGTTTGTAGCCAGACAGTGACAATTTCTTTTAATGATTCTATAGAACATAATCTCGAACCAATACACAATACGTTTGCATCATTGTGCATGCGTGATAGTTTAGCCATTTCTGGCATGGTACACAATGCAGCACGAATTCCTGGATATTTATTTGCAGCAATCGACATACCAATGCCAGAACCACAGATTAAAATTCCACATTCTACTTCGCCTTTTTTTACTGCTTTACTTACAGCACTTGCAAAAATTGGATAATCGCATGAAGTGTTTGAATTGGTTCCAAAATCGATCACTTCGTGGCCAAGATTTTCTAATAATTTGATAATATCGTCTTTTATATCAAAGCCAGCGTGGTCATTTCCAAGTCCAATTTTCATATTGTACCTTTCTATTTTATAATGCATGATAATGGGAATGAAACTTACTATATCATACGAAAAATATAGGAATAATTCAAAGATTCTTTTAAAAAATTACGTTCTTCATATTGACTAAAAAAATAAAAGTGATATGATATAGCAACATATATGCAAAAAAATAAACAGCAATTCGGAAGCTACAATGCCTCCTATTAAGGAGAGAAAATTATGAAATATATATCATTTGTTATTGTGGTCACATTTTTGTTCGTAGGCTGTACATCTAATAAATATTGTACCATGTGTAAATTCAATGACACATTTAATACAATTTTTGTAGATCAATTCCACAAAGGAGTGGACAATACTGCAAATAATATAACATCAATCTCTAATTATATTTACCATGATTATAAAACATCTGGGGATAGACTCAATAATACATTAGACAATTGGTATCAAAGTGTCAATTTTAAAGACTTTGGGAAACGTGTTGAAGTATATGGAACAACGTTAGAAAGACAATGGCATCAAGGCTGCGAAGATACAGCTAAAAACATCCATACTATCGGAGAATATTTTTGCATTTCCGATAGTGAACCTGAGAATTAAAAAAGGAAATTCATGAAAGAAAACAAATACCGCTCTTTTAATTGTGGTGAACTCAATGCAACGCACGTGGATCAAGAAGTACGACTTGCTGGTTGGGTGAATACTCATCGAGATCACGGTGGCGTTATTTTTTTTAATCTTCGAGACAAGTTTGGAGTCACTCAAATAGTTTGTGGAAGCGATCCTGCCACACAACATTTGCTCCCTATTGCCCAAGATTTACATTTAGAATATGTTGTTGGTATTAAAGGCGTAGTCAAACGTCGTCCAGCAGAAGCCCTCAATAAAAATTTAACTACTGGTGAAATTGAAGTTTGGGCACAAGAGATTGAAATTCTCAATACTTGTAAAGTGTTGCCATTTGATATTTCTGTGGACACACCAGTAAATGATAATTTAATGCTCAAATATCGTTACTTATATCTACGACGCCCTGTGGCACAAAAATTTATCCTTGATCGCTATAAAATTACGAAAACAGTTCGAGATTTTTTACATAATGAAGGTTTTACAGAAATTGAAACTCCCCTTCTTACAAAAACAACACCAGAAGGTGCACGTGATTTCTTAGTTCCTTCTAGACTCTATCCAGGCACTTTTTTTGCATTGCCTCAATCGCCTCAACAATATAAGCAACTTCTCATGTGTGCTGGTTTTGATAAATATTTTCAAATTGCTCGTGCTATGCGAGATGAAGACCCTCGCATTGACCGCCAACCAGAACATACACAAATTGATATGGAAATGTCTTTTGTGGAACGAGACGATATTCTAGACGTCATCGAACGCCTTATGTTATATGTTACAGCTAAGACCACGGATTGCAAACCTTTATTCCCTCAATTTCCACGACTTTCTTATGATGAAGTTATGGAAAAATACGGTAGCGATAAACCAGATTTACGCTTTGGGTTAGAAATCCAAGATATTAGCAATATTGCGAAAGAAACAACATTCAAAGTCTTTACACAAGCATTAGAAAAAGAAGACGGGGTTGTAAAAGGGCTTGTGATTCCTAGTTGTGGTACATATACAAGAAAACAACTCGACAATTTAATAGAACAGGCAAAATCATATGGACTTCAAGGTCTTGTTTGGATGATTCCTTCTGAAGAAAAAATTCGTACTTCCACTGGGAAAAATCTTACTGATGAACAATTGCAAAATATTATCCAAGCTATGGGGGCTAAAGAAAATGACTTAATCCTTTTAGCCGCAGATCAAAGAGAAATCGTTCTCAATGCTCTTGGTTTATTGCGTTTGTATTTTGGTGATCAACTCAAACTTCGTGATCCAAAAGTATTAGGTTTTGCATTTGTTGTTGATTTTCCTATGTTCAAATGGGATCCAGAAGGAAAACGATACGATCCTCTCCACCATATGTTTGTACATCCACGTCCAGAAGATATACCATTGCTAGACACAGATCCACTCAAAGTTCGTGGCACTCAATTTGACTTAGTTTGCAATGGATATGAACTTTGTAGCGGAAGCGTACGAAATCATAAGAAAGATTTACAAGTAAAAATCATGAAAATGATGGGCATGTCTGATGAAGAAATCAATTCAAAATTTGGTCATCTTATCGAAGCATTAGAATTTGGTGCACCTCCACATGGTGGTGCAGCACCAGGGCTTGACCGTCTTGTTATGGTACTTACAGGTACTCCCAGCATGCGCGACGTTGTTGTATTTCCTAAAAACCAACAAGGTAAGGATCTACTTATGGGTGGTCCCAGTGTAGCAAGTGAAACACAGCTTAAGGAACTCTATTTAAAACTAGATTTTGATTCTATGAAACCAGAATGGCGTGAATATATGTTATCTCAAAAAGGATATGAAGAACGAATTTTTTAATCTAAATATTCGTTCTCAATATTTGTTAAAAAATGTATTTTAGAAATAATTTCCCAATATTTGGTAAGAGATAATATTCTAGAAACAATTTTCAAACATTTGGTAAAAGATGTATTCTAGAAACAATGTCCAAGTATTTGTTAAAAAATGTATTTTAGAAACAATTTTACAATATTTGTTAAGAAATGTATTCTAGAAATAATTTCCCAATATTTGGTAAAAGCATATATTCTAGAAATAATGTCCAAACATTGGGTAAAACATGTATTTTAACACAAAAATAATTTCCAAACATTTGTTAAAAGATATATTCTAAAACAAAAATAATTTCCTAATATTTGGTAAAAGATATATTCTAAAATAAAAATAACTTCCCAATAAAAGAAACGGCAGAAAATGCCGTTTCTTGTTTACAATACAACAACTCTTATAAAAATTTAATAAGTATAAATAAAAAATTATTTTCTACCTTACCTATTTTTGGAAAAATAGAGAATAGAATTATGAATAAACAACAACAAGGCTTTACACTTATTGAAGTACTTATAGCTATGGCAATTTTTTTAGTGGGAAGTGCAGGACTTTGGGGACTCATTGCCACATCTATTAATACACATAGAGAAGCGATAGATGAACAGAAAATCGCATTTTTGGCAGAATCCATTGTTGCAGAACTCCGTGGAGTAGATATAGTTGTAGGTAGAGATGTAAAAAATATTGTCAATGCAAAATCAAAAAATTACCCTGACTACACATATGATGTTCAATTTACAAACATGGAAAACAACACTGTCTTAGTGCAATTACAGATTCATTGCATACGTTATGGGAAGAAACAAAGCTATGACTTTAAAACAGTAGTGTGTCGCCAATTAAGAAAATAATACATGCAAACAAATATACAACAACAAGCTGAACAATTTCGCCATGATTTTCAAGCATTGCAAACAGAAATTGCAAACGTCATAGTAGGTTACGAAGAAATTGTGCAATATATCCTTGTTGCTTTATTCGTAGGTGGCCACGTTCTACTAGAAGGACTTCCTGGGCTAGGAAAAACAAAAATGGCACGTACATTAGCACAAGTCCTTCATTTAAAGCATGCACGCATACAATTTACACCTGATTTAATGCCATCTGATATCTTAGGTACAAATATTATCAATGAACACCATCAATTCCAATTTATGCCTGGCCCGATTTTTGCTAATCTTATATTAGCAGATGAAATCAATCGAGCCACACCAAAAACACAATCTGCACTTTTAGAATGTATGCAAGAACAAAGCGTGACTATTGCAAATACAACATATAAGCTCACACAGCCCTTTTTTGTCATTGCTACACAAAATCCTATAGAAATGCAAGGAACATATCCATTGCCAGAAGCCCAACTCGATCGATTTATGTTTCAATTACAAATACCTTATCCTACATCAGAACAATTGTATAAAATTTTACAACAAACTACAGAAAATATACAAGTACAACCAAGAATCACAGCAACACAAATTTTACAACATAGAAAACTTATACAACAAGTGATCGTTGCACCACCATTTTACGAACAAATTGTAAACATTATTTTATCTACTCATCCCAATACAAAAAATGCAAATTCATTAGTAAAAAAATACGTACAATACGGAGCTTCACCACGTGCAGCACAGGCATTGCTCCTTGCTGCCAAAACAAACGCCCTGTTGCAAGGACGATACAATATCTGCCAAAAAGACATTGAACACTACATTTTGCCTACATTACGACACAGAATTATCTTTAATTTCCAAGGAGAAGCAGAACAAATATCGCCAGAGACTCTTTTTAATAACTAAAGGAAACAAAGTGAAAAACATTCCTGAAAATTTATTACTTTTTGTCAAAGAAGTTTTAATTCAACTAGAAAATAAACTCCCAGAAGAACTCCTTGGGAAAGTTGCCCAGACTTTATTGCAAGAAGTAGAATACCAACAAGTGCGAAACAGTGCCTATCAATGCACTGCTGATACATTACAAACTATCCAAGGACAATTGCAATCCATTCCGAATATTGTAGAACAACAAAACAATATCGTTCAAAACATATCTAACTTTATAGAACAACAAAATAAAGATATTCAGAATTTATCAACAGAAATTCAAACAACATTACAAAACATACAGCCTGACTTTAGTTTTATTACAGATGCACAAAACAACTTACAAACAGCTTTAGAAAATAGCTATAAAACAACAAATGATGCAGAACGAAAAATTCTATCATCGATTACAGACGCACAAAACAACTTACAAACAGCTTTAGAAAATAGCTATGAGATAACAAATGAAGAACAGCATAAAATTCTAACTGCCATTACAGATGCACATAATAATTTACAAACAGCTTTAGAAAATAACAATAAAACAACAAATGACGTACAACATAAAATCTTAACATCCTTTATGGATGCAAGAAATAACGTACAAATATCTTTAGACAATCACAATCAAACAACACATGATATTATTATAGATGCTCAAAATCAATTCCAAACAACTCTAGAGAATAATTACAAAATAAGCAGTGAGGCAAGTAATAAAATACTTTCTATACTCAATGATAAAGCCAATCAAAGAACATTACAACACCTTATAGACGCACAAGATAAATTACAAATCCTTGCAGAAGAAATACAGGAAAGTATACTAGACACACAAAATAAACTGATTGCACAAGCCACTCAAAGCAATATCGACACACAATTTTTACAACAATATCAAACACAAATACAGAAAATTTTCGACCAATTTAACAAGACTGCCAACACAAATAATGAAATCCAACACACAAACACACAACAAAAAATCATTCAAACATTTCAAACATTGCAACAAACACAGACACAGCAGAACCAAGACACGCTACAATATGTACAAACGCAACACCAACAAACTTTAAATATACTCACACCGCAATTTCAGCAAATTACACAACAACTCGCTACACTACAAACAAAACCAGACAACGCATTGCCTCAAGAACTCAATAATTTACAAAAAACACTCACTGCATTTCAAAGTATGCTGGATACACTTAAAACCAATATGACTACACTGCAAAGACTCAATGATTTACCTAGTAGACTCAACATTCCTGACAATTTTGCCAATGTCATTGAAAACTTGCCGCTTAAATTGAATAATATGCAAAAATTTTTAGACCAATATAGGCAAGAAATTTCCACTATTTCTGATCATTCCTTAGAAGTCCTCAATAGCTTACAAGAACAAAAAGCAGAACTCAAAAAATTTCAATCTACAGTACTTCCTGATGTTATAGCACTTCAACAATCTATTCAAAAATTTCAAATCAAGCTAGACGATTTATGGAACAATCATCAATTTATTTCCAATCAACATAAAAACTTGCTACAACAAATACAACAAGATCAACAAGATACGAAAAAAAGTATACAAACATGGCAAAAAGAGATGGAAACAAAATTATTCCAAATGATAGATAATATTCCCTCTCTTATTTCCCAAGAAATGCAACAATATAAACAACTACAAGAACAAAATATACAGAATACATGTAAAGAACTAAAAAATACATACAACGAACAACTACAAATACTTGCAAGACAAATACAAACAGATCAAAAAACACAATTCAAAGAAATACAAAGTGCATTGCAGCAAATCATGCCAGAGTCTACACAAGCAACCCCAGAGCAACATCGAAGCAATCTTAGTTCTACTATGAGAATCAACAAAGAACAACTTGTCACAAACGAACCCACAGCTGTATATAATTGTCCCTATTGTGACTTTGAATTCAAAACACTCATTAGCAACCAAGGACGTAGAGCACAATGTGCAAAATGTAATGCAAAATTCACTATACCTTCTTTATTTTAATATGCTACAACCAGCGTATTTGAACATTTTCAATAAAAAAAAAACGGCATTTTGCCGTTTTTTTATTGTACTTCACAGTTTTCGTTTTTTATTGTACTTTCACCGTTTCATACCATTGTTGCCAAGGTTCTTTATCAATTCCAAAATCTTTCTTTGTAAAAAATTCTAGTAAAAGTAAGGATTGAAAGCGAATGGCAGGTTCAGGATCATCTAAACGTGCAATTAAAACTGGAATAGACTCTTTAGAACGAGTATATTGCAATGTTTTTAAAATTTTTAAGCGAACATTTTTATCTGTTTCTGTTTCTAACAATTTTAAAAGTTTAGGAATGCTTTGTTTGGCATGCATCGAACCAAGGGTTTGCACGACTTCTAAACGAACAAGAGGACTAGCATCATTCAAAGCCACCTCTAACAAAGGAATATATGCTGGATTATTTTCAATAGCAAGGATACGAACAACTAAAGAACGGACCACTGGATTTTCATCTTTATACAGTGCATCCATTAAAAGTTTTTGAGTTGTTTCTGTCTTAATATTATCATAGAGCCATAAAATTGCTTCACATCGAGATACTGCGGATGGGCTTTTTAATTTTACTAAATGTTCATCTATAGAGCTACAACTTGTTACAAATAAAGAAACGAATACTAGAAAAACTAGCAATTTCATATATACCACCTTTTTATTTTTTCGATGCAACCTCTACAAAATAACGAAGTCCAGGTCGATCAAATAATTCATAATCTGTTTTTTTATAACAATTTTCTTCAGTTTTACGCTTTGTTGCTAATGATAGATCAAAATGGCGTTCTTGCACAATCTTATCATATGCTTGTATGCAAATTATTTCTAAGCATTCTTTAGGATTTTCTTGAAAAATACGTTCTGCCCAATATTTCATCCTTTGTACACATTGTAATGTTACTTGCAATGCATTTTTACCTTTTTCTTGCAAATACACATCACCATGTCCCGTGATAATCGTTTGAAAAGGAATATTTAACAACTTTTGCAAAGTTTCTAAATAGTATGTACCATTATAAAACAAAGGAACGGGACTTACACCATCAGCTAATTCATAGCTTGGACCTTGTGGTTGCAATAGATCACCTAAATATAAAATTTTTGATTCTGGGAAAAAGAAACTCAAATCTTCAGGCATATATGAATGTCCTGGCGTACAAAGAACATGGCATTCTATTCCATCCCAATGATATACAGTATCTTGAAAAATCTTTTGAATATGAGCTTTGGGAGGAATAGGCATAGAAGAAATAGTTCCAAAAATTGGTTCTTTCTTTTCATCTTCTAACAAAGGACTAGAACTATGTAACACCACATCAAAATCTTCTGTCAATCGTTTTCCATAAAATGGAAAATTTCCAACATGATCACCATGCGAATGCGTGATTCCGATCACTCGTATTGGAAATAAGCGTGTTCGTTCTAATACTTTTTCCACTGAACTTCCAGTAAACTTTCCAGATACAACCATGTCATAACCTGGCTCTATTAAAATACTAGAACTTTTACCGTGCAACAAAAGCGTTCGATCTATTAAACATATATTTTTTGTAAATTCTTGTACTTGCATATTACTGTGTTTCACAAAAAGAAAAAAAATTCAACATTCTATTCATCATAAATTCAATGAACCATAAATTCCTTTTTACAAAAAGAAAAGCGATTCATTATTCAAATGAATCATAACTTTCTTTTCTAAAAAAGAAAAAAATCTTTTCAAAATAGGCACTGTTGTTTCTATTTTTATTTTGACTACTTTCTATATTAGTTTAGTTAGTTTTCCCATTATTACATAAAAATGGAAATCATAAAAATTTGAAAAAAAAATGATGGATTGAATCCATGCTATATTGTAGCAAGGATTCAAAATCCATCAATAATTTTTTTCTAGCTTTTTTGAAAAACTATCATCTGAATATTATATATTATTATACCCAGCCTCGTTTTTGGCAAGCTGTTGCAACACGTTCTACTGCAATTGCATAAGCTGCATCACGCATATAAAGATTTCTATCGCGTGCACATTGGCTAACTGCCTTGAATGCAGATACCATTTTTGCATTGAGTTTTTCAAGAACTTCTTCTTTTGGCCAGAAGTAGTTCATGTTGCATTGTACTTGTTCAAAATAACTACATGTTACGCCACCAGCGTTAGCTAAGAAATCAGGCACTACATAAATATTGCGTTGTTTGATTACTTCGTCAGCTTCTAAACTTGTAGGACCATTTGCACCTTCTACAATCATTTTCACAGATGCATTGATTTTTTGGACAGATTCAGCGTTGATTTGATTTTCAAGTGCACAAGGTAGTAAAATATCAACTTCTTGAGCAATCCAATCATCTCCTGGAAGAATTTCATAGCCAAGTTCTTTTGCTTTTACTTTATCTACTGTACCAAATTTATTGGTGATAGGTAGGAGTTCTTCACGAGTAACGCCACTCATTTTTCTGAAAGTATAGGATTTCTTGTCATCACGATCCCAACAAGAAACACATACAACTTTACCACCTAATTTTGTGTACAATTCTACAGCATGTTGTGCAACATTACCAAAACCTTGAACAGAAGCTGTAGTTTTTGTAATGTCAATGCCTTGTTCATTTAAAGCTTCACGAAGTGTGAAAATTACGCCATAGCCAGTAGCTTCTGTACGACCAAGCGAACCACCCATACCAACTGGTTTTCCAGTAATGAATCCAGGATATTTTGCTCCATAGATTGTTTCATATTCATCCAGCATCCACAACATGTGTTGGCCAGTAGTCATAACGTCAGGTGCTGGTACATCTGTGAGAGGACCAACATTTTTAGATATTTGACGTACATAACCGCGGCAGAGTGCTTCTTGTTCACGATCACTCATTTCTTGAGGATCACAAATTACGCCCCCTTTTCCACCACCGAGTGGAATATCAACTACTGAGCATTTCCAGGTCATCCATGTTGCAAGAGCACGAACTGTATCTGCTGTTTCATGAGGATGGAAGCGAATGCCACCTTTCCCTGGTCCACGAGAATCATTGTGAAGTACTCGGAAACCACGGAAAACTTTCACTTTACCATCATCCATGCGAACTGGGATACTGAAATGATATTCACGAAGAGGATTTCGTAATAAAGCACGAGTTCCTTCATCTAAATTCAAAAGATCAGCAACACGGTCAAACTGAGCTTGTGCAGTTTCGAAAGGATTGTAATTTTTTTCGGCCATTCCAAATCACTCCATAAGAAAAGAAACTTTTCAGAAACTTTTCTTGTAAAAAATAAGATAACAACAAAAGTAATAAAGAAGCAACAAACTTCTTTATAATTTAAGTTTAACGCATTCTATTTATTTGTCAAGGAAATTTTTATATCATCTCTTTTTTTAAAATTTTATTGAATTGTAAAAAAAATAAAAATAATTAAGGTTAAAGTTGCTGGGGAGTTAATTAGTTAATTTGCTCTGGGGAGATGTCAGTTGCTCTGGGGAGTTATTTTGCTCTGGGGAGAATTTGCTCTGGGGAGTGAAAAGTTGCTCTGGGGAGTCAATGTTGCTCTGGGGAGTTAATTTGCTCTGGGGAGAATTTGCTCTGGGGAGTTAATTTGCTCTGGGGAGATGTCAGTTGCTCTGGGGAGTGAAAGTTGCTCTGGGGAGTTATGTTGCTCTGGGGAGTTATGTTGCTCTGGGGAGTTAATTTGCTCTGGGGAGATGTCAGTTGCTCTGGGGAGAATTTGCTCTGGGGAGAATTTGCTCTGGGGAGTGAAATGTTGCTCTGGGGAGTGAAATGTTGCTCTGGGGAGAATTTGCTCTGGGAGAAGTTGCTCTGGGGAGTTATGTTGCTCTGGGGAGAATTTGCTCTGGGGATTTTT
>Ga0208694_1002227_pt1 | contig 21046 bp, 25 predicted proteins | sample AD_UKC078_MetaG_FD_184442 | JGI IMG/M metagenome (GOLD analysis project Ga0208694, IMG submission 184442) | Active sludge microbial communities of municipal wastewater-treating anaerobic digesters from USA - AD_UKC078_MetaG (SPAdes) (version 2) | ecosystem: Engineered > Bioreactor > Anaerobic >...
GATGAGCTGGAACACGCGCGGTCCGAAAATCTTGCCCCTCGTATTTTTTATGTTCGCAAAAAAGAGGACAACAAGTATTGCCATACAAATCGAATTAATTACTAAATTGCCCAAGAAATCCATATTCGTTCTTTTGATAATGATAGCATTTTATTATACACCTGTGTGGAATTAGTTTTATAACTACAACTTCGATATTTTTAATAAAAAGATTATCATTTACTCAAATATTGACGAAAGAATGCACATGGTAAAACCCAAGCTATTCGAAGGTAAACTGATTGCCCTGTGTGGCATGAACTGCGGTTTGTGCATCGCCTTTCAATTTGCCAAATACGATTTAAACAAGCGAGGATGTTAACGCCGCTACTGTCCGGGCTGTCGCCCCCGCGGTAAAAATTGCACTTTTATGGCGAGCCATTGCGAGCTGATGAAGGATGGTCTCATCCGCTTTTGTTATGAGTGCGAAAGGTTTCCTTGCGAGAGGCTAAAGAGGCTCGACAAGCGTTACAGTACGAAATACGGCATGAGCATGATTGAAAATCTTAATTATATTAAACAGCACGGTCTTGATTCCTTTTTATCCGCGCAGGAGAAGCGCTGGAAGTGCAAAGTCTGCGGCGAAGCAACTTGCTGCCACACTCATTCTTGTTTAAGTTGCGAAGACGATCTAAAGATATCGAATGCCGCTCTTGAAGATGTTTTTACGCATAAAACCGAACATTACTGCGCCGAGGTCAGAATGCGTCACAAGAACGGTTCGTGGGTGTGGGTTCTCGATAATGGCAAGGTCCTCGCATGGACCGATGAAGGCAAGCCTCTCATCGTCGCCGGCACGCACATCGACATCACCAATCAAAAAGAAGCCCAGCTCAGAGCCGAAAAAAGCGAGCAGAACCTGAGTCAAATCATTGAAAATTCCATCAATCTAATATATCGAATCGATCTCAATGGAAATTTTACATACCTTTCATCAACTTGGAACAGGCGTATGGGTCACGATATCAAGGCGGCTTTAGGCAATTCCTTCCGACCTTTTATTCACCCGGACGATCTACCTCGCGTCAACAGCTTTTTTGAAGTGATCAAAGAAACTGGGCAAAATCAGGAACTAGGAAAATACCGCCTGAGACACAAAGACGGAACATGGCATTACTTTGAAAGTACCGCTTCTCCGATTTTTGAAAACGAACAAGTGATTGGTTTTTCCGGCATCGCCCGCGACATTACCGAACTCGTCAAAACTTCTACCGAACTGACGAAAAAAACGAAGAGCTGGAGCGCTTCTTCACCGTCAGCCTCGATCTGCTCTGCATCGCCGATATCAATGGCTATTTTTACATGCTCAATATCGCGTGGGAAAAAACCCTTGGCTATTCGATTGAATATTTAAAATCTAAACCCTTGATGTATTTTGTTCATCCCGATGATGTTGAGTACACGACAAACGAGATGAAAAAAATCCTGACCACGCACAGCATCACGAATAAATTTGTCAACCGCTATCGCTGCTACGACGGCACCTATCGTTACTTGGAGTGGAGATCCTTCCCTTTTAAAGAATTTATATATGCTTCGGCTCGCGATATTACTGAAGAAGTGGAGCAGAAAAGATTAATTGAGCACTTGAGTTATCACGATCAGCTGACGAATCTCTATAATCGCCACTATCTAGAGAAAATAACGAAGACTATCATCAAAAATGAAAATCTTCCTTTAGGAATTATCGTAATTGACATCGATGGTTTAAAAGAGATTAACGATAAATACGGACACGGAAAAGGCGATGAAATCTTAATTAATGCCGCGACCATCATCAAAAGGAACATTCCGCGCGTCGATTATGTCTTTCGCATGGGAGGCGATGAATTTGTCGCTCTTGTTCCCTGCACCGATGAGCATGAATTAGCGTCCATCAAAGCCGACATCCAAGCCGACATCGACCGTTCGTGCAATGGCGACTGTCACCTGTCGTTATCTTTTGGAAGTCATGCCGTAAAGAGTGTTGAGACAGAAGTGTTTAATGCTCTGAAAATTGCCGATGACGACATGTACGCCGACAAGCAGAAAAAACGCGCGAAAGCGCACAATTAGATTTTTTATCGTTATCAATGCCTGGACAATTTCTTTTTCGTATAATGAGTTTAGCCATTAAAGGAGAAAACATGGAAGTCATCAAATATCAAAATGTCGAGTTTAAAAGAAGCGGCTGGGGCGTTAAAGCCCGACCTGTCGTGAGCATTCCGGAAATCAACATCATGAATCTCGTCTTGGAACCCGGAGAGGTTGTTCCCGCGCATAAAACACCCGTCAATGTCCACTTTCAAGTCATGGAAGGCAAAGGAACGGTCGTCATCGGCGAACAATCCGCGGTTGTCGGTGTCGGCGACATCGTCTTCAGCCCCTTACAAATTCCTCACAGTCTCATCGCCGATCAAGGCAGCGTCTTTTCCGTCTTTGTCATCAAGACACCCAATCCTCAGATGAGCGCGGTGAAATAAATATGGAAAGGAAAGTAACCAGACAAGTCACCGGTTATAAAACGACGGACGGCGCCGGCGTCAATTTGGTGCGCGTTTTATCGCGCAACACGGTCGCCGACTTTGATCCGATTTTAATGCTTGATTCGTTTGATAGCACCAATCCGCGCGATTATATCGCGGGCTTTCCACTTCACCCCCATCGCGGCATCGAAACCATCTCCTATATCTACCGTGGCAAGATGGTCCATAAGGACAGCCTCGGAAATGAAGACATGATCAGCGACGGCGAAGTGCAATGGATGACGGCTGGCTCCGGCATCATGCACGAAGAAAAACTCCCGGCCTCGGAAAGAATGTTAGGCGTGCAATTATGGCTTAACTTGGCGGCTAAGGACAAGATGGTCGCTCCCGCCTATCAAAGCGTCAAAGCCGATCAGATTAAAGACGTTATCTTGCCCCAAGGCAAACTTCGCGTCCTCGCCGGTTCTTATCGGGGACAGGCGAGTTGTCAAAGCAAATATCAACCTCTTGATTACTATGATATCCATCTCAATCCTCATGCTTCGCTGACCTTAGACACCGATCCGCGGCGTTCAATTATGCTCTTTACTCTCGTCGGCTCGATCATCGTCGGAGGCGTCGCCGTCAAAGAGAAAACGGCGGTGAAGCTCAGCGAAGGCGAGACGCTGACGATTGAAACCGCAAATGAGAGCGCCCAAATCCTCTTCGTCAGCTCGCTGGCTTTAAATGAACCCGTCGCCTGGGGCGGACCGATCGTCATGAATAGCAGAGAAGAACTCTACCGCGCCTTTCAGGATTTGGATGAAGGCACATTTCTCAGGCAAAGCATCAAATATTAGTCAATGACGCTCGCCCGACAATTTTTCTTGTCTCAGGCGAGCGTTTTTTTATTTAAAGAAGCCGGCGGCCGCCATAAAATATAAATACTATCTTCCCAGAGGATTAATTATGACCGGCAGCATCAAAAAACAGGCGATTCTCTTCCTTGTTCTCCTCGGCGTCATCAGCTTATTATCAGATTTTACCCACGAAGGAGCGCGAAGCATCTACGGCCCCTTTCTCGGGCTGATCGGCGCGTCGGCTTTTGTCGTTTCGTTTACTTCCGGCCTCGGCGAGTTTATCGGTCAGGCCCTTCGCATCGCGACCGGCGTTATCGCCGACAAGAGCAAAAAATACTGGGGCATGATGTTTTTAGGCTATGCCGTAAATCTCTTAGCCATCCCCCTCTTGGCTTTTGTCGATGCCTCCATTTGGCAAGTGGCTATTGTTCTGATTTTATTAGAACGAGTCGGCAAAGCCATACGCGCTCCCTCGAAGAGCGCGCTGGTTTCCTTTACCACGCCCCATTTAGGAGCCGGCAAATCGTTTGCCATTCAGGAAGTGCTCGATCAGATCGGAGCTTTTTTGGGACCCTTGTTTGCCTTTGCCATTCTGAGTTTTAATCAAGGCAGCGAACTTGATGGGTACCAGATGACGTTTGGCTTTCTCGGCATCTTTGCCGTCGCCACTTTAGTTATCCTGATCGTCTCGTGGAAAAAGTATCCTAATCCCGAAGCTTTCGATAATCGCACCGCATTCAGCGGTTTTAAAGGCAATAAAGCTTTTATCTGGTACATGCTGGCGGTCAGCTTTCTGGCCTTAGGTTTTATCGATTATCCGTTGATGGCTTTCCATATGGAAGCGACCAACGCCATCGGAATCACTTACATTCCCCTTCTTTATTCTCTGGCGATGGGCATTGACGCCCTCGCCGCCCTGCTCTTCGGCTACCTCTTTGACAAATACGGCGTTAGAGCGCTACAAATCAGCACCTTCATCGCCGCCTTTTCCGTGCCCGTCTTCTTTCTTTTTAACGGTTTATGGGCGATTATCGTCGGCCTCATCTTCTGGGGTATCGGCATGGGCGCGCAGGAATCAATTTTAAAAGCCGTCATCTCGTCGATTGTCTCCAAAGAAAAGCGCGCGACGGCCTATGGCGTCTTTTATTCGGTGTTTGGCCTGGCCTGGTTTTTAGGCTCGACCCTGATCGGCATCGTCTATGATTTTTCGATCCTGGCCATCGTCATCTATTCTTTTGTCATGGAAGTCGGCGCGGTTCTTTTGCTATTCGTCTTCTCGCACGTTCAAAAGAAAGCGCAGATTCAAAAAGAAACGCCAATCCAGTCGTAATCTAATGTCAGAAACGTGAAACAAAATAACGAGAAACTAATCAAAAATGTTTCACACCAGATAGATGGATTCGCTTTGATGAATGAAGATTTTGTTTTGATTGTGTCTTTGAAACGCGCGCTTATAAAGTTTAGAATAATAACAGTACTAATTTAATAGGGGGCATGAGCATGTCTAATTACGATGTTGTAATTGTCGGAGCCTGCACGGCGGGCACATACTTTTCTAATCTCCTCGCCAAACAAGGTTTAAAAGTCCTCGTCATCGATAAGGACGAGGAAGAAAACCTTTCCAGGCGGCTCGACATCTTCCATTTCACGCGGCAATCTTTTCAAGATTACGGCCTCGAAGAGGCGAAGAGCGGCGATGAAGAATTCGTCCGCAACTTCGATCTATGCTATTCAAAATCAGCGCTTGATAATTATTTAAAGAAAAGCTTTTTAAAAGTGGCGGTCATGCACCTGCCGCTTTTTATTAAGCGGTTAAGAAAGACGGCGCTTGCTAACGGCGTCACCTTCCGTTTTGGAGTCAGCTATGATCATCTACTTTACGACGAACAGAAAAGAATTAAAGGTATCGCCGCTAAAAGCGGAGAAGAAATCTTCGCCCGTCTCGTCGTCGATGCCTCAGGCATTCCTTCGGTCGTGCGCCGCTCGATTAGCGATCCCTTTATCGAAGACTTTGAAATCGGCCCCCGCGACAAATTTTATGTTTTGCTTAAATACGTCGAGTTATCAGACGCCAAAGATAAAGTCGAATTAAGCACCAGCTGGCCCTATTATAAAGGCTGGATCGCGCCTCAGCATTCCGCGAACGGAGCGATTGTCGGCGTCGGCGCCAATCTCTCTTATGACTACGCCCGCAAGTGCATGGCCAAATTTGAAAGAAGTATTCCTCTTCCGAAATATAAACTTCAGTATGAAGAACTGGGTTGCACGCCTTACCGGCGCCCGCCGTTTAGCTTTGTCAGCGATGGTTTCTTAGTCATCGGCGATGCCGCCTGCCTGACGAAACCGATGAACGGCGAGGGCATCACCTCGGCCTGGGTCCAGTGCACGCCGGCGGCGGAAGTCGTCGCCCAGGCCCTGCGAGACGGAAAATACCCAACCAAAGAAGCCCTTTGGAAAATTAACACTCTTTATCAAAGAGGTGAAGGCGCGGAGTTCGCCAATTTGCGCGCCACCTTAATCGGCGCCGTCGACATGTCGCCGAAAGATAATGACTATATGTTTAAAGAAAGCATCGTCTTCAAGTCCGATGACGAAGAAGTCAAAGGCAACGTGACCGGCAAACTCATTAAAGGTGTCTTGACCGGTCAATTCTCGCTCAAGGCGTTGCGCTCGTTAATGAAATCGTCCAGCTGCGGGCAAAAGCTGGAAAAACATTACAAGAATTATCCCGATAATCCAAAGGATTACCCGGCGTGGAAAAAGAAAGCCGATAAACTTTGGAGCAAAGCCGGGACGATGGCGGATAACATCAAGGATGCATAGGAGGCATTATGAAACCAACAGTCGATAAGAAAGAAAAGAAGTATTATGGTCTGGGCAGTTTTCGCTTCTGGTTTATTATCATGGCCATGGGTTTGGCCGGGCATTTATGCTGGAACATGGAAAACCAGTGGTTCAACACCTTTGTCTACGCCAAGATCGGCGGCGATGTCACCATCGTCACCTGGATGGTCATCGTCAGCGCGACGGTCACGACTCTTTCGACCTTCATCTTTGGCACCCTCTCAGATAGATTAGGAAAGCGTAAAAGATTTGTTTGGATCGGCTATATGATGTGGGGCGTGTCGACGATTCTCTTCGGCACGACCGAATTCGCCAAAAGTTCCAATATCAGCGCTTTGGTCGCCATGGCCGGCTTCTTAGTTGTCTTCACGGATGCGATAATGAGTTTCTTTGGTTCAATGGCCTTTGACGCCGGATATAATACTTGGGTTAACGATTACACGACGCCGAAGAATAAAGGCCAAGTCGGCGCCGCCCTTGCCGCTTTGCCGGTCATCGGCACTGTTGTCGGCACTGTTCTCGGTGGAGCCTTAGTCAATATTGGTAATCCGACGGTTGGAACCCCAAACTATGATCCAAGCCAAGATAATTACCAATTATTGTTTTGGGCCCTCGGCATCGCCGTTATTTTGATTGCCGTCGCTTCCATCTTTCTAATGAAAGACGCGCCGACAACCAAACCAAACAAAGATGGTTCTTACTTTAAACAGTTATTCGATGTTTTTAATTTTAAAAAGTTAAAGGGAAATCCGAACAATAAAGAGATGCTCCTGGCCAATTTGGTGGCCTGCTTCTTCTTTATCCCGTTTAATTTCTATTTTGTCCATATGGGCAACTGGCTTATCTACGATATCGGCTTCACGGCTGGAGATATGGGTCTGATTCAAGGGATCGCCTTGCTTCTCGCTGTTTTGGTCACGATTCCCTTTGCCAGACTCATCAATAAAAACCGCCTACCGCTCGTCGCTCTTGTCGCGGTGCTCGTCAACGCGGTCGGCCTCTTAATTATGTTCTTCTTTATCAAAGGGCCGGAAAGCGTTGACACTTCGTCTTTCTTGGCCGCCAAAAATCTTCCTCTTCTCCTCGCCGTCTTCTTGGTGGGGACCGGCTATGTCTTAATCACGCAGACATGCATGATCTGGGTCCGCGGCTTGTTCCCCGAAGAAAACCGCGGTCAGTTTGAAGGCATCCGTTCCTTATTCTTCACGCTTGTGCCGATGCTGATCGGAACATTAGTGGGCAACATCATCATCAAAAATACCTCCCATGAGACACAACTCGATCTATACGGCAACCCAATCGATATACCGCAGGAGAATTTATTCCTCTTTGCGGGCTTGCTTGTTCTTGTCACCGTCATTCCTCTGGGCTTTGCCTGGAAGGTGTATAACGACCGGATGAAAGCCGAGGCACTGAGTAAATTAAAAGATGAATCAGAAGGAAATAAAGCAGAAGACCGTCCTGCTTAATCATCAGGGTCAACTAAACATCGCCGGCTATGCAAAAACGATGCAGTTTTCGTATAACCGCGGGGAAATTCGCTCTTTTCCGCTTAAATTGAAGGAATGGAACTTCTACCAGTTCATTAAAGGCGAGGATATCGTCCAGCTGACGATCGGCCATGTTTCCTATACGTGTTCGGTGACGGCCACGCTTTTAAATATTAAGACCGGAGTAAAACACCAAATCGGCAAGATGAAATGGTTCTTTGCTCCCGAACTGGATGTCAATCCGGAAAAAGAAAGTTATAACGAGTTTAAAAGCGATGACTTCTTAATGACTTTTAAAGTCACGGATAAGGAGCGCATTCTGACCTTTAAAGGCAAAAACGAAAGGTATCGGAATGTCGATATTTTAATCGTCGCCGAAAACGATGTTCATAACGAGAAGATGGTCATCGCCACGCCTTTTAAAAAGAAGAAGCAATTTTATTTAAATTATAAAGAAAATTATTACCGCGCTAAAGGGCATGTCGTCTTTGATGATATTAACATCGATTTAGAAGGCGCGACCGGTCTCCTCGACTGGGGCCGTGGCATCTGGCCGTATCGCCACGAGTGGTTCTGGGGCAGCGCCAGCGCCTTCATCGATGGCGTTCCGTTTGGACTCAACATCGGCTGGGGCTTCGGCGACTTATCAAACGCGACGGAAAATATGTATTTCTATGATAAGCTGGCTTACAAAGTTGGGGTTCTGAAAGTCGAAAGAGATCCTGCTAACTATCTCGCTCCGTGGCACCTCAAAGACGAAGAAGGAACGATTGAGCTATTCTTCGAACCTGCCTACGATAACTACACCGAAAACAAATTTGTCATCGTCGACACGCACTGCAATCAAGTATACGGATACTTTCACGGTACGATTATGACAAGCGAAGGAGAAAAGCGCTTTTCGCAAGTCCTCGGCTTTATCGAACACGCCGTTAATCGGTGGTAAAATATTAAGATAATGAATGGCCTTCGCCTCGCCCGCCTCTCCGACTTAGCCCAAATCATGGACGTCGTTAAAGACGCCCGAGAGTTTTTAAAAGCGCAGAACTCGGGGCAGTGGCAAGACGGCACGCCCTCGATTGCGACGATTGCCGAAGATAGCATGAACAACCGCTTTTTTGTCTGGGAAGAAGAAGGCGTGATTATCGGCATCATCGCCCTTTTAGATCACGACAACGATTATGAAAACCTTAAATCCGGGCAGTGGCGTTTTCCCGCCCCTTATTTAGTCATTCATCGCTTCGCGGTCAGAAGCGACTATCACGCCCAGGGAATTGCCACGAAGATACTCCAGGCGGTCGAACTGATTGCCGGCGAAAGAAACATACATACCATCCGCGTCGATACGCATGAGTTAAACATTCCGATGATTGGCTTATTGGAGAAGAACGGATTCGCTAAGTGCGGTGAAGTGCTGATTGAAGGAATCAAACCGCGCATCACCTTTGATAAAAAGATTTAGGAGAACAGAAGATGGAAATGATGGAGTTGATGAAAAGCCGCCACTCGGTGCGGCGCTACCTAGAAAAGCCGATCGCTGAAGATTTAAGAACTGCTATCAATAATTATATCTATAAGACTCGGCAAGAGAGCGGATTGAACATCCAGGTTTGCTATGATGAGCCGCGCGCTTTTAAAACTCTTTTGGCGCATTACGGTAGCTTTCGCAACGCCGTCAATTACATCGCTTTTGTCGGCAAAAAAGAAGAGCGGACAAAGGTTGGCTATTATGGTGAAGCCATCGTTTTAAAACTCCAGGAATTAGGCATTAATACATGCTGGGTCGCCGTCTCCTATAGCAAAAGAAAGACGGCACTTAAGATAAACAAAGGCGAAACAATCTTATGCGTCATTTCGTTTGGCTATGGTGAAACGCAAGGGACTATGCACCGTTCGAAGAAAGCTGCTGATGTCTCGGAAGTCATCGGTGAGAAGCCATCGTGGTTTGATGCCGGCGTCGAGGCCGCCTTGCTCGCCCCGACGGCAGTGAACCAGCAAAGGTTCAAAGTCATCTGTGAGAACGGGATTATCACCATTCGCCCAAATGGCATTGGTTATTATGTCAATATTGATTTAGGCATCATTAAATATCATTTTGAAGCCGTCACCAAAAAGAAAGCGGAGGTCATCAATTAATATGAGCAGTTTTAAAGACTTGCGCATCGTCGACAATTTCTATCAGACATCGGCCTTCTTTCCGATGCCGACTGTTTTAGTCGGCACGCTCGCCGATGACGGTTCCACCAGCCTCGGGTCTTATTCCCTCGTCCAGCCCTATTACGTCGCGGGCAAGGAATATTATGCGATGCTTTTATGCTGCCGTAACTCATCGAATACCGCTCAGCACTTATTAAAGCGGGGCAAGTGCTCGTTAAGTTTTATTCCTGATAACAAAAAGTTCTTTAAAGAAGCGGTGCGCCTCGGCTGGCCCGGTGATACGCCGCAGGAAAAGATGAAGAATTGCATCTTTACCTTAGAGGATGGTTTGATGGCGAAAGAACATCCTGACGAAGTGTTTCCGCAAGTTGTCGCCGAAAGCTTTCAGGTGTTTGAATGCACATGGATGAGGGAACTCGATGGCGCCCAAAATGATCAGGCAGGTTTGTTAGACGGCTATCCCGCGCCTTATCATGACTTCAATGGCATCACCAGCCTCTTCGGCGCGCATTTTATTCTCCGCATCGATAAGATACTTATGAAAGACAAATATTATAATGGCATCATCAACGGCGTCACTCCAAATGTCTTTCCCCGCGTGCCGGTGGATTATGGCTACCGCGATTCCAAGAGCTTCTGGTACACACCCTTTAGAAGGCCGAAAAAAGAATTGCTCCCGACGCGTGAGGTGTCGGTTATGTCGGTCCGCTATGCCGCTGACCGAATTGATCCATCCGTGAAGTTTACGGACGAAGCATGCGCGAAGCTAGTCAAGGTACCGCGTATCTTCCTTAATACAGCCTTAAAAGGCTGCGTCGCGTGGGCCAAAGAAAACGGTGTTGAAGAGATTAACGCCGCTCATATGGATGCGATTAGAGATAAACGCTCCAAAGAAAAGAAATGATAAAAATTTTTAAGTTCTACTTACCTTGCTTGTGAAGGGATCTCGGCTGGACAGAGGTCCTTTCATACGCTATAATTACGACTACCATAAAGAGAACGGCTAGGGACAAGCCCGATGACCCGTCAGCAACCTGCGAAACGCAAGGTGCTAAAGCTTGAATGATGGGGAAATAAATCTATGAAAAATAGGCCCATCATCCGATGGGCTTTTTATTCCTCTTTATGGCAAAGATGCACAAAGGAGGAACATATATGCACTTTCAAAAATTTGGCAAACTGCCACCCGCTCAAGAAGATCTGCCAGCCTATAACAAAAAAAGACGTCAACTGTACTTGGATGGTCACGATTATTTCTTTGGCCGAAACGGCAAAGAGAAAAATGCCGAGAAGAGCTATCAGTTGATTAAACAATCCGCCGACATGAATTTTTCTTATGCGCTTAATGCCATCGGTTCTTTTTATAACAAAGGTCTGATTGTCCCTCAAGACTATCAAAAGGCCCTCACAATTTACCAGGAAATGTATGAAAGGTTGAATCCGATTGCCACTTATAACCTCGGGTTGGCATATAAAAAGGGATACGGCGTGCCGGTTGACGTGGAAATGGCAAAAAAATATTACGCTAAATCGATTGTTTTTGCGATCCGTGAAATTTTGCGGGGTGAAGAATTGGGCCGGCGCCTTTTCGAAGAGGTTTTTTCTGTTTCGGAACAAAAGCTCGACGAGTATATCGCCATTTATTTAAAGGCCCCTCTTTGCGAATTTTGCCACGGCACTGTTCCCCAAGAAAACAAGCGAGAATTATTTAAAGATCCGCATATTTTAAGAGAAGTTGAAGGGGGATTACTCGAGGCCATTGAAAACAATCAATTTGGACGCTGCGAACCGGTTTTGAAGAATGGTTATTGCTGCTACAACTGCGAACAACACTATGTCGAGCCGATTCGCAAAGCGTTGGCAAACGGTAGCATCTCGCAAGAAGAAGTCGACCTTTTGGAACATCGCGATGATCTAATTGCGGCGTTAGAAAAAATTCTTAAAACAAATTAATGAAGGGAAGGAAAATAAAACATGAAAAAGAATATGCATCCTGATACGATTCGAAATCTCAGTCTTTTGGAAGTCGGCCGCTGGTTTAAGGAAATAACCCTTATTCCAAATTATCACGTCCCATATGGAAAGAGCTACACCGATCAGGTAATGGACTTTGATCAATGCATAAAAAAATTGGCGACATTGCGTTTGCGAAACTACATCTTGAAAGAAGACACACATCTAGAGATGATGAACGCCAGAGCTGAATTTATTAAAGAAGTTTATAACAAACTAAGTGGGGAATCGATTATAACGGTTGAAAGATTCGCTGAAGGTTATTGCCAGTCCATCTTTCATCAGATTCAGCATTTCTTAGATCCGAATTTTCAGGTGTTTTTTAATCATCGAGTGGCAATCGATATAGGCCCATACCGCAAAGATGACGAAGTTAATTTTGTTTTTCTCACGCCACAAGTTCTTTACATATCGTTTTTATTTGGAGGGGCAGAGTCCATCAATTATGAAGACTATCGTGAATATCTGATGTTGTTGGCCCTCGGTCTTTTGAATGAATTCGGAGTAAGAAAGAAAATTTTCCTTAACTGCGTAAAATATGGAAAGTGGCGCATTGAAACCGAAGAATTCACGGGGGCGGGATTATATGAATGGTTCAATAAAAAGATTGGTGAAATGAGAGAAATCGTCGAGTTGGACAAGAGCGATATCAATGACGACAACCCTAGGTTTATGCATAACTGAACAAACAAAAAAAGGAAAAACAATGAAAAAAATACAAACAGAAATAATCTATACCTATGATGGCTATAAATTTGCATCTATAGACGATGTTGATGAATATATAGTCAAAAAAATTGGTGGTGTCGAACATTACAAAGAAGTTGATACTGATGCTGGAGATTATATTGATGAATTCTATAAAGTAAAAACAACCAGAGCGGAATGGAAAACGACTGGACAGCACGGAGAGTTCGCGTTTGCCATAGAGCCATTACTATCAACCATCAATGTAATCGCTCATACCACGCTTGGTAAGAAAACACTAAACAAAATGATAAAAAAATTACAAGATGCGGTTAATCACTTAGAAGATCCATCAGTCTAATCGATGTAACAAAATAATGGAGAATTTTTGAGTGATAAGAAACCGACTATGAAAGAGCCCATAGTAGAGATTCTATCCGATTGGTTTTAATCGAAACCCAAAATTAAAAATTAAGAACTCTATAAATCGAAATAAAGGAAACAATATGATTGAAGTGAACTTAGAAGATTACAAGAAACAAGTAGAAGCGAACTTAACTCAAAGAGTTGGGAAGAAAGAATCCGCTCGTTTGATGACGCTCTACGAGAGCGACTTTCCAGAACTTTTGGAAAAGAAATTAGGCGTCGTGGCTACGGCAACAGCACTAATTATGGGTTATTAATATTTGAGACAAAAAAGACGCCAATGAAGAATTACATGTAAGTAAAATAAAATGCGCTGTATCAATATTATCTATTTTTTGAGCCTTTATTGGCAAGAAAGAAGACGAGATCAAAGTTGGCTATTATGGTGAAGAATTAGTCTTAAAGCTTCAGGAACTTGGTCTAAATTCTTGTTGGGTTGGTGTGTCTTATAGTAAAAGAAAAACCCCAGTCGCAGTCAACAGGGGTGAGAAGATTATAATTGTCGTTTCTTTTGGGTATGGGCAGACACAAGGGCACGCCCACAAATCAAAAAAGCCCGAAGACGTAACTGAAGTAATCGGAGAAAAACCTTCCTGGTTTGACATAGGAGTTGAGGCAGCCTTATTAGCCCCAACCGCTGTCAATCAGCAGAAGTTTAAAATCGTTTGCGATAACGGCGTAGCAACCATTAGAAAGAATGGTATTGGAGTGTACATGAATGTTGATTTTGGCATTTTAAAATACCATTTCGAAGCAGTAACTGGTCAAGTTGTTGAGATTATAAAATAAAATATTTAAGTAAACTTAGTCATTCTTTTATTAATGTCGCCATCGACAAAAAGAATGAGAAGTGTTAGAGTAAAATATACCATAAAGAGAACGGCGAGGGACAAGCCCTATGACCCGTCAGCAACCTGCGGTATGCAAGGTGCTAAAGCTTGAATGATGGGGAAATAAATCTATGAAAAATAGGCCCATCATCCGATGGGCTTTTTATTCCTCTTTATGGCAAAGATGCACAAAGGAGGAACATATATGCACTTTCAAAAATTTGGCAAACTGCCACCCGCACCATACGACGTTCCAGCGCATAGCAGAAGACGTCGCAAACTATATTACAAAGGCCTCGAATATCTCGAAAGCAAAAATCCTGATGAAGAAACCCTTGCGAAGGCTTATCAGCTAATCAAAGAATCGGCAGATATGAATTTTTCCTATGCTCTAAGTAAGATTGGTGAATTTTATCGCTTTGGTCAATTTGTCGATAAAGATTCCAAAAAAGCCAAAGAAATTTTTCTAGACCTAGTCGAGCGCCTTAATCCGACTGCAGCTCTTAATCTTGGACAAATGTATCACGATGGAGACGGTGTTGAAAAAGATTCTAAGAAGGCCGGTGAGTATTTTGAAAAAGCCTTTCTTTATGCCTCACGCGAAGCATACAAGGGCGATTGGCTCGGTCACGATGTCCTCGACAATAAGTTCCTGTTGGTCGATCACGAAATAAACAACGCCATCAAAAAGTATCGTCTTGATCCCATTTGCGATATATGCCACGAAAATGTTTTTGAACAACGATCATTTACACAATCGCCTTTTAGAGAAATCAGGAAAGTACCGTCACGCATTGAATATCCTGAATACGATGATGGGAAACCGGTTATTAGGAGAGGTTTTTGCTGTGTTAATTGCATGGATGAGTATATTTACCCATTGATGGAGGCGGTGAAAAAAGGACTGGTTAGTGAAAAAGAAATTACTTATTTGGACGGTCGAGACGATATGATGAATGCCTTAAAAATATTTTTAAAGGCTGATTAAAGATGAGTATGGAGGAGCAAAAAATGGAAACTATTGCCGAAATAAAATTAGAGATTCTCCGTTATTTTGACAAGCGAGAAGCCAAAATTAACGGCACAAAGGTCCGGCGTCTGGTGTCATACAATGGCAAACAAGGTTATGTCATTCGCAAAAAGATAAGTGAAAGGACGATTCATAATTTAACTCTTTTAGAAGTTGGACACTGGTTTAGGAAAATGACAGCGCTGCCCCATTATCACACCCCTTATAGTGGCAAACCTTTTTATGGACCGTTCGCATACGATCGATATATTCATCTCGTAGCGAGATTGAAATTAAGACATTTCTTTTTGAATGAAGACACTCAAAGTGAGATTCGCGAGCTTAAAGCACAATATGTTTTTGACGAGACGATGAAAGGCAAAAGCTTAAATTTAGGAGAAATCGAATATACATCCAACCGCTATTGTGGTGGAATTCGCACGGCCCTGAAACTTTTTCGAAAGTCCCATTATCAAGCATTTATTGATTACCCCGTCACGGTTGACATCGATAAGTATAAAAAAGAAGACAAAGCTGAGTTTGTTTTTCTAACAAATAATATTCTTTTTATATCATTTTTGTATAGCGGTCCCCGGTCCATTCGTCATGATCATTATCGCGGAAAAATGAAACTTTTGGCCATCGGGCTCATGAACAAATTCGGGAAGCGCGATAAAGTCTTCATTTACTACTCGAGATATTACCTAGGGTGGTGTCCATTTATCGAGGAATACTCCGGTGAGAAACTATATTCTTGGTTTAGCCAAAAGGTTAAAGAAATGAAAGACATCACTGAGACGGGAAAAATTTATGTCAATTATAGCAATGTCAATTACGACAATCCGAATTTTGACTTTGAAGATGAGTCTGATGAAGATGTCGATTAAAAGAAAAGGAAAAAACAATGAAACTAGAAAAATTTATAAAATTACACGCCCCTGCTGATGACCTCGATATCATCAGCAAAGATAGAAGAGGACTCTATGACGCGGCGATGAGTTATTTAAATCAAGCCGAAGACAGCAAAAATGATTACAAGGCAGCCTACCCCTTATTAAAAGAAGCCGCCAAGAAAAAGGATCTCTTTGCCATCGCCGAACTCGGCTGGTTTTATCTTAATGGCTACCATGTCAAGAAAGATCTGTCCAAAGCCCACGAATTAATTCGCTATACCTTTGAACGCGGTAATTCCAAAGGCGCCTATTACTTCGGCGTGATCCATCGCAAAGGCAAAGGCGCGCAAACGAATTACATAAAAGCGATTGAGATCTTTAATGTTTCAGCGACATACGCCCTTCGAGAGATGAAATTAGGCGAAAATAGAGGCAAGGACTTTCTAACTCAAATCATCAAATTAAAAGACAAGGAAATAAAAAAGTTATATGAATTGTATAAAAACGATCCCGTCTGTGATATTTGCTTTGTTAACATCTGGGAACAGGTCTTTATGGAAGACTCTATGAATGCTCCTTTTATTCGTCTCTCGCTTCCTCCAGATGCCAATCCTCCAGAACTCTATAAAAGACCCACGGCTAATTCCATCTTATTTAAAGAGGGGCATTATTGTCCTTTTTGCCAAAAAAACTATATCGATAAAATTGAAGAAGCCTATGAGCAAGGCATACTTTCAAAGCACGACATCGAGGCCTTGGCTAAAAGGGATGACCTTTTTGAAGCCTTGCAACCCTTAAGAATTCATTGGATGAAAAGACTCCGAAAAAGTTCACATTATAAAAGTTTACTCAAGACTTTTTGATGATTATCCAATAAGAATTGATAGTAACTCTTTGTTAGACAAGTATGTTTGCTTTTGGACAATCTAGAAAACATCACAAGTAAGCCCAATCGAGCCGTGTTTGAAGAAATAACGTGCAAAGGAGAGATAAATGAGTGTAAACCACAATAAAGGAAACAATATGATTAAATTGAGTTTAGAAGATTACAAGAAACAAGTAGAAGCGAACTTAACTCAAAGAGTTGGAAAGAAAGAATCCGCTCGTTTGATGGCGCTTTACGAGAGCGACTTTCCAGAACTTTTGGAAAAGAAATTAAGCATAGTGGCTACGGCAACAGCGCTAATTATGGGTTATTAATATTCGAGACAAAAAAAGACCTAATGAAGAATTACATGTAAGTAAAATAAAATGCGCTATATCAATATTATCTATTTTTTGAGGAATTACACGTGTTCTTAGCCCTTGACAAAACAGTAATAATTACAAATCAATCGATTCCACCAGACTGCTTTCAATCGTTTCGCGAGGAGTGACGGGCGAATCTAAGTTATCATCATCAAGATTGAAGCCCTGATGATAGTAGGCTGCCCAGATTAATTCTGAACAATACCAGTTCTGGCTATTTGATGAATGGCTTTTGGCGTACTCTACCTGATAAGGTTTTCCGAGTTGATCAATTACGAATTCTATTACCTCATCAATCTGGGCTTCGCTTGCATCTTTAATGCGATAGGCGCTTCCTTCTTTTTGAAGCATCCGCGTCGGCGTTATGATGCTGCGGGCGACGCCGACGCTGATGGCTTCGATAATGCGCACGTAATATTGTTCATATGTTTCCGAGTAGAAGATGTCTTCGACAATCGCGACGTGGCCGGTTATTCCATAGAAGCCGGTGGCTTCAAAGATAATATCCCCGCGCCTTAGATTTTCTAATAAATTAGAACCATGGTAGTTCACGCCGATGGGAAGCGCGATTCCGGTATCGTACCAGTAATCTTCTTCGTTTTCGTCGACGGGATATTGGTATCCGTCGAATCCTTCATATTCGCTGAAAGTAGAGGAGGCATCGCTGCTCGATATATCCGTTGATGATGTGGCAGAGGAAGACGAGTCACTGCCTTCGCCTGTTAGTGAAGTATCGCTGCCAGTGCTGTCATTTGCGGAATCCGTGGTATCGATATTGCAGGCGTAAAGCCCGAGAACGGCAAGGCAGATAAAGATGATATGGGCGAGTCGCTTTTTCATACGCTATTTTGATTATAAAAAAGAAATGACGGCATTACACCATCAAACGAATAAACACTTTTAAAAATAACTAAACAGAGAAAGCCATTAGCATAGTCTCCTCAGTGATTCTCTTGCGTTACTGGTTTTTTTAAGACGCTCATCTTTTTGCTGACCACCTCATAAGTATAGGAGATGGCAAATACCAAGAGGACCATTAAAGCGGCGATGACATAGACGTTTAAGAAAGGCACATCTTCGATGGGAGGATGCTGCAAATACATCGCGTTAGGAGCATTTAATCCCGCCGCGGCAAAGATGCCGTTGACAATGAGGCCAACCGCTCCGAAGAAGAGAAGGCCGATCGCATAGATAATCGTGTTGTAGCGATTGACTTTGAAATAGCCACCCACAAAGAGATATAAAGATCCGATTAGCATCGTGCTGTGGCTCAGCATGCTTTTGAAGACGCCCCATTCGAAGATGGTCGTGCCGTGAAGATAATAATCAGGATAAAATAGCGATATTAAAGCTCCAAATGCGCCCGCGTAAGCAACGACAGTCGAAATATATCCGAAAAATTTTGTTTTCTTGTTGCCCCAGAACGCCACGACGACCAAAAGATACATCGACATATTGCAGAAGTAGATGGGGAACAAAACATTATCCGCGGCAATCGCGGGCTGGCCATTAAGGAAGGCGATCCAAAGCGGAGAAATATGAAGAAAGAAGGTGGCTAAGGCCCAGACCTTTAAATATATATCTTTGTATTTCTGCGATTTGATGAAGCGGAAGGGCAGCCATAATAGCAAAGCCGTTATCGCAAGCGATGTGGCGATATAGCCCAGGTGCGGCCCATCGAATAAAGAGCCAAGGATGATGGTGTTCATAACATACCTCATTTATTAAGTCGTCTTGACTGACGCTTTGAGTATTTTATCAAACAGCAAAAAAACTGGGTAGTATTTATTGGCCACTCATTGAAACCAAAAAACTAAAAAATATGCGACTGAATCCTTTCTAATGTCATTTCGAATTGATCGAAATACTCCGAAACTGCTTTTAATGAGTCTTCAGGAACTAACGAAAAATTGCTGCACAGACCTTGAACAAATCCGATATTTTCTCCCCTCTTTAGCAAATCGCCCAAAGATGCGCGGAAGATCTTTATGTCATCTATTATTTTTACGTTATAGATATTTTCGTATTTTCTAATTTCGTTCACAAATATATCGATTTTATATGAATTATAGTCATCTTCAGCACGTTTGCGAGTGTAGAATTCTTTTTTAAAACCGCCCGGCAGGTATTTGGTAATCATATTAATTGGGATTGCGTCGACAAGGGCTTTTGCCGCCGAGTCTTTTAAACTATATAACCTCTTGTAAGCTTTGTGCATCATCATGGTAATTATTTCTTCGCGCACAACAAGTGTTCTAATTAGGTTATGTTCCCCATTTAACAATGTTTTATTGTTTGCTGAATCATTTTTGAATTTATTACTTTCAAACGTTTTCAAATAATGCGCCACCCCAGATTTGGAGAGGACAATCTCTTCAAAATAATCGGCCTTTATGTCTTTACGGTATTTTAAAACTAAGTCTCGATTATTTTTTCTTGTGATATAAAGCAGTGTGGGCTTGCGGTTGTCGACCTCTTTTTTAGAAATTAAATAAACTGAAGTAGGATAGTAATTTATGTCTAATTCCACGTCTGGTCGCGACACCCCGCTTATCACAGCATCCACATATCCTTTTTCGTCGGAACTGAGAGAATTATAAAAGGCTCCCTTATTACCAGCATCTATTTCCTTGTTTTTATCTTTTTTTGTCAATTTTAGAGTGAAGCCAAATTTTTCCAGATAATCTCTTATTTTGTCCAGCACATATTCGAGGTCGTGTTTAACAAATTGCCACCGGCTGACAGAAGCATGATTCTCAGGATTTTTTCGGTAGCGAAGTTCTATTACATCATTTTCATCTCTTGTAATCCAAAACCAAAAACGCCGGTTGCTGAATTTGTCTTCTTTGGGGCGGAAACCACGGTATTTCTCATAATCCAGCCATTCAAAAGCTGGAACAATTGGATCAAAGAAAGATGTGACTCGATCAACTAATTCTTTTTCTTCTCGAGAACAATTATCATAAAAAGCCAGTGCGTTAAGTTCTTTTCCGGTTTCTTTCTTTTCAATTGGCTTAGATGAATATATTGTTTGTCCGTCTCTTCGATACCAAAACACCGTTTTTTCTTTGATGAGTTTCTCTAATGTTTTTTTAATGTCTGATTCGTTGATTTCATCATAACTGCCAAATAAGTTCTCATACTTTTTATATAGTGAAAAATACGGATTCTTGCGATTTCCGATGAGGACATTTCTTATATTGGCTAGAGTGGCTAAAAAGCCTAAATTGTTCTCTTCTTCAATGCGTTGAATCGTTAGAAAAAGATCATCGCTAATTCGTTTTTCAGATACTACAATCATGTTTTCATTGTAGCAAATAATTGTTTTTAATATAACTTGATAATTATAGGGTTGTAAAATATCAAGAAAAATAAGAAGCAAAGTATTCACTTTGTTTGAATATAATTACAAAGTAATTATAATGTTGAGAAAAAATATTTTTTTATCATGTTAAAATGACCTTGCAAGACAAAAAGAAGTCATGCTTACTGGCCCTCGTCCTGCATCTAGGGAGCATCATCTCCGTTAGATTACTAGTCATCATCCCAAGGAGGATTGAAAATGCCGTTTACCTTATCAAGACAGTCAAAAGATTGTCAAAAAGCCGATGCCGTGATTGTGTTCGAGTTCGTCAAAGATTTAGGGGTTGAGGTTTTATCTCTGCCTTCGTCCGAAGAGAGCCTGAAGATTAACCTTGAATCTTTAGCGCCCTACCGCGTGAGTTACGAAGCGCTCAAGGATCAAGAAGGGAAAAGCCAGATTGTGATATCTTTATCGACAATCGTTGTTGACCTCGCCCAGAGGAAGCGCCTCCTGGCTTATGCCCTGACTGAAGGATTGAAAGTGGCGAAAGAAAAGTCGCTTAAAATCCTCGCGGTCAATATTGACGACAATCTCTTAGACGAATATCGAGAGCTTGATGTCATTGAAGTTGCCACGAAAGCGATTAAGACCTTTATTAAAAAGAGCGACTTGAACGTCACTCTCTGCATCGAATAATCAGTTAGTAAACCTCGCCCCGTACTACTTACTAATTAGTTTGATAATCCAGTCAGGCGCTTTGGCGATTTCGATATACTTAGCTTCCTCATAAGGACGCCCGCCG
>Ga0208694_1002230_pt1 | contig 21034 bp, 17 predicted proteins | sample AD_UKC078_MetaG_FD_184442 | JGI IMG/M metagenome (GOLD analysis project Ga0208694, IMG submission 184442) | Active sludge microbial communities of municipal wastewater-treating anaerobic digesters from USA - AD_UKC078_MetaG (SPAdes) (version 2) | ecosystem: Engineered > Bioreactor > Anaerobic >...
CCCCTTCACCAAAACGGAAATTATACTCTTTATCTTCCAGGGCATCAAGCATGTAAGTCACCTTTTTGCGCATCCGGCGCGAGGTGAGATAGGAAGTAATAATCGCCGTAATAACGATTACACCAAGAATCAACAATATGACTTGCCAGGTTGTCATATATTATATTTTTTCAATTTGGCATAGAGAGTCGGTCTGCTTATGCCGAGGGATTTTGCAACCATAGATAAATTGCCGCCGAAACGGTCAATAGCCGCCATAATGGCTTTCTTTTCCGTCTCTTCCAGAGAGTCTTCAGAGCTGATCTCTCTACTCCCCGAATCGGATTGGATACTTTTCAGTTCTATCTCTTTGGGAGTTAAAATAGCTCCTTCGGAGAGAATGACAGCCTTTTCGATACAATTCCTGAGCTCGCGAATATTGCCGCTCCAAGGATGAGATTTTAGAAGTTCCAATACCTCTTCGCTTATTTCCGAAACATTTCTTCTATATTTCTTCGCAAAGATCCCGAGGAAAAGTTTGGCCAGCGGCTCTATCTCATCAATCCTTTCTCTTAAAGGAGGAAGATGCAAATGAATTGTATTTATACGATAGTAGAGGTCTTCCCTAAACTCTTCAGCTGCTACCATTTTTTCCAAATCCTTGTTTGTGGCACAAATAAGGCGGATATCAATGGGAATCTCTTTTGTATCACCAACTCTCACTACATTCCTGTTTTGGATAACTCTCAAAAGTTTTGCCTGAAGATGAAGTGGAATATTCCCTATTTCATCCAAAAACAAGGTACCACCGTCGGCAAGCTCAAATTTACCGACATGGTCTGTATGAGCATCGGTAAAGGCACCTTTCACATGACCGAAGAGCTCACTTTCAAACAAAGTCTCCGTTAGCGCACCGGCATCCACATTGACCATCGGTTGTGAGGCGCGATCCGAGAGGCGATGAATCTCGCGGGCAAGCACATCTTTACCGGTACCATTTTCTCCCGTGATCAAAATAGTTGCATCTGTGTCAGCTATCTTATTTACCCTGCTGCGAATTACCTTCATGGCCTTACCGCTGCCCCAAAACATAGAAGAATCTGCTTCGGACTCGGTCGGCTTTGACTCTTTTTTATTGACGATAGAAGCCTTACGGAGGGTTTCAATCAATTTTTCATTGTCCCAGGGTTTTACGATGAAATCAAATGCACCCCGCTTCATCCCTTCCACAGCAAGTGCGATATCGGCGTAGGCTGTAAAGAGAACAACCTCTATCTCCTCATATTTTGATTTGATCTCGGAGAGCCAGAATAGCCCCTCATTTCCGGTATTGATATCGGTATGAAAGTTCATGTCGAGCAACACGACATCAGGGCTGAAGCTTGAAATCTTACTCATTAATTCTTTCGGAGAGGAGATAAGTTCCACCTCAGAAAAATGAATCGGTAAAAGTAGTTTCAAAGCGGCCCTGATGCCACTGTTGTCATCGACAACCAATATTTTTGCCTTGTTTTTAGCCATAGAATCCTCTAGATTTTCAAGTCATATCTATCTGACCCTACAAATGTAGTGACTTCTTGGCAATTGGCATAATCCTATTCCGTCTTTATTGAGTCAATCGGGTCTGCCGTAGCGGCCTTCCATGTTTGAACTACCACTACGCAAAGGGTTACAAACATCACTGCAATCAAAGCGAGGACAAATACCCACCAATAAATCGGGATACGATGCGCAAAAGTCTTTAAATATTGACTTACAATGTAATAACTTATAGGTGCAGCCACCACAAAACAGATCAGCACAATCTTCACAAAACGGCTGCAGAACATTACCAGAATATCTTTTATAGAGGCTCCGCTCACCCTTCTGAGTGCAATTTCCCTACGGCGATATTGCGTCTCGAACATTACCAGGCCGAAGACACCCATCAGAGAAATTACAATAGCAATCAAAGTAAAGAGGCTGATCAACTGAGAAAGCGACTTCTCCTTCTGATAGGTTTTCGCAATATTTTCGTCGAAAAAGCTGATTGTCCACTGGTCGGGAGTAATTTTAGGGGCCCACTCACTAAGTACGGTGCCGATATGCTTCATTACATCCTGATAATTTGCATTTGCTGCTACACGAATAAATGCTGTGCTGGGATAGTTCCAGGGAGATTTTCCATAGACATAGAGTGCAAATGGTCCCACCTCTTCCTTGAGGGTCATAAAGCTGAAACTATTACAGAAACCTACTATGTCTGTTGCTTCGCTAAGATGTCCGTTAATTTTATCATCCAAAGTCAACCCAAATTTAAGCTTACATGCTTCATTGAAAATAAAGACTCCATTTTCACCAATTTCATCCTCCTTACGGAAAGAACGCCCTTCCAATATCTCTATGCCCATAAATTCGGGGAAGTCCCATGCAACCGGATAGCATTGGAAAGTAATCGCCTCGCCTTTAAAACTGCGTCCCCATCCCATTCTTATAGGGGCAATGAGTTCACCTGAAGCCCATGTAACATCTTGAATCTGAGGGTCGCTCTTCAATCTCTCTTCAACAGCCTCGGCATTTTTTCCGATATCATAAGTGGTATGTACATAGAGAAGTTGCTCTTTATCAAAGCCCATATCATAATTTACCATATAATTGCGCTGCAGATTGATAAAAGAGGAGACAATAATCAACCCTATAGAGATAACAAACTGTAGCCCTACAAGTCCGTAACGCAAGGTTTTTCCCTGTTTCGTGGCTCCGAAAGAGCCTTTTAATACCAGAGCCGGCTCAAATGAAGTAATGTAGAAAGCGGGATAGAGGCTGGAAACTACGGCTACCACAAGAGCAATGATAACTGTTGAAATCGCGAGGCTTATATTCGCACTTAAAGCGGTTTTTGCAGCCACTAGATGAACCAACTCACTCATATTGAAGAGCATTACAAAGGCAAATGCCAATATCAACGCTACGATTATCAGTGTTAAACTCTCCGTAACTACGCTCATAATAAGCTCTCTGCGGGAACAGCCTAGCACCTTCTTAGTATTGACACCTCTTATGCGCTCCGGAATTAAGGCAAAGAAGAAATTGATATAGTTTACAAATGCGATTCCTATCACCAATATCGCAACAATCAGAAGTACCGTAGTTGTCGTATGATTTCCAAAATCTATCATACTCGATATGCCTTCCTGGAAATATAAGCCTCCCAAAGGTATTAACTGAACATCTGCCATATCCAAAAAGTTGTTTATCGCTTTATTTATCTCTTCATCCGAGGCACCAATCTCTTCTCCGGCTTCAGCTACTTGATCTAAAAGCTTATCCTTAAAGAAAGGACGAATAGTAGAGGTGAGATTTTTTTCCATATCCTCCTTCTGCGAAGGATCTATGATTTTTACAAAGTAGGTGTAACCCCACTCCGAATAGCTATCCAGGTTCTCTTTATCGAGGTTGTAGAGAAGCTCACAGTGCTTTAAATGGGAATTTTCAGCCATATCTTCATAAATAGCCACAATCGTTCCGGGAGTATCGCCTTGGTTCAACTGCATCCCCACCTCCAAATCAAATTTTTCCGCTACACTTTTGCTGAGAGCGAAGCTGGTCCTGTTAACCATTTTATCAAATGAACCTGCAATCGGCTCCAATCCAATAGCCTTGAGAGCATCCCCGCTGATAGAGGTGGCACTCATTTCAACTATATGCTTCTCATTGTTCCGATCCACCCAGAAACTTTGCTTTCCACTTCCATTATATCCAAGGTTGATAATTCCGCCATACTCTATGTTGGGTGAGGAATCGATGATTAACTCCGCCAAAGGACGGCAGAATGAGAGATTCCTTTTCCCTCCGCCGGCATGTTCTCCTGAAGAAATCACAAAGACTTTGTCAACATCTTTAATCTTTTTGTTGAATCCAAACTCGTAATTTACCTGACAGAGTATTATGTAGAAGGCAGCAAACGCAACCGCCATACCCAACACATTCAATACACTGGAGAGAGATAGCCCCCGACCTCGCCTAAATAAATAAAATCTTGCCATCTCTATAATTCGTTTTTAACGTCACTTACGATCTGACCGTCAAATAGGTTGATGATACGCTGAGCCACTGCCGCGTCTTTTTGGGAGTGAGTCACCATTACTACGGTTGTGCCTTCTGAATGAAGTTCGCTGAGCAAGTCCATCACTTCTTTACCATTTTTGGAGTCGAGATTACCTGTCGGTTCGTCTGCAAGAATCAACTTTGGATTGGCGACTACGGCGCGGGCAATGGCAACACGCTGCTGCTGACCACCGGAAAGCTGCTGAGGGAAATGTTTTGCTCTATGGCTGATATTCATTCTTTTCAGGATTTCAGTCACTCTTTTCTTACGTTCGGATGCGCTGATATTCATATATTTAAGTGGCAGTTCCACATTTTCATAAACATCCAGCTCATCTATTAGGTTAAAGCTCTGGAATACGAAGCCGATGTTGCCTTTACGGAATTTGGTTCTATCTTTTTCCTTCAATTTAGCCACTTCCTGGCCGGCAAAAATGTAGCTGCCCTCCGTGGGATTGTCCAGCAGACCAAGAATATTGAGAAGAGTGGATTTACCGCAACCCGAAGGCCCCATGACGGCTACAAATTCGCCATCGTTGATGTTAAATGAAACCTTGTTCAATGCTGTTGTCTCGATTTCCTCCGTACGGAAAACTTTGCTGAGATCTTTAACTGTAATCATAATTGTTATCGTTTTTAATTGTTTGTATTCGTGTTAATTCGTGTATATTAGCGTTTATTAGCGTTTATTCGTTTTTAAGTGATTCTACCGGATTGGCCCTCGAAATACGGAGGCTATTAAAGACTATTGTTGTGATAATCAAGATGATAATAATGATGTCCGCCACTATAAAGTACCAAGGGGAAAGGGTGATTTTTTCGGAAAAATTCTGTAGCCATATATGAGCTGCATAATAGGCTCCGGCGTTACCTAGAATAAGGGCAACTATGCCTATTTTTAGAACTTCTTTTATATAAATGGTTATAATCTCTTTGACACTGGCGCCATTTATCTTCCTGATAGCCATCTCCTTACTTCTGCGTTGAGATTCATCTCTGATATAGCCGATAAGGCCAAAGAGTGCGATGACAATAGAGACAACACAACCGATGATAACGGTGTTTTTAGTCCTTCTTTCACCGGAATAGGCCTCGCGCATTGAGTCTTTATAAGCCTTTACCTCAACCACTCTGTTTTCGATTCGGGATTGAATAATATTTTGCACCTTCCCGATCAATTCTCTCGAAACTTCATTCACTTTTATCGCCATAAACGGCATCCAATCTTCATCTTTACCTATCTCACCGAGAAATTTAATGCTTGCTCTATTATCCTGACCGGTGAGTGTGCCCATTCTATAATCCTTATAGACTCCGGATATGGTGAAGGAGTGTGTAGGTGTCAGGCTGTGTTCGGTAACAAATATTTGCTTACCTACAGCGCCGTCACTCCAATCCTCGAATTTTGCCATTTCAGTTAAAAAACTCTCACTTACAGCAACTTCCAATGGACTTTGCGGATACCTTCCCTCTATGAATGGAATTCCCAACAGATCAAACAAACCGGCTGTACCTTCATATTGGTCTGCAATATTGAACAAATGCTTATCACCATCAATTATATTATTGCCTGAACCGCTATCCAAAGGCAGACCGTATGACATTTCGACGCCTAATACCTCAGGAAGGGTTTTTAGCTCATCAACAATACCTTGATGCACCTTTTTGTCCGTACCTGTGAGCACGGTCCAGAGCAGGTTTTCATACTCATACCCCGGTTTATCATGGATGGCTTTGGTATATTGCTTGTTGATTACCAGCACCAAAGAGAGCAGCAGAGCACATATTGCTGTCTGAATAAAGAGAAGTGAGAGTTTCCATATTCTTTTATTTTCACTATAATTTCTGATCGCAGATTGCGCAGGAACTCTTGAATAGAGATAGCCCGGAACAACGGCTGCCACAATGAAAACCACAAGCAGTATTAGGGCGATAGCGGTATATGTCGCGTTTACAAGGAGCGCAGAGGCCGGAACGCCTGTAATATCCTCAATCAGCGGTCTGAAAAAGAGAATTATGATGGTTGCCACCACAATGGCCGCTAAAACATCCACTACAGCTTCTTTAAACATTATTCCATAAATATTTTTCCTGCCTGCTCCATAACATTTTCTCACTCCCATCTCTTTGGAACGATTGGAGATAGCAGAAACCGAAAAGAGAATATAGTTCAGTAGCGAAATAGCAATCAACAGTAGCGCTACAATCGAGAGTATCAAAACCGTGATTCTGACTTGCTCAGATTTTAAATGCTGCCTGGTTAACGGCGCCAGAAAATATTGCAGGTCCAATCCTGAATCCTGGAACATTTTAATCGCTTCCGCCGGATAATTTTTCATCTGCATATCTCTGATGGCAGGTGCAAGCATATCGGGATCCGTGCCCTTCATCAACCTCACATAACCGCGATATCTATCATTGCCGACCCAATTTTCGGTTGATTCTTTCCTCATGCTCTCCATTGAGAGCAGCACATCACGTTTTACTGAGCTATGATGAGGGAAATCAGCAAATACACCGTTAATGGTAATAGGAAAATTAGGGGACTCTTCATTAAAGATAATTTTACCAATAACCTCGCCAACCCCACCTAACTTGTCAGCGAAACTTTCAGATACCATAGCCGACCCTCTTTGCGACAGAGCACCTTTAGGGTCCCCTGCCAAAATTTCCGTATCAAAAACATCAAAGAAAGAGCTATCCGCAACTATAATGGAGCCGCTGATTATATTTTTGTTTTCATCGGAAAACTTATCGCTATTCCATATTGGCGTCATTCTGGTAGCATATTCCACTCCGGGAATATACTCCTTGAAGCCGGGAGCAATTGCACCGGAGACATTATGATAATCATTCTCTTTACCATTTTCGAAATACAGAGAGCGAATCTGATAAATTTGTTCCGGCTCCGTATAGCACCTGTCATGGCTCAACTCGTAACTTATATTGGCTATAAGCAAGATTCCTATGGCCAGGCCGGTACCGAGCGACAATGCTTTTGTAATTATTTCTTTAATTTTCATTGCCCTTATTTTTTAGAATACCAGCACATCGTTATCTCCGAAAGTATCATAACCTGAAATGATCACCCTCTCTCCTGCCTCAAGTCCTTCCAGAACTTCGAAAAATTGGGGATTCTGACGACCGATGCGGATTTCGCGTTTAACTGCTTTGCCTCCGTCGGGAGAGACTACGTAGATCCATTTGCCTCCGGTCTTCTGATAGAATGTGCCACGGGGAATGATAATTGCCTTTTCGGGCTGACCGAGCTGTAGATTGAGATAATAGGTCTGACCGGTGCGGATATTAGCAGGCTGTTCTCCGCTAAATTTGAAATCGGCTTTGAATTTGCCGTCACGAACTTCTGGATAAACCTTGCGGATAACGGCGTCGTAGGCCTCATTTTGCCTCTCGAAAGTGGCTTCCAGACCTGCCGTAACCCTATCGATATAGTGCTCATCGATCTGTGCTTCGATCTTATAGCTGCCAAGCTCGTTGATCTGCCCGATTTTTGTTCCGCTTGCTATGGCCTGACCGAGTACCACATCCAGAAGTCCCAATTCTCCATCAATAGGGGATTTTATCATAAGATTATCCTTTCTTTTGCGAATCATATGCATATTTATTCTCATATTTCTCAGACTTTCCTCCATTTGACTCACCTGAACACTACGATATAAACTATCTTGCTCCGCCCTCTCTTTCACCAATTCAAGTCTTCCTGCTGCAAGTTCATAATCCTCTTTTGCTACCAGATATTCCTCACGGGAAATAAGTTTTTCTTCATAAAGAGACCTGTTCTGCTCATATCTGCGCAACAATTTTTTCACTTCAATTTCCAGTTGAAGGCTCTCCTGACGCAAATTCAATCTTTGCTGCTCCATTGCAATCAAGGTATTGCGAAGGATATTTTCCTTCTCGGCGAGCTCAGATTCTGAATTGAGAATCTGAAGGTCGAGGTTATCATTGCTGAGACGCAGAATCACATCACCCGCTTTAACCAAAGAACCCTCTTCGATTACAATTTCCTGCACGATTCCACCCTCCTGGGGGCTTAACTGTATGGTGGTCATAGGTTGAACCTGTCCGCTGATACGGATGTAATCATTAAATTCTCCGCTCTGAACCTCGCTGATAAAGAGGGTTTCGGGGTTGACTCTCAAAGTGCTTGAATTGTCACGAACCAGTAGCCATATTATGAATACTACCAATAGAGCACCGAACCAGTAAGGAAGGGCTTTCTTAGTAAAAGCCACTTTAATGCCCTTTTTCTTTTCTATAATTCTGTCCATTTTATCTGATTTTTTATTGTTCTAAATAACCTATACCGCCGTAGTAATCCACTACGCTTTTCTTTATATAAAATTTCAGGAGTGCATCCAATCTGCCGGTTTTTGCATTGAGCCAATTGTCCGATGCTTTTTGAAAATCGATCGTAGAGATGAGACCTTGTTCAAACTTTCTCACATTCAAACGATATGCTTCTTCCTGTAGTCTTGCCATACAGTCGGCTTGTTCATAGGCAGCATAGGTTCCATCTCTGTCCTTAACGGCTCTTATCACTTCCGTCTCAACATCGCGTAGTTTCTGTTCGTATTGAACGGTTGCTTTGCTGTATGCGTTCTTTTTCTTTCTGATATTGGAAAAAGTAGAGAGTCTGTCAAAAATAGGAAACGTCAAAGAAAGTTGTATATATTGATTTGCGTTGTTCCGAAATTGGGTTTCAAATGGAAGCGGAATGTAATCTTTCTGACGCGGATATGTATAATAACTTGTAGCCCAACCGCCCTGAAGCGAAAGTTTGGGAGAAAATGCCCATTTAGCGGTGCTATAATCTCGCTTTGCATTTTCCATTGCACCTCTTGCTATAGCTATTGAGGGAAGGGAATGAATAGCATAATCCACCAGTTCTTCAGTTTCCTCCTCCACAATTAGAGTCCGTACATTTTCGGGAATAACCATTGAGGCATCGATAACCAATTCCTCATCCAAGGGCCAAAACATCATGTCTTTAAGCTTAAGAAGCGCATCTTCATATTGATTCTTGGCCATCACGAGCCGATATTCTCTATCATAAAGTTCCGCCTCCATCTCAATAACATCCGAATAGCTTTTTTGTCCCAGCTCTTCTTGCTTCTTTGCAAGTTTCAAAGAGCCTTGCGCTGTTGCAACCTGATTCTCCAAAAGCTCTGCGAGCTGGCCGAAATATACCACATTGTAATAGGCCTCCATAGTTGCCAGACAGACCTCATCTTTTATCAGTGTCTCCCGGTCAATCCCCATTTTCAGGGCAGTCTTGCTGATTTTCGCATTATTGACGGAAGCGAAACCATTGAAAAGTGTAATTCCTCCGCCAACAGTGTAAACATTGTTAAAAGACGCGGTTGACACATATGTATTGGTCTCGGGGTCGACCGAGCGACCGAAATTGGAATAGGCATAGGTACCGGCCGAAACTTGCGGAGTAAACATATTCAATATTGCATCTCTACGGGCAACTCTTGCATCATCCACCTCCATCTGCTGGATCTTGACCCTGGAGGAGTTTTCCACAGCATAGTGCATACACTCCTTAAGTGTCATAACCTCTTGCGCAAAGAGGAATCCTGAACAAAATAGTGCTGCAACGGTTATTATTAATTTTTTTTTCATTTTGATAAAATTTTCTTTTACACCTCAAATGAAAGCACCCACCGTGCCATGACCATTAACGCGCTGACAAGCAGTGCTTTATAAAATTTATCCAAAAAATCAAGTGTAAAGAAACTTTACAGAAGTGTAAAGGGAGTGGACTAATTATTGGTAAGAAGAAGTATAATTTTATTTGTTTATGTCGGAATAAACCTTATATTTGTGTCGGAATAATGTCGGAATAATTGACGGATTAAATGTCGGAACAAATATGTATAGACCACCATTCACAATTTCTTCAAAAGCGATCAACCTCATTGCCCAAATATCCGCACAGCTTGAGCGCTATGCAATAAAGTTGGAACAAGTCGATTCATTGAGACTTCGAAAAGTTAATCGCATCAAAACCATATATTCATCTCTTGCCATCGAAGGTAATACCCTTTCTGAAGGAGAAGTTTTAGCTATAATCGATGGTAAGAGAGTGATTGCTCCTCAAAAGGAGATCCAAGAGGTAAAGAATGCAATAAAAACATACGAACTCTATCCAACACTGAATCCATATTCCGTAAAAGATCTTTTGAAAGCCCACCATACTTTGATGGCGGGTTTGGTTGACGAAGCGGGAGTGTTTAGAAAAAAGGGTGTAGGTGTATTTGAGGGAGAAAAAGCCATACATATTGCTCCGCCTGCCAACAGGATAGAAGATCTTATCAGCGATTTATTTAATTGGTTGGAACATTCGGAAGATCACCTTCTTATCCGTAGTTGTGTTTTTCATTATGAATTTGAATTTATCCATCCTTTCATGGATGGAAACGGTCGTATGGGTAGATTTTGGCAATCATTGATTTTGGGAAAACTGAATCCAATATTCGAATACCTTCCGGTTGAAAATATGGTATTTGCAAATCAACAAGCCTATTACGATGCTATTGAGCAAAGTTCCATATTAGGGGATAGTCAGCCATTTATAGATTTTATGCTTCAAGAAATCCTCAACACTCTTGAAGACAACAAAGAAATGGCTATCAATGAAATTGGCGCAAAGTACAATCTAAGTGATAATTCACTCAAAATAGTGAGTCTTATTCGTGCAGACAAATATGTTACTGCAAAGAATATAGCAGAGAAGATTGGTATAAGTTCAAGACAAGTCGAAAGAGTAGTAGCCAATCTTAAAAAACAAGGTATCATTGAAAGAATAGGAGCAAAAAAGAATGGTTATTGGGAAATAATAAAATAAACTCCAAATCACTGCATACAATAACTCGTTGTAACTAGATATATCTGACGGCAATGTACGTCTGTCGGTTATTATGTGTATTTAATTCGTTTAACTGCTCAAAATTTAGTACCTTTAGAGAATTTACTAAAAAATTAAAAAATATGGATTTGAGTAATATTGAGAACATTGAACTAAGTTATTTAAGTATTGAAGATTATGATGAGTTAAAGGAGATTATGATTCAGGTTTATTCGGATGAGCCGGGTGGGTATTGGAGTAAACCTTATATTCAGAAACTCATAAATATTTTTCCTGAAGGCCAGATAGTTATAAAAGTAAATGGGAAGTTGGCGGGATGTGCGCTTTCCATCATTGTGGATTATAAAAAGCTCGGCAACAAACATACATACAAACAAGTTGTAGGCGATTACTTCAGTACTCATAACCCTAAAGGGGATGTGCTCTATGGTATTGAGGTTTTTGTAAGCAAAGAGTTTCGGGGATTGAGGCTGGGCAGACGTATGTACGACTACCGCAAGGACCTATGCGAACGCCTCAACCTGAAATCAATCATCTTCGGCGGTCGCATGCCCAATTATCATCTCTACGCCGACCAATACTCTCCACGCGAATATATAAGACGTGTACGTCTTAAGGAGATAGATGATCCGGTTTTGAATTTTCAGATTTCAAATAATTTCCAACCGCTTCGGGTAATGCGCGGATATTTGCGGGGCGATGAAAAGAGCAACGAATATGCAGTATTGATGCGCTGGGACAATATCTATTATGAAGAACCGACCGATGAAGCTACAATTGCCAAGAAGATTGTGCGCCTCGGATTGATCCAGTGGCAAATGCGCTCATACGCAAATCTGGGAGATATGATGCAACAAGCGGAGTTTTTTATAGATGCCGTCTCCGGCTATCACTCCGACTTTGCGCTATTCCCGGAGTTTTTCAATGCTCCGCTCATGGCTCAATACAACCATCTTTCCGAGCCGAACGCCATTCGTGAGCTGGCCAAATATACAGATGAGATAGTCAACAATATGTCGGAGTTGGCCATTTCCTACAACATAAATATCATAACCGGCAGCATGCCGGAAATGCGCGACAATTTGCTTTACAACGTAGGCTATCTTTGTCGTCGCGACGGTACCCGCGAGAAATATGAGAAGCTCCACGTTACGCCCGATGAGGCACGCGTGTGGGGTATGCAGGGCGGTGACGTGGTGAAAACTTTCGATACCGACTGTGGAAAAATCGGTATTCTTATATGTTACGATGTGGAATTCCCGGAACTTTCGCGTTTACTGGCTGATGAAGGGATGCAAATCCTTTTCGTACCCTTCCTCACCGATACGCAAAACGGTTATTCGCATGTAAGGAATTGTGCTCAGGCGAGAGCTATTGAGAATGAATGTTTCGTTGCCATTGCGGGATGTGTGGGTAATTTGCCGAAGGTGCACAATATGGATATCCAATATGGACAGGCAATGGTCTTCACGCCGTGCGATTTCGCATTCCCCACTAACGGAATCAAGGCAGAAGCTACACCTAATACCGAAATGATATTGATTGTTGACGTAGATTTGGATTTACTCAACGAACTGAATCAATTCGGAAGTGTAAGAAATCTGCGCGACAGGCGAAAGGATCTTTATAGTTTGACGAGGAAATAACAAATGATCAGAACAACTTTATGTAATTTTGCAATTGTACTGCAAATTTGCATAAAATGGATAAAGGATTTACTGCTCAAAAAAGGCAATGATGAAACCGGCATCAAATCCCTTGGCAAGGTATTAAACAATAGACTTACCGATAAAGCAGTCATTTACGCCGGAGACTTCGAAAATGATACCGCAGAAATTCAACTGGTGAATTATAAAAATATGGGGCGACTTTTTTAAGAGATATTGCCTCTTTTTATTCGGGGAGCTAACTTATTTTTCAAAAGCAGCGTAATCCAGGTGGCCAGAACGAATGGGAATGTAAGTTTTGGAATGCCCGTTTTGAGCATCAACAGACTGATGGCTAAGGCCAAAACAATCGAAATCAAGACCCACAAGCCGTCCCGCACTTTCGGGCCGGCAAATACAATTGCACATAAAACCGCATTGAATCCATAAAGTCCGAGGTTGATTTCAGTAAGCGGCACGGAAAGATAAAATGCCAAAATAGCCGAAACAACAGCCGCTGCAAGACCATAGAGAGCCGCAATGGGGGAACTGATGAATACCGCTAAAAAGAACAACAAACCCGCGAGGAATTTATCTTGAAAAATCACCTGTCCGAAACTCTTAAACCCTCCCGTCAATGAGTCGCTTGCTTGCGCAACAGCCGGTGTGGAGATAGCAAGCATATCGCCGCAAAACTTATTGCAAATCAGGAGTATCAGCCAAGTCACCACAACAAAGGGAAAGGTGTATGCGGGAAAATTGCGTTTTATGAAAAAATGCTGCAACATTGCAGCTGCCACTGCACCCAAAATCACAAACAACCAAGCCCAAATCACCGGCTTTAAAAATAGCATTACCGCCACACCCACTAAAGCGGCGCTAAATCCATAGAGTCCCTTTTCAATTTCTGATTTGTCGTATTTGAACAGATATGCCGTAGCGGTTCCGCAAATCGTGGCCAAAAGCGCCGCAAGGCCCATTGTGTAGGAACCGTAAAATATTCCGACTAGAAACAGCAAGCCTGTAATGCTATTTTCTTGAAGCATTATCTGTCCAAACCCTTTCAGAATTGTTGAAATAAAAGATGCTGTTTTGCAGTTGGAAAAGCGCTTATTGCAGTGTTGTCGTGTCATTCTGTCGGTGTTTCAATAATCGAATTTTCTATCCCTTCCGTTCCTTCCGTGCTTCAAATATTATGGATGCAAATATAAAACTCTGTTCACAATAATGAAGGAATTTAGAGAAAATATGACCATTGATGTAATAGAAGTATTATTCCGGATTTTTATGGCATCATCTGCAAAAATGGAATATATTGACTTAAAATGACCGGAATTGTGTTTACGAAAACCAAGTCTATTAAAAGTTTTATCCATAAAAAGTATGGTTATATCAAGTTTTTCACCTAAAACAAAGAATTATTTACATTAAATATTAATTTTTTAATTTAAAGCGGTATATCGTATTGAAAAATAATCTAAATTTGTATATACATAAATTCCATTGGTTATGAACACAAAAGGATTCAAATCAAACGAACGCGAATCGGGCTTGGCTGACACCGGGCATTTCTTTGCGTTACCTGTAACAGCGGAACAATACTCCGCTCCCGATATCGAAGTCATCGATATTGAACTGACTCAAAACATCCTCACGGCAAGTCTTCCCGACGTTGGAGACGGAGGAGACGCATGGTAGGAGAAATTAGCTAGTAGCCGTTAGCCATTGGCCTTTAGCTGAGAGTGCAACGGATTAATAAACAGATAAGTAAACAATAAAGTAAATTCAAGGTCTTTGGCAAAATTCTACATCAATCCTATAAGGAGCCGGCAGCCAACAGCTAATGACCGATATATTTAACACAAACAGCTATGAAATTCAAACTATTATTTTTTGCACTTCTCGCCATATTTATGACGAACTGCACCCGTGAACCTATTTCCGAACCGATAAAGGAAGAGGGAGAGATCATTACGATAAGCGCAACGATCCCGGCGGAAACCCGCGTATCCTACACCGACAGCGACATCCCCGGCAACGGTGGCACACTCGCATGGCAGAGCAACGACCAACTCCTGCTTGCCGGATATGCTGCCAACGGACGCTATCTGGGCAACAAAATCTTTACCTGGAAGGCAGGCAATACCTTTGAGGGATCACCCATACAAGGTGCCACCACTTACAAGGCATATTATCCCGGAGATGAAGTCGTACTGGATGCTAACGGCAACGTGAAACCTTTTGCCAATAACTTCTGGTTGCAGTCACAGTCCGGAAATAATTCGACTACACATCTCCGCTACAAACTGCTTCTATTTGACGAGGAGGCCAATCCTACCACTCAGTCCTTTGTCTTGGCCTTGAAGAATGATATTATCAAAATTAATCTCAACAACATACCTGACACTATAGGAGCCATCAAAAAAGTGATTTGGACGGTTGAAACTACAACGGAAGGGGAAACCCAATCGGCTATGGTAACCATACTCAACTATACGCACACTCCGGGCGCCAATCTGACCGCTTACATCGCTTTTGACCCTGCCGTGACAAAGATTGCCGCAGGTGGAAAGGTAAAAATAACGTTGATCGGCAACCAATCATATGAGTGGTGGAGCGACCCCATTGCCAACCTTACAACCTACGCTGCCGGAAAACGCTACAAAGCTAACGTATCCGGACCTTGGACACCGGCCGAGACTAAATTCAGCTTTAACATCACAACCAATAATGCAAACCAGCTATACGAAATCTGGCAACAATCCGTTCCCTCTACCAACCCTGCAAAACTTACTATAGAGTGGGGAGATGGATCCTCAGAGACTATCGCGAAAGGCGCTTCGCTTCCAAACACAACCATCGCTTCGCACACTTACGTAAACGCAGGCAATCATACCATCACTATCTACTCCGACGAAGCAGACCCAATCGCAAAACAGTTGCCGCAACTCACATTCAATAACTACCCCTACGGAGACACGCTACTGACGGCAGTACTTACCCCCTTCCTCAATATGAAAGCAACAGCTTTCACCGGGTGCTTCAGAAGTTGCACGGGATTGACTTCCATTCCGGCAGAGTTGTTCAAGTACAACACGGATGCCACAAGTTTCTATCAATGCTTTGAGCAGTGTACCGGATTAACCTCCATTCCGACAGCGCTATTCAGGAACAATACAAAAGCAACAACTTTCACCGGGTGCTTCAGAAGTTGCACGGGATTGACTTCCATTCCGGCAGAACTGTTCAAGTATAATACACTAACAGAAGATTTCTTCTCTTGCTTCCTAGACTGCAAAGGATTAACTTCCATTCCGGCAGAACTGTTCAAGTATAATAATTATGTGAGATTTTTCGGCTACTGCTTCTCCGGCTGCACACAATTAACTTCAATTCCGGCCAATCTCTTCTCGTACAATTATGATGTAGCTACTTTCATTAATTGTTTCGCAGGCGACACATAATTGACCACGGTTCCGGCGGGACTCTTTACCAACAATGGCCAAGCATCTAATTTCGAAAAATGCTTCTACAATTGCGTAAATTTGGTATTAATACCGGAAATTTTTCCGAATCCGGATGTAAAAAACAAGTTTTATTATGGTAGAACCATGAATTTCAAATCGTGTTTCGAAAATGTAGGGTCTTCACTGGATCCAAACACAGGTACCGCTCCTGAGTTATGGAAGTTTGATAGAGGCGGAGCAACATGGACGACTACCGGTTGTTTCAGAGGCGCTACCAAGTTAACCAACTACACCTATATTGTTCAAAATTACCCCGGATGGCTATAATACCGTCACTTTATCAAAGGATCCCTCTCGCCGGTGGTGAGAGGGATTTTTTTGGATGGACATACCGACAAAGACAAAAATCAACGAAAATGGATTTAATTGATAATGATTAGAAGTGAACCTAACGTTAGTTTTGTCTATAAAAAGTATCATTATGTGAAAGTTTTTTGCCTTAAACAAAGAATTATCTGCATTAATTTCAACTAATTGCACCAAAAATTATTGTGTCATATTAAAAAAATAATCTACCTTTGCAGCCGGTAGAAAAAATCACTGATTATGAACACAATGGAATTCGAATCGACGAATCAATTCGGCGAATCGATACACCTAACCTGACATCTTTATTGACAAAAACATAAATTAACCCTCTTCAGGGCAAACGGCTTACGGCTAACGGCCGACAGCTAACAGCTAACGCCCGGCATTCAACTAACACACACAACTATGAGATTCAAACTATTTATTTTCACACTGCTTGCCTTATCGGCGGTAAGTTGTACCCGCGAAATTCTTCCCGAACCGGCACAAGCAGAGGAAGAGGGAAAGATGGTTACCATAAGCGCAACTATCCCGCAAGAAACCCGCGTAGCATACAATGATGCCACGCTCAAACTCGCATGGGAGAAAAACGACAAGCTCCTGCTGGCCGGATATGATGCAGGCGGAGTCTACAAAGGAAGTTCAACCTTTACCTATCTTAACGGAAGCGGCAATAGATTCAATGGAACCCCCGTACCAAACGCCACCACCTACAAGGCATACTATCCCGCAACCGTCACGCTGGATGCAAACGGCAATATGCAACCGGTTGCCAACACCTTCTGGCAACAGACACAGTCCGGAAACAATTCGACGGCACATCTCAGCGGCAAACTGATTATGAACGACGAGATAGCCAATGACCTAACTCAGCCCTTTGACTTGGTCTTGCGTAACGACATCATCAGATTTAACCTTAGCAACTTATCGGGTGATTTAGGAGCCCTAAAAAAACTGATATGGACTGTTGAAACCGTAGCGGGAGGGGCTAGCCGATCGGTGATCCTCAACATAAACGGTTATACACATACTGCAGGTACCAATATAACCGCTTATCTCGCTTTTGACCCTGCCGTGATGACGATCGCCGCAGGAGGAAAGGTAAAGATAACGCTGATCGGTGATAAATCGTACGAGTGGAACAAGACCATTAACAACAACGTAACCTACCAACCCGGAAATCGCTACTACACCAGCGTAAGCGGTGTTTGGTCAGAAGTCGTTCCTCTGCTTTATACAATACAAACCTATCAGGATAACAAGTCGCATGGGATCTGGCAAAAAGAAGCCACTAACAGTCCTGCCTATTTGACAATCTACTGGGGAGATGGATCTGCTAATACAACCATTGCTCAAGGTGCAGCGCTTAACCAGAATATCGCTTCGCATATCTACACCGGCAAGGGTAAATATACCGTTACCATCATCTCTAACCAAGCAAACATCTCCAACAAACAAATGCCGCAATTTACATTCAATAAAAACATCACCGGAGAAGATCTACTTACATCAGTACTTAGCCCCTTCCCCAATATGGATGCTGAGAATTTCACCTTATGCTTTAGATCCTGCTCCCAATTAACCTCTATTCCGGCAGAGTTGTTCAGGTACAATACGCAAGCAACAGATTTCAGCGACTGCTTCAACGGTTGCACCAAATTAATTTCCATTCCGGCAGGATTGTTCGATAACAATTCGAACGTAACGAATTTCAGCTCGTGCTTTAGAGGATGTTCTAAACTAGTCTCCATTCCGGTTGGACTCTTTAACAATAATACACAAGCAATAAATTTCAGCTGGTGCTTCTCCGGTTGCGGACAATTGCAACTAATACCGGAAATTTTCCCGGATCCGAACACAAATGCCGATTTTTTTGCAGGTAAAACGATGAATTTCTTAGAGTGTTTTAAAAATGTAGGTTCGAGCTACACTACATCTACCGGTACTGCTCCTGCGCTATGGAGTTTTAATAAAGGTGGAGCAACATGGACGACTACCGGTTGTTTCACAAACGCCAATGTAACCAATTCCGGCAATATTCCGCCCGGTTGGCAATAACACTCTCATCGGATTTTTGCTTTGTAGTTGTAATGTTTTCCACTTTATGATTCTTTCAATTCAATTCTGGTGGTGCTTTTTGTAATATTCTGCTGATGCTTTCATTATATCAATATAAGTAAATACAATACTCGAAAAAGCAAATCAACCGCCATAACTTCAGCCAATTGGCAAAACACAAATCATAGTGTGAATAAAAAGTAACTAAATTGTTGATTATTTTTCACAAAATGTATTTTCGTATTAAAAAAAATATTATATTTGGGCATTGGTAGAAAATCTCATTGATTATGAGCACAATAGTATTCGAACTGGCGGAACGATACATCGCGCCCGACATCGAAATTATCGAAATTGAACTGACCCAAAATATCCTCACGGCCAGTCTTCCCGACGTTGGAGACGGAGGCGACGCGTGGTAGATTGGTTAGTTATTAGCTACTAGCCGTTAGCCTTTGGCTGTCGGCTGTTGGTTTTTAGACCACAATCTTGACTCCACGGCATCAAGCCGTTATCCTTTGGCCGTTAGCAACACGTAATGAACAATCAGCCAACAACATAATAAAACACATAGCTATGAAACCCAAACTATTCATTATTGCACTACTCGCTTTATTGGTAGCGAGTTGCACTCTTGTACCTCTTCCCGAGCCTGAAAAGGAAGAGGGGAAGATCGTGACCATACGCGTAAAGATTCCTGAGGAAACCCGTGTGGCATACGATGACGCCACGCGCACACTCTCATGGCAAGTAGGAGACCAGCTCCTGATGGCCGGATATAACGGCACAACTTTTTTGGGGAGCAAGATCTTTAACTATGACGGAACCGGCTACACTTTTTCCGGAGAACCGGTACCGGGTGCAACCACTTACAAGGCCTACTATCCCGCAACTGTCCAACTTAATGAGGACGGCGTCGTACAACCTTTCCCCGCTACTTTCTGGCATCAGAAACAGGTGGGAGACAATTCGATGGGGCATCTCCGCAACAAGCTGCTTTTGTTCGACGAAGAGGCCAATGCCCTCGATCAGACCTTCAACTTGACACTGAAGAACAGCATCATTAGATTTAATCTCAGCGGCATACCGCAAGCGGTAGGGGCGCTAAGTCACCTGATTTGGAGGGTAGAGACTGCACCGGGAGTTACCAAATCCGTGACGCTTAACGTGGAAAACGTTAACTTCTCTGCTAGCACCACCACTCTGACCGCCTTCCTCGCCTTTGACCCTGCCGTGATGAAGATCGCTGTAAACGGAAAGATGAGAATAGCACTGCTCGGAACAAAATGGTATGTGTGGAATAATCAGGTTGCCCCTGGCAAGACCTACTCTGCCGGAAATCGCTACAAAGGTACCGTAAACGGCGGTTGGGTAGAACAAGTAATAAACAACCCGCTCTACTATGTCGCTGTGTACAATGTAAATCCTGCCGGTGATGACTTTGTAAGTAACTTAACCGATTGCCGAGTCAGTGGCCACTTTACTTGGAATGATGCTGTTACCCGATTCAATACCAATAATAGCATTCCCGGTTATCACCTGCCGAGCAAAGAAGAGTGGTTTGGCATCGTTCCGGAACATGCTACCTCTTCTTATTATGTCCATTTTACCGGTCCGGCGGCTTCTTATAATGATGTTTCCGAGAATGTCGTTGTTCAAGATATGTGTATTACCGTTACCGGTGATTATCGCACTACTGCAAACAATGTTTCTTACGCTCTTCGCTATAAAGGGACAAATTTACGCTCTGCCTGGAAGTATGAAATGATAAACTTTTGTACTGACTCCTGCTATCTGAAGATTACTTCCCGCAATATCGAGCCATCTGTTACCATTACTGATGTCGCCAATGAAACTTACTGGGATAGCAACGACTGGGATGATGTTATTCGTTATCTCCCTGCCGGCGGTGTATATTCGGATTGGGATGGCCAGCTACAAGCCCAAGGAACAGGCGGATATTACTGGGCGTCAACGGAGTGCGATGTTCCCTGCGCGTGGTATATGTCCTTCGGAGAAAACTACGCCGTCTCTTATAGTGGCTGCGGCAAGACCAATAGGTTTACTGTTCGTTTGTTCGCCCCGGGAAATTAATCGATAGAACTATCTTTTTTGCCCGAAGGCATAATAGACCCCGGAAGTACAAACTTTTGGGGTCTGTTTTTTATCAATCATTGTGTAGTTCCAAGTTATGAGCAATTAGTTCAAAACTACATACTTGGAACTCCATATTAAGCCTCGTTACAGCGTACAAACAATGGGGTTATCAACAAAATATATAGAAGTGTGAATAAATTAATATCAAAGATTTTGGTTTTAGACCCAAAATCTTTGATAATATTAAAAAAAAGACTAAATTTGCGTCAAGGTGGATAAAAGTAATTGATTATGAAGACAAAAGAACTCAAATTGGCGGCACAGTACATCGCGCCAGACATCGAAGTCATCGAAATTGAACTGACCCAAAACATCCTAACCGCAAGTTTGCCCGACGTTGGAGACGGAGGAGACGCATGGTAGGAACTGTTAGC
>Ga0208694_1002236_pt1 | contig 21007 bp, 15 predicted proteins | sample AD_UKC078_MetaG_FD_184442 | JGI IMG/M metagenome (GOLD analysis project Ga0208694, IMG submission 184442) | Active sludge microbial communities of municipal wastewater-treating anaerobic digesters from USA - AD_UKC078_MetaG (SPAdes) (version 2) | ecosystem: Engineered > Bioreactor > Anaerobic >...
GAGGTCGCCAATAGCTGCCACCGGATTGAGCTCCGGACGGTAAGGGGGCAGCGCGATCCAGTGGATGCGGGCAGGCAACTCCGGGCTGCCCGCAGCCGGATGAAAACCGGCCTGATCCCAGAGGACCCCATGCTCCGCCTCCGGGTCTCGGGCCGCCAAGTGCTCCAGGAATAAACGGCTCATCCCCAAGTTGACCTCGGGCAGACAGAGAAACTGAGCGGCATGGTCGCCATCCACCTCCAGCGCGCTGTAGAGATAAGCCCACTCATACTGGGTTTGATAGGGGGCCACAGGACGCTGCCCCCGTAAACTCCAGCAGCGCCGCACCACCGGAATCAGCCCGTAGCGATGTTCATCGGCCACCCAAATCCGCACCCGCCTTCCGCCACCAGCCACGTTCAAGCTCCGGAGCCGCTCGCAGAGCCCCTGCTGAAACGCGGCGGCTTGGGCCGCGTTCTTTTGCGCGTGAGCCTTGCGCGGCACCTTCAAGACTCCGCCCAATTTTCCCAGCCAGTAATACACCCCTTTCAAGCTGAGGGAGCGGCGGTGTTCGTGGCGTAGCCAGTGCTGAATCTCTTTGGCCCGCTTCCAGCGACCACGGCGCAAACCCGCCCGCAACTCTGCCAGAGCCTGGCCGTGCACTTGAGGCCGTCGCCCCCCGCTATGCTTGCGCGCCACGAGCCTCTCCACGCCGCCCGCCTTGAGGGCACTGACCCAGTTAAAAAACTGGCGACGACTGATGCCGATCTGCTCGGCAATCTGCGCCGCACTGAATTGGCCCGTGGCCGCTAGCCGCATGGCCAGGAGCCGTTGTTGGGTTTTGACGTCTTGGCAACCCGGCAGCGCCGCCGCCACGGCTTGCGCCAGGTCGGGCCGGTTCAGATGAAATCGCTTCGGCATAACCTTTCATGTCATGCCCTCCAACAAAATGCAACTACAAACAGGAAATGGTATTATCCAGAAAATTCAGGCTGAACGAAACCGCAAAGCGCCTCCTTTTGGAAGGAGACTGTCCGGTTCCACAAACGTCGAGAAACTTCACCAATCCAAGCGCAAGCGGTAGAATTGTTGCGTCACCGTAGCCTCGGGGGTGATCAACCAGTTGGGGACCGGAGCCCCGGGCGGCACCGTCAGCACGGCTTCCCAGTCCATCAGGTTCGTGGACCTCAGCAACGTGGCCGCCACCTCGGCGGACGGCCATTGCAACGCGATGTTCCCCGTGGGCAAGGTTTCGATTTCCAATGGAGGAGGCGACACCACCGTCAAGCGGGCGGGAGCGCTGGTCACCGCGCCACCCAGATTGCTGGCCACCAGCGCATACAAACCGGCTTGGGCCGGCGTTACCTCCGGCAGGAACAACAACGTGTCCGTTGCCTCCAATAACGGCGTTCCGTTGAACTGCCACTGGTAACTGACAGGTGTGCCGCTGGCCGCCGTCAGCCGGAACGCCGCGTTTTCCCCCTCCCGTCGCATCACATTGCTGGGAGCCTCCACAAAGGCGGGCGGCTGCGCCACCACCGCCGCCAACTCAAGGTCAAAAGCCAGCGTGGCGGTATTGGTGGCCATTCCCACAGGCAATCCCGTCGTGTACAGAGCGGTGCGCTCCCCGGCCGACAGAACTCGCGGGTAAAAGAAGATCTCGTCCGCCGCGAAGCCACCGGGACCATCGGCTCGCTTCAGGGCCGTTAGTGGGTTGCTTGTGGGCGTAGGTGGCGGCGCCTCGGTGGAATACACCGGCCCGTTGTCCACCTGTATGCTCGCGTTCGTCCCGTCATACCACGCCACCACAAAACGCCACTGTCCCGAGGTGGTGCCGCTGGTCTGGTCCTGCACTTCGACGCCCCCCACCCCAAACCGGTAGCGATTCACGGCGGTGCCCGTGTAATACAGCCGAAACTCTCCCGTCTTTTCCAGACAAGTAGTTGCCGGATCGTTCCCCGTCGCCATGCCAAAAGCAAACCAGCCCCCCACCGTGAAAGGGCCGGCGTAGCGCAACGCCGGTGCGTCCGGGGTTTGCAGCCAGCTTGAGGCGGCTCCGCTATTGGTCACGCAGCCGTTTAACCGGCCCGGGCCGCTTTTTACTCCCGTGCCCACGGCTGTAAAGTCATGCCCTCCCGCAGCATCTTGCCAAGGCGGCGTTGCCTCATCCAGCGACCAAGACGCCACCGGCCCTGTCGTGTCGGTGTGTTGATGGACCTCGACGGCCAACACGTTCGTGCCGGAATGGAGCAGATCACCTGACAATGGGAAAGTGATGAATTCCGCCTCGTGACCGCTCGTCACGGGGACCAACGCCGGGGTGTCGTAACCAATCTCACCTTGAGGTAAGTTGTAGCGAAAAACCTCCATGCCGTTCAAATACACCACCGCCCCGGCACACAACCGCAAGCGCGCGGTCAAAGGCCGATCCAACAAAGCCTCCGCCACCTCAAAAGCCTGTCGGAAATAGACCGTAATGGGCTTTTCGTCAGTCTCAGAGGCCAATACGGTTGCCTCGTCTCCATTGCCAAACCCCAACGGCGCGGGGCCGCATTGCCAGGCGGAGTCGTTATAGCCGGGCGGTCGCCACGCCACGCCCAGATCCACTCCGGCGTCGTGGTAACGCCATTTTTCATTAATATCAATTAACCAAGTTGGGGTATAATTCCCTATCACAATTAGGCGAGCAACGCGGCTTGTTACAACGCCGACAACATTGCTGACGATTACGCTATAGTCTCCCGAGTGTGTGGTGGAAAGATTGGTCAACAGTAACGTGGGCCTGCTCGAAAAGGTTGATGTTATTGGACGCCCATTGTGTAGCCACAAATAGGAGATGGGGGTTTTACTTACTGCGGTTATGGGAAAAACGGCACGCCCGCCCTCCGGGCGAATCAGACTGGTGGGATGACGGATCACACGCGGGGTAGCCGACCAATAGCCCTCCACTTGGGCCGCAGAACTCGTAGCAACTCCAGCCGCGTTAATTGCGACAACACTGTAGGCGCCGGTATGAGTCGAATTGCAATTGCTAAGAATTAAGGAACTATTGGTTGCCCCCACAATATCAGAGCCATTTAGCCGCCATTGATAGATGGGTGGCGGCCAACCCAGGGCCTCAGCATATAGACTCACGGTTTCACCTAACGCAACCGCTTGAGCCACAGGCGATTTGACAATCATCGGCGACCCAGTGTCAAGTGTTTCAATCGCCTCCGCCAAGCCTCTCCGGGCGGTGTATAATTGATTGGGATTCTTGGTATAATTGGTTAAATTAACGACGAGCGCTAAGGCCGCCTCCCGGGCTGCGGCAGCCCCTCCGAGCGCTGGATTTCCCGGTCCCAACCGAAAAAGTGCGTTGGTAAAGTGTTGCTTAACTAGCCAAAAATATTCGGCATCTTCCAACGCCTCCCGCGTCAATTCCCATCGGATCGAATTTATCGGTGGCGCTAAAACGGGTGTTTCGGGGGGCGTTTTAGTGGGGGGGTACAAAAGGACACCGTCGCCATTCGCCGTCGACCAATTCCAAGTACGCGTTTCGTTCCAAGGATTGCGTCCGCTCCACATATTAACGGCGTAATATAAATCTCCTGAGATGCCGTATTTCTCTCCCGCCCAGAAGCGGATCCGGTGGTTAATCGCGGGATGATCTATAAAAAGATTGGGATAAGGCGCCATCGGGCCAACGCAGACGTACCACCAATTTTCCTCCCCCATCCCTCCGCGATCCAAGAATCGGGGCCGCGTTGCCATGTTTTGAATCGGCGTCCAGATGTCAACCCGCCCATTCAGCAGCAAGTCATATTGGTCCGGCGGATAATTGTTCCAAGCAACCAGACGGCGCAACTGCGGCGCAGCAATCTGCAACGCGTCCATCCCGTTCAGCAAGTGTGGATACCGGTCCGGAGTGGGCTCATCCATCCAATAACAATAAGCTTTTTCCGCCCACCCCTTCTCGCGCAAATGCCCCATAATTTTATCCATTAACTGCGAAAACAATTCTTGGTATGAGGGCGTGAAGGCCGGATGACCGCCAAGGCTCGTGGGAAACGGTGGAGATTTATGCCCAAATAAGTTAAAATCGGTGAAATTAAACTCATCCAAATAACGGCTCATAGCCTCGTCGAAAGCTACAAAATCAACGACGAATTCCCCGCCTTGTAATTGCCACGTGATAGGAGCGTACAGATGAGCAGAGTAAGGGCTAACCCGGTGCCGGCGGTAATTCTGCATGTACAGGTCCCATACGAATCGGCGATCAGGAAGCGTAGCAAGCCGGTGCCATTTCGGATCTACATGTACATCGGCATAGTACGCTGTCCGGGTATGTGTCACGTCTGAAAGGGCAAAATTGAAAACGTGCAATTGCGCCGTCACCACAACGGGCGGTTGCCCCGCCGCTGAAATCGAGACCGCCGCCTCGTAGTCCCCCGCCGGTGCATCCTTCGGCACATACACGGTAAACCACAACGGCTGATTAGCCCCAGCGGGAACCACGATTGCACCTAGCCACGGTGAAAGCGGATCGGGCCACTCACCCGCCACGCCCATGCTATCGCTCGGTATAGCAACCGGGACATATTCGACTGCGCAAACCTCAACATTGGTGGCGGCAATCCTGGCACTGGGGCCATCACCCAAGCGAACGAAGTCCGAAACCGTAACCACTAAATTACTGAGGGCGGTATCCGGCCGCAGCACAATCTGAAACGGCTCATATTCATTCCGGGCCGCTTCGATTTTTACCGTGGCAGATGTTTCCGCAGGAAGCGCCCGCTGCCGGCCCACCTTATACGTCGCCTCACACCACCACACAGCCACTCCAGGAGGACTGGGAAGCCGATAGCCGAAGGCGTCGTCAAGAATTTGAGGAACCATTTGCCCCCAAGCCCCCAGTGGCAAACCACACGTCAGAAGCACGAGGAATGTGAACAATTTGCGCATGCCGGACCGAAGTTTGCATGACCGACCTGTACATGTCAACTCGACGCGCCGTTTGTCGTCTCGCGTTTTTCATCTTCAAGAACCCGGTTTCATCCTCCAGGAGCGATGCCCGGTGTCTCTTCCTCTGAAGATGGGGTTCGATGGATGAGCGAAGAGTGGTTCACTGCGAATGTGGGTACACTTTGACATTAATCCCCTCCCTACCGCCTGTGGGAGGCAAACCGCAACGACGCGGCAAAAGGTGGCGGGCATTCATGCCCAACGATTTGATTGGACGGGTCGGCAAAGAGGCGTCCCAAACTGCGGTTTCAGTTGGCTGGATCAGCTTCGCTCACTCTACCCGCCAGAGGAACCGCCACCAGGTCGTGTGAATGCTGCGCGCGCCTTCGCGCGGCCATTTCCAGTGGTTATAAAGACTGTTAACCAGCAGGGGGGACACCGCCAGCGCGCCCAAGCCCAAAGGGGTGGTTTTCAGCAGCGTTAACACCAGGATGAAGCTGATCAGATTGGAAATAATGATGGGCCAGGTGAACGGCGTCCGGTTTTCCGTGGAGATGAGGGTGCCCCAAAAGACATAGTTCATTTCCAAGAAACCGTGCAGGGCGAGCAGTCCCAGCCACAGCGGCGGCAGCAGTGCTTTTTCCGACCCCCGCCACTTGAGCAATGCCGGCACGACGATGATGACGCCGATGGCCAGCGCGGCATAAGTCAGATACTGCAACCACACCCGCGGCCAGATCAGCCGTCGCAACGCCGCATGGTCCTGTTGGATGCGAAGTTGTCCAATGAGCGGCCATTTCACCAGCGTCCACACTTGAGCCATGCTGGAGCAAATGCCAATGAGTTGCAGCGAAAACCCGTACATGCCACCGGCGGCCAACCCCAGCAGCGGCAGGCAAATGAGCGTGTTGGCGTGTCCGGCAAGGTAGCCGCTCAGGAACTGGAGACCCACCCGCCAACTGTTTGGCCACAGGGTGGCCACGAGCGCTCGAGCTTCGCCGCTCGCGATTTCAGGCGGGGTTGTCCCCAGTAGGCGGCGGACCTGTCGTCGTGCCAGATACCGTTGAAGAAAGCTGGAAACCAGCGTGGCCAGCGGCACGCTGAGCAGGTCTGCGCCCGCCAGCAAGAGGACGCAACTGAGCGTGATCTTTACGGCTTGGGCCAGGGCCAATTGCTGCGTGCTGGCCAGCACTTGATTCATGTGGCGGAGGAAAACATTCCACCACCCGCTGTAAATTTCCCATAACACCGCTCCCAGTGTCAGTCCCCAAGCCGCCCACGTCAGACGGGGCAGCGTGGTTTCGGATACCGCTTGGGCGACCATGACTGTACCAAAACTACCAAGCAACACCGCCGTTCCCAAAGACAGCAGGCGATAAATCCGGCGCGTGGTGTGTAGTAATTTCCCAAGCAACACGTAGTTGGGACCGGAGGCACTTTCCCGCGGTACAAATCCCTGTGCCTTGAGTTCAGCGGCTCCTCCCATTGCGTAACTGACCGCCCGTCCGATGCTGACGGCAAACCCCAGATCCAAGATCGGCACCAACGCCGCCAAGCTCAGGAACACAAAATACATGTCGAAATCGGGCTTGGCGAGTTTGGTCGCCAGCAAGGGGAGGACGACAATGCCCGCCGTGAGGCGCAGGCCGTTCATGATCCAGGACCAGGCGACGGCGGACTGGCTGAGGCGGGAGTAAACCTGTTTCAGGCGACCCATGTGAATTGAAATGCGTGCATGCCGGCGTGTAGAACTATCGGCCAGCAATTGAAAGAATTGGTTGCCAACGGTCAAGTACCGTTTTGCGTGCAACGGGGAAAGACTGGGGACCTCGTGACCTCCTTTGCCTTGGTTTTTGGCGTGGTGAAGTGTTTGGTGGGGTTCATGGTCGTCTGGACCGGTGCTTTTGGCGGGAGGAAGCCTCGTCTGCATTCAGGCGGACTTTACGCCAGATGCGCTTGAGTGCTTGGCAACGGCGCTGACGGATCACCTGCAATTTGGCCACCGTTCGCTCGACCGGCTCAGGGGGACATGATGTAGCCAGTTCATCCCAGCGGGCCGTAACTTGGCACTTGGAAACCGGGCCGGGGAATTCTATAACACGGTCATGTTGCCAAACGTGCTGTCCTATGGTGGGGCGATGATGTGGGTGCTCTTGCTGGCGAGCGTCGCGGCCGTGGCGGTGTTCATCGAACGCGCGCTCCATTTACACCGCGCCCAAATCAATTCCACCGAATTCCTTAACGGAGTGCGCACGGTGCTCAAGCGCGACAACATTGTCGAGGCGGTTTCCATTTGTGACGCCACCCCGGGGCCGGTTTCGCATCTGGTCAAGACCGCCATCCTCAATCGCGATCAAGGCCGCGAGCGGCTGCGGGAAGCGTTGGAGGAAGCGGGCTTGGCCGAAGTGCCGCGCCTGGAACGGCGACTGAATCTGCTGGCCACGATTTCGCAACTCGCGCCCCTGCTCGGATTGCTGGGTACCGTGCTGGGGTTCATCAAGGTGTTTCAGCGTCTCGAAGCCGCCGGACTGTACGCCCATCTGGGCCAGCTTTCGCAGGGCCTCTGGCAGGCGCTGATTTGCATGGCAGCCGGGCTGGCCGTGGCCATCCCCGCCTACGCCGGCTACAATTATCTGGTCAGCCGGGTGAACGCCATCGTGCTGGACATGGAACGCGCAGCGACGGAAATCGTGAACATCGTCACCGATCCCGGAGACACGACCGCGTCATGAGATACCCGGTCAGCGTCAAACCATTCCGCGGCCAGCTGGACGTCGCGGCGTTTGCGGGGGTGTTCCTGTTGTTGGTGGTGTTTCTGTTGTTGACGCGATTGGTGTACACTCCGGGGGTGCGGCTGCAACTGCCGGCGGCGACTGATTTGCCGGGCACGGACCGGCCGACCGTCGAAGTGGCGGTGGATTCCAGCGGACGTTATTACTTCCAAAACCAGGAAATCGCCGGGCCAGTGTTGCGGGAACGTCTGCAAGCAGCCGCCGCCGAGGCGCCCGAACCCCTCACGTTGGTGGTGCAGGCCGATGCCCAGGTCAGCTACGCGATGTTGATTCAACTGGCGCTTCTGGCCCGCGAGGCGGGAATCCATGACGCCCTGCTGGCCACCCTGCCTCCGCCGCTAACGACCGACCCGCCATGAGCGAAAATGCGGTGGGGAGACAGCCGTGGTCGCGCCGCCGGTGGGTCAGCGTGTTCTGCCTCCTTTTCTTCATCCACATTTTTCTGCTGGGCTGGTTCGGTGCGCGCACCCCTTCTCCGCGCCGGACGGCATCCCTCGCGCCGCAATTCCGGCTACCGGACGCCGCCATCACCGGCGTCTGGGCGCTTACCGATCCCACGTTGTTCGCGCGGGGACATCCCCGGGGATTTTCCGGCGCCGCTTGGATGAACGCGCCGGCGCCCGGTTATCAACCGCCGGAATGGTCCGGGCCTCCCCGTTGGCTCGCGCTCGACGCCCAAACCCTCGGGTGGGGGATCCGGCATTTTCTCCAAACGAATCCGCCGGTCGCCTTTGATGTGGCCATCCAACCCGAACTCCAGTTGTCCCCGGCGGAAACGCATCCCATTACCCCGGCGACCGCCGCCCCCTCGAGTTTGCGGGTGGAAGGCCCGTTAGTCGCCCGGTCCCTGCTTCATCCGCCCGCCTTGCGAGGCTGGCCGCAGGCGGATCTGCTTACCAACAGCATTGTGCATGTTCTGGTGAACGCCGACGGCAACGTGCTTTCCGAGGTTTTGCTGGTTTCCAGCGGACTGCGGGAGGCGGATGAGGAGGCGCTTCGGCTGGCCGGCGCAGCGCAGTTTGCCCCACTCCCGCATGATCCGGAAACGCACCGTCCGGTTTCGCGTCTGGCATGGGGCACTTTGGTGTTCGAGTGGCAGACTTTGCCGCCGGTGGACGATCAACCTGCGGCGAAGCCCTGATCATGTCGCCGGACGCACTCATCTTTGCTTACGTGGCCGGTTTGCTGGCGGCGTTGACCTTGTTGACGCTGTACACGGAGGCCCGCCGGCGACGATTTCGTCCCTCCCGGGATGAGGACCGCATTTTCCGATGCGTCAAATGCGGCCACGTTTACACCGATGATGCCGACGTGGACCGTTCGCGCTGCGCACAATGCGGCACGTTGAACGAGCCCATCCGGTTTTAGCGCCTTTCCAAAAGTCGAGGGTGACCAGAAAAGCCGTTGGGCCGGGAAACGCCGGGCGACAGTTCAGTGACCCGAATTGCCGTCAGTGTCCGGTCTTTAATTCCACCACGTCGTGGGGGACGGCCTCTTTCATGCCGGCGGCGCTGACGCGGATGTAACGCGCTTTATCGCGCAGTTGGGCCAGGTTGGCCGCTCCCAAATAGCCCATGCCGCTTTGCATGCCGCCGATCAGTTGGGCCAGCACGCGGTCCACCGATCCCACCGCTTCTTTCAAAGCCTCAATGCCTTCCGCCGCCACCTTTGCCGTGGGATTTGGTGTGTGGCCGTACCGGGTGGCGGAACCGATCTTCATGGCCGCCAGACTGCCCATGCCCCGGTATTGTTTGTAGAGTTTCCCGCTGATTTCCACCACCTCGCCCGGCGCCTCGTTGCAGCCGGCGAAGATTCCGCCGCAGATCACCCCGTGAGCCAGCGTCAACGCCTTGACAATGTCGCCCGACTTGGTGATGCCGCCATCGGCGAGAAGGGTGACGCCGCGCCGGGTGGCCGCCCGGCTGCACACATACAGCGCGGTCAACTGGGGAATGCCCACGCCCGCCACAATGCGCGTGGTGCAAATCGAGCCGGGCCCCTGTCCTACCTTGATGACATTCGCACCGCAATCCGCGAGGTATTCCACGCCGGCCGCGCTGGTGACATTGCCGGCGATGAGCGGGAGTTTGGGGAAGGCGTCCCGCAGCATGCGCACCGCGTCCCCCACGCCTTTGCTGTGGCCGTGGGCGGTGGAGACGGCCACGCAATCCACCCCCCGTTCCACCAAACCGGCCACGTGCGCCAGCACCCGTTCCCGGTCCAGTTCACCGAAAGCGTTGCGGGTCGCGCTCACCGCCGCGCCGCAAACCAGCCGGAATTGCGCGTCCCGCGCCGGTTTGAATTGCGCCTTCCGCTCCTGCGTGATGCGCTCCACGTCGTTCATGGTGAAGAGCCCGCGCAACTGATCTTTGTCATCCACCACCAGCAACTTGTGGATGCCGGGATGTTCGGTGAAAAACTTGTCGGCGCGCGCAATGGGATCGCGTCCAAGTTCCTTCTGGCGGATGGTGTGGACCTGATCGCGCGGCGTCATGGCCTCGATCACCTTCCGCCGGGCATAGCGCGGTTTGACTACGTGACCCGACAACAACCCCACCAGCCGGCCCTGGTGATCCACCACCGGGAAGGTATGGAAACTGTATTTGCGTTCCTCCACCAATGCCACGATGTCGCCGACCAATTGTTCCGGCGCCACCTTGATGGGCTCTTGGATCATGCCGGGCACATGAAACTTCACGCGGCTGACCTCGGAGAGTTGCTGGCGCTCGGGCATGTTGTAATGAATGAGCCCCAAGCCTCCGTTCAACGCCATCGCAATTGCCATGCGCGATTCCGTGACCGTGTCCATGTCGGCGGACATGATGGGGATGTTCAGGGTCAGCCCCTCGGCGAGGCGGGTGTCGAGTTGCGTGTCGCGGGGAAGCACCTCGGAATACTGCGTGGCCAGGGTGACGTCGTCATACGTCAGGGCCAGCGTCGCGTGCGTGGGAAAGAAATCATCGGCGGCCTGGTAAAACCGGGCGTCCAGCGAATGGGTTTTCTGCGTTGCTGCCATGTCGGAAAATGCTCGCGCCCGGGCGTCCTTGGCAAGCTCAATTCGGGAGATTTTGAGCTTGCGTTTTTTCGTCGCGGCCATAAACTGGCGTCATGAAACCCATAGCTATTCGTATTGTAAAAACTCCCTCCCTCCTGGCCCTCTTGGGCACCCTGGGTTGCCTGACGGTGGCGTCGGCCCAATATGCCACGGACTTCGAGTCCCCGGATTTCACTGCGGGCGCGACGATTAACGGCCAGGATTTCTGGACCTCAACAACTCCGGACCGGGCACGGATTCTGACCGCGGCCCAGATTGCCGATGAATTGACGGCGCTGGGGATGACCCCCGGCGTGACTGTGCATGGCGGCGACCAAGCCCTGTTGGTTTCGGGCACCGGCGCCGGGTCCGCCACGGTGCGGGTCATTAGCGGGCTGGAAACCGAGCCGGAAGTGATGTTCGAGGCCTGGGTGCGTCCGTTGCACGGCACCGCCAACCCGGTGGGCAATGTGTTTTTAACCATGGAAAATGCGGGGGGCACGCGGGCGGCCGGAATCCGGTTTGGTCCGAACAACAGCATTGATTACGGCTCCGCCGGGAGCGGGATTTGGCGGGCCAGCGGAAAGTTATGGTCTCCCGACACTTGGTACCGAATCACCCTGCGAGTCAATTATGGGTCCGGCACCTACGATTTTCTGCTGGACGGGGTGCAACTAAATGCCGATCCGATTCCCTTCTACGACGGCGCTTCCACCAGCTTCCATCAGATACGCATTTTCCGGGGCAGCAACCAAAGCGGAGCGATCTTGGACGATCTGAAAGTGGCGGCGGCGGGGCCGCGCCGGGAACTCTTCTGGAGTGAGACCGGTGGGTTTGGCGGCCCGAACCTCGGAATGATTTACAGCATGGCGTTCGATGGCAGCGGGCGGACCTTGGTTGCCTCCGGCTTAAACCGGCCGATCGGTTTGGCCATTGATGTGAAGAATGGCCACATCTATTGGGCCGAGGACGGTTTTGACGAGAATACCAGCCGGATTGTCCGGGCGAACCTGGACGGGTCCGAGCCGACGACGCTATTCAGCGAAGCCGAACATAAATTTACCAACGCCCAGATGCTGGAGCTGGATTTGCGGCACGGGCACGTTTATTGGACGGATTTCCACAAGGGCGTGATTCGCGGCAACTTGGACGGCACTGGCTATACAGTGTTGGGCGGGTCACCCGCCGCCGCGTACTACACCGCGCTGGCGTTGGACCGGCTGCGCAACCACATCTACTTCGGCGATCCCACCCAGAATGGTCGGTTGTTCCGGATGAATATGGACGGCGGCAACCGGATTGAGATTGCCGGGGACCTGGCCGCGGAGGATTGGCGCTTTAATGCGATGACGATTGATGCGCTGAACGGCTACATTTATTACACCGACGCCGGCACGCATGAAATCAAACGCATGAACTTGGACGGGTCCAATCAGACCACGCTCCTGACCGATCTTGGACTGATGCCCTACGGTATCGCGCTGGGGCCCAATGACATGATGTATTGGGTGGGCGGCAGTGGCCAACGAGTGGGCGCCGCCGCAACCGACGGGCTTGCCAATGTGAACCTCTACCTGGGCAGCCCGGATACCACCACGGGATTCGGCATCGCCGCGGTTCACGCTCCGGAACTGCCCGAGCCGATTGCGGTCACGGACATCTTCCTGGCGGACGGCGCGGTGACGATTACGTGGACGGGCGGATTGCCGCCGTACCAACTCCAACGGCGGGCTCATTTGACGGAGGGTGATTGGGAAGATGTCGGCGCCACTACCATGTCCACGCAGGCCACGGACGCAGTGACCGACGGCGCCATGTTTTACCGGGTGGAGATGCGCTAACGGTTGATCGGTTAAACGAACCCGCGCCGACCGGGATCCCGGTTGCGTCCGCGCGGAGGCATCCGAGCGTGGTCAGGAACCAGCGCGTCCGGACAACGGCGAAATTCCCGGCGGGCGGCTTTACGGTCGTCCGCCGCTTTGCTTCTCCCGTTTACGCCGGTCGGGCCGCGAGGTTTTCCCGGAATCCGTGAAAAACATTTGCGCGGCGGGGCGCGCGCCTTCTACCGTCCTTGTGTGTCAGTTCAATTGACCATCCTGGGCAGCGGTTCCTCCGGCAATTGCGCCTACTTGGAAACGGACGAGACGCGGCTGTTGATTGACGCCGGCTTCAGCCCGCGGCAAATCCGCCAGCGGCTGGCCGGCATTGGCCGCACGCCGGAAAGTCTGCACGGCATTCTCGTCACGCACGAACACAGCGATCACATCAGCGGCTTGGGCGGCATTGCCATGAAACTTGGCATCCCGGTTTACTGTAACCGGGCCACGAGGGATGAAATCGAGCAGCACCATGGGGGGGCCATTAACGCCCAACTGTTCATCACGGGGAACACCTTTACTGTGGGCGATGTGGAGGTGGATACGTTTGCCATTCCGCACGACGCCCAGGATCCGGTGGGATTTTTGATTCGCACGACGGCGGGCAACGTCGGGTTCGCGACCGATCTCGGTCATTTCACGCGCCTGGTCGGCGAACGGGTGCGCCAGGCCAATGTGCTCGTCTTGGAAACCAACCACGACGTCAAACTGTTGCACGATTGCCCGCGCCGCCCGTGGAGTCTGAAACAACGGATTCTGGGCCGGCACGGGCATCTTTCCAACGACGCGGCGGCGGATGCGCTCGAAATCATCATGTCGGATACCTTGCGGCATCTGTATCTGGGCCATTTGAGCCGCGAGTGCAACCGGCCCGAGCTGGCGTTGGCCACGCTGCACGAGCGGGTGGAACGCCTCGGGGCGCGGCATTGCCGGTTGGAACTGACCACGCAATCGGCGCCTTCGCCCACGTTAACGCTTTGAGGGCGGCGCGCGGCGCATGATGCACACCGAGAAGATTGTTTCGCTGGATCGGGTGGAGCTGCAGCCGTACCGGACGTTGCGCTGGGATTTTGAACATCGGCGTCAGGGCATTTTCGTTGCCGAAGGGGAAAAAGTCGTGCGACGCCTGCTGCACAGCCGGCTCACGGTGGTTTCGCTGTTGTTGCCGGAAAAATGGGCAAAAATCTATGAACCACTCCTGACCCAGCGACCGGAGACGCCGCGCGTGTTCATCGCCGAAAAGAAGCTGCTGGAACGGCTCACTGGATTTTCGATGTATCAAGGCATCCACGCCATCGGCCGGATTCCGCCGCCCCGGTCCGTGGGTGAACTGCTGGCGAGCGCGCCCCGGCCGTGGTTGCTGGCCGCGGTGGATGGCCTTTCGAACGCTGAGAATGTAGGTGGGCTGGTGCGCAACTGCGCCGCGTTTGGGGTGCAGGCGTTGATCGTCGGTGAAACCTCCAGCAGTCCCTGGCTGCGTCGCGCGGTGCGCAGTTCGATGGGCACGGTGTTTGACCTGCCGGTCATTGAGGCGGGCAATCTGGCCGTCGCCTTGCGCGGGTTGCGGCAACGCGGTGTGCGATGTGTGGCAGCGCATCCCCGAGACCAACTCGCGAGGCTTTCCCAAGCGCGGCTGGCGGATGATTGTTGCTTAGTGTTTGGCAGTGAAGCCGCCGGGATTTCCGAGCCGGTGCTGGCGGCTTGCGATGAAGCGGTGGCCATCCCCATGCCCACCACGGTGGATTCCCTTAACGTCGGCAGTGCCGCCGCAGTGTTTCTCTACGAAGCAGCCCGGCAGCGGGGCCGGGCGTAAAGCGCGGAGCACCCCTCGCGATTCCCGGATCATTCACCGTAAATCTACGGCGTCCTAGCCAAAGTTGGCGGGCGAATGAGAAGGACTTTTCTTCCTCCAAGGGTTCGCAGTAAAGTCCCTTCGCAATTATTTCTTAAACAGCCATGAACACGAACTTCAAATTATCGGTGGGCCGGCGGATCTTTTTCCTTGTGGGAATGGTGGCCATCCTATGGCTGCCTGCCTCGGCGGCGGTGCGGTTGCCCCAGGTTTTTAGCGACCACATGGTTTTGCAGCGGGGAAAACCCATCAATGTTTGGGGTTGGGCGGCGCCCGGCGAAGCCGTCTCCGTGGAACTCAATGGGCGGGTCGAGAAAACAACCGCCCAGCCTGGAGGCGAATGGAAAGTCGCCCTGCCTGCGATGCCGGCCGGCGGGCCCTTCCAATTGGTGGTGCGGGCGAGCAACCAGGTGGTGTTCCAAGATGTCATGATCGGAGAGGTCTGGCTTTGCTCGGGGCAATCGAACATGGAAATGGGCATTGCCAAGTGCGACGGCGCGGAGACCGCCATTGCCGCGGCGACGCTGCCGGGACTTCGGTTGCTGATGGTTCCCAATCGCTGGACGCCGTTGGCGCAAACCAACATTGACGCCACTTGGAAAGTCTGCACGCCGGCGAGCGTCAAGGAAGGCGGGTGGGGCGGGTTTTCCGCGTGCGCCTACTATTTCGGGCGTAAACTCCACGAAGACTTGCAGGTTCCGATCGGATTGATTGATGCGACCTGGGGTGGGACGCGCATTGAATCGTGGACGCCGCCGGAAGGTTTCGCCGCCGTGCCGGCCTTGCGGGATGAATACGAAAAAGTGTTACTGGCGGATCCAACCACCCCCACCCATCAGCAACGGTTGGAAGAGTTTCTGCACACCAGTGAACGTTGGATTGCCGAGGCCCGCCAAGCCCTGCGCCAACGCATCGTCGGGCCCACCATGCCTATGTATCCCCCGGAACTGTTGCCGCCGCATGATTTGCAACAAGCCACCGCGCTGTTCAATGGGATGATTCATCCGCTCTGTCCGTTCACGCTGGCCGGGGCGATTTGGTATCAGGGCGAGAGCAATCTGAACGACGGAGCGAAATACACCGACCGGATGCGGGCGTTGATTCGGGGTTGGCGCCAGCGATGGGGGCAGGGTGATTTTCCCTTCAACTTTGTCCAGATCGCGCCGTACCTCTACAACAATCATCCCGAGGCGGAAGCGGAATTGTGGGAAGCCCAGGCCGCGGCCACTTCCGAACCCCAGACCGGCATGGTGGTCATCAATGACATTGGCAATCTGCATGACATCCATCCGACCGATAAAAAAACTGTGGGCGAACGCCTGGCCCGGATTGCCCTGGCCCAAACCTACGGGCAAACGCAGCTCGAATTTTCCGGGCCCACCTTCCGTGCGCTCCAAGTGGAAAACGGACGGTTGCGGGTGCTGTTTGATCACGCGGACGGTTTAACAAGCCGGGATGGAAAGCCGCTCACTTGGTTTGAGGTGATTGACGCCGACCGCGGCGGGTTTGTCCCTGCGGACGCGAAAATCGAGGGGAAATCAGTGGTGCTGTCCGCCGCCGCGGCGCCGCAGCCGGTGGCCCTGCGTTTTGCTTGGGATATGCGGGCCGAACCCAATCTGATGAACGGCGCCGGGCTGCCCGCCGGTGCGTTCCGCGCAGGTCAGGTGCCGGAGCGGGATACGTTGGAAATGCACGTGCCCGAGGCCCGGGATTATGAACTGGTGTACGACCTGGACCTCAATCAACTCGGCCGGCAGTTCCGCTATACGGTGGACCGGAGCGCCACGATTCGAAAACCGTTTGATCGCATCGCCTATTTTCTGGAACTGCAACCGAAGCAGGGCCGTGCCGAATTTGTTTATGTATCGGTCAAAGCGTTCACCAGTGATTTGAAAAAAATCGGCGTGCCCACCGCCGCCAGCGGTGCGCGCTTTCAGCAAAACGTTGAGGAGATGAATGTTTTTTCCGACGTAAAACGGGTGGTCACCGGCACCGGGTTGACGGGGGGCAACATCGAATTTTGGTCGAGCAATTACGCCCCCGACAACGCTGCGCAGGTGCCGGGAGCTTCATCGCAGGCGTATGATTTTGGCGACGCCCCCGCCGATGGGGCGGAGGGCTACGGCAGCATGCAAATTCATAATCATCAGGAACGACAAACCATCTTCGCGCTCAACCACTGGAGCGAAGGCCCGAACGCCGACGTGGGCATCGGCAACCAAGGCAGCGGTCATCCGGATTGGACGTTTGCCCGAAACGCCGGGAATTATTCCGCGAAACGGCTGCGCGTTCTGGTACGGCTGACGGAAAACTAACTCCCGTTTCTCAATCAGGGCTTGGGGAACCCGACGGAAGCAGGCCTTTTTGGTGAAACCGTTGGCGTGATTCGCACGCCCGGGAAATGTGATCTGGGTCCTGTCGGATAATATTCAGCGGCGTGGCGATTGTTCGCGAAAGATCTTTCGCTCAGTCCACCGCTGCTTCCAACAGCAAATCGTCGCCCAGCCGGCGCCAATGGATATCGCGCAAGCGGATGGCCTCGGTTAATGTCCGGGCGCCTTCGCCCCCGACCGCTTTGCGGGCGTCGCGGCCGCCCAAAATCTTGGGCGCATAGAAAAATGCCACCCGGTGGGCAAGCCGTTGCAACAGGAAAGAGGCGTTGACCTCGCCGCCGCCTTCCACGAGCAAGTGGGTTATGTTCTCCGCCCCGAGCCGGCGCAGCAGCCAGCGTAAATCCAATGCCGTGCGGAACGAGTGGGGGACGGATTTTTTCAAAGGGGCAACCAGCACCCGCACGCGTTGCGCCAGTGCCGCCACCCGTTTCCGGGGCGCCTGCCGGCTCACGACAATAGTCGTCAACACCGCTTGTGCATCGCTGACAATCCGGGCTTGCAACGGCGTGCGTGCCTGCGAATCGAGCACGATGCGGCGCAGCATTTTAGGATGACGCGTTGCGGTCTGGGGTGTGCGCCAGGTCAGGCGGGGATCATCCGCCAGAATTGTGTTGATGCCGACCAGAATGGCATCGGCGTCGCGGCGCAGTTCCATCCCATACGCGCGGGCGGGTTCACCGGTGATCCACTGCGACTCGCCTCGGGCGGTGGCAATTTTGCCATCCAATGTCATGGCGGCCTTGACCGTAACGAAAGGCGTCCGCTGCACGATCCAATGATTGAACGCCGTGTTCAGTTGCCCGCACTCCGCAGCCAGCACGTCGCGCGTGACGATGAGGCCCGCGCGTTCCAAGAGGGTGAAACCCCGGCCCGCGTGGCGTGGATTGGGATCGGTGGCGCCGCCCACCACCCGGCGGAGTCGGGCGGCAATGAGCGCGTCCGTGCAAGGCGGAGTCCGGCCCTGCGTGCAACACGGTTCCAGCGTGACGTATAGAGTTGCGCCGGCGGCGGTAAACCCGCGTTTTTGCGCGTCCCGCAGGGCTTCGATCTCCGCATGCGGTCCACCGGCTTGCCGGTGCCATCCCCGACCGATGAGCCGGCCGCCTTTGACCAGCACCGCGCCAACCAGGGGATTGGGTGACGTCAGACCCCGCCCGCGTTGCGCATAACGCAGAGCGCGGCGCATACACTGGACATCAAATTCACGGATTGCAGTCACGGGAATAAGATGGCGTGCGGGAAAACCGGATGTCCATTGGTTTCCCGGCCTCCGTTCGCCTGGCTCTTGCGTGTTCTCCGTTCGCCGCCCAGCCGTTGCGCCGGTGCGTTATTCCTCAAACAACGCTTGGGCAAATTGCGCGGCATCGAAGGGTTGCAGATCGTCCGGTTGTTCGCCCAAACCGATGAATTTAATGGGCAGTCCCATTTCCTGTTGAATGGCCACGACCATGCCGCCTTTGCTCGTGCCGTCGAGCTTGGTCACGATCAAGCCCGAGAGGGGCACGGCTTTGTTGAATTCACGCGCCTGGTTGAGCGCGTTCATGCCGGTGCTGCCGTCGAGGACCAGCAAGACTTCGTGCGGTGCGCCCGGCAGTTGTTTGCCGATCACGCGGTGCAGTTTCTGCAATTCCTGCATCAGGTTGTGCTTCGTGTGCAAGCGCCCGGCGGTGTCAATAAACAGATAATCCGCCTTGCGCGCCAACGCGGCGGTGACGGCGTCATGCGCCACGGACGCAGCATCCGCACCATACGCCCCGGCCACGACTTCGACTTCAAGCTGGTGTCCCCAGAGTTTGATTTGCTCGATGGCGGCGGCTCGGAAAGTATCGCACGCGGCGAGCAACGCGGTTTGGCCGCGCTGCCGGACCAGATGCGCCAGTTTGGCGGCGGTGGTGGTTTTGCCGGTGCCGTTGACGCCCACAAGGGACACCACCGTCGTGATGTGCGCGGCCTTGCGCAGTTCACCCCGGTTCGTGGCCAGGGTTTTTTCCACTTCCCGCCGGGCGATGGCAAACACATCCAAACCCGCGCCGCCCTGTGTTTCGTAGGCGTGCCGCACCGCTTGGACAATTTGCGTGGTCATGGCCATGCCGAGGTCGGCGCCAATCAGCGCCAGCTCCAGTTCCTCGAGGGTTTCCCCGGTGAGTTTGGGCGAGCGCGTGATGATGCGCTGGATTTCGTGTACGAGCTTGTGATGCGTTTTTCGCAGCCCGGCTTTGAATTTGGCAAGCAATCCCATGGCAAAAACGAGAAGGGGTTGAATCAGGAAGACGAACCGGACGGTAACCGCGCGCGCCGCTCGGCGATCCGGTCTTTGAGTTTTTCAAAATAGACGAGCGGCAGCCGCACCGTGCCGATGTGTGGGATGCCCTTGTTCAAGCCGTGGCAATCGCTGCCGCCGGTGATGAGCACGCCCAACCGATTGGCCAGCGCGACATATCGCCGGCTCACGTTGGCGGAGTGTTGGGTGTGGAAACATTCAATGCCATCCAAACCCGCCTCCACCAGGCCGGGAATGAGCGGGTCGGCCCGGTTCAAAGCCGGGTGCGCTAGGACCGCCGCGCCGCCCGCCTGATGAATGAGTTCGATGGCGTCCGCTGCGGTGATGCGGTACTTCGGCACCCAGGCGGGCCGGTGTTGTTTGAGCCAGCGCTCGAAGGCTTCGTCCATGGTGGCGCACGCGCCCGCAGTCACCAAGGCGCGGGCCACATGCGGCCGCCCGGGCGCGCGGCAGTTGGCCTGGGCGAGCACGGCGTCCGCGTCCAACGTCACGTTCAATTCCTTCAGACGCGCCACGATGTCGCGGATGCGTTGCTGGCGCGCGGCTTGGAATTTCGCCAGCGCCTGTTGCAACGGCGCCTGATGCATGGCCAAGCCATAGCCGAGGATATGCAATTCCCGTCCGTTTTGTTCACTGGTCAGTTCGATCCCCGGAAGGAATTCGATCCCGGCAGCGGCGCAGGCGGCGGCTGTGGCCGGGCAGCCTTCCATGGTGTCGTGATCCGTCAACGCGAGCGCGGTTAATTCCTGCTGTTGCGCCGCGACGACGAGTTCCTCCGGCGTGAAAGTGCCGTCGGAGAACCGCGTGTGCAGGTGGAGATCAGCGCTCATGGGGGAATCACGGAGAGGGCGGCCACGGAATCGCTATTGCACGATCCGCGCCGGTCGCATCAAGTCGCCTTTGATCTTGTCGAGAATGCCGTTGACGAATTTGCCGCTTTCGGGCGTGGAAAATTTTTTGGCGATGTCCACCGCCTCGTTGATGCTGACCACGGGCGGGATGTCCTCGCGGTGCAGCATTTCATAGATGGCCAGGCGCATGACGTTGCGGTCCACCACGGCCATACGTTGGAGATCCCAGTTCTTGGCGTATTGGCGGATTTTGGCGTCCAAAGCGTCACGGTGCTCCAGCGTTCCGCGGATGAGCGGCTCGGCAAACAGCCGTATCTCGGCTTCTGCGGCGGTGGGCGGCGGCAGTTCCGTCCGCTGCCCCCACGAGGCTCGGCCTTTGTCCTGGGCGATGGCCGCCGCGCGTTGCGACTCCCAAAATTGCGCCAGCGCCTCCTCCAGGTTGTCTGGAAGATTCAGGTCGTATTGAAATAAAAACTGGACGGCGCGCTCGCGCGCCTCCCGGCGTTTTCCCATGCCCATAACGCCCTCCAGCATGCCGCAGAACCGGCCATTTCGGAAATGAAAAGTGCGGGGGCGTTGGGAAAGCTGGGGACATCGTGACTCCGGTGGAGGGGTTGGGCAAATAGAAGTGGTGGCGTTTGGTGAGGTCAAGCAGTCGCCAGTTTAAGACGGCGTCAACCAAGCCTAGGCATGGCGTTGGAGGATTTGCAGCGGGCTCTGCCATTCCTTGCCGCGATTGGGCCGCATCAGATTGAAGTAATACCAGTGCGTGGTGGTTTTGGTCCAGGATATCGCTCTGCCAAGTGTGGCGTTTGGGCGGGATGTAACGGTACTCGCAGCCCAGGGCGCGCACGGCGGCGGGCAGCCCCTGTTTCAGCTCTTTTTCCGGTTCATCCGACGAGTTTGAGTCTGGCCGCATGGAGACTATAGAGGCGGAGTTGGAAGTAGCGCTCGTCGCGCAAGCCATAGGTCTGGCGCAAGAGGGTTCGAATCTTGTGGTGGAT
>Ga0208694_1002248_pt1 | contig 20914 bp, 21 predicted proteins | sample AD_UKC078_MetaG_FD_184442 | JGI IMG/M metagenome (GOLD analysis project Ga0208694, IMG submission 184442) | Active sludge microbial communities of municipal wastewater-treating anaerobic digesters from USA - AD_UKC078_MetaG (SPAdes) (version 2) | ecosystem: Engineered > Bioreactor > Anaerobic >...
TCCTACCGACAACGCAACCGACCCCGCCGGCTTGACCCAGACCACCCCGAGGGCCATCCTCAATAACGCGCCACGGTGGTCCCATCCCCCTGGCAACCAGGTGGTCCCATCACCCTGGCAAGCGACAGATGCCGCAAGGGTCTGCTCAACCATGAACACTGGCAACACCGCGAAGTCCTGGTGTTGATCTGATAGATCAGCTCACCGCCAAAACAGATCGACCCAACCCGCTCACCGCCGGTACTCGCATGGATCCGCTGGATCTGATCGACGTAGCGCGGGAATGTGGCGTGCCGCAATCTGCTGGTGCAAGCGTTAGCCGACGTGCCAATACCCCTTGCCTACACCTTCGAAAGGAGAATGTTGAGCTGGTCATCTTTTCTGTCGTAAGCGAACAGCATCTTCCAACCGTCCCATTCCTCTTCCTGAGCGCCGGCTGACCACCCCGCCGCCCCCATATTTGTCAGGCGGAACTTGACACTAGACGGTATTCCAGCTTGTTCGACGACGCACCTGATGAAGTTGAATTGTTCTTCGGAGGTAGATTCGTTGATGGAGAAACTGATTGAATTATTGTTGTCCAACAGTTTGTACGTTCCTTCGCCGCACTTCTCCGCAATTACTTTTGCCGAGCCTCCACGGATTTGGGCGTACAAGTCTTCAATTTGGGATCGAAAGACTAATGCGAGCGCGCCCGCAATCAAAGCTACGGCGATGCCTACACCCAGCCCGATCTTCAGTCCCCTCCTCATAGGCGGCTTCCTGGGCGTACCGACGACTGGCGTCGGCCCGCCAACCAGGGCGTACTCGTCGGTCCAAGTTGCGCCGTCGAAATACCGCTGTCGGCTCGGATCAGTTTGATCCGGATACCATCCGGGCGCGGACCCTGGCGTTTCCGAATCAGTCATCGGAACCCTCTCCTCTTTCGTAATTGCCCTTAGCTCTGTGCTGCTTGAATCCACCGTGCCCGTCCACCGGTTGCAAGTTGAAACAGAAGGGGCACATCTTTAAAACCGAAGACTTTTTCTTTTTCGCTGCCACGCCGATCTCCCCACCCGACCCTAGGCCAGCAAACAGATTTTCGGCAAAGCGAATAACTGGTTTGGGTACGGGGTTTGGGTACGAGCAAGAAAGGCGGCCTCCGTGTTGCCGGAAACCGCCTTTGACCTGCGTCGGGCTGACAGTGTGGTGTTCCAGGACATCGGAATAAGGTGTCTCACGACATCGGCATAGCCGATCAGCCACATTTGCGCTGGTGTCGAAGGCTCGCCTAGTCATCACCGCCGTCCTCATCGAAGGCCGATCTCAATCGCAGGTCGCCCGCGACTACGGAGTCTCCCAAAGCTGGATCTCCCGGCTCATCAAGCGCTACACCTACGAAGGCGACGCCGCCTTCGAACCCCGCTCCCGACGCCCCCACACCAGCCCCAACCGGCTACCCCAAGCCACCATCGACCTCATCGTGGCCCTGCGCACCGAACTCACCGGCAAAGGACTCGACGCCGGACCCCACACCATCGCCTGGCACCTCGAGCACCACCACCGCACCCACGTCTCCGTCGCCTCCATCAGCCGCCACCTCACCGCCGCCGGCCTCGTCGAGCCCACCCCACAAAAGCGGCCCAAATCGTCCTACATCCGCTTCGCCGCCGAACAACCCAACGAACGCTGGCAAGCCGACTTCACCCACTGGCACCTCGCCGGAGGCCACCACATCGAAATCCTCTGCTGGATCGACGACCACTCCCGCTACGCCATCTCCCTGACCGCCCACAGACGCATCACCACACCCATCGTGCTCGCCGAATTCACCAAAGCCACAGCAGCCCATGGCATCCCACACTCCACCCTCACCGACAACGGCCTCGTCTTCACCACCCGGCTAGCCGGCAGAAAAGGAGGACGCAACACATTCGAAAACGAACTACATCGCCTCGGAGTACGCCAAATCAACTCCACCCCCAACCACCCCACCACCTGCGGAAAAGTCGAACGCCTCCACCAAACCCTCAAACGCTGGCTGCTGCGACAACCCAAAGCCGCCACGATCGAAGAACTTCAAACCCAACTCGACGCCTTCGCCGACGAATACAACCACCGCCGACCCCACCGATCCCTGCCCCACCGGGCCACCCCAGCCACCGCCTACACCAGCCGGCCCAAAGCCGACCCAGCAACCCGCATCGACACCCACGACCGCGTCCGAACCGACCGCGTCGACCAAGCCGGATCCATCACACTGCGCGTCAACGGGCGCCTGCACCACATCGGCGTCGGCCGCATCCACCACCGAACCCGCGTCCTGATCCTCGTCCAGGACCTCAACATCAAAATCATCAACGCCGCCACCGGAGAAGTACTGCGCGACTTCACCCTCGACCCCACCAGGGACTATCAGCCCACCGGAGCACCCAAAGGCCCAACACGAAAATAGGTCCGAACCCAATGCAGGTTCGGACCTATTCGGATGTCGTGCGACATCACATGCGTCGGGCTGACAGGATTTGAACCTGCGACCACTTGACCCCCAGTCAAGTGCGCTACCAAGCTGCGCCACAGCCCGCCGCCGCCCGCCGGAGCGCGCAGCAGGAGGAAGCCTACCGCAGCGCCGCCCCTGTCCCCGAACCGGGGAAACTCAGACGTTGAGCAGCCGGACGAGCCCGATCAGGCCGACGACGACGATCACCGCGCGCAGTGCCGTCGGCGACAGCCGCCGGCCGTAGCGCGAACCCAGCCATCCCCCGATCAGCGATCCGGCGGCGATCAGCCCGGCCGCGGTCCAACTGATCCGGTCAAAGGCGACCAGCGTGTAGCCGACCGCGGCGACGATGTTGACCAGCCAGGTGAGCAGGTTCTTGGCGGCGTTCATCCTCTGAAGGTCCTCGGGCAGCAGCGCACCCATCACGCCGATCAGCAGGATCCCCTGCGCAGCAGTGAAGTAGCCGCCGTAGATGCCGACCGCGAAGGTGCCGAAGACCAGAGCAGCCATCCGCCTCGGCGACACGTGCGCGGCCGAGCGCCCGGCCTCCTCGGCACGCCGGCGCGCATACGCCTGGATGCGCGGTCCCAGCACCACCAGGATCAGCGCCAGGATCAGCAGCACCGGGACGATCCGGATGAAGACCCGTTCCGGAAGGTGCAGCAGCAGATACGCCCCGATCACCGCACCGGTCAACGAGGCCGGGATCTGCCAGCGCAGCCGGTCCCACTGCCCGGCCAGCTCGGCCCGATAACCCAACGTACTGGTCAGCCCGCCGGCCACCAGACCGATCGCGTTGGACATGGTCGCCGTCACCGGCGGAAAACCGAGGGCGACCAACGTCGGGAACGTGATCAGGGTGCCCGAACCCACCAGCGAGTTGATCGCACCGGCCCACACACCGGCCAGAGCGATCAGGATCATCTGGGCGACGGACACCCGTAGACCCTAATCGGGCGAAATGCGCCTAGCCGTGGCCGGTGCAGTCCAACTGCACGTCGATCGTCTTGGTGACCTCGATCGTGGAGGCGTGGTGGTCACCCAGTGATCCGGTTCCGCCACCGATGGTGCCACCGGAGCCGAGCCGCCGGGTCGTCGTCATCGCGTTGTGGACCTGGACGACGGTGCACGTCGACAGCGGGTCGTCACCGAGTTGCTCGATTGTCACCGTGTAACCCTGGGCCTGCAGACCGGCGATCGTCGAGGCCGCACCCCCGTCAAGCATCCAGGTCAAGCGTCCAGAATCATCGGCGATGCAGACGACGGTCTTGCCGTTGGTTGCGGTTGCCGAACGGCCGAGATCATGTCCGGCACAGGGAGAATCGATGTCCGGGGTGTCGGCGCTGGCCGGGCCCGCACATGCCAGGGCCGCTGCGAAGGCGGACGCCGCGACGGCGGCCCCTACTTTGAAGCGCGCCATGGGCTCCCCCTCTGATTCGGACTGAATCAACTGATGTTACCCGTCAGACACCCTGCCCTAGCGCGGCTTGAGCTTTCGCTTCTCCCGCACCCGCACGTTGATCCGGATCGGCGAGCCCTCGAACCCGAAGGTCTCCCGCAGTCGTCGCTCCAGGAACCGTCGGTATCCGGCCTCCAGGAACCCGCTTGTGAACAACACGAAGGTCGGCGGCCGGTTGGTCGCCTGGGTGGCGAACAGGATTCGTGGCAGCTTGCCACCGCGCACCGGCGGCGGCGTCGCGGCGACGACCTCCTTGAGCCAATTGTTGAGCTGCCCGGTCGAGATGCGCTTGTCCCAGGAGGCCAGCGAGGTCTCCATGGCCGGCACCAGCTTCTGCACGGCGCGACCGGTCATCGCCGAGATGTTCACCCGTGGCGCCCACTGCAACTGGTGCAGTTGCTGGTCGATCTCGCGGTCCAGCAGGAAGCGCCGGTCCTCGTCGACCAGGTCCCACTTGTTGAACGCCAGGACCAGCGCACGGCCGGCCTCGATCACCATGGTCAGCACACGCTGGTCCTGTTCGGTGATCGGCTGCGACCCGTCGATCAGCACAACACACACCTCGGCGGAGTCGATGGCGCTGTGGGTACGCACCGAGGCGTAGAACTCATGCCCGCTGGCCTGACCCACCTTGCGACGCAGACCCGCGGTGTCGACGAAACGCCATATCCGGCCGTCCAATTCGATCAGCGAGTCCACCGGGTCGACGGTGGTGCCGGCGACGTCGTGCACCACCGAGCGCTCCGAGCCGGCCAGCCGGTTCAGCAGTGAACTCTTACCGACGTTGGGCTTGCCGATCAGTGCCACCCGGCGGGGCCCGCCGCCGGTGCCGGCAGTCTCCGACACCTCGGGAAGAACCTCGAGGACTGAGTCGAGCAGATCGGCGACGCCGCGGCCGTGGGTCGCGCTGATCGGATGCGGTTGCCCCAGACCGAGTGACCACAATGCGGCGGCATCGGACTCGAACTTCTCGTTGTCGACCTTGTTGGCAGCCAGGAACACCGGCTTGCCCGATCGCTTCAGAATGCGGGCGGCGGCCTCGTCCGCGGTGGTAGCCCCGACGACGGCATCGACAACCAGGATCACCGCGTCGGCGGTCTGCATGGCGATCGACGCCTGCTCGGCGACCTTCTGCTGCAAGCCTTTTGCGTCCGGTTCCCAGCCGCCGGTGTCCTGCACCATGAAACGCCGGCCGGTCCACTGCGCGTCGTAGGACACCCGGTCCCGGGTGACCCCGGGAAGGTCCTGCACGACGGCCTCACGGCGGCCGAGGATCCGGTTGACCAGAGTCGACTTGCCGACGTTGGGCCGCCCGACGATCGCCACCACCGGCGGCGGACCGGATGCGTCCTGCTCGTCGTCGAGGAAGGAGTCGTCGCCGACCTCCCAATCGCTTTCGTCCGACCAGGTTCCGTCTTCTTCGGTCATCGCGCCGCCCCCATCCGTTGTTCGACAAGTTCGCGGAGGCTGGCGACCACCTCGGCCTGGGTCATGTCACTGGTGTCGACGGTCACCGCGTCGTCGGCCGCACGAAGCGGCGAGACCGCACGGGTGGAGTCCAGATGATCGCGGCGCAGGACGTCGGCCAGCACCGTGTCGTAGTCATCGCCCAATCCGGCCGCGGCGTTCTGGTCGTTGCGGCGCCGGGCCCGGGTCTCGGCAGAGGCGGTCAGAAAGATCTTCACGTCCGCGTCCGGCAGCACCACCGTGCCGATGTCGCGGCCCTCCACGACAACGCTTTCGGGGCCGGCGGCCAGTTCGCGCTGCATGCGGACCAGCATCTCGCGGACCGCTGGAACCGCGGAGACCGCCGACACCGCGCGGGTCACGTCGTCGCCGCGGATCGCCGCCGAGACGTCTTCACCGTCGAGATAGGACTGCTCGCGGTCCGGGTCGTAGCCCACCGTCAACCGCACATCGGCGGCCGCGGCGATCGCATCCGCGTCGTCGAGATCAACCCCGGCGCGCAGCATCGCCAGGGTGACGATCCGGTACATCGACCCGGTGTCCAGATAGCGGGCTCCCAGGGCGCGCGCCAATCCCCTTGATACAGAGGACTTTCCGGTGCCAGCTGGCCCATCGATGGAAATGACGGTCACATCCCCACCGCCGCGTAGAGATCCCCGACCTCCTTGCGGGTCAGCACGCGGATGCTGCCCGGCCGCTGGTCGCCGAGCACGACGGGTCCGATGTCGGTGCGCACCAACTCCTTCACCGGGAAGCCGACCTTGTCCAGCAGGCGGCGCACGATCCGCTTGCGCCCCTCGTGCAACGTAACGCGCAACAGTGTCTTTCCGGGGACCGCGTCGACCACTGCGAACTCGTCGAGAGCCACCGGGCCGTCCTCGAGTTCGACGCCTTCCTTCAGCATCTTGCCCAGACCACGCGGCACCGTTCCGGCGACGGTGGCCAGGTAAGTCTTGGGAACCTCGAAGGACGGGTGCATCAGCCGGTGCGCCAGTTCGCCGTCATTGGTGAGTATCAGCAGGCCTTCGGTATCGGCGTCGAGGCGCCCGACGTGGAAGAGGTTCTTGTTGCCGCGGACCCGGTGCTCGACGAGATCGCCGACACACGGCCGGCCACGGTCGTCGGACATCGTCGAGTGCATGCCGCGCGGCTTGTTGATCGCGAGATAGACCATCGTGTCGTCCAGGACGATCCGGGAACCGTCCACCCGGATCTCAGCGGTGGCCGGATCCACCCGGGTGCCCAACTCGGTGACGATGCGGCCGTCCACCTCGATGCGACCGTCGAGGATCATCTTCTCGGCCACCCGCCGGGAGGCGATACCGGCCTGGGACAGCACCTTCTGCAGCCGGGTTCCTTCAGCGTCAGACATCGGCGTCACACATCGGTGTCGACGTTGAAGGTGACCGGCTTGCCGGCCTGCGGGGTGGCGGAGAGCCTGGCGAAACGCGGTTCGCTGTCCAGCGTTTCGCTGAGATCGTCGATCACGTCGACGTCGGGAAGCAACGGGGCGATGTCGGGCAGTTCGCCCAGCGACGCCAGGCCGAGCCGCTCCAGGAACATCTCCGTGGTGGAGAACGTGGTCGCGCCGCTGTCGGCGTCGGTGCCAGCCTCGGTGATCAGGCCGCGGGCCACCAGTGTCCGGATCACCGCGTCGCAGTTCACCCCGCGCACCGCGCTGACCCGCGCCCGGGTCACCGGCTGCCGGTAGGCCACCACCGCCAGGGTTTCCAGCGCCGCCCGGGTCAGCTTGGACCGGGCGCCGTCGAGCAGCAACCGCTCAACATACGGGGCGAACCGGGCCCGGGTGTACATCCGCCAGCCGCCGCCGGTCTCGCGCAGATCGATCCCGCTGTCCCGTTCGGCGAAATCCGCGGAGATCCGCTTCAGCGACTCGGCGATCCGCTCGGCCGGCTGCTGGGTCGCCGAGGCCAGGGTCTCGACGCTGACCGGGGAGTCGACCACCAGCAGCAGTGCCTCGAGCACCCGGGACAGCTCCCCCTCCTCGAGCAGTTCCCAGGGCGACTCATCGGTCGAATCATCGGCTGAGTCGGCCGGGTCGCCGGTCTCCGGAATATCGTTCTCCGAAACGTCAGTCTGCGAATCACTTTCCGGCACTTCGGATTCCGCCATCTTCTCAGTTACGTCAGTCTCGTCCGCGGTCATGATTCTTCCCACTCGGTTCTCACCAGGTCTTCATTCGTCAGGCGGTCTCCGGTCCACGAAACCTGCAGCACACCAAGCGGTTCTGACTGCTCGAATGTTACCGTCCGGGCCCGGTACAGCTCGAGCAGCGCCAGGAACCGTCCGACGATCTGGATGGACTCCGAACAGTCAGCGACCAGCTCGGAGAACGACGCCCACTGCCCGATCCCGCGGCGCTCCAGGAATTCCAGCAGCCGCTCGGCCTGCTCGGGCACCGAGACCTTCGAGGCGTGCAGGTGTTCGGTGCCCACCACCGGCACCGGACGAGGTGTGAACGCGGCAGCGGCGATCTCGGCGAAGCTCTGCGCGTCGACCCCGATCATCACCTCGGGCAACAGGTCGGCGAACTGGTCCTCCAGCGCCACCGCCCGCGGGTAGCTGCGCAGCGCGGCCGCCTCGAGTTCGGCGAACATCTCCGCGACGTGCTTGAAGGCCCGGTACTGCAGCAGTCGCGCGAAGAGCAGGTCGCGCACCTCCAGTAGGGCGAGGTCCTCGGCGTCGTCGACCTCGCCGGCGGGCAGCAGCCGCGCCGCCTTCAGATCGAGCAGGGTCGCGGCGATCACCAGGAAGGTAGTGGTCTCGTCGAGGTCGAGCGCGGAACCGATCTCGCGGGTGTAGGCGATGAACTCGTCGGTCACCTGGTGCAACGCCACCTCGGTGACGTCGAGGCGGTGCGCGAAGATCAGCTGCAACAGCAGGTCGAAGGGGCCCTCGAAGTTGGTCAGCCGGACCCGGAAGCCCTTCTCGGCAGGACTCGTTTCGGTGCTCTGCTGCGAGTCCGTCTCTGCCGCGCCCGCCTCAGGTGCCATATCTACCGCGCCTGTTCCGGGCGCCATGTCAGTCGTCACTTGCCGAAGCGGTCGATGACCTCGCGGGCCAGCGCGCGATAGGCCAGTGCCCCACCGGATTTCGGCGCCCAGGAGGTGATGGGCTCGCCGGCGACACTGGTCTCGGGGAAGCGGACGGTGCGGGCGATGACGGTGTCGAACACCAGATCGCCGAAGCGCTCCAGCACCCGGGCCATCACTTCGCGGGCGTTGACGGTGCGGGAGTCGAACCGGGTCACCAGGATGCCGTCGATCGAGAGCTTCGGGTTGAGCCGCTCGCGGACCTTGTCGACGGTGTCGGTGAGCAAGGCCAGGCCGCGCAGCGAGAAGAACTCGCACTCGGTGGGGATGATCACCGCATCCGAGCAGGCGAGCGCGTTGACGGTGAGCAGACCCAGCGACGGCTGGCAGTCGATGAGCACGTAGTCGTACTGGTCGAGCAGTGGCCGCAGCGCGCGGGCCAGGGCCTGCTCGCGGCCGACCTCGTTGACCAGTTGGATCTCGGCGGCCGACAGGTCGATATTGCTGGGCACCAGATCCAGGCCGTCGACCTTGGTCTTGATCAGCACGTCGTCGATCGGCACCCGCGGCTCGACCAGCAGGTTGTGCACGGTGTTGGCCAGCTCGTAGTGCGGCACCCCCAGCCCGGCCGACAGCGCACCCTGCGGGTCGAGGTCCACCAGCAGCACCTTGCGGCCGTAGGCGGCCAGCGATGCGCCCAAGTTGATGGTCGACGTGGTCTTGCCGACGCCGCCCTTCTGGTTGCACATCGAGATCACCACGGCGGGACCGTGGCTGGTCAGCGGCTGTGGTTCGGGAATCGGGCGGGGCGGGCGGCCCGTGAGACCGACCGCTACCTCGTCTGTCTCCTCGGTCATCGGCGAGAGTCTATCGGTAGGGCGGGCTCAGGCGAGGCGGTGCGCCCCGGCGCGAAGCCCATCAGGCCCGGGGGTGCGCCCCGGCCCAGACCTCGCGCAGGGCGTTGACGGTGACCAGGGTGTAGATCTGAGTAGTCGTCACCGAGGCGTGGCCGAGGAGTTCCTGCACGACGCGCACGTCGGCGCCGCCGTCGAGCAGATGGGTGGCGAACGAGTGCCGCAGCGTGTGCGGGGACACCGCGGCGGTGATCCCGGCCCGCTCTGCGGCGTCCTGCAGCACCTGCCAGGCACTCTGTCGGGACAGCCGGCCACCCCGGGCATTGAGGAAGATCGCCGGCACACCACGACCCCGTCGGGCGAGGTCAGGACGCCCGCGGACCAGGTAGGCCTCCAGTGCGGCCAGCGCCGGCCGGCCCACCGGCACCAGCCGTTGCTTGCCGCCCTTGCCGCGCAGCAGCACCGAGCGGGCCTCGGTGTCGACGTCGTCGACGTCCAGGCCGACGGCCTCCGAGATCCGGGCCCCGGTGGAGTACAGCAGTTCCAGCAGCGCCCGGTTGCGCAATGTCAGCGGGCCATCGCTGGGGGCGTCACCCCCGGCGCCGTCCAGCAGGGCCAGCACATCGTCCAGGGTCAGGCTCTTGGGCAGCCGCCGGCTCGGGGTGGGCGGTTTGACCGCACGGGCGACGTCGAGGTCGAGGATGCCCTCGGCGGCGGCGAATTTGTGCAACCCGCGCACCGCGATCAGCGCCCGGGCCGCCGAGACCGCCGAGAGCGCGACCACGCCGGCCTCGGGGTCACCTTTGCGCAGTGCGACCAGGAAGTCGCTGACGTCGGTCTCGGTGACCGCGCGCAGATCACTGATCCCGCGCGACGCAAGGTGATCGACGTAGCGGCGCAGATCGCGCCGGTAGGACATCAGCGTGTTCGCCGCCACCCCCCGTTCGATGGTGAGGTGGTCGAGATAGCCCTGAACCTGGCCGTCCAGGGCGGTGGTCTGGAACGTCGTCACCGGCGCCCCTTACGGGTTGCCAGCGCGGTCGGGCGGTCCGGCCACGGCTCACCCACCGGCCGGGTGGGTTGGCCGTCGACGACGGCGGCGTGGGCGGCCAGCACACCGGCCACCGCGGTCGCGTTGACCACCTCGCCGGCCAGCACCCGGTCGACGGCCTGCGCCAGCGGCACCCAGTGCACGGTGAGGTCGGCTTCTTCGTGGTCGGCCGGCGGGCGGCCGACGTCGTGCAGCCCGCGAGCCAGATACACCCGGACCGCCTCGTCGCAGAACCCCGGCGAGAGCGCCAGGTCGATCAGCACCCGCCAGTCGTCGGCGACCAGTCCGGTCTCCTCGCGCAACTCGCGACCCGCGGCAACCACCGGGTCCTCCCCGGGCTCGTCGAGCAGTCCGGCGGGCAGTTCCCACAGCCGACGGCCCAGGGCGTGCCGGTACTGGTAGACCATCGCCAGTCGGCCGTCCTCATCGAGAGCGGCCACCGCGACGGCGCCGTAGTGCTCGACCACTTCGCGCTCGGCGGAGCCGCCGCCGGGCATCCGCACCTCATCGGTGCGCAACGCGAGAATGGCTCCCTCGTAGACGATTTCAGACGAAAGGGTGTCGAAGTCGTGCTCAGCCACGGGCGTGTTCCGACACAGTGTCGGAATGGCCGGCGGGGTCGGAATGGCCGGCGGGGTCGGAATGACCCGCGTGGTCGGAATGACCGGCGTGCTGCTCGGGGATCTCGACCGGCAACCGCTCGCCGGCCTTGTAGTCCAGCGCCGCACCGACGAACGCGGCGAACAGCGGGTGCGGACGGGTCGGGCGGCTCTTGAGTTCGGGGTGCGCCTGGGTGCCGACCAGGAACGGGTGCGCCTCGCGCGGGTACTCGACGAACTCCACCAAGTGGCCGTCCGGCGAGGTGCCGGAGAACCGCAGCCCGCTCTCGGCGATCTTGTCGCGGTAGGAGTTGTTCACCTCGAAGCGGTGCCGGTGGCGTTCGGAGACCTTGGTGGAGTCGTAGGCCTGCGCGACAATCGACCCCTCCTCCAGCACCGCCGGGTAGGCGCCCAGTCGCATGGTGCCGCCGAGGTCGGCCTCGCCGGCCACCGCGTCGCGCTGGTCGGCCATCGTCGAGATCACCGGTTCCGGTGTGCCGGGCTCGAATTCGGCGGAGTTGGCCTCGCTCAGGCCCACCGAACGCGCGGCCTCGATCACGATGCACTGCAGGCCCAGGCACAGGCCGAGCAACGGCAGTCCGCGATGCCGGGCGTAGCGGATCGCGCCGATCTTGCCCTCGATACCGCGGATGCCGAAGCCGCCGGGGATCAGCACCCCGTCGACGTCCTCGAGTGCCGCTGCCGCGCCGCTGTCGGTCTCGCAGTCATCGGAGGCCACCCACCGCATCTCGACCTTGGCGCGATGAGCGAAGCCGCCGGCCCGCAGCGCCTCGGCGACCGACAGGTAGGCGTCGGAAAGGTCGATGTACTTGCCCACCAACGCGATTCGCACGGTCTCCTGCGGATCATGCACCCGGCGCAGCAGGTCGTCCCAGGTGGTCCAGTCGACGTCGCGGAACGGCAGATTCAGCCGGCGCACCACGTAGGCGTCGAGTTCCTCGCGGTGCAGCACCTTGGGGATGTCGTAGATGGATGGCGCGTCGGGAGTGGAGACAACACCATCGAGGTCGACGTCGCACATCAGCGCGATCTTGTTCTTCAGCGGCTCGGGCACCTCACGGTCGCAGCGCAGGATCAGCGCGTCCGGGGTGATGCCGATGCTGCGCAGCGCGGCCACCGAGTGCTGGGTGGGCTTGGTCTTGAGCTCGCCGGACGGCGCCAGGTAGGGCACCAGCGAGACGTGCAGGAAGAAGCAGTTCTCCCGGCCGACCTCGTGGCGCACCTGACGGGCCGCCTCCAGGAAGGGCAGCGACTCGATGTCGCCGACGGTGCCGCCGATCTCGGTGATGACGACGTCCGGACGGTTGCCGTCGGCGTCGGGTTCGGCCATGGCGGTGATCCGACGCTTGATCTCGTCGGTGATGTGCGGGATCACCTGGACGGTGTCGCCGAGATACTCGCCGCGACGTTCCTTGGCGATGACGGTCGAATACACCTGTCCGGTGGTCACATTCGCGAACCCGGAGAGGTTGCGGTCCAGGAACCGCTCGTAGTGGCCGACGTCGAGGTCGGTCTCGGCGCCGTCCTCGGTGACGAACACCTCACCGTGCTGGAACGGGTTCATGGTGCCGGGGTCGACGTTGAGGTACGGGTCGAGTTTCTGCATGGTGACCTGCAGGCCCCGGGAGATGAGCAGCTGCCCGAGGCTGCTGGCGGTCAGACCCTTGCCCAGCGAGGAGACCACACCGCCGGTGACGAACAGATGCTTGGTGGTGGTCTGTTGATGCTTGCGCAAAGGTGGCAAGAGAGACCTCCGTGACGACGGCGCAGGACTTGATTGTCCGAGGCCATTGAGGTGTCAATCGCTCCGGTTGGGGCCTGCCGACCCACGGACATTGACCCTAACACCGACCCCGATGAGCCGCCGATGACACACCGGCGCGGCGCGTTACGTCGAAGTTTCCGTGGCGACTACTGGGGAACGGTGACGGCCGTGGCACCCGGGCCGGTGCCGTACTTGCCGGGTGCCGTCCCGCCGATCAGCGACTGCAGGGCCAGCACCGTGGTGACCCGGCCGGCTGCGGTGTCGACGTCATCGACGGTGCTCACCGCGTCGGCCAGGGCGGTATCGGCCCGGGTGACGGCCACCGCAGCGGCACCGGTGGCGGAACCGTCGCGGCCGGCCAGCACGGTGCCGGATCCGTGCGGCGCCAGTCCGGCGGCGAACCGGGCCACCGTCAGTCCGCGGTTGCCGGCGTCCTCGCCCAGCGCACCGCCGGTGACCAGCAGTGCGGTGTTCGCCGCACCGACCTTGTCGTAGGTGAGGAACCCGGTGTCGCGCAACGCCGAGAGCACGGTGTCGCGCGCCTCATCGCTGACCGGGGCGATCTTGGGGTCACGGTTGATCAGCACCGCCAGGCCCACCAGGTCACCGGCCTGTGAGCTCTGGTCGAGCAGCGCGGTGTTGAGTTGGGTGCCGGCCGGAACGATCGGCGAGTTCACCACCGAGCGAAGCTTCTCGGCCGCGGCGGCGTCGACAAACTGACCTGTCAGGCCCACCGTCCCGCTCACCGTGCCGCCGGCCTGACCCACCAGACCGACCACGGCGTCGACGTCGGCGTCCACGGCGCCGGGCGTGCGGACCACCACCACGGACTTGCCGGCCAGCGCGTCACGGACGATGCGTCCGGCCACCTGGGCGTCGAATTGATCCGCCGCCTTGAGCCGGCCGGTCAGAGACTCCTTGTCATCGGAAAGCGACCCGGCCTGCTTCTCCAGGGCTGCCTTGCCCGCGGACACCCCGGACCGCATGGTGTCGTTGAGGACTCCGGAGCCCAGCACCACACCGACCGCCAGCGCCAGGAATACCGCCGCCAGCGAGATGATGTGGCTGCGCAGGGTGATCACCTACGGCATCCAGCTCTGAACCCACACCGAGACGCGGTTCCAGTAGTTCACGATCCAGTCGATGACGACGGTGTCGGCCCGGGAGACCCACAGCGCGGCGATGACCGCCAACAGCACCGCCAGGATCAGCAGCGCGATGGCGCCGCCGGAGATGTGGTTACGGTAGAGCGTCGCAACGGCTTTCGCGTCGACGAGCTTCTCCCCCACCTTCAGCCGAGTGAGGAAGGTCGACGGGTTGCTCTGCACGCGGGTGCGATCGAAGAACTCCTCGATGTTGGCCGAGTGCCCGGCGGTGACGATCAGCGAAGCGCCGTGGTGATCGACGAGCAGCAGGGCCAGATCTGCGGCCGAACCGGCGGCCGGGAAGGTCATGGCGCCGATGCCGAGATCCTGGATGCGCTCCAGGCCCGATGCGTGTCCGTCGGCGTCGGCCGGCAGCACCACCTGGGCACCGCACTTGAGCACGTCGGCGCTCATCTGGTCGGGGTTGCCGACGATGAGCTGCGGGCGGTAGCCGCCCTCACGCAGGATGTCGGCGCCGGCGCCCACACCGACCAGCACCGGCTGGTACTCCTTGATGAACGGCTTGAGCGCCTTGAGGTCGGCGGCGGCGGCCGGGCCGTCGGAGACCACCACGACGTGGCGGCGGTAGACGTCGACGTCGATGTTGGGGATGCCGATGCCGTCGATCAGCAGCGGGCTCTCACTGCGGATGAACTCGATGGTGTTGCCGGCGAAGGCCTCCAACTGTGCGACGAGGCCGGTCTTGGCGTCGTGCATGAGATCGGAGATCTCCTCATCGGTGCGCTCCACACCGTGGGCCAGACGGCGGTCGCCGTGATAGACGCCGCCCTCGTGCAGCCGGATCTTCGCGCCGTCCTTGATCTTCTTGAAGATCTCCGGGCCGGCGTTGTCGATCAGGATGATGTTGTTGGCCACCAGCACCTCGGGGCCGAGGTTCGGGTAGCGCCCGGAGATCGACGGGGAGGCGTTGACCACCCCGATGACACCGGCGTCGACGAGCGCGTCGGCGGTCACCCGGTCCAGATCGAGGACGTCCAGGAAGGCGATGTCGCCGGGACCGACCCTGCGCAGCAGTCGGTCGATGTCGCGGTCCACCCTGGCCTGACCGAGCAAGCCGGGACGGTCACTGGTGTTGCGGGAGAGAAGCGCAGACATCTTCATGCGCCCGATTTTGTCGGCGGAGGCGGCCGGATCGAGGTAGGCGCGCCGTAACAGTGGCCCCAGAAGTTACTTTCTTTCACAGTAGCAACAGCCGCGGGTCAGGGTGCCTGCCGCTCCTCGCGGGCCGTCTGCAGCAATTCCCGGGCATGCGCGCGGGCGGTGTCGGACTCCCCCAGGCCGGCCAGCATCCGGGCCAACTCGGCCACCCGATCGTCGTCGTCGAGCCGACGCACCCGGCTCGCTCCGCCACCGCCCTCGACCATCAGATGGGTGTCGGCGTAAGCGGCGACCTGCGGCAGGTGGGTGACCACGATGACCTGATGGGTCCGGGCCAACCGGGCCAGCCGCCGCCCGATCTGCACCGCGGCCCGCCCGCCCACCCCGGCGTCGATCTCGTCGAACACCATGGTGGTGCCTTCGGCAGCGGCCGCCAGCACCACCTCAAGCGCGAGCATGACCCGGGACAGTTCGCCGCCGGAGGCGCTCTTGTGCAACGGCAGGACATCAGTTCCCCGGTGCGCGGTGAAGCCGAACTCCACCGCGTCGACGCCGTCGGAGCCGGCATGCGCCAGTTCTCCCGACGGGAGCTTCAGCGGAGCCGCGTCGTCATCGTCGGCTGCCATGGTGGCGACGCCGATGGTGAAGTCGGCGTCCGTCATCGCCAGACCGGCTAGTTCCGCGGTCACCGCACTCGCCAGTCCGGTGGCCGCAGTGCTGCGCGCCTTGGAGAGTTTCACCGCCGACACGGCGACCTTCGAGGCGAGTTCGTCGACCCGTCGGGCCAGGCCACCCAGGGCTTCCTCGGAGACATCGAGCTGAGCCAGCCGTTGTCGCGACTCCGCAGCCCAGGCCAGCACCCCGTCGACGTCGGCGGCGTACTTGCGGGTGAGGCTGCGCAGTTCGGCCTGGCGGGCCAGCTTGGTCTCCAGCGTGCTGGCGTCAGCGGGCAGGCCGGCCAGATAGTCGCCGAGTTCGCGGGCCGCCTCGCTGGCCATGTGCAGTGCGTCGGCGAGCCGGCGGGCCAGTGCCTCAAGATCGGTGTCCCCGGTGGATTCCAGCATCGCCATGGCACGGGCCAGATCACTTGTGGCAGAGCGCGTTTCACGATTCGCATCCTCATCGGATCCGGACAGCGCCGCCCGGGCGCCCGCGGCGGCCTCGCGCACCGAATCCAGTTCGGAGAGCCGGCGGATATCGGCGACCAGCGACTCGTCCTCGCCGGCAACCGGTTCCACCCGGTCGATCTCGGCGAGGGCGAACTTGAGCCGGTCGGCCTCTTGCGCCATCTCCCGCGCCCGGTTGGTGCGATCGACGAGATCGCGCCGGGCGACCAGCCACTCGTCGCGCTGCTTGCGGTAACGCTCCACCGCCTCGGCGACACCGGCGAAGTGGTCGAGCGCGGCGCGCTGCTCGTCCGGGCGCATCAGCCGCAACTGGTCGTTCTGGCCGTGCAGGGTCAGCAGTCCGGTGGTCAGCGTGCTCAGCGACTTGGCCGGCACGCTGCGCCCGCCCAGGTATGCCCGCGACGGGCCGTCCCGGTTGACCGTGCGCAGCGCGATGATGCTGCCGTCGTCGTCGCGGTCGGCGCCGGAGGAGTCAAGGATCTCCCCGACCCGAGCAGCGGTGGCCGGATCGAGTTCGTCGGTGCTGAAGCGGCCCTCCACCACCGCGCGCTGCGCGCCGGAACGCACCCGGGTGGCGTCGGCACGGGCGCCGCCGAGCAGATGCAGCCCGGTCACCACCATGGTCTTGCCGGTGCCGGTCTCCCCCGTCAGCACCGTCAGGCCGCGGTCGAACTCGGCCGTGGCGGCACTGATCGCGCCCAGCGCTTCGATTCGGATCTCGGCGAGCATCGCCTAGCGCTCACGCCAGCTATTGACCGGCAACTGGAACTTGCGCACCAGCCGGTCGGTGAACGGCGCACTGTCGAGCCGCACCCACTTGAGCGGGGTGCGGCACTTGGTCACCTGCAGCCGCGCCCCGGCCGGCACCGCGGCCTCGCGGCGGCCGTCGCAGACCACCACCGCATCCGGGTTGTCGCTGTCGACGTCGACGGTGATCACCGCGTTGGGGTTGGTCACCATCGGCCGGGCGAACAGCGCATGGGCGTTATTGGGCACCACGATGATCGCCTCCAGATCCGGCCACACCACCGGGCCGCCGGCGGAGAAGGCGTAGGCGGTGGATCCGGTCGGGCTGGACACCAGCACGCCGTCGCAGCCGAAGGCCGAGACCGGGCGTCCATCGATAGAGACCATCACCCCGAGCACGCCCTGATGCGGTCCCTTCTCCAAGCTGGCCTCGTTGAGTGCCCATCCCCGGGACAGCTCCTCGTCGCCGGCGGTGACCACCACGTCGAGGGTCATCCTGTTCTCGATGGCGTAGTCACGGGCCACCACGTGCTCGAGGATCTCGTCGATAGCATCGGCTTCGGCCTCGGCCAGGAATCCGATCCGGCCCAGGTTGACGCCCAGCACCGGGATCTCGGCGTTGCGGGCCAGTTCAGCAGCACGCAGGAAGGTGCCGTCACCGCCGAGGACCAGCACCAGTTCGCAGCCGTCGGCGGCTCTGGCAGTGGCCTCGACCACTTCGACGGTGGCGCCGGTGGCGCGCAACTCGGTCGGATCCAGGTGCAGCGGGCCGCGGTCGATTGCCTCGGCGGCCAGCACTCGCAGGTGAATACCGTTGGTGCCCAATACCTTTCCCACCCGGTGGGCGGTCTCGTTGGCCTCGCCGCGCAACGGGTGGATGACCAGTAGGACGGTTCTGGGTTCGGTCATTGCGGGCCCTCCGCAACCGCGCGGGCGACGGCGGCGATCAGTTCCTCGCCCGCCAGCGGCGCATCAGTCTGGGCCCGCAGCCGCAGGAAGTACTCGACATTGCCGGACGGCCCGGGCAGCGGGCTGGCCGTCACCCCGACGGTGTGCCAGCCCAGGTCGGCGGCCCGGCAGGCGACCGCGAGCACTGCGGCGGAGCGCAACTGCGGATCGCTGACCACCCCGCCGGAGCCGACCTGCTCACGGCCGACCTCGAACTGCGGCTTCACCATCGGAACGATATCGGCGTGCGGGGCGGCGCATGCGGTAAGTGCGGGCAGCACTGTGGACAGCGAGATGAACGACAGATCGGCGACCACCAGATCCACCGGGCCGCCGATCGCCTCGGCGGTCAGATCGCGGACGTTGGTGCGTTCGATGACGTGCACCCTTTCATCGGATCGCAGTGACCAGGCCAGTTGCCCGTAGCCGACGTCGACGGCGACCACCTCGGCCGCGCCGCGGTCCAGCAGCACCTCGGTGAAACCGCCCGTGGAGGCTCCGGCGTCCAGGCAGCGCCGGCCGGTGACGTCGATCTCGAACGCGTCGAGGGCGCCGATGAGTTTGTGGGCGCCGCGGGAGACCCAGTTGCGCTCGGGGGGCCCTTCGACGACCAGTGCGGAGCTGAGGGCGACCGCGGTGGCCGGCTTGGCAGCCCGCATTCCGTCGATGGTGACCCGGCCGGCGCCGATCAGTTCGGCGGCCTGCTGCCGCGAGCGGGCCAGCCCCCGCCGGACCAGCTCAGCATCAACCCGGGCACGCCGCGTCATGCGTGGATCAGCCCTTCTCGACCGATTCCAGCGCGTCGACCAGGATCTGGTGCGCTTCCTCGAGCCGACGGCCGACGGTCTCGACGTCGGCGTCATGCGCGAACAGGGTCTCCGGGGCCTCGGGATCGAGGCGGGGCAGCTCGACCAGAAGTGCGTCGATCTGTGCGCGGATCTGCTGCGGATCGGTGTTCATATCACCGCTCACGCTAGCTGATCCGCCTTCGTCAGCAGCGACCAGCGGTCCAGTGCGGCCCGGGCGGTGTCGTCGCCGGGACGCACCCCCACCGGCCGGTCGGCCGCCCATACGGCGTGCGCGAGGGCCCGGACCACCGACAGGCCGTCACCCTGATCGGCGGCCGCCGAGCTGACGGTGGCGACACCACCGCTGACCTCGACGTTCCAGGCGGGCTGCGGGCCGACGGCCAGTTGCTCCGGAGTCTGAAGCAGCGATCGCAGGTCGGCGCCGACATAGGTGGGGCGCAGCTGTGGCGCGGCGTGGACGGCCTCGGCTGCCGTGCTGACCCCGGTCAGCACCATCAGGCTGGGCAGTCCGGCGGCATTGGCGCCGGCGATGTCGGTGTCGAGCCGGTCACCCACCACCAGTGGGGTGGCGAAGGCGCCGCGGGCCAGCGCGTCGTGCATGAGAGCCGGGAACGGCTTGCCGGCCACCAGCGGCTCGACGTCGGTGGCTGCGCGCAACGCGGCGACCATCGACCCGTTGCCGGGCAGCAGTCCGCGTTCGGTCGGCAGCGTCACGTCCAGGTTCGCGGTGACCCACAGCGCCCCGGCCCGGATCGCCAGGGCAGCCTCGGCCAGGTCGTCCCAGCAGATGGTCAGTGACAGCCCCTGGACGACGGCCACCGGTTCCTCGGCGAACAACCGCACCGGCTGCAGTCCGACCGCGGTGATCTCACCTGCCAGCGCGTCGGTCCCGACCACCAGAACCTTCGAACCGGCCGGCAGCCGGTCGGCGAGCATCCTGGCAGCGCTCTGCGCACTGGTCACCACCTCGCCGGCGGTGGCGGTGAAGCCCAACTCGTTGAGGTGGCCGGCCACCTCAACGGCAGACCGTGAGGCGTTGTTGGTGACGAACAGCGCTGTGGCGTCGACGCTCTCCAGCGTCTCTACGGCGCCCGGGGTCGCCGAATGCCCGCGGAACAGGGTGCCGTCGAGGTCGAGCAGCAGGCAATCATGCTGCTGCGCAAGATCATTCGACCTCACCATCTCAGGCGAGCTCGCTGACCCGGTCTTCGGCGTCGGTCACACCATCGGTGTCGGCTGCGGCGGCATGGATGAACCACTGCAGCGCTTCGCCCGAGCGGTCGAGGGCCAGCAGCACGTCGGCGTAGGCGTAGAACAACCGGGCTGCCGTCGATCCGGTGCGCGACGGGTCCGGCGCGGGACTGGACAACACCGCCAGCGCCTGGTCGAGCTGCCCCAGATCGATGCGGGCGCCGGCAGCGACGATCCGCAGTTCATCGGCGTCATCCCCGGTCAGTGCGGCGGCCTCCGGACTGCGGGCCAGTTCGATGGCGCGCTCCGGACGCCCGACTCCGCGCTCGCAGTCGGCGATGAGCGGCAGCAGTTGCGATTTGGAGCCCATCCGGCGGGCGGCACGGAACTCCGCCAAGGCCTGCGCCCAGTCGCCACAGTGATAGGCGGCGATACCGACCGCCTCGCGGATCACCGCGAGGCGCCCCGACCGGGTGCGGGCCGCCTGCGCGTGCGCCAGGGCGGCCTCGGGATCGGAATCCATCAGTTCGCCGGCGGCCACCAGGTGGCGGGCGACGGTGTCGGCGGTCGACTTGTCCAGGGTGAGCAACTCCGCCCGGATCTCCGGAGCGAGCTGCTTGGCCTCGATGGACGCCGGGATCGTCGGAGCGCTGCGGGTGTCGGCATCGGCGCCGTCCGCGGGGCGGGGCCTGGAGTCGGGCCGGCCCCGCTGCGCGCCCCGTTGCGGCGGCTTCTGGGGCTGTGCGCGGCGGGCCCGGTCCGGGCCGGAACGGCGCGGGGCCGAGGTCCGGTCGCGCCGGCCGCCGTCTTGTCTGTCGTCAACCATCGAGGTAAAGGATACGGCCATTCGCAATAGCGTCCTAATGCGGCTTGAATTAGTCACCGCATTTCGATCTTTATACACAAATGCCTGGGCCCCCCATATTGCTATGGGGGGCCCAGGACTTTAATTTGTGTTCGGCGGTGTCCTACTTTTCCACCCTTTTGGGTAGTATCATCGGCGCTGGTAGGCTTAGCTTCCGGGTTCGGGATGGGACCGGGCGTTTCCCTGCCGCTATGGCCGCCGTAACTCTATGTAAA
>Ga0208694_1002251_pt1 | contig 20905 bp, 25 predicted proteins | sample AD_UKC078_MetaG_FD_184442 | JGI IMG/M metagenome (GOLD analysis project Ga0208694, IMG submission 184442) | Active sludge microbial communities of municipal wastewater-treating anaerobic digesters from USA - AD_UKC078_MetaG (SPAdes) (version 2) | ecosystem: Engineered > Bioreactor > Anaerobic >...
TAAGCCACCATGCCCATCATATCATGATTGACGAAGGAGAATCGTATAGGAAGAAACTGAGTCCGAAGACACGGAACTAACGACTACCCTAACCGGGAAAAGTGGGGAATAACCGTGGCCCCGGGGGTGGGGAATTAACATGGCCCTTGACACTTTTGCTGTGCTAATGATTAGGATGCAGGGAATCCCCTTCACCATTTTGCACCATTTGAAGGAAAAATCCTTTTATGTATAAACACTAATTTACATCTTTTCCAACAAACTCTTTTAATAATCAAGTGGTTAGAAAATGAATTCAGGTGGTATTTAATTTGCTGTTGATCTAATGAAAAAATGACTATAGGTGCCGGTAACAAACTGGGAAAGGCTTGGCTTCAATTTAACAGTTCTGATTTTGAATAAAGGAGGACAAGTGATAGCAATCTTGACTTTTATTATTGGATTCTTTCTCGGGGTTTGTGTGTTTTCATTGCTGGCAATAAACAGTGAAAGGTCAGTAACCAAGCTTACAGATTAGCTGCACCAGGAACTATCTTTCACCACATCCCCGAAATAGCGCTGTATTTCTCTGTACCACAGAGGATCAGACAGGTAGTCTATTCCTATGACGAAACAAAAAAGAGGTGGGCAGAATCTTTCAAAAGATATAACATTCGTTTACCCCGGCTTGCACGGTACGAGTCTTAGGTTTTCAATGTCAGATCCAAAAAAATTTGTCCTTGGCAGCCACTTGCTGGTGGAAGGCATTGGTTTATAAAACCGTTGAAACATCCTCTCAAACCACATTGCACACAATAAGGTATGACTTCCAGGATAAAGAAAGGCACTCAGTATAGGTTCGTTCAATCAGGCACCAACTGGCAAAGAAACATACAATTTAGAGATTGTTCAGAATGGCTGATGGTTGTAACTGCTTGAAATAACTGGTGGAGCTGAAGGGGGTCGAACCCTCGACCTCATGACTGCCAGTTTCAAAAAGTGGAGGCCTCATTTTTTCCAGATTGCTATGTTTTGTTTGATATTATTGGGAAAATGACAATCAGGGGGGATGAGGTTTTCCACATTTTTTAGTTCTTTTATAAACCTCTACTGCACAAAAAGTGCACAGCAAAACTCCACATCTAAAATGTAATTAGATAAATAATTATACAAATGATTAAATCCTTTTTTGTAGTCATGGATGATTAAGAATAAAATCCTTGCTAAGGTATATTGAAATGACGTGCTCGAAATGATCCTTATATTTTAAGTTACAGTTGGCCCTTTGTTTTCGGAAGTTAAAAAAAAGTGCGAGAGCCGTTGCAAGAGCGATTGTGAACATTTGAATGATCATTCGGGGTAGGTCAACAGTCAAGCCCATATAATCTTCATCCCACCACACGTCCCTATCCCAAGATTTAGTGATGCTGACAAGTTTGGAGGATTAAAAATGAAACCGTATCCTGCAGGACGTTCAAGGACAGCACTTGTCGATACCGCAGTTACCTTTAAGGGAACATAAAGACCTGACAGAATGATTAGTGCTGTTCCACAGAGGATAATGATTCTTTGTCTTTTGTTGCACATGTATTGATAGAAGATTACACCTAATAAATGCTATTTACAAGAAAATTTGAGAGATTCAAAAATCCTTTATTTGTCAATCACCAACCGGTGCTTGACAACAAGATAACACTAACTCAAAATAAAACCTTTGTTATTGTTTCCTTTTGTTATGGGTTAACCATAGATGGAAATTCATAAACAAATTTCAATAACATTTCTACGAATGTCAGAATTTGCTTTGCATCCTTATCCGTGATCTGTGGAATTTCATGAGTGGCTTCATTACCCTTTTTGCGTATTTGGTCTACCCAAGTTGTGCCATTTGGGGGAACAAAACCATTGCTGGAAAGATAATCAATGTATTCTACAAATGTCTTTCCAGCCTCTGCCCCATGATGAACCGCAATATTCATGAGTAACTTTCTTGCCAGAAGTACGGTGGCGGTATTTGCTCCTACCATTGAGCAATCACGTGCCTCATTATATAGCCTCTCGACTTCGTTATCAGTAATGCCATTTACCGAATTCCCGAGACGAGGTGCTGGAATTTGTCTACGATCTGTGTCAAAGAATGTTGGCTTACAGCAACTTGGGCATATAAAGATATATGCGTTAACGTTTGAAATGTGAGTATTTGCAATCCAGCCTTTTTCTGAGGCAACCTGATTGCCACAAAAATAACACAAATATGAAAGTGTTGCTGGGTTTGTAACGTTCTGCCAAGATAAGGTGGATTTAACCATTTCCTTCCTCCTTCACAAAATATACAAAATTCTTTTCCCCTGATGATTTAGTTATTTTCATATCATATGTTACTTTTTAGGGAAAGAAGAATATTCCATAATTACAAACAATTATGCATTTTCTTCTACATTTCTGCTTTGCATATCGCTTCACTTTCATAGACACGGTGATGCACGAAGTTCCTTTTGTGCTTCACGCTGAAAAAGAATTCTTTTTCTCAGACCCCCCGGTATCCCAAAATTCGTCTGACCCCCACCCCTTTCCTTCCGTGTGGGTGTCACGTATGCATAAGTCGGTCTGAAAATTTGTTGAAGAATTTTTGAAATTGAGCAACACAAGCATTTGTCCTGAGAAGTTCAATCATAGATATTTGACGTACATTGTATTAATTATATTGACTTAATTTGGAAGGATTCATATAATCAATTTCGCAAGGTTTGAATAAATTCAACACATGTTTCACACTTACATAAGAAAAGGCTAACTGGGTTTTACAAAAATGGCATTTACTCTTCAGCCCAAATATCAGAGACACAGCATAGTGTTAGTAGGCAATTTCAATCCAATAATATTTCAGCCTGCTTGGTTTGGTGCCGAGAAACTTATAGGCGAAAAAGAGAGGGAAGAAGCAAAAATAGAGATTATACATTCTGATGTAGCTATTTTTTCTCTTGGATGGGGTAGGATCGAGGTAATGCCAGAGCGTTTCTTGGTCAATACAACACAGGAACCTTATTATGAAGTAATCCGAGACCTTGCGATGGGAACATTTACGCTTTTACATCACACTCCGATAACCAGAATGGGGCTAAATTGGGAAATACATTTTCAATTGGAATCAGAAGAATTGTGGCACAAAGCAGGAGATAAACTTGTACCCAAAGAGATTTGGAATGAAGTGCTTGAGAAACCGGGAATGAGAAGCCTTACAGTGAATGGAATTCGCAAGGACGGCTTAAAAGGTTCATACAACATAAAAGTTGAACCTTCAACAAGTGTACAGTATGGTTTATATATCAATATTAACGATCATTTTGAAACAGAAGATCCCAAAAATACATTGGGGAGTGACGAAATGATCGGTATCTTGAAGGAAAAATGGAGTGATTCTCACGACAATTCAAACGTTGTTTTTGAATTGTTGCTAAAAGGATTATTATGAAAACTCAGACGGCAATTATAATAGGCGAAGAACAAAAAATGTCTTTTGGCGAAACACCTAACTTCATTAGAAGGCCAGAGTCGAAAATACAGGAATCACAGGTTTTGTCATATATTACCTCCAATTTGCCAGAAGATTCTTTAGAAACCATAGCCCGACGACTAAGAGAGGAGACAATACCGTTAAATGGTAAAGGAACTTCGCCTCGATTTGCAATAAGTCCATCCTACTTCCCTGTAGATAGGTTTGTTTCCTTACAAAAATGGGAAGGCGTAGTGATGAAGGTTGAGAATGGGTATTTCATTGCGAGGCTTCACGATCTAACAAGTAAAGGAAATGAAGAAGAAGCAGAATTTTCTTGCGAAGAAATCTCTGAAGATGAATCAGAACTCATCGTTCAGGGAGCAATTTTTTATTGGAATATTGGATACCATGACAGCCATACAGGCCAAAGAACAAGAGCTTCAATGATCCGGTTTAGGCGCCTCCCTGCTTGGAGGCAAAAGGAAATAGATGATTCTGCACTTGAAGCTGACAAGTTAATGAAGTCAATTGGCTGGAAATGAAATAAATATCCCTCCAGAACCGGACGAGTTAGAGGTCTCGGTTTTTGGCCCCGGTTACGGTGAGAGCATAGTATTACATCTATGCGACGATAATTGGGTCATAGTTGATTCTTGCATCAATCCAAAAGTAAATGAACCAGCCCCTCTCTTTTACCTGAACCAATTAAATATTGATTTAGAACAATGTGTTAAACAGGTCATTGCCACGCATTGGCATGATGATCACATTAGGGGTTTGGGGAAGATAGTTAAGGCATGCCCAAATGCCAAGTTCATATGCTCAGGTGCTTTAAGAAACAAATATTTTACTCAGCTTACAATTATATACAAAGACAGAACCTTGTTGGGAAGCTCTGGAATTGATGAGTTTAGCGAAGTATTCCTTGCATTGCAAGAAAGGGCAGAGGAATGGAAAAACCCAACGCTTGCTGTAGCTGATCGTATCTTATGGAAAAGTTCCGATTCTAAGAGCAGTATATACGCCTTATCTCCATCCGATGCGGCAATTATTGCCTCAGAAATAGAATTTGAACAATTTATTCCATCTGCCAAACAACCTAAGAAAAGATTATTGCCAGCAAACCTCAACCACACAGCTGTAGTGCTTTTAGCCATGGTTCAGGATTTTTCCATTTTGCTTGGTTCAGACCTACAGGAAGTAGGAAATCCTGTAATGGGATGGTCGGTCATTGTCGATTCCCAATTACGCCCACAAGAGAAAGCGTCATTTTTTAAGATTCCTCATCACGGGTCGGAAAATGCCCACCATGGAAGGGTATGGGAAGAAATGCTAATGCATCAACCGATTGCCGCCTTGACGCCTTTTGAAAATGGTGGTACATGCTTGCCTACAAAAAAAGACATTGAAAGAATATGTTTGCACACCAACATTGCTTACAGCACCGCCCCTGTGGGGATTAAACACAAGGTAAAAAGAGATCGGACTGTTGAAAAAACAATCCTTGAAACAGCAAGAAACATAAGGAAGATTAATGTGTCTCTTGGTCAGGTTAGATTAAGAATGAAAATTGGACAATCACCAAAGGTAGATATTTTTGGTGATGCTCTATCATTACAGGATACCATACTCTCCTGACACTAACACAACGACTTGCAATTTAATATCTCCTGTGCCTTCTGATCCCCCATAGATGCAGGTGAGAGCAGAAGCGGTGATATTTATAAGAATGTAGTAAGCATGGGGTGACACTCCACAAAACCCTTCTCCATGAAACTTCTGGTTGAATATATGATATGTACTATTCTGACTAGTCGAGATTGGACGTTTCAATATCTTTTACAAAATCCAACATCCTTGTGAAAAGACTAAGAAGCCCTAACCTCTTATGTTCCTCTTCCGACTCTTTTGGATATGAAAGATTTTCAAGGGATTTTATATAGTTCTCCAAATTAATCTTAGAAAACTGCCTCTTAAAAAGGAAATATGCTAAATCAAAAGTGTTTCTTTCTTCACTCTTATACCCTTCTCTAATTTCAGCTTCTTGAGAACCACTATATACTTTAACTCTACTCATAAAGCCAAAATTCCAAGGTCTTTTAATGACCGAGCTCATTCGATCCTCTCCGTATGATGGTGCCATAATAAAGATGAGAATTCTGGCCCATAAAATTGGATCTACTTCTGGGAAAAGATTTCTTGATACCTCATCTAGTGGAAAATCAATTTCTTTACTTCTTTGTTCTATCCTGCGGCTAGCCCAATCCCAGAAATTATCTGAAGATATTCCCGATATAATATTTTCTGAACTTTGAAGATTGCTCTTTGTGACCTTCCACTTATCAGGGAAATAATGATCCCAAATATCGAGTCTATCAGGCGCATCGCGTATATTCTCAAAAAAAACTTGATAGAAAACATAGAATAGATGCTTGACGTAAGAGTAAGATGAAATAGATTCGTTCTTATATTTTTCCACATGGCTTTCTAATTCTTTGAAAAAGGAATATGATTCTCTTTCCTTTAATGCACGTATTTCAATCTGTCGAAAAATAGAGTCTATCGTTCTCAACAGTTCACCGTATATGTTCCGTTCCTCAAACTTTTTATCTTGACCCAGATACTCATGCTCTTTTTTCCACACGTCAAAGTGCCATTGCAATATATTGTTAAACATCCTATCTGACTGTGTTAAGAAGGTGGTAGAGCGCTTATCTGTGAAACTATTGAAATCGCTTAGCAGTTTTGATGCGATTTTAAGATTGTCTTTCATCGTTTTCCAATAACCGATTCACAGTAGAACAGAATATATCAAAGAATACTTGTTCATTCTGAGAATTGATGTTCTCAGTTTGCCAGACAGAACGCCATGCTTCTTCCATATCTTGTTTATTCCGTAATTCTCTCAAATAATCAAACCTCAATGGAAATTTCTTTCCTTTCATCCAACGATAGGAGCGAATTAGAATTTTCGTGATAAAGATAACGCCTACGGCCCAAATGATCATCTCCAATAGTCGCATCAACGGATGTGTATAATTCCAAAATAAGAGAGGAAAGAAAGTAAGGCACAAATATAATGGGAGACGCTTGGCCTTTATAATGTGATCCAATATGACATTTCTGTCTAATACCTCAAATTCTTTTTTCTCTCTAAAAATCGCAATGGCTATTGAGATAAGTGTCGTGAGACAGGCTACCACTATACCAAGAAGTATGGTCGGCAAATCGCTTTCACGATTAACGCCGACAACAGCCTTAATAACCTTTGAGCATTCCAATAATATGTGTTGAACCGAATCCATAAATGTTTTTATTCAGGTATCCATACAAAAGGACTTTTCACCAAATCAGGAGGGTCGAACGTGCAGTCCTTGCAATTGAATTTAGCACCCTTTTGTGGCTCATAAGCTACCCCTTCTATTCTGGAGGAAGTGAATAGTGTTATTTCCATGCTTCTGTTGTCATAACAAAAATTCCTTTTGTCACCCCAAGAGTAGTAGGTGCAAGGTGCTCCAAATCTTGAAGTCCCCACATATTTTGTTCCATCTTTCTTAAAATCCATTGTCCGAAAACCACCCATTGCTTTTAAGAGGTCAGGGAGCACAACCTCAACGGATATATTGTCTCTGTTTTGGGTTATGACCATCCTAAAACCTCCAGTCAATGACTTCCATTTCCGTGGAAAAGTGTTTGTATCAGTTTTCTGAAAAGCCAAGGAAGAACTATTGATCCTTTCATTTAAATCCTTCAGAGTTAATTTATTATCAAGACTCAGCAATCCCCGAGCGTAGTTGATCGGAATCCCAAAATTCAGGTTCTCGGTTCCCTTGAGTTTGAAGGATAAGACCCCTATTGCTTCCCCCTTTTCATTTAGAAGCGGCCCACCGCTATTGCCGGGGTTTGACGCCGCATCTGTTTGAATGATCCGTACCCCATCAACTGTCCGAATCCCGCTCACAATCCCACTCGTTACAGACCCCTCAAGAACTCCCAAAGGATTCCCGATAAGAACAACTTTTTCCCCAACCTTAACAAGATCAGAATTTCCAAGGGTCGCAGAGGGAATGTTGAAACCGGGGATTTGTATAAGTGCCAAATCCTTCCGTTCATCATAGGCTCGAATCTGTATCTGATCATAAACCTCCCCACTAGAAAGTTTTACCCCGACACTCAAGGCTCCGCTAATTACATGAACGTTTGTAACGATAATGCCAGATGAATCAATGACGAAACCCGAACCACGGGCAATACCATCTGCCCTCTTGCTTTCGATTACGACGATTGTTGGCTGTACCTTGTTCACAATCTCCGGTATTGATAATTCAGATGCTTTAACCGTGAAGGCAGAGACAAATAAGAAAACAAATAAGACTAAATAAAAATTCAATGCCTGAATTCTACAATTCATACGCCCCCCAATACATGGCTAAATTATTCTTTCATTTAAGCTCAACAGAAATAAGAATAACTCCAAAAATAAAACAACAACAGTGAATGTTCTTTCATCATTCCCCATTACCTTGATATTTACATTCTACACTTCTTTGGAATATTGTCAATCTTGGCTTAAAGAAACTCAAAGATGAAAGATTCATTGATTCAGCGGTGAATCTTTCATATGATTGTTGCATATAACATTCAATGAGCCTTTCCATGAATAAGCACTTTGTAACTGCATTCTTTAAAACCTTTGCATTACTCTGTATAATTCTTATCAACTCTTGTGCAACTTGTCCACCATGTAGGGAAGCATCCACACATGTCTATTTCAGTCCTCATGGTGGTGCAACACAGGCAATTATTAACGAGATAGCCGGAGCCAAATCAGAGATACTTGTCCAAGCCTATTCATTCACATCAACTCCAATTGCAAAAGCACTTGTAGATGCACACAAAAGGGGGATAACAGTGGAAGTCATTCTTGACAAAAGTCAAAAGAAAGAGCAGTACACCTCTGCAACATTCCTTTCCAATATGGGAGTACCTATATAGATGACAAACATGCCATAGCCCATAATAAAGTAATGGTCATTGATAGGGAAACAGTCATTACGGGCAGCTTCAATTTCACCAAAGCCGCTGAGGAAAAGAACGTTGAGAATCTCCTTATTATCAAGTCAAAGGGGCTTGCTTGTAACTATATTGAAAATTGGACGAAGCATAGAGAACATTGCAGAAGTCTACCGGAAAAAACAGACAATAGCTGCTAAAAAGAAGCCATGAAACAGTTCTTTCTGATGATTGGAGTTACCATCAAACGGCTATACAGTTATAATAATAGGAGGACGGTGTGAAAAAGAAACCAAACCCAATTATTGTTATAGCTGCTGTAATTGAGAAAGATGGCCACATAATGATTGCCAAAAGAAAGCAAGGGTGGCATGATGCGGGAAAATGGGAGTTTCCCGGCGGGACCCTTGAGGAAGGGGAAACCCATGAACAATGCCTCAAGAGAGAACTCCTGGAAGAACTTGAAATAATCACTGACGTTGGCGATCTTATTTGTACAAGTGAATACAGTTATACGCCTGATTGGACGATCAGGCTATACGCCTATCGGACAACCGTTATCTCAGGAGTTTTTAACCTTAATGATCATGATGAGATACGGTGGGTACAGCCATCAGAGCTTGCAGAGTATGACTTTCCCGAAGCAGACAAACCTATTGTAGATTTACTCATGAAGGAGAACAGCTATGCCATTTGATCCTCAATTAACCAAAGGCCAGATTATCAATAACAAAGACCTTCAATCAATTTTCCAATGTAGCACGCAAGGAGGGATGAGAAGAAGCCATCGGACTAATACCCTTGTGATAATTTCAGACCATACAAAAGGTCTGTACAAGGACAAGTGGGAGAATAACATACTCCTTATACAGGCATGGGATTGATCGGCGATCAGAGCCTTAGCTTTGCCCAAAATAAAACCCTTGCCGAATCTGATACCAATGGGGTGTCTGTGTACCTTTTCGAAGTACATGAAGAAGGTAAGTATCTCTATCATGGACAGGTTCATTTAGTTGGAAAACCCTATCAGGAGAACCAGCCTGATCAGAATGATCAGCCACGGAAGGTGTGGATGTTTCCTGTTCAACTTGTTGATAATAGTCCTCCTGCCCCTTTGGATGAAGAAATATTCATAAAGAATCAAGAATCTTATGAAAGAAAAGCTGCTCGTCTTTCAATGGATGAATTGAGGCAAAAGATTAAAGTAACAACAAAGAATAGTGGCACAAGAGAGATAATTTCCAAACAACCTGATAGGAATCCCTATGTTGCCGAATATGTTAAACGAAGGGCCAATGGAATATGTGAGCTTTGCAGTAAACCAGCCCCCTTTCTGAACAAGCATAAAAAACCATACCTGGAAGAACACCACATAGTCTGGCTTTCTAAGGGTGGTAGTGACACAGTTGATAATACCGTGGCATTGTGCCCAAACTGTCACAGGAGAATGCATGTATTAGATCATGCAGAAGACAGAAAATTGCTTCTTTCAAAAACCAGCATGTAGTCATGAAAAATGAAAGTGACAAATATTACTCCATGGAATTCATAGGGGAAGATGGAAAAACCTATGTTCTCTTCTATGATTCAAAGGAAAATCTCGTTGCCAAACGAGAGATACCTCATCAGAACATTACTGAAGCTATTAGACTGAATGGCGAAGGCAATTGAATGAATGAAATTATTTCTTATATTTATCTTGACCTAATCCTGCTGTGTTAGAGTTTGATACAGCAAAGAAACAACTCACAGATACCAAGTGTCCCTTCTGGAAAATTGTGGTAGTGAGCAATGGTGACTCTGCAACTGTCCGGTACAATTATACTGTTGCATATCCATTAAGGTAAAACCATATTTCGGTCAGAATTTCGCCATCTGTATATTCTGTCAAGGTAGAAGTGGTGCTAGAATAATCAGATGAATCGCTGAGGATTAGAAGTAAGCAATATGTCAAGTTTTTTGTAATTAGACAAATCTGCAATTTTTTTGTGTGAGTATTTTGGTTCCCTGCAAACTGGGTGTGTTGTTCTTATACGCTGTGGAAATAGGAAAAGAGATTTCACTTTTCTCCATTCCCACAATGATGGCGATGACGTAATGCTCATATGGTTCTTCCTTCCCAATAAAGCTTTCTTTTCATCTTTGCCTCCTATTTGAGCTTTGAAAGTTTTTCAAGAAGGATCGTGTTGTTATTTACCTCATGGACAAAAGCAGGGGTAAAGTTCCAGAGAGCCTGATGCGGTCACTCGATATTGTAAGAGTTAATATAGTTACCGATTTCATACCGGCCTGGCTGTTCATCGGGATAACTGCCGATTTTGTGGATCGCTTCCTGTTTTACGGTGCCGAAGAATCATTCGGTTAAAGCATTGCTTATAGGTCCTTCGTACCTGGGCAAAACTGGTGTTGACCCCCATGGCAAGCAGTCGTTTCCACTGGTAGAACATGATGTTCGAAATACCATACTTTGTCAGGACTTCCTGAATGGAGGTGCACCGTATCCTTCCGGGCATTCAGGATCGTCAAGATCCGCTCCTTGACAACCCGGCGGTGATCGCTGAACAGATAGGACGGTATTGGTACAAGCTCCTTGCCCTCAATGAGCCACCGGGTGATAACACGGATGCCGTCAGCAAGGAGCGTTGAATCCGTAGGATGGTGAATGTCGGTCTTCACAGCAGTGGAATCAATCCTGACGGTCTCTATTTTCTCCTTCTGTGCATACCCGATGATGTGGGTATGCACATTGCTTCCTCTGTTTCTTCCCCTATGGCCTTGATGTTTTCTTGGAGGGTTGACTTTGACGGGTATTGTCCCATCTCCAGACGGGAGAAGGTACGGAAGGTATGGGAGTCCTCCAGGTGAAAGGCAAGTTCTTTATACGTCAGTTCACGGTACTGCTTGAGAACGGTACACCGGATTATCTGTAAAAGACAAGGCCCATAAGCTTCGGGTTGGCATCAAGAATCTTTGATACCTGCTCAGGCTCCTTCACTATAGAGTTTCTTCTTATGGGGTAAAACAGGCTCAACTGGGGAGTGAATTTCTGGCGTATTGTGGAATCCTCATACAAGGTATTTGCTTATCATATTGCGATGTTAGCTTCACAATTGCATCATATTCCGTTGAAAAATGACAGGGATTTATTGGGCTTTTGTGAACTATTTTAAGAGGTTATGGTTTACGGATGGACACAAGTTAGATTGTATATGTCAAAATATGAGAAAGAACCCCCGAAGTTGGATCCCTTCGGAGGTTCTAGCAGTATCAAAGAGATCATTCACTCATTCAATTGCCAAAACGGTACTCATCCCAAGCACCTTGCCAGTGGGGTGGATTTCCCATTGTCCATTGGATAATACTCTTTTTTCCATCCAAAATGGCAACCTTCCCATCGTTGCTTCCAACACTCATTGTCATTCTGCTTGATCCAACATTAGTTGGTTTAACATGACCCCATAGCCGCCACACACCATTGTCTTCGGCACACTCTATTGCCTCGCCGGTGTCTTTATCATTAGCAAAGAGAGACCTCATAATGTACTGGGCAAGATAACTGTCAATTTTGCCTTTGTTTTTCTCCATATCCCACATCATTGTCCAGAAACGCACGCCACGTACACTGAGACCGGTCACAACTCCGCCTGCATCATAGGTGTATTGGTCGCAAAAAATGGTCATGGGAACGTCTGTAAATTGATTATTGCGATCGAAGCTAAAAGGGGCAAGATTGTTGTTTGTACAAACGATGTAGTCTGAGTTGGTAAAGCTTGCTCCACTGTATTCACCTGGATACCTTACAGCATAACGGTCTGCAGTTGTTTCAACAACAGCAATGGTGTTGCTTTTGCTGTCCGCTACCAGAAAATTCCAGCCTCCTCCCCGAAGTAATGAATTCCTTCCGGTCCTCGCACGATATCCCTGAGTGCCTATAGTAAGTATTTCAATAGCCTCTTCTGCAGTGTTCGCATGCGTGCCTATATATAAAAGAAGAGGAAACCATGAAACACCAAAGCCCTCTGCAAAGTAATCAACTCCATTATAATTTAATGATCGACTATTAGTATAGCCACCGGCAAAAAGAACTACAGACAACCCCTTATTGTTCACGACCATGTTGCCAGAAACTTGTGGTGAATTTGTAAGCACCCATGTGGCATTTCCTCTCGATGGCTTTATGATATATACTTGTTCGTAGGCTCTTGGATTCAAACCGGCTTGTCGGTTGTGGGCAACTATCAACTCGCCATTAGCAGTGGCTGAACCACGTGCCGCAAAGCCGCTACACATAGCAATGCCTGGGGGTAGGGAGGGAGGTACTGAACCACCATATGTACTCGTACCATCAGGAAACACGCGTGGATGCATCATTGCCCACTCATCATAGACGTTTGTCAGGAGGACACGTTCATAGTTTGTCGCATATAGAGGGTGATTTATGCTAGCATATTCTGATTGATTCAACCATGGTTCTGCTCCCTTTGCTATGCCTTGCATAAATGTAATAAGATTAGGGTCGAGTGCAGCAATTTGATCTTCGTAGAGTGCCATCGCTTTTAATGTCTCTGTCTTTCCGAATTTATCGCAACATTCTTTCCACCAAATGTCAGATACCCACCTTGTTGCATCGCCAGACCTCTCAGCAAATTTTATTCCCATCTTATACCAATTGCCATTCAACTTACCGATAAACTTTGCCTTGTCCGGGAAGGGGGGATAACCAGGAGAGGTAATATACTTATGGGCTTCTACGTTTCTGCCACCTGATATATACTTACCAATTCCTAAATTTTTTGGTACGGGTTTAGGGTCTGGTGGCAGTGGTAAAGCTGTATTTTGTGCGTTTGAAATTGACGGATAACAGATTGTGATGCTGCCAAAAAAGAAAGCCGCAAAAAGCAAAATGGCAAAAGACTTATTGCTTGTTACCTTTTTCATATTAAGCCTCCTTACCAAGCTATTTGGTTTTGTCTGAAGTTTTACTTCTCTTTCAACATAACCCTTGTAATTCCTTGCGTTCTTTTAAAAAGACTTGCCTACCCTTGCCAAAGTAGGGCCTGTATGGTTGCGAGACCATAAAGGAGGGAAGCCGTGATGCCTAAAACATCCTATTCATCATCTGAATATGCTCAAAACACACGAAGATCGAGATAGAGCAGGCCATTACTGGTCTTGTTGATTGTTTTCAAGGACCGCAATCCAGACGGAAAACCAAAAGTCGATTTAAAAGAGAAGTACCCCAACTACAGAAGATTTGCTGTGCCATCCCTGGTACCTTTGATTGCGCCTCTTAACACGGTGGAACCTTCCGGGGAAAACGACAAAGAACTTCTTGCAAAGTATGGGCAGAACTACGGCAAGACCTAATTTTCGGTGAGATATCGAACAGGTTCTGTCCGTGTTCTTGAGTTCGTCCTTTGTCCTCTCTGCCATGCTCCCCATGAGTATCTCTATTACAATGATGGAAAGAAAAGGATTCAGCTTCTGTGCAAAATCTACAATGAAATCTTCCGCGTCGAGAGACAATTCCAGAAGAAGATCTTCTACGAATGCTGCAATGATGCATGCGTATATCAGATACGACAGACAAATAAGCTAAATGAACGGGAATATCAGCTTGTGTAAGAAAAACTCCCAGTTCAAGCCCACCTACCAGTACATAGAATATCACTTCGAACCTTCCGAACTCATCCATCATGCACCTGATGATCAGTCCCTCACTCTCGCAAAAACCCACAACGGGCCTATAATCATCGGCCTTGTTCTTGCCTTCTCCGTCTCCTTTGCCCTTTCTACCAAGAAGACCGCGTATGTTCTTCGATCAGTCTTCGGCATTCCCATTTCATACCAGTCTGTATTGAACTATATTATGGTAGCTGTTTTTCCTGTTATTCTTCAATCTGAACCATAAAGAACTAATCGATCAGATCAGTGCTGGCGATGTGGTGTATATCAAAATCGAGGGAAAACAGCACTATGTTTCTTCTTCATCTCTTCAAAAAATCTGAAGATCACCGCATATCATCTTGTCGATACCAGGGAGACAGTGCACGGCATTATTGCCATGAAGGAGGCGATCAGGACGGCAGATCAAAGTCAGCCGATAGCCATCGTGACCAACGGGAATCCTTCGCCCCCTGTTGGCATCCACGTAGGTATGCACTTCTCCAGCGAAAGGAGAGAAGTGTTAATTTGCCACAAGAAAGTCATCGGGTTTAAGAACTTAGATCGCGAGTCGGAAGCTTACCAGACATTCAAACAGCTCATTGAATGGTTGAATAGGATCTTCAAGCATTATGTGAAACCATCACATGGGTTAAACAGCTAAACGGTGCAATAGCTCTCGTCATCCTGTTTGTTACCCATTATAATTTCCTGAGGTCCCATACTTCTTTCAAAGGACAGGCGACCATCCCTCTGAATGAATTGGATGGAATCGCCACCATACAATGCAAGTGGATAATAATCCTCTCCATTGTTGCATAAAGAGGATTACCTCTCTTCAATTGTCAAAGAACAATAAAACCTAAGTGCTTTTGTTTCGTGGTTTGGGCCTTATAAGACAGGCTGAACAATCCTATTGCCATCTCTTTATACGGCCCTCCCTGTTTATCTTCCTTATTACCTTTAGTGTGAGTAATTTCATATTAAATTCACAGCCCTTCATTAAAAGTTTCGATAATACCGATTGCGAGTCCTATTATGCTGTTCTCTTATTTTGATATAGCACCTTTTACTGAGATGTCAACCTGTATCGGTATATTGTCATTTAAGATTTAAAAGTGGACACCTGGGGTACAGATTACTCAAAAACATATAAAGAGGTTTTTGAGTATGACACAGGTACACATACGTTTTTCTGATCATCAGGTCAAAGAGTTCATTGAGCGGTACATCCACCATGAAATAGACCAAATCTATATTCAGCAGATGCTGGGTATGGGGAAATCCAGGTTCTTTATACTTTTGCAGAGATGCCGGGAAGACCCCGAGGGGTTTTCCATTGCCTACACCAGGCATAAGAAAACCAGGGGTATCCCTCCTCTCATTGAGGGCCACATCCTCGAAGAACTCGCTGTTGATAAAGCGTTGATTGATGATCCCGATGTTCCGATACGAAGATACAACTATAGCTACATCCAAGACAGGCTGGACAGTACCTACCACGAGCGGGTTTCCCTCCCCACCATTATTGATCGGGTCAAAAAGAACGGATTCTATCGAAAGCATCCCCGCAAGGCCATCCATGTCCGGGAAGTTATGACCCGATAAGTTGGCGAACTCATCCAGCATGATGCCTCGCACCACCTCTGGTCTCCTCCGGCACAGAAGAAGTGGTATCTTCTTACTTCACTGGATGATTACAGCCGGTTTATCCTCTATGCGGCATTCGTTGAACGAGAGACTTCATGGGCACATATTACAAGTCTCGAATCAGTCATATTACGACACGGGATGCCCTTCTCTTACTACGTGGATTCCCATTCTATTTTTCGTTTTGTACGAGGACGGGATTCGTTCTGGCAAAAGCATTTTTCTCTTACCGATGGGTCAACCCCACAGTGGAAGCAGGTGCTCGATGATTGTAATGTGAAAGTTACCTATGCGCTCTCTCCTCAGGCAAAAGGGAAGATTGAACGACCCTACGGCTGGTTACAGGATAGACTGATTCGAACCTGTGTACGGGAGAACATTACGGATATCAATCATGGTTGAGCGGTTCTTCGTCACGAGCTTGACCGGTATAACTATCAACTTGAATCTGTTAAGGATATATTTTGTGTACGTATCGAGAGAACTGTTGATGCCTACCGAACGATATCCCTGCATAACTCTGGTGTGATTGATAGTTTCTATATACCCTTTTATGATACATCCCTGAAAAAGCCTAGGGAAACCTTGTACGGAGGTGCTGCCCCGGTAAGGCATCCTATAGAGGGACATTATTTGTCACATCACCAATACTGGCATCGTACTCTCAAATGCTTGTATCGATTAGAAATTTACCCACCCGCCGCCAATGTGTTTCTGAACTTACCAGGTTGGCTCGCCGCCAGCCGGTGTGGTTTTTGATCTTTGGCTATAGTAGGCGGCTTGAACGTGCCGCCGCCATGCTAAGGTGTTTAGTATATTCTGGGCATTTGGTTAGAGGGACAATTGAAATTTATCGAAGTCTCCCAACGGAGATAAATTGAGATTGGACCAATACTAATTAATCTTAGTAGTCTATGTGTATTATATGTGTATTCTATGTTATTAGTTGCCCGATTTCGAACAGCTAAGTTGTTTCATTTCAAGCAGCTAAGTTGGTCGATTTCAGAATTAAACCTGGTGATAGTAAGAAAACAGGATGTCCGAGTTAAAAACCCTCAATGATTTCGAGAAAAGCTGACATGAGTCATAGTTTGAAATCCTACAGAGCATTATAGCATATCAATCGCTTGGGAAGGATTCCTTCAAATGCCAACGCTTCCCCAATTCAAATAGTTACCTACAAAATACTCTCACCTGAGTATCTAAACCGTCCATCCAGGGTCCCATTCTTATTAACATTCACATTTGGAGTATAGTAGGAGGGATAAATTTTACCCCCCCTATAAATTTGAGGCTCACTATCTTTTCAATCAATGTTCTGTGACCTTGTCAAAATTAGAAACACGTTTTGAGTATAGTGAGGGGGTAAAAAAAGTACTACTGGAGAAAATCGAATTTTAATTCTCCAGGCTAAAGCGTATAGAAAGTTTCTCAAGGAGGACAAGTATGAAATTAAGTGGTGCTGAACAAAAAACTGAAGATGGTAAACCAAGCTTTAAGGATATGGTATTTGAGTTTATCAGCAGAGTTTCTGGAAATGGATATCAAATATCTGTCCACCAGGAGATGATTCGATTTCTGGGCGATCCAGAAATGGCCCTTTTTCTCTGCCAACTCTTATACTGGGCTGACAAGACTACAAACCCCAAAAGATTGGTCTACAAATCAGACAGGGAATGGAGGGAAGAACTTGGCTTATCCAGGTACACCATGATGAAAGCGAGAAAACATCTTAGGAAACTTGGGATCATAGAGACAGAACTCCACATGGCGAATGGCCATGCAACAACACACTATAAGGTGAACTTCAGAAGATTCCGGACGGCTTTTCAAGAATTCATAGAGAGCCAGAAAGTCCATACCACTAACGAAACCGAACTGGAACCAGGCATATATACCGAAACTGAGCCTATGGATGTTGATGATTGGCCTGGAGATGTATATTCAATGGCCGAAGAGATGGACCCTAACCAGCTCATTACTTTAGAAGATTACTGCGCTTCAGCGTTTCTTGGTTCTCCGGTTAAACTTATGGTTTCTCTGTTCCGCCTTAAAACAGGCAAAGACCATCCAAAACTCACACTGTCTGAATTCAGTAAGTTAGAGGCAGAACTTCCGATCTGTTCAGATGGTAATGAAACTGTGAGAATCGATGATGACAAAATCATAATAGAAATGCTTATTGAATACACACGGACAGCGTATGACGATCCTGCTGCCTATACCTTCCAGCATTTTAACAAACCAGAAGTAAAAACACCTCTTTACAAAAAAGTTATGGAGCAACGTAAAGAATCCATGGAGGCAAACAATGATTAAGAATGAGATCAAATCCAATAGTGGCATAGGGAAAAAGGCAAAAGGAAGAGGTGAACTCGTAAGACACCGCAGAGGTGAGAGGTTAACGCTGAAAGAGGCGGTCCTGGCAAATTGTTACGAATGCATGGGCGGATACACGGATGGTCTTTGTGACTGTGAAATACCCGACTGTCCACTCTACCAGTTCATGCCATACAAGGAAAGTAAACGTGAGGGGGCCGAACACCATGAGTGAGAATCGAATCAAAGTAGTAAAGGAAATCGGCAGAAAGGCAAACGGAAAATCTAAATTACTGAAACATCTGAGAGGAGAAAATCTCACTATTTGGGAAGCTGTTAAGGCTCACTGTTACGACTGCACAAGGTACTATACAAATCCTGAACCTTGGGACTGTAAAAATCTTGAATGTACCCTCTACCCTTTTCATCTCTACAATAAGGAGTACATGAAAAAGGCCAGAGGATTGGATTAGAAACATAATCCACTGACGGTTTAAACCGTCAATGATTGTTTCCCATAGAGGCTCTACAGGTCCTTTAAGCACATTGGAATAGCCAGGAGATGCTTTATTGCCCGGTTTTTTTTCATCTGCTCATAGGACCTGCACAGGCCTCAACAGACATGGTTGGCTGAAGTAAAACGATGCTTTTTCATTTTTTTGAGAAACAAACGGCATCTGAACTTATTTGAAATACAAACAAATACCTTGGGGGGTGTATACCCCCCCCCAAGGTATTCACAGGATTTATTAGGAGAAAATATGAACATTGATTTTCAATTATCTGATCAAGACATTGATTCCATTGTCGATAAGCTTGAAAAACGACTGAGACATCTTTTGTCCAAACAATCCTATACGTCTGATAATGAATATCTGGATGTTAAGAGTCTATCTGAATATCTCCATGTTTCCAAAAGTTGGGTATATGAGAGAACCCATCTCAACGAGATACCCTTCATTAAACTCCCCAGCCAGCAGGGTAAAAGGTCAAATGGTACAACATCTGGCAAGGTACTCTTTAAGAGGAGTGCAATTGATGCTTGGCTTGAACGGAATAGTGTACCAGAAATTAGCCAATCAAAAAATGGCCTAAATCTGCTTAAAGGGGGGAAGGCCTCTTGATAATTTATCAAGTTCCACGGAAAATAGGTTTTAAGATATCAGTATGTTGGATGGTACTGTGCACCAAATTGTGCACTTCATTCTTTTACTTGACTTCTAACAATGTTAGATGTATAAAGTATGTTATGCGTTCGTGGACACCAGAAAGAATCAAGACTTTGAGGAAACAATTTAAGCTATCCCAGACAGCCCTGGGTAAACTAACTGGTGTTGCCGGGAACTACATCTACATGTTAGAAGGAGGTGATAGAACTCCATCAAAAACTTTGTGTTTACTTTTGGATCGTATTGAAGCAGAACTACAAGGACAAAACAAAAAGGAAGGTGAACAGTAACTATGGCTAAAACAAAAGGAATTTACAAACGAGGCAACATCTATTGGATTCGGTATGCTGGCCCTGATGGTAGGATCATCAGAGAATCTACGGGTTCGTCTAAAATAAAAGATGCCGAATCAAAACTGATTGATCGTAGGAAGGAAGTTAAGGAAGGAGAGCTACCTGAGATACACAAGATTGAAAACCATATTTTCAGGGAACTTGCCGATGCCTATCTTGTCTGGGCTGAAAGGCAAAGATGTTTCAATGGCAAAAAATATCTTATAAAACAGTTAGTTGACAAGTTTGGCAACCTTCCTCTCAGAAGATTTAACACGATGCTTGTGGAGCAGTTCCAGACTGAAAGGATGCAGAAGGGAAACAAACCTGCAACGATTAACCGGTTCTTGGCAACCCTGAAGCATATGTTCACCAAAGCAGTCGATTGGAACATGGTTGAAGAGAGTGTGCTGAAAGGGATAAGAAAAGTAAAGCTTCTGCAAGAAAACAATAAGAGGCTCAGATTCCTTTCAAAAGAAGAATGCCAACTACTTCTCAATTCATGTGACAATCATTTAAAGCCCATTGTTTTTACAGCTTTACACACTGGAATGAGAAAGGCAGAGATTCTAAATCTCTGTTGGAATCAAGTAGATTTGAAGCATGGATTTATACTGCTCGAAATAACTAAAAATGGTGAGAGGAGAGAAGTTCCTATCAACGAGCCGTTACAGGAAATGTTTCAGAGGCAGACAAGACGATTGGATGTACCATTTGTATTCTATGACAACAGGAATGGTCAACCATATCAAGACATTAAACATTCTTTTGCCTCGGCTTGCAGAAGAGCAGGTATCAAGGACTTTCATTTCCACGACTTAAGGCACACTTTTGCCAGTCACCTTGTAATGGCTGGAGTCGATTTGGCAACAGTTAAGGAGCTTCTTGGGCATAAAACCCTCACAATGACTTTAAGATATGCTCACCTTGCTCCTTCACATAAAGTGAAAGCAGTAGATATCCTTGCTGAAAGACTCACACAAGAATCTACTGCACAAAAAGTGCACAATTTAGAGATTGTTCAGAATGGCTGATGGTTGTAACTGCTTGAAATAACTGGTGGAGCTGAAGGGGGTCGAACCCTCGACCTCATGACTGCCAGTCATGCGCTCTCCCAACTGAGCTACAGCCCCACTGCATTTTTTATATCAATAAACCTTTGAATTGTCAATGGGTTTTGAACGCAGGTAACGTCAAGTATTTTGTGTCATCCCGAAGACGGGGCATGTTCCCTCCTTGGTATTCTCATAGATAAAGACAGCATAGAGGATTCTATCCATGCT
>Ga0208694_1002255_pt1 | contig 20886 bp, 26 predicted proteins | sample AD_UKC078_MetaG_FD_184442 | JGI IMG/M metagenome (GOLD analysis project Ga0208694, IMG submission 184442) | Active sludge microbial communities of municipal wastewater-treating anaerobic digesters from USA - AD_UKC078_MetaG (SPAdes) (version 2) | ecosystem: Engineered > Bioreactor > Anaerobic >...
TAGTGACACTGCAGCATATCATCCATTTTCTAAGACAATTTGGATAAAACGTGGATTGGGATTTAATGTGATTCCCGTGTTATTTCATTAGATGTTACATTTTTTTATTGATGTGATGTTTAGTGATAAAATAGCAACTAAACTACATTCAATAATCGATTCTAAATAATATGCTCTCGTAACTCAATGGATAAGAGTACTTGAGTTACAAAAATAAATGGTTCGTTTTCCAAACGAATGAATAATTATATTTGTAAGGAGAATGAATTATGGCAAATCATATTTGTAAGTATTGTGGAATGTAGTATTAGACGGGTGTAGCACTCGGTGGCCATGTTGGATGGTGCAACCAAATAGAAAGGATGTAACTTATAGATTTGCTTTTAGAAAGATATCAAAGATTATGAAATAAAATACAATATTTAAAAATTGGTTTAGGGCATACAGCAACCCAAATTATGGAATTGCCTGTTAAGCAAAACAACCAACAAAATGCCCTTGTAAATTATACCATTATCTCTTTTGAAGTATGTAGTGTAATGTCCAGCACGCCAGATGCCATTCTGGTAGGAGGGTTCAACTCCCGTATGCCCCGCCAAGTTTGCCAATCTAGCTCAATTGATAGAGCTCCGCACCTGTAATGCGGGGGTTAAGGGTTTGAGTCCCTTGGTTGGCTCCAAATTATTATAGAAGTGTTAAAAGATTATGGTGCTTAAAGTTCTTTATCGATGTGGATAGACCTATTTGCACTAGGATCTATTCGCCATGAGGTTAGAGCGTGCAACTCTTTGACGTAAGTCTCAAAAATAACTATGTCAGCGAACTGTTGACCATCGAACATAATCTTTTATTTTGGGGTGATTGGTGAAATTGGCATCACACACGGCTGTAACCCGTCAATTATAGGTTCAAGTCCTTTATCACCCACCAAGTTTTTTGCCCTCGTACCCGAATGTAGCAGGGAGCTGGCTTAGACCCAGTTGGAGTAATTCCCATGAGAGTTCGAGTCTCTCCGAGGGTACCAAAGTTTATAGTGTGTTAAGAATATCTGAAATTGTCAGTGTATGTGGAAAATTCTGATAGAAGCATATGCTGGTATAGTTCAATAAGACTTGCGCAAGTCTGTTGGCTAGGACGCCTGGTAAGGCAGGGAAGTTAGCTAAGTACTGCCTAGAGCTACATTGTGAAAACCGTGACTTTATAAGTCAGCAGAGATATGTAGTATTCTTAACACACAAATTTTAAATGCCACCTTAGCTCAGATGGTAGAGCACCGATCTGATACGTCGGAAGTTGGAGACTCAGATTCTCCCGAGCGGACCAACCTTTATGCGAGTATCGTATAACGGTCTATTATTGCTGCGTTGGTATAAGGATTGTGCCCTGGACTTCCAATCCAGAGATGCTGGTTTGAATCCAGTACGCAGCTCCAGTTTTTATGAGTATTATTCGTGGTAGGATTGGTGTAATGGTAGCACGCAAATTTAATGATTATTTGTGGCGGTGGTCGCCAAGTTGGTTAAGGCACCAGTTTGTGGCACTGGCATTTTCCGAGGGTTCGAATCCCTCCCATCGCCCACAAAAAATCTGTCAGCGGTTCGACTCCGCTCACGGGTACCAAACTTTAACAAAGGAGATAAAAGAATATGAATCAAAAGGTTTTTTGGAAGAGCAAGACTTTCTGGGTAAATCTAATTGCAATTTTAGTATTTGTAATTCAAATGCTTTGGATTAAAGATTTTGTCATTCCTGTAGAAATACAAGGTGCAATTTTGGCAGTAATTAATTTCATTTTGAGATGGACTACAAAAGAAGAAATTAATTGGGACACACGTAAACTTAAAAATATGACAAACCCTGAATTGAATAAGCTCTGCCCAATGTGTGAAAGTGATACTATAGTTCTATAGACTCAAATAGCATCTTATAATATAGATGACACAAACATATGAAGGTAATACAGAATTGTTCGAATACATGATATTGAGTATGTTTATGCAAGCTTAGTGGTTCAAGCGTATTTCTGACCCATTTGATATCAAAGCTTGGACTAAAACAATTGAAAAGCTTTGGTATGCTAAGATTTAGATGTTTGTAGCGAAGCAATAGAAGTAACGCTGTTATATATTTTGTTTATTTTAGTTATAAATCAAAAGTAGATTACTAGTATGTCAATGAATGAACCCCTAAAATTAAGTGATGCGATAACCTCATGATGATGTTTGAAAATCACGAAGTGGTTTTTTAGGAAGAAACTTAGGGTTAGAATACATAATAAACCATTTATTGTAAAACAATGGAGGGGTGCTAGAGCTGGATTATTAGGACAGTCTTGAAAACTGTTGGGTGTTGTGAAACGCTCCGTGGGTTCGAATCCCACTCCCTCTTCCAAATTATTAAAGTAAGGTGAAAATGTATGAAATTAATTCCAATTTAAGACAAAGTCGTCGTAAAGTATGAACATAAATAGGAACAGCGTATAGGTGGAATCATTATCCCTGATACAGCTAAGGATAAGCCCAAAATGGGAACGATATTTGCAGTTAGTTCAGATGAATCTGTATGTTCTTTATTCAAGGTTGGCGATGTTGTTGTATATAATATGTATTCGGGAACAGAGATCGAAATTGAAGATTAGAAGTATTTGATTCTTTCAAAGAAGGATATTTTAGCAATAGTTGACTAATTGTTTGCCTCGGAGGGCATTCTATGCGAGGGTAGGCTAATGGTAAACCTGTTGGGTTACATCCAATCTTTTTGGGTTCAAATCCCTCCTTTCGCACCGTAATATATTTTGCCCCCATAGCATAATGAATAGTGCACTAAGCTACGGACTTAGGGTTGTCTAGGTTTAAATCCTAGTGGGGGGTACCATAAAATTCCAATATTATTATATGAATTGATTTTATTTTTTGAGAAATAATCAATGCATATAGTAATTATATAAAATTGGCTGTGTTAGTATAAGGATTGTGCTCTGGACTTCCAATCCAGAGATGCTAGTTTGAAGCTAGTATACAGCTCAAAAGTCACCTGATACAATTTATATAATTTTGATTTTTGTTTAAAGTTAGGTATGGTGAATAATATATGAGGAAGGAGTAATTATGAAAAAAACTATAAAATATACATTGAAAAAGTTTGACTTAAACGAGACCACTGTGGGTAACATGTTAGGTAAACATTCAGACGCAGGTTACATTATAATTACAGCATTTAGAGGTGGCGATAGCGATCCCGATGTGCTGAAACAAAATTATAAGAATAATGCAAGATTGAAATCTGACATTAAAGCCTCTGGGTATTCTTTCACTCCAGTCTGGGGAGGATTTTACGAAGTAACTTCAGATAAAGTGGTCAAGGAACAATCATTTATAGTATTTAATTTTAAGGGTAAAATTAAACAAAATGATAGTAGAAAGTTGAAAGCTTTGGGTCAAAAGTTATGTAAAAAATATAATCAAGAAGCTTTCTTTTATAAAGAGGAGGGAGGATATGGATATTACATCAAATCCGATGGCACAGTTGGTATGAAATTTAAAAATGTCGAACCGACTACTGCGTCTGATATATATTTCACATCTTTAAATAAATCAAGAAAGAAGCAAATAGGAAATAAGTCCCTAACATTTAAAGAAGGAATCATATATCTAGCTAAGTCACCAAACTCTTTATATGAAGCGTATTTAAGATCTGGAGAGATATTTTTATCTTTATAATTATATATGGTGTTTATGATCATAGAAACTTATGTTTTTTTGTGGTTTCAGTTCGAATCTTGATAAACACCCCATTTTAAATCTAAAAGAAGGAGAAAAACTGTATGGACAATAACACTAATATGCAAAAGGGATATTGGAAAAGTAAAACCTTTTGGGTCAACTTAATTGCAATTGTAGCCTTTATAATTCAAATGTTTTGGAATAAAGATTTTATAATCCCTGTTGAAATACAAGGTGCAATTTTGGCATTTATTAACTTCGTGTTGAGATGGATCACTAAAGAAGAAATTATTTGGGACACACGTAAACGTAAACGATAAGTTATTTGGGAGGGGTGCCAGAGTCTAGGATGGTCTCCCGCATAGCAAAAGACTTATGACTTTGAGTGTTTCATAGGAAATACTATATAGCAGGATTGGTTAATTGAGCGGATATCGTATAATGGCTATTATATTAGCATGCCACGCTAATAATGACGGTTCGATACCGTCTATCCGCTCCAAATATAGGCTCGTCGGTTAATGGCAAACCACTGGTCTCCAAAACCAGGACTGAGAGTTCGAGTCTCTCCGAGCCTGCCAATACTAGTGAAGTTTCTTTCTTCACCATTTTTTTTAGTAGTGAGTTATAATAGAATCATAATAAGTTTTGTCCTAGTCTCAAACCTAAGGGAGACATGAAATCACTGGAGCTGCATCATTTGATTCACATTGCAGGTATCATGGCGTCTGTCATTGGTGCTTTACGAATCGTAATATTAGTACTCTTAGAAGATTACAGGGTGCTAAATTAGAATATTCGGATGAGGAATTTGAAATATTTGATAAAGAATAGCAAGAAAGTGACATTATAGATAATATATAATATAGACATAGGAGTAAAATATGAAGTTTTTAGAATTGATAGATAATATCAAATAGGTGATTGTTATGGAAGACCGAGAATTTAATACCAAACGAGTAGAATAGTTTTGCAAACAATTTATTCTGGTAAAGACAGATGATCAACCAGAATTTGTTGTTAATTTAAATCATCAAAGTAAATTTTCAGGTAGAAGATTAGTTGAAAAGGATTTTCGTGAAACAACCCCATTTACTATTCATCTTTTAGACAAAACCACAAAAGGTGGAATAGGGTTCGGAGCACTTATTTTCATCGAAGATAGTTTTTGGTCATATAAAAATGGTGGTAAGATAGACTCGGATTAGACTGTATTTGCTATTAGAAAAGATAGCAAATCTGATTGGGATTATCCAAATCCAAGTAACATAAGTTCTGAGTTTATTGATATTAATAGTTTAATAGATAAAACGAACATTTTGAAAATGTATAAATTATTTGTCGAAGACAATTCTTGGGCATTCACTGAGAGAACAAAGAAATTATTGAAAAAGATAAAATAATGATAAGTTTTGTCCTAGTCTCAAACCTAAGGGAGACATGAACTGCAGGAAAGAGAGCGAGTACTGACGGATGCATACGGATAGTCTTTTCGCCTGTGTCGGGATAATTTGTTAGAAAATAAGAAGGTGCGATTAAGTCCGCTTTATAGTTTAATGAATACTATCTTACGAATATCTTATTCTTCTAGCAAATTTATGAGATGTTGGTTTAATGGGAAAATTAAAAGAATTGAATATTATATAAATTGTGGTCGAGTGGTGAAATTGGGATTAAGCTCTGACGCTCTAGGGCATTGCGGGTTCGACTCCCGCCTCGACTACACGTTAAAAATAATTTGCTTAATTTGATTCGAACATAGTAATTATAATTAAGGAGAAACTTAATTATGTATTACGTGTATAAGACAACAAATATAGTGAATAACAAGATTTATGTTGGAGTTCACAAATCGGACAACATATAGAGTGATTAGTATTTAGGTAGTGGAAAGGCTATAAATGGTGCTATTATCAAATACGGAAGAGATAAATTTAAAAGGTAGATATTATATTAGTTCGAATCCAAAGAAGAAGCATTTTTAATGTAGTCTCAGATAGTTGATAAATAGTTTGTTAAAAGAAAGGATACGTATAATATCAAACTTGGTGGTGAAGGAGGCGGGGATCATTTAAGAGGAACAGTTACAGTAAAGGATAAAAGCGGAAACACTTCTAGAGTATCTATTAAGGATCACAGATATTTGTCAGGTTAGTTACAACACATTACTAAAGATACTGTTACAGTTCTAAATGATAAAGGTTAGACCTTTAGAATTTCTAAAAATGATTTACGTTATATAAACGGATAGGTACAATAGGTTGCTTCAAAATCATTTAATAATAAAGGTGTATTTGGGATTGCAGTTTTTAAGGATTGCAATAATAACACATATAGGGTACGTACAGACGACATACGATACAAAACAGGATAGATTTTTGGAACTACTAAAGGAAAAATATTAGTGAAAGATTAGTTTGGTAATCGCATGTATGTGGAAAGTGATGACCCCCGATGGTTATCTGGTTAGTTGGTTGGGATAAATATGGGAATTAAATTTTCATATGGGCATCAATTAGGATAGAAAAATTCACAATATGGAACTATGTGGATTACTAATGGAATTTAGAATAAAAAGATAAAAAGAGAACAAATCTTACCAGAAGGGTGGTACAAAGGAAGAAGATTATAATTAAATATTGATTAATTCAAACCAAAAGACGCATTAGACATTCCTCCCTAGTTCAAGGGATAGAACAAGAGATTCCTAATCTCTAAATACCTGTTCAACTCAGGTGGGAGAAACCAATATTAAGTTAGTTCGATCCACAGCAGTTGGTAAAATGTAAAAAGGCATTGTATTAATTGTACCAAACCAGAATGCCCGTAAAACTCGATAAGCTCAGCTGTTAGGGTACTATTACCAATTGAGGAAGTTCAGGACACCACTGCTTACACAGGGAGAAGTAATTCGTTATTACCTGCGAGGTGCAAGCCAAACAGACTTAGAAGGCAAGCAGTTCAATGATAGTCGGGTTGGTGCATAGACGGATTGTGGATTAGAAACAGAATCCTGGCTACGAGACTAACTTAATACATTTTAAAGGAGTTATTATAATGTTGATTAATTTGTATCCTGCACTTAATTGTAATTTAGAATGTAAACACTGCATGCATAAGTGTTCCCGTCGTTCAATGGATTAGTATGATCGATTTTATAATTCTAAGAAGGAAAATTAACATGGGTAGCAGAAAACGACGTAAAGAATTGAAATATAAGAAAATTCCTTTAGAAGAAGTGTACAGGACATTATCCTCGCTGGAAGCACCAGAGTAGGATCTACTGAAGAAAATAGTGAAGGTTCCAGATTATCCAGATCGGTTGAAACAGTAGAGCCTACAGACTTAGGAAGATTACAGTTCTTTATTCAGCAAACTACGGGAAATAAGCCAGAAGTACCAGATAGCTATTATAACACACTAGTGGAAGGGAAACGGAAATTAGACTTCCTAGTTGAAGAATACAGAAAAATGTATTACAATGGAGAATGGTGGGGGACTTACCAAATAGAACAGGATTGGATAGAATATAGTTGGATAGTCCCATATTTGTTAAAATGGAAGAAAAACTATGGATAGATGTAATTATAAATAGAGGTTAAACATTCCCTTAACGGGAAATGACTAGACTAAATTTTATTCTAAATCAGGATAGTTGTTAGCAACAGGGTATACAAGAGTAGTTCTAGGTGATCGTGGACCTTATGTGGAACATGATATACAACACATTAATCCCGTTGCATTCAATGAAAGTTAGACCCCTCATAAGTATTATATAGAGTGGAGATCAATTAAAGATAATGTAAAGGCATACTTTCAATGTAACTTAGTTGATTATGCTGATTACAGAATTGGCTACGTTTACATTTCTCCGTTTGAGTTATACGATTAGAACGGAATAGTGCTAATAACGCCACTTAGATGAATAATTTTGGAGAGGTGCTGGAGTGGTCGATCAGAGGCGTCTGGAAAGCGTCTGGGCGTAGTGATACGTTCCGAGGGTTCAAATCCCACCTGAGGTACCAAAATAATACAGAAGGTGTAAAATGAAAATGGAAATCATCGCTCCCGATCGTGGAAAGATTGACTTCGATACCATGGTCGACGAAATCAAAGAGTACTTAAAGAACAAGCCTGATGCAAAGATTATTGTAGGTTCTGATTCTCAAAGAACTAAGAATAAGTTTTGTTTTGCCACCTGTGTCGCTGTATGGGATCCTGGTCATGGTGGTATATTCTACATTAAGAAGGATTACAAGAGACCCCATCGTAACTTTGGAAGTATAAAATCCATGATAGCATGGAAAGTGTATTAGGAAGCAGGATACATATCTGAAATGGTATTACAATTAATTGAGAACGGAGTAGACTGCAAAGAGAAGATAACTCACCACGATTTATCCGAAAACGGAAAGTCTGGAGAGCACATCGCAGGAATTAGAGGTTGGATGTTAGCTATGGGATTCCATCCAGAATTTAAGCCTCAATCAGTAATTGCCAGCGGAATTGCAAATATGTATAGCAAAAAATAATTTGCCGTTTTTTTAAAAATGAGTTATAATAAATATATAATAAAGTTAACGATCTTTCAAGTATATAGTGTGTAAGTAACAGTGATAAGACTAAAGAAGTGTACTTAAACGAAACGACCAGAAGGTTAGAGGATGTAGAAAGCTACGGCAAGTAACTCCGCTAAGATAACCTATCGGATAATCTTGCGATGACACAACTAATTGGAAACAAGGATTGCGTAAAGCATGGAAAAATACGGGTACTTCAGTTCTCGACAGGGAACTACTTCCTTTAGCAAAACTAACATCGTGTTGATAAGGTGCTCGTACACGCATTCGTGTATATCCCAACTATGTTGGGTAAAGGCTCGAAGCTTAATGGGGTAGCATTTCGTTGTCCCCTCCTTACATCTATAATAAGATGGTTACTTAATTAATTTAAAGTGGTGTTTCTGATCTTGGACAGTATCCCCTGCTATTAACGGGATACGACAATAAGTCTGGATCGGAAGCAGTGCCTAGAACGAGAGAATCCCAGTCTCTTAACTCCCATATTGGGGAGAGCGGATGACGATACTAAGGGTGACAGATTCGAAAAGACTGTGAACGTCCTAGCAATAGGGTAGCGGGAGTCTTGGGAAGACAGGGACGCAATTTACTCCCTGGCACTACTTAATTTTATTGAATCTTTTATTAATGTCAATGACTTATGCCGTATGGGTACGCATACTTAGGACTCGATCTAGTATGTTATGCTGCTACGTGAGGGTCAAAGCCGTATGCTATGGGCGAGTAGAGTCTGGAAGGCTCATCGAGAGAAAGTCCACACGCATGTATAGAATCGCGAACAGTCTATGCATATTGACATTAATAAAAGGTTTTCAAAAGGTGCAGGATTAATCACCCTGTTATGTTTAAGTTGTCCTTAGATGGTTGTATAGCTTAGTTGGTAGAGCACCCTCATTGGAGGGTTGCCTTGGTTCGAGCCCAAGTGCAATAATTGCCTCACAAGATGGATTGATTACCCAAGAGTGATGAGGACTCTAGAAAAACTTTATTTTTATTGAATTGGATAGCTCCCAGTCCTAGGTGGGACGCAAGCAAGGTAACACTTGGCTATCTAACTTTATTTCCTATGTCATTTCAAAAAATACGTCAATTTGACCTATTCTTTTAGATGATTTTATTGACATTGTCTCATTCCACTTCAGTGTGGGATCTTGCTACCAAGACAGCGTATTAAAGGGTCGATCTTATATGTATATGTAGATGCTTCGGCACCATCCCTGCATATTGGTACGCTTGAGGAATGTGTCGTTACTAGGTTGGAGTAGCTCTCCATGAAACCGAAATTCGACCTTAGCCAAAGGCTAGCAGTAAAACAATGTCAACATTTTAAAACGACAGGCAGAAATCACCTGTCTTTATGCCGAGATAGCTCAATCGGTTGGAGCAATGCTTTCATATGGCAGAGGCTGGCAGAGGCTGGCAGTTTGAGTCTGCCTCTCGGCACCAATGTTTTAGTGGATTTGCTCGATGGGAGTCCCGCAGGTTCCACTACTAATTATGCCCAAGGATATCTTGACACTACACTTTACCTCCGCAACGTAGGGGGAGCAAGATGGGATCGAAACCTATGTAAAGTGCAAATCAGGATGTCAGCCGAACTAGGTGAAATGATTTCAAGGTTTTGAGTCTTGGTCAGAGTAGCAATAGCACTTGGGATTTTACGCTGAGATGATGCTCAGATTACAGTACCAGAACCATTAGGACATCACCCTCTAGAGTATCCATGCTAGAGGTGCTAGTTGGGATTATAATATGAATATTAGATTTCAGTCGGATTAGTATTAACATCAACCCCTGACTAGTCTGCGTCGCAAGAGCCTGAGTGGATGGGAGATCGGCGATTTGTTCTTTTAGCGAACAGGTAAAGTGGAGAAAGAGGGAACAATAAAGACGTCTCCGCTGGTGCACAAACCTTGTAAATTGTGGAATGCTGGGGAGATAATCTCAGTTAAACTGCTCTCGATGCAAGGTAGTGTAAATCCCTTTACGGGATAGACTGAAAGATATGGAAGGGTTCTGCAAAGGTAGGATTGGGACTTGCAGATTACCTGTTCGCTTTTTTATTTCAAATGTATGTGTATAGAGTGATACTGAGTATTCTTGGAATCTATTAATCGATTAATCATGGTTCCAAATATAGAATTCTTGCAGGCAGTTGTAGTTGTTATCATCAATGTCAAGCATGCGAACCTAAATAAATCCTAAAGGGATGGTAACGTAAAAGCCGTAGTGTCAGATCTAATGAATTGCTGACTGTTAAGTTCAACTCATTTAGGGAGTAGCTTAATACTACTCAGTATCACTATATACATATATTTCAAATGTTATCTGTTTCTCTATTGCTCCCACAGTAGAGAGGTATTGGGAGATGTTCAGCGTAGACTGGCAGACGATAAACTTTTAGGTGATGCGACCTAGTACCCCGATGAGATGACGCTTAGCGTGGACTCCTGATGGCAAACGTCTGCGTCACCATTTTTTTATATTAGCAGTTATAATAGAATTATAAGAATAAAAGAGGTTATTATGTTTACTAGAGACAAACTTGACAAATTAGATTCAGGAACGATCTTTGCATCTGGCATCGATTTTGATGGAAACGATGGAATTCACTTATGTAATACGGGGGAATTGCTCCGCTGGGTTGCCGTTAGAGGTGGTGTTGACGACTGGGCAGTTTATGCCGACAAAGCTCGTAAATCCGCTGAAAGTGTTAGAGATTTTGGTTGCAAACTATCTAAGCGTGAGGCACTGAAACTTGTAATGGGAAGTGAAGACTTCTACAACCGTTACAGAAGTTAATATAAATAATCATTAATTGCACCTGCGATAGCATCAAAGGTGCATGTTTTTTTACATCAAAATTGTCGTACTGTTTTTCTAAAAAGTAGGCTATAATAATATTATAATGAGAATAAGAGGTTACCATGACTAAGAAAGATTTCAAAGAAGCAATTAAACAGACTCTTAAGCAAATACCTGAGGACTACACTATCACCTCAGTTCGAATTGAAGAGGATGATAGATATCGAGATAATCTAATAATTCTTGCTGTTGATGACACTTTAAAATCCCATCCTAATGTTATGATTGCAAAATCACCTCTTTCATATTCCCACGGTACAATCAAATATAAATAAGGAAGTTATAATTAGATAGAGGGGTTAAGAGACTCAAGAAGGGTTGATTAGACTAGCTCCTCCCCTAAAATGGTATGGAAGGACGATATGTCAGTTCAAAAGCTGGAACCACCTACTGGAAGGATATTTTATATGGATGTAACTTATAATCCAAACAAAGAATCTATCTCTGAAGAAAGACAGAAGGAATTGAATTTAATTTCAGCTCTTCATAAGTTATATCCACATATTGGATTAGCACAAGCTAGAAGATTTCTAATAGATTCTAATTGGGATTGGTGTAAGGCTGTAAAATTAGCAAAGAATTATAAAAAAGTTATACTTTATAAAGAGCAAAAAGACCCTGCCGAATCATCTGTAATGCAAATGAGATTAACAATAAATAAAAATAGAGGTAACAAAATGGCAAAGATTTTATATCTAGCAGTAGACATGCAGAAGGACTTTATGGATCACGACGGAGCATTGTACGTTCCAGGTTCTGAAGAGATTAAGAACAACATTAAGGAATTGGCTAATAAGCTTGACAAGATAGCCACACACAAGTTTTACACTATGGATTGGCATGAGGAAGACGATTCTGAATTGTCTGATAATCCAGACTTTAAAAAGACATTCCCACCTCACTGTATAGCGGGAACTAAGGGTGCTTGGTTAATCCCTCAAGCAATTGGGGAAGATACGTATCCCGATGAAAACGACTTTTTAGATGACCGTACATTGGTATTCTATAAGAATGAATTTTCAGTATTTAATGGTAATGAAGACTTTCTTGATTCTCTAAATGCATTTGCTTACTTCGATGAAATCTTTGTAGCTGGTGTAAGCGGTGATGTTTGTGTTAAACATGTTATTGATGGGTTAATCGAACACAAGGGCAAAGAATTTGATTTTGGGGTGCTTTATATTGTTGAAGATTGTATTGCTTCCTTAAACCCTGGTGGATTTGAACAATATTTGGATAATCTTTATAACAATTATGATTGTCTTGCGTTTATTTCTGTAGAAGATATAAAATAATAATCTGGAGATTAAAATGATCTATTCCCTGTTAGACAATGACCTATATAAGTTTACAATGGCTCAATGTGTGTTTCACAATTTTCCAAATGTACCTGTAGAATATGATTTGTCTATACGCTCAAAGGACATTGACCTGAGACCCTTTAAAGAGGAAATTGAACGGGAGATTAGACAATTAGATTCTCTCATGCTACATCCAGATGAATATAATTACCTTAGGTCTATTAGGTTCTTATCCAAGGACTTTGTAGATTGGTTCAAGACTTTCAAGTTCAATACTAGTGAGCATATTAGTTTAACTGAAGACGACGAAAATCTTAAACTCACTATCAAAGGTAATTGGCTAGATACCATATTCTACGAAGTTCCACTATTAGCAATAATTAGTGAAGTTTATCATAGTCGTAATGGAAAGTGTGGACTAGCTGTTTGTACTGAAAACCTTACAGAAAAGATTGAAAAGATTAAAGCTATTGGTGACACCTTTAAGTTTGCAGAATTTGGTACCCGCAGGAGAAATTCATTCTTTATGCAGGATCATGTTATCGAACAATTAGTTAAACATGTACCTAATAATATCATAGGGACTAGTAATGTTTATTTCGCTATGAAATATGGTATTAGACCTATTGGGACAATTGCACATGAAATGATGCAATGTTCACAAGTTTTGTTTCCTCTTAAAAGTCATCAAAAAGATATTATGGATTTGTGGAATAAAGAATTTGATGGAGATGTTGGTATTATGTTGAGTGACACACTTGGTACTGACGCATTTCTCAGGGATTTCACGTACAAATTTGCCAAATCTTTTGATGGTGTAAGACAGGATTCAGGTGATCCTTTTGAAATTGGATATAAGATTGTTAACCATTACAAATCCTTTGGAATTGATCCTAAAACTAAAACTATTATATTTAGTGACAGTCTTGATATTCCCAAGGCAATAGGTCTGTATAATGAATTTAAGGATAAGATAAAGGTATCCTTTGGCATTGGAACTAATCTTACTAATGATTGCGGGGACGTGCCATTGTCTATAGTAATAAAGGTTCAAGAATGCAATGGATTTCCCGTTGCAAAACTTTCTGATACGCCTGCAAAGGCAATGTGTCGTAATCCGTATTATCTTGATTATTTGAAAAGTGTATTCTTGCCCTGCGAAAAATAATTCACTCAATCATTTCTCACGACAAAGAATCAATAGAACAATCATTTAATATGTCTTCTACACTAGTAAGAGAACAAATTTTAGAGATAATTAAACAAAATATGTATAAGAGGATACCATGAATAGAATTAGACTGTATACCGATGATAATTACAAATACAATACTTCCTCCCCTGATGCTCAATTAGTTTTGCACGGAGTATATTTCCATGGTCATGCAGAAACCATATTGGGACACAATATTATTTGTATTCCTAAAGATGTGGTTATAGCAGAAGGATTACATCCATTTGAAGTTATAGACAGCACTCATGGTCATCAAATTTTAACTGGTACCTTGTACATTTGGGATGGACCATTCTCTCAAAGAGGACTTGCGGTTGCCGACGGAGATTCAGACGGACATTTGCATGCTCAACGCTGTTTCAATGAAAAGAAAAAATATCTATAAAGAGAGCTTATGTTCGAAAGTATTGATGCTACCATTAAATTAATATAAAAGAAGGAAAAGATGAGATCATACGTAAGTTTAGACAGTTACACAGACGGACTAGGACAAGAAGTAAAGGTAGGAGATATTGTTTTGTATCCCAGAATGCGTTGGAGTTCACCAAGAGTTACATTAGGAAAGATTGTTAACATTAGACAGAGAGAAGGACAGGGATGGCTTACAAAACCCTACATCACTGTAAGAGTTGCTGCATTAAGTGAACAGCATTGGGGATTTGATATCGATATGGTTGAGAACGCTAAACCTCACATTATAAACTACATTATTGGTCTTCAAGAGACAACATTATCTACAAATTACAAAAACCTTATTAAGATTGACCACTCAATGTGTACTGGCATCTTTAAAGATGTAGTATTAGACGGAAAAACCATAGTTGTATATTCTCGCAGAACACAAATAGATAAACATACTGTGGAGATATATCGTTATACTCTAGACGAGAATGGTAATGAAGTTGAATTTATTTCACCACTTAGTTGCTAAAACTTATATCGCCAGTTTTTTCCAAAATAGGTTATAATAATCTTATACTAGAAATAAGAGGTTACTCATGAACAAAGACACTATTAAATCTGCTATTATAGAAATGCACAAGACGGATATTGAAGCCCACAACGATCTTTCGAACGCAATACTTAAGTTGGAATCCAAAAGAGATTCGGAATTGATTGAAATTATAAGCGAATATTTTCCTCTGTGTGCTTCTGACCCCACCCTTACAATTGAATCTAATGGCATTAGAGCGAAAAACACGAGAAACTTCGGTTCAAGTCTTATTGAATTCTTTGACACTTGGAGTTCTTTTGGAGTAGAATATTCTGATTGGAAGTCGTATGAAGAACAACTTCAAAATGATCCTAACTTTATAATTCCTATCAACGATGCATTTAAATTAGTAACCAATGTTAAGTTTGGAAGTAATTGGTCAATTCATTACAAGGATTCCAAAGACTTTGAAAATGATAAGGCTACTCTGAATACCATTTCCATATTTTTGGGTGAATTTCTTCAACTGTTGAACAATCTTGACCTTTATGAAGAAATGATTAACAGAATGCAAAGAGTTTATATGGATGCCATGAAAGAAACTATTCTTATCGACATTCAAGACAACATTCTTAAAGATAATATTAGAAATTCAATAACTACAATGATCCAAAACAATCCAGTAACCTTTGAATTCGGTCAAGACATTTTGGAATACTTTGGTTATCAAGATTTTAGCAAGAGCAGATACGATAGAAATATTACCTGCCAACCCTTCTTTGTCAAACGATTTTCCGTTTATACTGAAGTGCTTTGGAAACCTGTTAGAAAGAGACCTGATTATGATCCTTTCTCAATCACCAAAAGAATTAGTAATGAAGATTTTGATAATGTTGTTAACGCCAAAACCGAAAGATTTATTTCTGACATAATGAAAGAAATTGTTTATTAAAGGATAGAAATAAGAGGTTACCATGACTAAGAAAGATTTCAAAGAAGCAATTAAACAGACTCTTAAGCAAATACCTGAGGACTACACTAAAACTGTCATTAAAATGCCTAAAAAGTGTTGTAGGAAGTCGTATTCGGATATTTTTGAATAAAATGGACCAAAAATCGCAAAAATCTTGACCCTCAAGAACTCGCCTTGTTCGTTCTTGACACTCAAGATGTCTTGAAACTCAATTGCTTTCTTCTTCTGTGGGAATTTTTGTTGCAATAGAGGAAAAATATAGTTTAAACTTTGCCTCTTTTTGGTGATTTTTGAAGTTGAAAAGTACATGGTTTACGATGAAAAATTGATCTTGGTTTTATTATAAGATGAGTTATAATAAGAATATAATTGATCAATAAGAGGTTACCGACAAAAATGACTAAAAACCAAATAGCTAAATCCAAATATTATAAGAGTAAAAAGACAATGCCCTGCCAATGTTGCGGTCAACACTTTATTAAGGCTGATATGACTGTGCATCATGTGATTCCCCAACACCATATTAGAACACTAGGAAATGTCTTACCCGACATTATGCCTGAACAGAAATTAGTGTTTTTATGCCGTCCCTGTCATGATAGAGTGGAAGACTTTTATAAGACCAAGGGAAGATCAAGTATCATGAATGAATTGCAATATTACGCCAATAAGGATGACATTTCTCCTGCTTTAGGCAACATATATGCATTCATTCTGAATGGTTATCATTTGCTTTATAAGAGATTTTTACAATCATATCAACAAAGAGTTAAATTTAACACACTATAGAAGGTTATAGATGAAATCATACGAAGATATTTTGGAAAGATCAACCAACTACTGGAAGGAAACTGACCGTAAGAGTTATATCGCCCTGTATAAGGGTGAGAGATTGAACACTAAACAAATAGCTTATCTGACACCTGCTGCTGCTAAGAAAGCTGTTATAGATATTCTTAAAGCTTATTCAATGATAGATTATGGAGAAAGAGGATATAAAATAGTAAATGCAGACATTAGTGCTTGGGTTAAACAAGCTGTAAAAGATGGTATAATTGAAATAGTTGCTCTTGAGGATATACCACATCATAATAATAACAGCGTTACCGATGACTTTGGCTTTGAAAGTTTTGATTCTCCCAAAAGTAATGTTGAACCTATGGTTCTCTGCAAGAATTATAATGAATATTTCAATGCACAAATAAACAATTAAGGGGTTTATAATGTTGATCAAAGATATTCTTAAGAAAATGGATAACTCTAAGCGTTTTGATGGGCATTATAATCACGAGATACTTAGTGCTATGCCTGCTATTGAAGCATTACTTAGAAGTTTACAGACAATGTCCCTTGAGGAATTTGCTCTATTGCAAGCAGGGATTGAACCTGTTGAAGCGGACGATAATAGTCCCTGTAAAAGATGTAAATTTTGTACTAATATGTGTGAAGAGTGTATGCCTGGACACGAACACTTTGAAGAGAAGGTATACAATGGCTGAAGATAAAGGTAATGTTAAAATTACTTGTAGTTGTTCAGGATGTTTGATCACGTTATAATTCTTATAATGATTTATAATGATTATAATCATGCTTGCTAAGACACTTTGGCAAAATTTGTTCACCACTTTTTTACGCAGACAGTTATAATAGTATTATACTAAAAAACAATAAGAGGTTACAAACATGAAAGACTATGTTGATAATTATGACATTAAAAGGTTCACTTACGTCAAAGAAGCTAAGTGCTTCGTGACTGAGGCAAGTAGCTTGTGTATCAAAGCTGGCGACAAATTCCCCTACATGTTCTTTATCGAAAACACCGAAACTGGTAATCGTGCATTGTTCGTATCTAGCGATACTACTCGCAATAATGAATATGAATTGCAGAGTGTGAATTACATATCTAAATCGAACCTTGGCGAATTTACTGCCAAGATCTTCAACGACTAAAGGGGATGAAGATGTTGAAGTGTGCCAAGAGAATATAGACAATAAATAAATAACAATCGGGAGAGGGCATTCCGCATAGGGTTAACAAACATATATCTTCAGACCCCCTCTGGGTCGCAAATGAATGTAACCTCAACATCAGGTGGGGGCACGTAACCTCGTTCCCACCTGATTTTTCATTTTCTAAAATTATAAATGGTGTCAGGTATTCAACAAGACATAAAGATTGGAAATTAATAAAGTTAAATAAAGAAGGTTAGTTATATGATAACGATTCAAGGTAAGTTTGGTGAAGCTAAGATATTTACCGATAACATAGAACCAGAAGCAATTACCGACATATACAAGATATTAAATTCTCCTGTAGCAATAAATGCTAATATGAGAATAATGCCAGACGTTCATAAAGGTATGTCCTTTCCTATTGGAACTACTATGAAAATCACTGACAAAGTAATCCCTAATGGTGTATCTGTCGACATCGGCTGCGGCATGCTTGTTCAAACGCTTAAAGATTCTCATATAGAACTGGGCAAGCTTGATAAAGTCATACACGCTAATGTACCTGCTGGATTTAGTATTCATAAGAAAGCTCATCGTTGGGCAGACGATACTCGTATACAAGAACTTCGTTGCAAAGCTGAACTTCCTAATATGCCCAAATTTCATCTAGCCATTGGTACGCTCGGCGGAGGGAATCACTTTATAGAAGTCAATAAGGATGAAACTGGACAGTTATTCTTAGTTATTCACACTGGTAGCCGTAACTTAGGTAAGCAGATAGCTGACTACTATCAGCAGAAAGCCTATGATGCTATGAAGTCAAAAAGAGCTTCAGATTTGGCAGAAATACTTGACAATCTTAAAAAGAATGGTAGAGTAGATGAGATTGATGCAGCAATAAAATATTTCCATAGTAATAACCCTGAACCCGATAAGGCTATGGCTTACTGTGAGGGAGAACTTATGCAGGACTATCTCCACGACATGGCTATCGCACAGGAATATGCTAGCTTGAACCGTAAGGCGATTGCTGACATTATTCAATGTGGTATGCGTTGGAAGGTAGAGGGCGAGTTCGAGACTATTCACAACTACATCGATATGGACACCAAGATTCTTCGTAAGGGCGCTGTACGTGCTGAGAAGGGTGAAATACTTATTGTTCCTATGAATATGGCTTGGGGCAGTGTTATTGCGGTTGGTAAGGGAAATCCAGATTGGAATGAAAGTTGTGCGCACGGAAGTGGTAGAAAGATGTCTCGCAAAAAAGCAAAAGAATCCGTATCTATGGATGATTATCTTAATTCTATGAATGGCATATACACTACTTGCGTGGATAAATCTACCATAGATGAAAGCCCAATGGCATATAAAAATCCAGAAGAGGTTTTAGAAAATCTTAAAGACACTATAGAAGTAGTAAATAGAATTGTACCAGTGTATAACTTCAAAGCATCTGGCGATTAAAAAATAAATTGGTATTTTAATTTGTATAGAATAATTAGTATGGAGGACAACAGATAGCTATTAAGGAAGTATGGTATTAGATATGAATGAGCTCTGATAGGGGCTAGGCGAATTGATTACAAAGAGCATTAAGTATGTTAGTAGTTCAAACGACTCTCATACATTACAATCTACTTGGTGTAAGTGATTTTAGCACCATTTTATTTTTACGCATAGGCTAATAGCTCAAATTTTTGTCCACAGTTTTTTTACTAAGGCAGTTATATTATTAATATAATGAAACAATATGAGGTTATTATGAAGTACTACGAATTTGAAGAGATCAAAGCCCCAGCTGCTATTTTTGGCAGGGGAGTCGAGTCGTTGCTCTCGCAGCATAAGTTTAACGCTGTTGTTGATTGTCTGCCTTCGATGATTTATCATGAGGATCTTGCAGATTATGTCAACGACCATCAAGACAAGATCATTGTCACCAACAATATCCAAGCACTGGACTACTATCTTGCCCATCAAGTGTATGAGTACAGAGATGGCAAGCTTCTTTCTATTACCGACCACCCCGACTATCTAAACTATAAAGAATACATGACACCTGCCGAGATGATTCTTAATCTTGGTTCTGTGTTCGATGAAGCCTACCCAAGCAAGGAAACTATTAAAAATTGGAGTAAAGCATAATGCCAGCATACCAAGACTACGGTATCTACTATTCAAAAGATGATGAACGGATTGAAACGATTTGGGCATCCTCTGCTGAAGAAGCATTTGAAATATTTAGAATGTCCAATACCTCTATCGAGGAAGATTGGTATGCTGAATCAATTAAAAGTCACAACAAAATGTTTGAGGTTTAGAAATGGATTATGCTAAAATAGATTACAGAGACTATATCACGTCTCTCGAAAGCAATGATATTATAATGGGATTCGATGCCTTTAGCATAGAAGACATCAATTCATATCCCTTAGCCTTTTCAATTGTAAACAGGGACGAAAGAGTCTATGGACCATTCAAGATAGCTAAAGTTATAAGAGATAAGAACGGCGAGATCGAAAAGCTAATCTACAAAGTCGAAGGTCGGGGAGAATGGACAGCAACAGTATATAATGTGGAGTATAACTTCGATGAGAATGAATAAGGACAATGTCGAATTAGGTCTAGGAGTAACTGTTTTAGGTTATTCGGATAGACACTCATACACGGTAGTTAAAATTAGTGAGAACAAGAATAAAGTAACCCTTCAACGGGACAAAGCAGTAAGATTAACTCAACCTGAATTTATCCCTGCGTATGCATCAACATCGAATATGAAATCACTCCCGATTCCAACGACGTCTACTCCAAAAAGAACGGAGAGTATTGGTTTGATAAAACCCGTAATAGTAGGAAGGAACGAATACTATGATTATAATTTCTGATTACATCCGTGAATCCGTGCAACTCCCCAATCAAAGCTTAATGATTTTCGAAAAGGCTGAGCCTGGTCAAGAACGATACGTATTTTTTGAACACAACACTCGCTCCCTCTGCCAATATAGTTATCGTTCACCTCGCGACAACGAACTTTTCCGTGCTGTTAACCCCACTTTAGAAGAATGCCGTCAGGCATTAGCCGAATGGCTTAAACTTCACATATAAATACTTTCCCATAGGAACACCTCCCACTTATACAAAAGTACATATCGGAAGGAGGTGTTCCTATTCCTTTTCAACGGGGCATCTAGCTTCCATATCGGCTAATAGGAGTTCATACCCTTCCGATTTCTAACTCAGTCCGAGTTTGCTTTTGCTCTTACTAACGAAGTAGAATTCTTATAAAGTCAATAGTTTCAACTCTCACACTTTTTTCTCGAAAAT
>Ga0208694_1002281_pt1 | contig 20683 bp, 18 predicted proteins | sample AD_UKC078_MetaG_FD_184442 | JGI IMG/M metagenome (GOLD analysis project Ga0208694, IMG submission 184442) | Active sludge microbial communities of municipal wastewater-treating anaerobic digesters from USA - AD_UKC078_MetaG (SPAdes) (version 2) | ecosystem: Engineered > Bioreactor > Anaerobic >...
AGGAGCTTAAAAGTGGCGCCATGAAGCCCGAGAACGCAAAGCTCTATGATAAGTACTTTGAAATCCATGAAACGCCGGCAAGAGGCATCAAGGTGATTGCCAGACAAGAGGCAATCGATGAGGCCAGGAAGAACTATGGGTACTTTGCGCTTATCAGTAATGAAATAAAAGATCCGGTCAAGGCGGTCGATATCTACCGCAACAAGGACCTGGTGGAAAAGGCGTTTGGCAATCTCAAGGAGCGCTTAAGCATGCGGAGGCTGCTGGTTTCCTCTGAGCAGTCGCTGGATGGGAAATTGTTCGTGCAGTTCGTGGCGCTGATCTATTTATCCTGCATCAAAAAGGCGATGCAAAAGAACAACCTGTTCGGCACGTACACGCTTCAAGGCTTGCTGGATCAACTCGATGTGATTGAATGCTTTGGCAGGCCCGGAAAGGACTTGCGTGTCGGCGAGATCACCAAGAAACAACAGGAACTCTACACCATCCTCGGTGTCGATCCCCCCTCATCGTTATGAGCCGGCGGGAATCCAGGTTATGACACATGAAGCCATTTATAATTATTTTATCACAGCCAGACCCGTATAATCACGGAGAAATCGTAAAAAGGATATATTTCCACTACAAACTAGTCCATTGCAATTCTGTGTAGTGGAAAACCAATCGATTCACAGGAGCTTCGAATAAGCCGCCTGGTATCTTTGCTCATTCGAATTGATTGTACGATTTCCTGCAATCGATCATCGTTTAAAATACTCATGAGGACCGAGCATTGATCGAGATCTTTAATGCGTTTTGCCTCGCCCCTTCGTCTTTGCGCCACGATGAGCTTATGGACAAAAAAAGCCTCTGGGATAGGAAACCGGATAATGAAGTCATGCAGTCGTGCGCCTTCAGAGAAATCTATAAGAAGGTTGATAAAGGGGAGGGGTTGAGCAATAACGTTCCATTCCCGTACAGGCATGGCATCAGTATCAAGCCCGCCTTTCCTATGCACAATAAACTCAACTTCATAACCGCTGGAACTGAATTTTTGTACTCCACCAGTAGAGACATAGCTGATATACCCGATACTCGTGATAAGCTGTTCAAGATTGGTTCGCAGGCCCTTGCGACCATGGGCCGCGTGAACAGCCAAGTCGATATCCATAGTTCTCAGCACATATTGGACATGGTAAAGTTCTTTATAAACGGGCATAACCCAGCTTCCAATAAGGGAAGACTGTTCGAAGAAACCTGCACCACTTAAAGCGCGAAGCAATACCATGATTCCATCGGGTAAGCTGGTTTTCTCCAGGATTTTCAACTTTGCCTCACTTTGATTTGGAGGTTTTTAGAAGACGCTCAAGATAGGCAATTCGCTTTTTATAGGATTGGATCTCTTTTTTACAAAGATCACGTTCTTTCAGCTGATTACTCAATTGAGAAAGATTTTCTTCAGGGATATGGCGATTCACTATCTTTCCTCCTTCACGAGAGATCAGATAATGGTATGAGTATTCCTTGCCCTTATACTTTTTCTTTCTTACATTCAACGCGCCCTTTGGAAAAAGCTTGATCTTTTCTTGAAGTGAATGAAGGACATCTTGGCAGCGTTGGTATTCATCTTCCAACATGCCATGGACGACCCTATCTTTTTCCTCTACATTCATGCCCAATTAATATATTTGTAGTGGAAAAATGTCAATGGATAAGATTTGAAGCCCATCTAAACCCCCTTGATCTTTGATCTGGCTGTCTGTAAGCGACTGAAGTAGTCATGGTTAACCTTTCTAAAGTTCTGCAAAAACTCAAAGAAAGGAGAATGAACCATGACTACCGATCAGAAGCTTATCTTCAAACAAGTTGGGATTACTAGATCTAGCCAGTTCCGCAGGGGCGGATGATATTCTTATCAGGTGAGCTGTACAACACGGTCCAGAATCAAAAGAAGATAAGGGGCAGTGATTACCCGGAGTTGTCCGTACGTTTGCTTCAGGGAAGGGCAGCAGATAAAGAATTACCAGTCTGCCTGGCACACCGCCTGCAGAAAGGCGGGACTGAACGGTAAGCAACTCCACGACAACAGAAGAACCGCAGTACGGAACATGTCGAGGGTCGGGATCCCTCAATACTGTGGTGATAAAGATCTCCGGGCATAAGACCCGCAGCGTCTTTGACAGGTACAATATCACGAGCGAAGAGGATCTTCGTATCGCAGCAGTCAAGATTGCTCAAGCTTATCAAGAGAAGCAGGCATCGAGCAGCCAAGCAAGATGAGTTGTCATATTTTATCACAGTCAAGGTCGGGGACGGATATTCGTGAATGGTGATGAACTAAAAAACTTAATAATTACATGGCGGAAGCGCACAGGAATCGAACCTGCCCAGGACGCTCGACGCACCCCGCACCGGATTTGAAGTCCGGGGGACCCACCAGGACCCGACCGCTTCCACAGGTGGTGTATATAGCACTTTTGTCTGGAGAGGGCAAACACTCTATACAGCCGGCCCGGGTTTGCGCCTGCCGGGCCAGGCACAGATTCCATCTTGACAAAAATACCTATTTAATGGTCTTTTCCTCCCATGACAACGAGACTGTTCGTCTGCCTTGTCGTATCTTTCGTCATCCATGCCGCCCTGCTGGTTCAGCCCTGGAATCTCGTCGTTATCGCAGGCGCGGCCCAGCAGCCTTCTCCGAACATTCCGGTCAGGCTGGTGGGTGAAGTCAGATCTGAAGACCTTTTTCGCGAGGTCGAGAAGATCCCGGAGGAGAGAGAGGAGAGAAACGAGGGCATCAGCTTCGAGACCGAAGGGGAGGTGAGCGCCGACTACCTCGACCTGCTCAAGGCAAAGATATTCGATGCCTGGGAATATCCTGGAGATGCAATCGCCGGCGGTGCCGACGGGACCGTGAGGGTCCGCTTCGTGCTCGATGCCGTGGGCTCGGTGACAGAAATCGGCGTTCTGTCCGGCTCGGGTCACGCGAGCCTGGATTCCGCAGCCCTGGCCGCTGTGCGGAAGGCCGGCCCGTTCGGCCCGTTCACCGAAGACTTGGCCGGTGAGACACTCATGATTACCGGCAGCTTCTGCTATGTGCTGGACTGAGATTATCCTTAAAAGGCCGCTTAGATCGATCCCATGACCGATTGCATTAAGGCGGGCGCGCCATCATGCCGATAGGCGAGATGTGGATACAATACAGGGAACAAACAACTCTCTGACAATGGCGCTCATTGCGGTCAAATACCTGGGGGATGCCCAGCAGCTGAGCGCAGCCAGGGCCGGGATGATGCTCGATACGATCAAGGAGACCGGGGAACGCGTGGTCCAGCTCATCGAAGGGCTCGGCGAGAACATCGATCTCTACGCCTGAAAAAAACCGGGCCTGCCTTTGCACCAGGCTGAATTCTATTGCGCCTTGCATATATTTTCAGCCGGTATTATGACATCTCTCATGCGTTTCCTTCTGACCAATGATGACGGGATCTATGCCCAGGGTCTGTTTTTCATCAAGCAGGCCCTGGAAGAGATCGGCGAGGTGGTGGTGATCGCCCCGGTGACCGAGCAGTCCGCGGTGGGCCATACCATAACCCTGGCCGACCCCCTGAAGGTGATTCCCATCCACCGCAGCGGGGGATTCTATGGCTACGGCATTACGGGCTCGCCTGCCGATTGCGTGAAACTGGGAATCTCCAGTATTATGGAATCCCCGCCCGATCTGGTGGTCTCGGGCATCAACCGGGGCGCAAACGTAGGCATCAACGTGCTCTATTCCGGAACGGTCTCCGCTGCCACCGAGGCCCTGATCCTCGGGCATACGGGTATTGCCCTGTCTGTGGACAACTACCAGAATCCCGACTACCGTGCTGCAAGCGTGTTCGGCTCCCGCCTGGCGTCCAGCCTCGCCTCAAGGCGGGACCCGGCGCCCCTGGCCCTGAACGTGAACTGCCCATCCTGCCCGATCCACGAGATCGCCGGGGTAAAGATCACCCGGCAGGGTGAGTCTAAGATCGTGGACAGGTTCGTGAAAAGGGAAGACCCCAGAGGCGCGATATACTACTGGCAGGCAGGAATGACCCAGATCATCGACGACGGGGAGGACACGGATGCTGTGTGTCTGAGGAAAAAGATGATCTCCATCACTCCCATCCATTACCGACTGGGTTGCAGCCCGCAGGACGGCGAGCTCAAGGATCTCGACCTGGAGGGGATGCTCCGTGGGGTCTGAGGGCCTGGAGGCCGGGATCGGATATGCCTTTCGCAGCAAAGAGCTCCTGGAGGAGGCTCTGACTCACACCACCTATGTCAACGAACACCGGGAAGAGGATATCCAGGATAACCAAAGGCTCGAGTTTCTCGGCGACTCGGTGATGAACGCCGTGATCACGGCCCGGTTGTTCTCCGAGCTCGCGGACGAGCGCGAGGGAACCCTGACCAAGAAACGGGCGGAACTCATCAACGAAACCACGCTCGCCAGGATCGCCAGGAATCTTTTCCTCGGCGATCACCTGCGTCTGGGCAGGGGCGAGGAACTGGACCAGGGCAGGGAAAAGACCTCGATCCTGGCAGATGCCTACGAAGCGCTCATCGGAGCCATTTTCCTCGACAGCTCGTTCGACGAGGCGGCCCGCATCGTGGAGAGGCATTTCGAGGATGTTCTCGGTCCCATCGAGGAGGTGTCCATCACCGATTACAAGAGCCTCCTGCTCGAGATCTGCCAGTCCCGCTTCAAGTGTCTGCCCCGGGTCGTGGTGGTGGACGAGATCGGGCCTGAGCACGACAAGGAGTTCGTGGTCAACGTGGAGCTCGAGGGCCGCGTGGTGGGCCGGGGAAGGGGGCGAAACAAGAAGCAGGCGGCGCAGAACGCATGCAAGGAGGCATTGAGATCTCTGGATTATCCCCTATCGTGATCCCTGTCTTCGTGTCCCACCTGGGGTGTCCGCACCGGTGCATCTTCTGCGATCAGACCCAGTTCTCGGAGCCGGTGGCGCCCGAACGCATACCCGATATTGTCTCCACGTTCATCGCAGGCTGCAGAGAGCCTCAACTGCGGCAGCGGGTCATCGCCTTTTACGGGGGCTCCTTCACCGGAATCGAGCCCGGCCTGCTCGAGCGTTATCTGGCAGAGGCCCTCCGCCTGGTCGAGCAAGGGGCGGTCCACGGCATCAAGGCGTCGACCCGGCCCGATATGGTCACCCCCGAGCTCCTCGCCAGGTGCAGGAGAGCCGGGTTCGTAGAGATGGAGATCGGGATTCAGTCCATGGACGAGCGTGTCCTCAAAGCGAGCAGAAGGGGCCACAGCGCGTCTGACGCAGTGCGTGCAGCTCAGGCTGTCCGGGATTCGGGCATGAAGCTGGGCATCCAGCTCATGCCGGGGCTTCCCGGAGAAGACCGGGAGAGTTTTCGCCGCACCGTCTGCGATGCGGCGCGCCTGAGGCCCGATCACATCCGGTTGTATCCCGCCGTGGTGGTCAAGGGCACCGAGATGGAGCGCATGCACCAGGCCGGCGCCTATGCTCCCCTTGACCTCGATGAGGCTGTCAGGCGGTGCCTGTACGGGTATGCCCGGTTCTCAGGGCAGGGCTGCACCGTGCTCAGGATGGGGCTGCCTCCTTCCCGAACCTTGCAGGTCGCGGCAGGCCCGTATCACCCCGCATTCGGCTTTCTCGTCAAGGCCCGGGGATATCGTGTCATGGCGAGCGTGCTCAAGGAGAAGTTCGGTGATGAGCTGGATCTGGAAGTGCATCCGGACAGCGTTCCTGAACTCATTGGGTACCGCAAGGAAAACATTGATGAATTAAGGTTTAATTACAGTTTTGACGAGCGTTTGCCGAGGGATTGTGTACAGGTGCGCGGCGCTGTAGAAAGAGGTTGCCTCCAACTTAAGGACATTATAGAGTATATTTTATGAATGCACATGCGGTCGACGTACGGTCCCTGCCGGTTCTTCCCGAGCTGGCCGACCATGTCATCAGGATGGCGCTGGAAGATGATATATCCCTTGCCAGGATCTCGGCCCTGATCGAGAAGGATCAGGCCCTGACGGCGCGGATACTCTCCCTGGCCAACTCCAGCTACTACAAGCGTTCCCGGAGCATCTACACGGTGCGCGACGCTGTGGTGGTCATCGGGTTCGATGCGGTGCGCACCGTGGCCCTGGGGGTCTCCGTGCTGGACATGTTCCCTACAACCAAGGGCACGAACCTCGATCTCAAGGCGTTCTGGCGTCATTCCATGGCGTGTGCGTTCTATGCGGAGGCCATGATGGGGGCCGTGAACAGCCGCAATGTCGCGAAAGCCTTTTGTGCAGGCCTTCTTCACGATATCGGCAAGCTGGTGCTGGACCGCACGAGGCCCGGAGAATATGCTGCGGTGCTGGAAAATGCGGCGAGCGGGACCAGACCCCTGTCCGAGGTGGAGAAGGAGATGCTCGGCGCCACCCACGCCGATGTGGGGCGCGAGGCGATCGCCCACTGGAAGCTGCCCCGGCTGTATGAAGAGAGCATCTGGTCTCATCACGCCCCGATCCAGATCCTGGACAAGGAGCAGTATCAGCTCTCGGGCATTCTCCATATCGCCAATATTCTGGCCCACATGACCTCTGCGGGGGCGTCCGGAAACCGGTTTCCCCAGAAGCTGACAAACCCTCTCCTGAAAAGGTTCGGCCTGAGCGCTGATGTCCTGGATTCACTGATGGAAAAGGTGCCCGGGCAGATAGACGCCATATGCGAGGAGATCGGCATCGGCAAGCCGGTCGAAGGGCTGTTCGGTATCGTGAACAGCGCGAACACGAGGCTTGCGGATATCTCTTTGCAGCTCAAGCGTGGCGCTGACGAGGCCCGTGAGGCCAAGCGGCGCGCCGATGTCCTCATCGGGCTTCTGGGCAAGCTCAACGATTCGACCCGGATATCAGACGCACTCGAGAAGGCATCGGGCTCGCTGCTCGATGCAGGCCTTATTCAGAGCTTCCTGGGAGGGATCAAGGCGGGCGGATACCACCTGGTCTATGAGGTCACACCGGAGCGCAGCTCCCGCTTCATCCGGGTGAAAGACGAGGAGCTCAAGGCAATGATATTCTCCCGCCAGTCTCTGGCCGGCACGATGCTGCCCAACGGGGTGTTCGTGTATTTCGAGCCTGCAGACGACGAGGCTGCGGAGGATCGTTCGTTCATGTCCGCCGTGGTGGGGGCGATCTCGTCATCGCTCAGGCGCATTCATATGGAGAGCAGTATGGCTGAGGGAGAAGAAAGTTTGCGAAAAGCCCTGAAGGGCGCGGCCGAGGAAAAGCAGAAGGCAGAGGATGCTTTGAGCCTCAACCAGGAACTCATGGATGCCTCGCCGTACGGCCTGTGCCTCCTGGACGAGAACAGCCGGGTGAGGCTCGAGAACGAGAGCTCCCGCGAAATACGCCGTGCCCTGGGCATTGCCGGAGACAATCTGCTCGCCGCCCTGCCGGAGGGTTCCGGCGAGGAATGCCGGCAGCTTCATGCCGCTGTCGAGTCCGGGCAGGATGCCGCCTTTGTCTGGCACGGCCGCATCCGGTCTTTCAGGGTCGAGACAAAACCCGTGAAGGTCAACAAATGGCTGCTCATCGTGTTTTGTGACATCACGGGCGAGCTTCAGGACCAGCGCCGAAAGGTCGCCTATGCCAGGATGACCACGGTAGGCAACCTGGCCGCATCCATGGCGCACAACATGAAGAGCCCCTTGGGCGCGATCCACGGGTTTGGCAGCATCATCAAAGACGATCTGGGCCAGGGGAGGCTCCAGGTGCTTCGCAACGGGCAAGAGGACGAGGATTTTGGCGACATGATCGCCAACATCATCACCGGCTCGGAGAACCTGCTCAAGATCGTGAATCAGCTGCTGAGCTTCACGCGGAAATGGGAGAGCCCCGAAGGCGAGATCGATATCGAGGGGTTCGTGGATGGTATCTTCCAGATCGTCTCGGCCCAGGCCAACTCCTCAGGGGTCAAGCTCGCCCGGGAGATCGAGGCGGACACCGTCCGCACCAGGGCGGAAGCACTCGAACAGGTGCTCATCAACCTTTTGATCAATGCCGTGAAGGCATCGGCCCAGGGCTCCCGGGTTGTCCTGAGGGCGTCGTTCAAAGACAGCGGGGTCGAGTTTGCCGTGACCGACCTCGGCATCGGCATGGACCAGGATCAGATCGAGAAGATTTTCGACCCGCTCTATACGGCGTGGCCCGTAAAGACAGGGATGGGACTGGGGCTTTCCCTTGCAAAGGATATCGTCGATTCCATGGGCGGCCGCATCGACGTTATATCCTCGCCAGGGAAGGGTTCAACGTTTTCGGTATGGATACCGGGAAGGTAAGGGATGACCATGATGCAGAAGATCTTGGTGGTCGAGGATGACCCGGTTTTCAGGAATTATCTGCACCAGGTGCTCAAATACGACTTTGACGTGGTGACGGCGGAGGGGCCGCTGGAGGCATTACAGGCCCTGGAGAAGGACTCGTTCGCACTCATGATCACTGATCTGAGGATGCCGGATATGGACGGCAGGGCCCTGGTGGAAAAGGTCCGCGCAGAGATCGATCCGCACCTCATGGTGATCATCATCACCGCCTTTGAAGACGACTGGCCCATGGACATGGCCATGTCGTCCGACGTGTTCCGGTATCTGCGCAAGGGCGCCTTCCTTCCCAGCGAGCTCAAGCAGAACGTGTCCAAGGCCCTCGAGATGCGGGGCTCGATCGTGTCTCTCGAAGAGTACAAGAGGCGCGCGGACATATCCGAGACCATCTACAAAGACGTGTTCGAGAAATCCACCGACGCCCTGTTCATCACGGACATCGATCTGCAGCCCGTGGCCCTGAACCGGCGCTTTACCGAGCTCAGCGGGTACACCCTGGACGACCTCAAGGACAAGACGCTCTTCGACATCATCGATGAGCGGGACCGTCCGGATGCCGTAAGGGCGTTCAATGCCCAGATCGCCGGGAAGCCGCCGGGAACGCTTCAACTGCATTTCGTGAAAAAGGACGGGAGCAGCAGATATATGCGGGTGTGGGTACGGGTGATCCAGGAGATCCAGGACATGTCCAGCGTGGTGTTCTGCATGGCCCGGGACCTGGACGATGTGCAGGAAGAGCGGGGCCCATCCGTGGAAAAGCTCCAGCAGAAGATCGCCGAGAAAGACCGTCAGATCGAGAACCTCCAGAGGCAGTTCCAGCGCCTTACCGATCACGCCAAGGATATCGTCATCTGGCTGGACAGGAATTTCGTCTGCGAGTACGTGAACCAGGGGGTGAGCAGGACGCTCGGGTACACCTCGGAGGAGCTCCTGGGAAAACAGGTGCCCTGGGAAGAGATCGTCTATCAGGAAGATCTTCCCCTGGTCGAGGCATGGCGGGAGGCGACCGGGAAAAAGGCGGCAGACATGGAGGGAGAGATACGGGTATACACCAGATCGCGCTACATGCTCTTTCTTTCATACCGCATCTCGTTCCAGTACGATGCCCACGGGATCTTCAGCGGTCTGGACATCATTGCCGAGGATATCACCCAGCAGAAGATCGCCGAGCAGGAGCTCCGCAGCGCAAACCGGAAGATCCAGGAGTTCAACGCCAGGCTCACCAACGGCGTGAGTAGAAAGATCAAGGCGTTGAGAGAGTCGGAGGAACGATACAAGCAGATCGTCGAGGATTCCGGCGACATCATCTTCTCCCTCGATAGCGAGGCGCGCCTGGTGTACATGAACCGGATAGGGCTCAAGACCCTGGGCGTGGCCCTGGAAGATATCTTTCAGAGGCCCTGCCGGGAGTTCATGGCCGACGAGGCATCCGAAGACATGCTCCGGGAAATGATCGGGCTTATCAGAAACGGCAAGGCCCCCGGTCCCTTTGATATCTCTATCGAGACCCCGGAGGGCAGGAAGATCTACCGGACCACCCTCACCCAGATCGGAGGCCCGTCGCGGGTCGAATATGTCTGCATCGCGGGCGATATCAGCGAGGAGATCGCCACGAACAAGAGGCTCCAGCTTCTGGCCACGATCGAACACTACAGCGCGGACGCCATTGTCGGCCTGGACACCGACCGGAAGATCATCTCATGGAATCACGGCGCCGCCATGATGTTCGGCTGGTCGGAAAAAGAGGCGGTGGGCAAGCCCGGCCTGTTCGTGGTTCCGGACGAGAGGATAAAAGAAGCGGGCGAGATCTTCGACGAGGTGCGCCGCAACGGGCTGGTGAAAGACCGCGAAACCCGGCGGAAAACCAAGAGCGGCCGGGTTTTCGATGTGCTGTTGACCATTACCGCGCTCAAGGATGCCTCGGGAGGCGTCTTCGGGTTCTCGGCCATCATCAAGGACCTCACCGAGAAAAAGAAAATGGAGTCGGCCCTCATTCAGTCCGAACGCCTGGCCGCGACCGGCAAGCTCTCCGCGAGCATCGCCCACGAGATCAACAACCCGCTCTACGGCATCCGCAGTTGCCTGAGCCATGTGCTTGGCGCCCGGAAGGAGGAGATCGACTACCAGTTCGTGAGGCTCGCCATCAAGGAGACCGATCGGATAGCCGACCTTATCAGGAACATGAAGACCTTTTACATGCCCAACGAGGGCGGGGTGCAGAAGGTCGATATCAGCGAATCGCTGCGCGAGGTGTTCATCCTCAACAGAAAATACCTCGAAGAGCACGCGGTGAAGTTGAAGTTTGCACCGGACGACACATATTATGTTGAGTGTATTCCGGATCAGATCAAACAGGTCTTTATCAACATCGTCAACAACGCCGTAGAGGCAATGCCTGACGGGGGAGAGCTCCGGGCGGATATAAAAAACAATGCAGATGCCGGGACGGTCAGCATCTCGTTTCAGGACAACGGGGTGGGTATTGCGAGCCACGAGCTGCCCAAGGTGTTCGAAATGTTCTACACCAGGAAGACCATGGTCAAGGGTGTCGGCCTGGGGCTCTCTGTGAGCTATGGCATTGTCAAGCGCCATGGCGGGACCATCGACGTGAAGAGCGAGGTGGGAAAGGGCTCCACTTTCACGGTCACCCTGCCGGTCAAGACCCTGTGGGCGCGGCAGATGCACCTCGATCTCGAATGATATGGAACATACCTGCGCCATCCGATCAGGCTTTGTTGCGATCGTGGGAAGGCCCAATGTCGGGAAGTCCACCTTTCTCAACCAGGTCATCGGCTCCAAGATCTCCATCACGGCGAGAAGGCCCCAGACCACCAGAGACCGGGTCCTGGGGATCTACGACACGGATGACGCCCAGATCATCTTCCTGGACACCCCGGGCATTCATGAGGCCGGTAAGGCCCTGAACCAGTATATGGTCGACAAGGCGCTGAGCACGCTCTCGGATGCGGACATCGCCATGGTCATGTCAAGCCCTGAGGAGACCGCCGAGAAGCTCTCCCTGGTGATGGCCCATGTCGGTGCGTCGGGAAAGGATGCAGTGCTCGTCCTGAACAAGGCCGATCTGATTTCTGAGAAAGAACGGGAGAGGAGGCTCGGCCTGCTCGAATCCGTGGGGGCGTTCAGGGGCGCGTACGCGATTTCCTCCCTCACCGGCGGGGGCGTCGCTGAGCTGCTGGCCGAACTCAAGGGTCTGCTGCCGGAAGGTCCCAGGTTCTTTCCCGACGACATGATCACCGATGCGAGCCTGCGTTTTCTCTGCCAGGAGCTCATCCGCGAAAAGGTGTTCGCCCTGACGGGCAAGGAGATCCCCTATGCAACGGCCGTGGAGGTGGAGGAGTTCCGGGAAGGAGAACCCACCTTCATCAGGGCCGCCATTCATGTGGAACGGCCGTCCCAGAAGGGCATCATGATCGGCGCGGGCGGAAAGATGTTGAAAGAGATCGGAAAACAGGCGAGAATGGATATCCAGAGGCTCTTGGGCGCCCGGGTGTTTCTCGAACTGTTCGTGAAGGTGACCAGAGACTGGACCAGGAAGCCTGCGCGCCTGAAGGAACTGGGATACAAGTAATGCCGGTTGTCGCCATTGTCGGAAGACCCAATGTGGGGAAGTCCACCCTCTTCAACGATCTGGTGGGGCAGAACCGGGCCATTGTGGGGCCCGAGCGGGGGATCACCCGGGACCGGATCTACGGCAGGCTGCGCCTGGACGGCGGTATTGAAGCCGATCTCGTGGATACCGGCGGGTTCGACACCACAGGAAAGGGGGAGTTCTCCGGGCACATGTTCGAACAGACCATGCTGGCGATCCATGAATCCGATCTCATTGTGTGCATGTTCGACGTGCTCTCCGAGCTGACCGCAGACGACCGTGAGCTGGTGCGCATTCTGAGGGAATCCCCGGTCCCGGTGATCCATGTCGCCAACAAGGTGGACGATCCCCACGGGAGCGCGGCTTCAGCCATGCTCTACGAGCTCGGCCTCCAGGACTTTATCGAGATATCGGCGCGCAAGAAGACCGGGCTCAAGGAATTGAAAGAGCGGATCAGACAGGTCGTGCAGGACATGCCCGGCACAGATCTGGAGCACGAGACCGATGCTGTCAGGGTGAGCATTCTCGGACGGCCCAACGTGGGCAAGTCGCTGCTGCTCAACCGGATCATCGGACAAGACCGGACCATTGTCTCGCCCGTAGCCGGGACCACCAGGGATTATGTCGACATCCGGGTGAAGCGCAGGGGGAAGGACTATGTGTTCGTGGACACGGCCGGCATCAGACGGAAATCGCGCATCCAGGACATGCTGGAGCGGGAGAGCGTGCTGCGTTCGCTCAAGAACGTCAACCTCTCGCACGTCTGCCTGCTGCTCATCGACCCGGCCGAAGGCGTGACCGAGCAGGACAAGCGCATCAGCAGCATCATGGCCGAGCACGGCAGGGCATTCGTGGTGGTGGTGAACAAGAGCGATCTCCTTGAGCCCGGCAGCCGTATAAAGGTCAGGGAGGCGGTCCACTATTCCCTGAAGTACATCCCCGATGTCAGGGTCGTGTTCGTCTCGGCGCTCACGGGCAAGAATGTGGGGAAGATCTATCCGCTCATTGACGAGCTCTTCACCAAGACCACCATCCAGGTCGCCACCGGGCGCCTCAACCGGGTTCTGGAGGATGTCACGGAGTCATGCACCCCGCCCGTGGTCAAGGGCAGGCAGGTCAAGTTCTTCTATGCCAACCAGGTGGGGACAGTACCTCCGGAGTTCCGGATCGTCACGAACTTTCCGGATTCCATCCAGCCCGGCTATCACCGCTATCTCGTCCGCTCACTCAAAAAGGCGCTCTCTCTTCAGGGAGTCCCCGTCAAGCTCAGGTTCGTTCCCAAATCGTGAGAATATCAACCCGTGTTTTTTTGATTGACATGGGCCGCCACGTATGTTTCTATACAAAGAAACATAATGATCGTCTGCGGCCAGGGAGACGGTTCCTGCCGATGCATTGCCCTCTTTCCTCCCCATGCAAGGAGGGCAGGCAAGGAAGGCCTTATCGAAAGTAACGAAGAGGGCTTTTTCCCCCTGCACACGACAACTTACAAGGAGGTTTTCCATGAGCACCAAGATCTTATTGGATGAAGACGAGATCCCCCGCCAGTGGTACAATCTCGCGGCGGATCTGCCCACTCCCATGCAGCCCCCCCTGGGCCCGGACGGGAATCCCATCAGGCCCGAGGACCTCGCCCCGGTCTTTCCCATGAACCTCATCGAGCAGGAAGTGAGCCAGGAGCGCTGGATCGACATTCCGGAGGAGGTGCTGGAGATTCTCTATCGCTGGCGCCCTTCACCCCTGCGCCGGGCAGTGCATCTCGAGAAGTTTCTGGGCACCCCGGCCCGGATTTACTACAAGGACGAGGGGGTTTCTCCTCCCGGGAGCCACAAGCCCAACACCGCCGTTGCCCAGGCATGGTACAACAAGCAGTTCGGCATCAAAAAGATCACCACCGAGACCGGAGCCGGGCAATGGGGCAGCGCCCTGGCCTTTGCGTGCGCCCTCCTGGGGCTGGAATGCAAGGTGTACATGGTGCGGATCTCTTTCGACCAGAAGCCTTTCCGGAAACTGATGATGAATGTCTGGGGCGCCACGTGCGTGGCAAGTCCCAGCCCGGAGACCCAGGCCGGACGGGATATCCTGGCAAAGATGCCCGATACCCCGGGGAGCCTGGGCATCGCCATCAGCGAGGCCATCGAAGAGGCGGTCTCTGACGCGAGCGGCCAGACCCGCTATGCCCTGGGCAGCGTGCTCAATCACGTGATGCTTCACCAGACCATCATCGGCCTGGAGGCAAAGAAGCAGCTGAGCAAGGCGGGCGAGAAAAAGGTCGACGTGGTCATCGGCTGCGCCGGCGGAGGGAGCAACTTCGCAGGCATTGCCTTCCCCTTCGTGGCCGACAAGATCAACGGCGCACAGATAGAGATCTATCCGGTAGAGCCCTCCTCCTGTCCCACCCTGACGCGGGCTCCTTTCACCTATGATCACGGCGATGTGGCAAAGATGACCCCGCTGCTGCCCATGTACACCCTGGGGCACGGCTTTGTCTCTCCTCCTATCCATGCGGGCGGGCTCCGATATCACGGCATAGCCCCGCTGGTGAGCCAGGCCGCGGTGGAGGGCCTTCTCACACCCAAGGCCTATGGTCAGCTCCAATGCTACCAGAGCGCGCTCATCTGGGCCAAGACCGAGGGGTTTATTCCTGCCCCCGAGACCTCCCACGCCATTGCCGCGGCTATCGACGAGGCCAACAAGGCCAAAGAGGAAGGCAAGGAAAAGGTCATTCTGTTCGGCTGGAGCGGACACGGGCTCATGGACCTCATGGGCTATGCGAACTTCATGGACGGCAAGCTCATAGACTTTCCCCTGCCCGAAGAGGACCTCAAGGCCTCGCTCAAGTCGCTTGAAGGTCTGCCCAAGGCCCCCGTGGTCAAGTCCGGAAGGTGGTAATGCAGCAACGCGCGGTTGAGTTTGACGAACTGAGCATCAGGTGCCCCATGCTGGGGCACCCGGTGCCGTTCTCCTACTGCAGGCAGCCGGGCGGTGCGCTTCCCTGCCGGAAAATCGCCGAGTGCTGGTCCGGGAGGATAGACATTCAGGGTTTTCTGAGCAGCAATTTTTCAGAGGAAGAGTTGTCCCGGATCACCGCTCCCCCCAAGCCCAAGCTGTTCCAGATCATCGAGCTGGCCCGGGCGGCCAGGGACAGGAGCGGTCAGTAGAGATCCGTCAGCACGTCCAGGTGAGAATAGACGTTTTCGGGCAGGATGCCCAGGGCAAGCAGGCTCGCCTGGAGGTTCGAGGTGTCCACACTCTCCAGCTCCAGCCCGGGGAGGAGCCTGTTGGTGAGCACATCGGCCACATAGGTGAGGTTGACGATCTCGTTGTTGTCAGGGGCGCTTTCCGGGGCATGGTGAAAGGATATGACATCTTTGAGAACATCCGGCAGATCCCATTTCTCCGCGAGCATGAGCCCTGCCTGACAGTGGTCGATTCCCATGATGTCCTGCTCGACATTGCTGGAATTCTCCTTACGCTCGATGATCATCCGATAGAAGAGGGGTTGCATCTTGCCGATATACTGGTCGAGCACCACCTTTCCGATGTCGTGGAGCAGCCCGGCAGTGTAGGCTATATCGGGGCTGATCTCCTTCTGAGCCGTTGCCAGGGCCTTGCACAGCCGCGCTGTCGCCACCGCGTGGTGAAACATCCCGCCCCGGCAGAGGGAATATCCGCGCTCCGATGAGTGATAGATGTTCTCGATCTGGGCCGTGATCACCATCTGGAGCAGGGTCTTGCTGCCCAGGAAGACGATGGCCTGGTCGATCGACGCGATCTTGCGGGGCAGCCCGATGTAGGAAGAATTGCACATCCTGAGCACCTTGGCGCTTAAGACCTGGTCTTTCTTGATCTCTGCGGCAACGGTGGTGATGTCGATATTGTCGTCGGAAAGCATCTGGGATATGCTGAAGACGATCTGAGGGACCGGGAGGAGCCTTTCAATGGTTTTCTCGATGGTCTCCATGTCAACGGGCTTTTTCCGGACGACCCCAATGGATTTGTCCAGCAGAATCGGTTCAATGCTGCAGGCCCCGGTATCGAGCCGGAAGGTCAGGCAGAAGGGGTTCGCCCCGCTCGCCTCCAGCGTCCTGATGGCGATGCCCAGCTTTTTCAGGAGAGAGAGCGTGATCTCGACGGTCTTATAGGCGAAATTGATGCTCGGGTCGCGGATGGAGAAGGAATCGACCAGGGCCCCTCCGGCAATGAACGCCTTCATGGTTTCGGTATATGCCCCCTGTTCGACCATGGCATCGACAAAGGCGGGAATCCCGGTGCACGCATAATACGACATATGATAATCAGGGATGTGGCTCACCGGTTCGGGCAGGAGGATGTGGAGCATGCCTCCCAGCTTGCTCTTGTGGTCGTATATGGCAAGGCCCACGCATGAACTCAGAAAGGCCTTCAGCAGCCCGTGCCTGCCGATAACCATACCCCCGGTGGGAACGATCGTTGTCAAGGAAGCCCCTCCTGCCCCTTGCCAAGCTGTTTTTTAAGGGCATAGCCGGATAACCGGCTGCTTCGCTATATCAGGACGATAAAAAGTGCCTCTGGTGCACCTTCATTACATTGATGATCAACATGGCACAATATCCGTTTATCACGCCGGTAACGATTGACACAAGGAGAAATACGGGCATGATATAGCCCAGCGAGATGTGAGCGACGAGAAACAGGGCGATGGCGAGCTGCGCCGACATGTGCGCGGCAGCACCCGCCACGCTCACCCCGATGGGAGAGAACAGCGACTTGGGCATGGCCCACATGGTGAGTGCCGCGGCAAGCCCGCCGCCCAGAGAAAAGGCGAACATGGGCGAGAAGATGCTGCCCGTAAGGGCCGAGGCGATGACGACCCTGCCGATGACCACGACCATGGCCCACGGACCCCCGAAGGCATACAGGGCGCACAGGGTAAGGATATTGGCCAGACCGAACCTCAAAAACGGAGCGGGCCGGGGAATGAACGACTCCATCCAGTGCAGGGCCACCGCCATGGCAACGAAGAGGGCCAGGGTCGCGATGCGGGTGTTTCTGTCCACGGTTCTTTTAAAGTCCCTCCCAAATCTTTCCCCTGCATCATACCACGAGCCGGACGGCTTTGCCACCCTGGGCGGCAAGAATGATCAGCTTCCCGTCCGGGGCATAGAGAGCGGCTGTTTTTCCATTCAAGATGCAAAAGCGGCTCTGTCAGGGCCAGGAGTAGAATCCGCCCCGGTTTTCTCCCTTGCGGCGGTACACGATCACGGTAGGGTCCTCCACATGGGCAAGCGATTCGACCTTTTTGAGGGCATCCTCATAATAGCCCACCTCGTCCACCAGGTGAAGGTCCTTGCCCGTCTTTGAGGTGACGACCCTCCCGTCCTGGAACACCGCGATGTCCTGCTCGGTCACCGGGCGCGCCTCTTTCACCCTGGACATGAAGTGGGAGGAAAACTCCATGACGATCCCTTTGAGGAGCTCGTATTCCTCGGGCGTCATATCGCGCAGCGGCGTTCCGGCATCCTTGAGATTGCCCGAGGTGATGGTCTGGTTCTCGATGCCCACCTTTTCCATCAGGCCTTCAAAACTGACGGACGGCAGCAGAACGCCCACGTTTCCCACCACGGAAGAGGGCAGGGCGACGATGTAGTCGGCGGCCAGGACCGCCATGTACGCCCCGGAGGCGCCCTGGTCCACGATGCAGCCCACCACGGGTATTGCCTGCTCTGTCTTGTATTCCCGGATCCTTCTGAACACCAGGTCCGATGCGGTGTATGCCCCGCCGGGAGAATCTATCTTCAGGATCACCCCTCTGATCTTCTTGTCCTTTTCCGCCTTTTCGAGCACGTTATCGAGCCGTTCCAGGGCGCCCTGCCTATGGATGAAGGTGTCGCGCGAGCCGGTGGTCCGGATCAACCCCAGGATCTCGATCACCAGGATTTTCTGGTCCGACCCCTCCCGGATGACACGCTCCTCCAGGGGAGAGATCTGCGTGAGGCTCGACAGATCCACAGAAACAAAGGCACAGCCGCTCAAGAGAAAGAGCAGGGCCGCGCACAAAAACAGCCTTGTCTTCATGATTTCCTCCTCTTTTTGTATAATAAAGAAACGTCTAATCAGAGAATACAAACAATTTTTTTCGATTCAACCAAAGCCAAGGACAAAACTCCTGGCGACCTGATTCAGGATCAGCCTTGTGGGGCTGCGCTCCCGATCTCCCCGCCGACCGTGATCTGCGGGATCAGCAGGGTGGGCTGGGCATCCGCCACGCCTACGCCCTGGCCGTCTTTGCCGCAGGTCCCGATGCCGAAGCCCAGATCGTTGCCCACATGCGTGATAGAGCCCAGGACCTTCGGGCCGTTGCCTATGAGGGTGGCCCCCCGAATGGGCGCTCCGGCCTTCCCATTCTCGATGAGATAGCCTTCTGCGATGTTGAACACGAAGTCGCCGTTGACCGTGTTGACCTGACCGCCGCCCATTTTTTTCACGAACAAGCCTTTGTCCACCTTGGCGAGGATCTCCTCAGGCTTGAGTGTTCCGGGCTGGATCATGGTGTTGCTCATGCGGGGAATGGGCCGGTTGCGGTATGATTCTCTTCTCCCGTTTCCGCTCAAGGGAAGGCCGAACTTCATGGAGGTGATGAAATCGGTGAGATAGGCCTTCAGGATGCCGTTTTCCACCAGCACGGTGCGGGTTGCGGGGTTTCCCTCGTCGTCGTAGCCCATGCTGCCCCTGAGGCCTTTGATGGTTCCGTCATCGATGACCGTGATGACATCCGAAGCGACCCGGTTGCCGATCTGCCCGGAATAAACAGACAATCCCTCCCCTGCAAGGTCGGCCTCGAGCCCGTGGCCGATCGCCTCGTGGACCATGGTTCCCCCCGCCTCACTGGACAGGACGACCGGCATGGTCCCGGCAGGGGCCCGCCCGGCATGGAGGGACTTGAGCGCCCGGGAAAGGGCGCGCTGGGCAATGAGCTCAGGGGGGTCCTCTTCGAGGAGCTCGAAGCCCCTGGCGCCGCCCACCGGCTCATAGCCGGTCTCGATAAGGGAATCCCGCGCAACCACGCACTGGACCACGAACACGATGGAGTCCCGCCGGTCCTCCACGATAAAGCCTTTCGAGTTTGCCACCACAACACTGCGCACGCCGTCTCCGTACATCACTTTCACCTGTGCGACCGACGGGTCGTATCCCCAGGCCTTTGCCTGGGCCCTCTCGATCATCTCGATCTTTTTGTCCGGATCGACACCTGTGGGCTCGATCCGGGAAAGCACGACCTCCCTGACAGGTCTCCTCTCCAGGGAGATAGCCTGCTCAAAACTGCCTTTCTGCACGGCTGCGGCAACGGTGTCGGCAAGCTCGTCAAGCGAAGAGAAGTCATTGGTGTATGCATAGGCGCTGCGGTCTCCGACCACGACGCGCAAGCCCAGGCCGCTCTCGGCCGTGCTGACGAACCGCTCGATCCTCCTGGCCTCGGACACGATGGACGCGCCCTGTTTGTGTTCGATATAGACTTCGGAGAAGTCGCCTCCGTTTTTCAAAGCCTTTTTCAGCAGTCTTTCGAATGGTATGTCTTTTAGCCATGTTTCCATGATTTCACCTCTCGGGCCATGTCTCTTTGTATGTCCCGCTCCTTGATCACCTCTTTTTTCCGGTATTCCTTCCTGCCTTTGGCCAGACCCAGTTCCACCTTGATGAGGTTTCCTTTGAGGTAGACGCTCAAAGGCACCAGTGTCAGCCCTTTTTCCTTGATTTTGCCCGAGAGTCTGGTGATCTCTCTTCTGTGCAGCAGGAGCTTTCTTTTACGCTCGGGGTCTACATTGAAAATAGAGGCCTGCACATAGGGGGCGATGTGGAAATTGGTGATGTATGCCTCCGAGCCTATGATCTGCGCATAGCTGTCCTTGATGCTGCCCCCGCCGTTCCTCAGTGATTTCACCTCCGGACCGATCAGCGCGATGCCTGCCTCCACGGTTTCCAGGATGTCGTAGGAGCTGCGGGCCTTTTTGTTCATGCACAGGACGCGCCTGGCCTCACTCTTCATGGATGACCTCGATGATCCTGGGCGCCTCGATCCTGTTTCCCAGACGCCTGACAGCCGCAAGACTCGCTGCAAAGGCAAGGGCCGCGCCCGATGCCTGGAACGCGACGGGCGCGCCCGCGGCCTGGGCGAGGAAGAGGGTGGCCAGGATTGCGGCCAGGGGAACCATGAATGCAAAGACCGAGGCCTTGAGCAGGGATGAGCCCTTCATGGCAATGACTACGGTATCACCTTTGCTGACAGGCTCGGCCGGCCGGGACAGCATCAGGTCCATGTGTTTTTTCGTGAAGCTGTGGCAGACCCCCGTTGCCTGGCAGCCCTGGCAGGCCGCCTTTCTGTCCACGATCACGCGGACTCGGGAATCGAAAACATCTTCAATGGTTCCGCAGACGGTGTTTATCATGAGAGAATCAGCTCAGTGCGAAAAGATCGGGAGATTTGCCCACGATCTCCCGGTCCATGAACTCATAGATCTCTCCTGCCGTCTTCATATGGAAGACGTGCTCGGCAATCTGCCGGCATTCATCGAGATCGACTTTCCGGGCCATTTCCTTCACGTGGGAGATGGCGAAGGCATTCGTGGAGAGTATGTCGATTCCCATACCCAGCAAAATGGGCGTATAGATCTCCCTGCCCGCCATTTCGCCGCACATGGACACCGGGATTCCTGCGTTGTGGGCCGCATCGAT